>Ga0208011_1000248_pt1 | contig 22758 bp, 18 predicted proteins | sample 7_EtaG_FD_184080 | JGI IMG/M metagenome (GOLD analysis project Ga0208011, IMG submission 184080) | Marine viral communities from the Subarctic Pacific Ocean - 7_ETSP_OMZ_AT15161 metaG (SPAdes) (version 2) | ecosystem: Environmental > Aquatic > Marine > Oceanic | place: Pacific Ocean | collected...
CTACCACTTCCTCCAGCTGAAAGTCTAATTTTCTCTTCAGATGTACTATCCCCATCAACACAGGAGACAGTATAAGTTGTATTAGTATCAGATACAGTATTAGCAAAGGTAATCTTATCAACATCTCTAGTAATTGATAAACCTGTACTAGCTGCTAATACAATATCATCTGTACCGCTACCACTTCCTCCAGCTGTAAGTCTAATCTTCTCTTCAGATGTACTATCCCCATCAGCACAAGAAATACCATATGTAGTATCAGTATCAGTATCAGTATCATCACCCCATGTAAGTGCTCCAGCAGCATCTGAAGTCTTAAGAACTTTTCCTGATTCTCCTACACCTGCTGGGAGTGTAAGTGTATAACTTGTTGTTACAGCAGCTGGTGCTTTAATTCCTACAGTATATTCATTAGAATGACTATCTTGGAATTTAACAGGTGCTGAATCTTCTAGTGTTATACCTGTTGTAAATGTAGGAGATGTTTTTGTACTATATCGATCTTCTGGATCATTAGCAAAGTAACTTTTCCAAGTAAATAATTTCTCATATGATGAACCATCATATGAACCACCTGTATGATCATAAGTCATTCTTACAGTTAAACCAGCTGCACCTGTAAAATCATCTGGTTTACCCTTAAATGTGTATGTTAGCGCAGGATCACCAAAAGTCCAATCTCCATTAACCAGGCTAGTTGAATTCGTTAATTCATAGTAACCATCACCAGTAGGTGTAAAACCTTTTAAAGCTGCGAAATCATCTTTTGGTGTATATATTACAGCATCAGCCACCGCTGCAGCAGTAGTATCGGCAGTATCTTTAGCAGCATCTGCTACACTTATAGCACTTGTATAACCGCCTGAACCATCAGATTTCCGTGAGTTACTTAAAGCAGTCTCAGCTGTAGTTACCGAATACTTAACCCCTTTAGGGTCTGTACTGGCATCAGTGTTACCACCTGTTAATGTCCAAGTAGAGCCACCATCTGCAGTAGTTGCAACAAGACGATCTGTAGCAAGCTTAGCAGCAGTTGCTGTAGTATCAGCGTCATTTGCAGTTCCTTCTGTCTCTTGAGAAACATAATGAACTTGTGTATAGTTATCGTTTAGGTCTGCTGCACGTAGAGCAGAGCCAGGGTAGAAAGTAGATCTTAGAGTTTCATTAGCTGTATCTCTAAAAATTTTGATCTTTGCGCTAGCTGCTGGAGCTGAGGTAATTTCTATTGTAGTAGCATTGGCAAATGTATATGCACTTGTAGACTGAGTAGTATAGGAAGTTTCACTGCTAAGTTGAATACCTACTTTTACATCAGTTTCTTTTAAATATGGAAATGTGAACGGAAACAACTTATTAGATGCATCCGTTTGAGTTATTATGTTGTAAGTAGCCATGCTTTTACTTTCTTAATTGAAGGATTGTCTTAAGCTTTTGTTGTTCTGATACCTTATTGGCATCTTCAACTCTACCTTGTTCTAAATAATTATCTATAACTTTCTTCGAATCTATACCACCCCATATATCAGGTTGCTCTGCTCTAAGTCTTTGTTCAGCTAGAATCTGAGCCCTTTTTATTATTCTTCTTATCTCTTTATATACAGGTAACTTACTCTGTTCTAATTTAATCTTATCTGCATCATGACCTTGAGCTCTTAAAGTACGTATTTGACCTATTTCGTTATTATACCTTTTACTTTTCATTAATTCCTGTACCTCTAGATAAGGTTGTAATTCACCTATATATTGATAAAGAAGATCACGTTCTTCAGGTGTATACTCTCTTGAACCAGTAGAGTCACTAAGAAGCATAGCGACACCAGGGAATCCGAGTTCTCTTAAATACTTTCTAAAAGGTTCCTCACCGTCACTGACTTTAACAGGACTTAGAGCGTTTAGACCTCTAAGTATTGGATTATCGATCTCATTAATAGGCTTTCCAGTCCAGAAATCTCTTTGTTCAGGTAATGTACTAGATGCTATTGGTATTCTATTTTTAATATAACCTAAGAAATCATTATGAATAGATTTTTGACTAGTAGTTATAGCTTGAGAAACAACTCCTAATGCACCTGAAGCAGGTATCAAACCTCTAACTTCATTTGCTGCTATTCTTCTCAATGCAGTTTCATCACCAGTTAATGCTTTTAATATTGGATCAATACCAGATAAAGCTGTTTGATCTAAGAAAGTTGCTGTAAAAGTCCATGCTAGTTTATAAGTCAGATCTTCCATAATAGAAGAACCTATATCACTTGCATAATAAGCTGCATCACCTACTAAAGTAAGTGCAGCTTCAACACCAGGTATACCACTATAATCGTACCAAGTACCTCCTACATTAATAGTTCTTGGTTTCCATCCATAGTTATCTCTTAACTTTCTACGGTCAGCCGCTCCTGGTGGTCCATTACCTCGTATATTACCACCTAAAGCATAATCAAATAAAGTACCTGATAATAACGTTGCAAACGCTAATCTACCCCGATACTCAGCTCTTAGATTTTGATATATAGCCATAGCAGCTGGTTCTGCATTAAAATCTTTTATACCATGTTCAGCTAAAGCTACTTTAATTTTCTCTATATCATTACCAGCCCAAAGTATTTTTGTATACCTACTCAGACCAGGTATAGCCATTAAAGGTGTATAAGATGTTGCATACTTAACCAAATTATTACCTGTTCTGGGGAACATAAAGAATGATTTAAGAAATGGAAATCTGTCAACTCCATGTTGAATCCATTTAGCTGCACCATCATCTAAGTTCATGGCTATACCACCACTTAGAGTCTTAACTACAGAATCTTTAACAGTCCCATCTAGATTAAATATATTTTTATAATGCTGTTTTTCAGCTCTTTCTAAAGCTTCAAGTGTTATATTACCACCATTCTTTTTAAATACTTCATCATAAGCTTTAACTCTAGATATTTCTGTAGCTATTTTGGTATTAGTAAATGCATCAATACCAGTCATTGCAGTCAATGGTGACCTCATGATAGGCCATCTTGCTATATCTCTGTTAACCTTAGCCCATCTATAGAAAAATATTTTACCATAATCTGCTTGCTCAGTCCATGACTTAGACAAATTCTCTAAGACTTCCCAGGAGTTATCATCTTGAATAATAAAGTCCTTACGGAAAGCATCAACCATAGCATCAGGATCTGTATTAACTTTCTTAATAATTTCCCATGCATCATATAAGGCACGCTTATTTGTTTCAAACATGGCGCCTTGATAATATATAGCTTTCTTTATAGGTTCAAAGCTGTTACCTAATAAAGCTTCTACACCATGACCTAAAAATGAGTTCATACTCCTTAACATTAAGGCTGATGTATTACCTAATCCAGCACGGAATGCAGATATACCAGACAAAACATTATTATATCTAATGGCCCAAAGGCCTTTAGCGAATAAATTCATCCCTTCTTTTGTTGGGCTTTTAATTAAACCTAATGGTGTTATTTTCTTCCAAGCCCATTGTTGCAGTTTCATTAAAGTATCTACATCACCATTTGATAAAGCAAAAGCATCTACCAAAGGTTTCATAGCTAAAGGATTTTTAATTCTTAATTCTTCTAGAGTTTGACGGAAGTCCATAGTTTTAGCATGGAGTGCGTTTTGTGCTTCTGTGAACTCTTTTTGTAGTAAATCTGTAAATTCTTTGGGATTATCAAATCTTGTTAAATTATTCCACCAACCTTTATTCCTTAACTGCCAGCCAGATATATATTTATTTAAAGCATATTCATTGGTTAGGAATGACCATTTATCCATGATACTAGTCATGATCCTATCTTTATCCATTAGCTGACTAAAGTCTTTAGAAGCATTGGATATAGTAGTCATTTCACGTCCTAATGTATCCATAGCCCTTGCTGAAGTTAAAGTAACAGCCCGTCCTAGGTACTTATCAGTAAGATCACGTATAGCAAAAGCAGCGGCTTGTGCATTTACATCATTTATATAATCTATTTTTGTACCATCAATAAGGTTTTTAACATCTCTATTCCTAAGGAATAATTTCCTTACATCTTGTACAGTATTAGCATTGATAATACTTCTATAAATATCCCAAGCTGCAGCATTCATTTCTTTAGCTGTAAACCTAAAACCATCTACAGTTGCATTAAAATTACCTGTATTTCTAGCTTGTTCAGCTAAGTCTACTATAGTCTGTCTTGAGTTACCAGAAACATGTAATCCTTTTCTTAACATAGGATCACTTATAAGAGGAGCTGGGTCACCTTGACTAGTTCCTCGTTTAATTGCTGTAGTATCAGCCATATTCCTAGCAACATTAGCTGTAGGAATACTTTGACGTGCAGTAGAAGCTTCTGAAGATACTTTAGAATATATATCTGGATCATACCTACTAGAAGTAGGATCAGCTTCAATTTTACTTAAAGCAATTTCGTCTGTCTGATTATTTCTAGTGGTCCCGTTACGTTGAATACTAGCTTCTAATGGTTGTATTCTAGTAGCAGATGTAGTTCCTGAATTTAATTGCTCTAATAAAGTCTGCCTTTCTTGCATTAATTGACTTTGATCAGCTTTACCAACAGCTCCTGAAGACAAAGCTTCATCTATTTGAGAGATACGCATTAAGGTATCATTATCAGCAGAATCTAATAAGGATTTAGCTTTATAAGTTTTAGCTGTATTATCTAAACCTTTAAACCAACCCATAATAGGTTTACCAGCAATTAATCCATATCCTAATATATCAGCAACTACACTTAAACCTATAGATTCCCATCTATTCTTTTCTTGTCTTACTTTAGGACTATCTGATTCTAATGTTCTCCATTCTTCTGGTATATTAAGATGAGGAAACCATTCATTTAAATAGTATAAAACATTATGCTCTTCTCCTTCATCACTAAGACTAATAACTGCGCCATCTATAGCAGCAGTCATTCCTATAGCAGATAATCCATGTGCTAATCCAGGTAATTGAGCTTTCGCTAATTGAGCATTACCTGTTTTAATAGCTATAATAGTAGGTAGAATGACACTAGTCATTTCCCTAGCTTTTTGTATGTAAGGGTTATCAAACTTAGACCATTCATCCCAGCTATCATCTAGCCTTTCTAAAGCTTCTATACCACTAGCATTGCTGATAGCATCAAATGTAAAGTCAGCTAGAGCGTAACCTGGTATATTAGCTATATCAACTACATCAGATACTATAGGTGTTCTACCTCCAGGTAGATCTAAACCAAGTTGCCTTTTAGCTTGAGCTTTTGGAGTAGGTAGAGATTCTAATCCTTCTTCTTCTTCTTCTTGAGGTTGAATCTCTTCTGTAGGTTGAACTTGTTCTGTAGGTTGAGTCTCTTCTATAGGTTGAACTTGTTCTGTAGGTTGAGTCTGAGAAGAAGGGGTGGGAGTATCTTCAGGATAAAAACCTTGTTTAATTCTGTTCTGACGCTCGATCTCTTGAAGTTTCTCCTTTTGTAATTCACTTAACTCTTCTTCATTCATTTGGATATTCCTAGTTTCTGTTTAGCAAATTGGGTCAAGTTTGTTTTTCTATCGTCCGATGTCATTTCAGATTTAGTTAGAGGTTTGTTAGCCTCTTTAGATTTTTCTGGATTGACTACAGAATCTTTAACAGTCCCATCTTCATTATATATATTTTTATAATGCTGTAACTGATGCCATTCTTCCGTAGTAACAGGACTCTCGATAAATTCTACAGTAGGTGGTACCTTTCTGTCCGGTGTTCCAGGATCATTGTTTGCTGCAATTGTATTCAATTGATCTATGTTTAACTTCATTAGCTCATCATACCTAGATGATAGATTATTAGACATATTATCACGGTTTCGAGGGTATCCTTCTTTACTAGGTATTAAAACAAGTTGGAAGTTTTTTAATTGTTCTGGTGTTCTTATCTCACGTACCAGTTTAAGTATCCCTGGATCCATATTAGATAGTTCTCCAGCTCTAATCATAAGATCCTTCCTCCAATCTGTTTTAATTTGAGTACTATAACCACCTAATTTTAATTGAGCATTCAGTACATCAACAACAGTAATTTGCTTTTCTAATGGTTTATCTTCATTAAATACAGCTACTAAATCATGAACAGTACCTGGCACACTTATCATGGAGTTGTTATTGACCTGATGATCGACAAGTCCAATTAAAGAATCTTTTAGTATAATTTCTTTATCCCATTTTAAAATCTGCTGGTCACTTACATTGTCTTTTAACTTATATGAATTTAGTACTACTTTCCCAGGCTCTTTATCATCGTTTTCGCCAAAAGTAAAATTAGTAAAATAAGCGTTTCCACTTTTCCTTTTAAGAAGGTCACGTGGTGATGTTATATGCCACAAAGAACCAGGATCGTTTTTACCATCTTTTATCTCTGTATGTATTTTATCCCATGCCTTAGAGACTGCTTTAGTAGAAGGTTCATCCTTATCAAGGAAATCCTTAACATATCTTTTAAACCTTCTAAAAGCTCTATATTCTGCAAGCTGTAAACTGCTATCAGATATAGCAGTGGTACTTTCAACTTTCAGTAGGCCTTTTAATAAGTTACTTAATGATTTATTTAAAGTATCACTAGTACCAATAGCAGCCATATTTAGTTCATCTTGAACTTTGGCTTTATTTTGAAACGCTGCTACTACTTTACTTGATACCCAAGGTTCAGTTAATTCAGCAGTAGTTAATAAACCATCTCTTTCTAAGTCACCAAAGTATTGATTCCAATAAGCTTCATTTATTCCATCTATAGATTGAGCGTATAACCTAGCTTGAAGTTTATCTGTGCTCCAACCTTGGTCTTTAGCTAGTTTAATTAAGTGATCTACAACTTGAACATTAAAGCCTCCTGGTAGACTGTTAACGACTTCTTCAGCTTTTTGCTCAAAATCACTTTGTTTTTGTTTGTCGTTAGTTAATTCATTGTTTAGAGCTTTCCTTCTGTTTGAACCTCTTTCCTGAATTAACTCATCTAGACGTGTAATAAATTTTGAACCCCAAGTTAGGTCACTTATTGGCTTACCGTTTTCATCTAAGATAGTTTGATTTTCTAGGAAATCTCTTATTTCATCATCTTCACCAGGTACTAGACTTACATTTTCCATCCAATTAAATATAAGATCGATGGCTTCAGTTCTGTGATAATTTCTATTGTACCCATTTGGTTGTAAACTATCAGGGTTAATAGTCATCATTAATTTGTTTAACGTATTGCTCAAGTACTGCTTACTTATTCCATACGGATTGTCATCCTCAACGAATAAGCCTCTTTCTTTAAGCTCATGTTTAAACAAATTACTTATAGTACCAACAATTTCCTTAGCATTTGATTTACCTTCCTCAAGTCTAGATGTGTTTAATAAAGCATTAGTACTTTGTTTCATTTTCTGAAACATTGGTCCCATGAAATCAGCACTGAGTCCAAATAGACCTCTTTCTTTTAAAAACTCATCTCTTAGTGAAGGTAGGATAGCATCTATCTCTGATGCTTTAGAAAGGTTTCTTTCTCCTAAGCCTTTCTGAAAGAATACTGGCCAATCAGCAGCAGCCATTTCAGAATAAGCTTTCATTTTGCCATAGGATTGTGGTTTGGTTAAACCTGAAAAACTTTGAACTAGCCAAAAAGGTGCTCCAGCTTGTTGAAGTCGTGTAGCCAGATCTCCAGTAATCTTTTCTGAATTTTCTAAAAGTAGTTCAGCGTTGTTTCTTACAATCTCTCGATCTCTTGGTATTCCTTCATTCCAAGCTTTAGTATAAGCTTCAGAGGCTTCCTCATCACCTTTAATTTTACCCATCTTCAGTAAAGCTTGGGCCCAAGTTGTACTTAGGTTCTGAATACTTGAAGCAAATGCTGTAGCGTTATCTTTTTCTTGCTGATGACTTCTTAGTTTACTTCTCAGTAAACGTTCTTCAGATGCCATTCTAGTAGTCCCAGCTTTATCTTCTAATTGTTTTAACTCTTGTCTATTAGCCTCTGCTTTACGGAATGTTTCAGATGTATCTGAGATGCGTCGGTTTGCAAGAGATTCACGTCGTGATTCTTGCTCCTTCATGCCACGTATGACAGTCTGATTTCTTTCGTTAATTCTGTTTAACAATCCGTATGGCATCTGTACAGCTTTATTGCTGCGTCCAGTCGCGTACGACTGAAAATTTGCTTTAGGTAAACGTGCCATTAAATTAATTATTAAGTGATTAGTTCCATGTTAACATCTAAGAAATCATAGATTACACTTAAGAATCCATCTTTCTCTTTAATAACAGCTTCTGGGAATATCTTGATGACTTCCTGTGCTATGACTCCACGGTAACGTGAATTAGGTGCAGACTTATAACTCCATTCATAAATGTTTAAGCCAGATAATGCTTTACCAACTTTAACTATATTCTCTTTTAGGCGTATATCACTGGCTCCAGAAGTTTGGTTAGCAAAATTTCCGCTCTGATATGTTGAAGTATGTTGACTACCTGTATTACCTGTACTACCTATGTTCCAATTTGATTGATAATTAGCAAAGGCAGTTATACTATTACCTAGTCCAGATATAGCATTAGCCCATCCAGCCAGAGAAGACGCCTGAGCGCCTTTAATAGGTTTAGGTCCAAAATCAAACGCCTCAAGTTCTCTAGGCTCTTGGTACTCTGTAAGTGGTGTTGCTAATGGTATTTCAGGTGTTGGTAGTGTTCCAGGATGTATCATTTTATTAGCTAAAGCTGCTAAATTAGCACCATACTGATCTCTAGCTATATCTCTTATAGTAGCTGCTGTATTCCTTTCAGCGCTAATTAATGACTCTGCTAATTTAGCTTGATTCATTCCTAATGATGCCATTACTGCTTGAGCAGCTTTAGCACCAGATCTACCAGAACCTCTTACAATAGCATCACCTTCAGCCATAAGAGATTCAAGAACCATGTCTTGATTTTGGAATGCTACACTTTGAGTTATTTCTTTTAATTTTCTATATTCAGCTTCTTTTGCTGCAGTAGCAGCCATCTTATTATGTGATAACTGTGCTGTGAATAAAGCATTAGATTTAGTGTACTGTTTATTCAAAGATGTCTGTTGATAATTTCTTATCTTTAATGCCGCACCATAACTTTTAATACTATTAGTATCTTTAAAATTCTTTAAAGTTATATCATTCTTTCTTGCTATGTTTATACCTTCTAGAATAAAATCTCTATCGGTTTCAAGTTTCTCCTTCCCATACTGCCAGTTTTGATTATCATATCTAAACTGATCTCTTATAGCTTTGTTCTGCGCTGCTGCTGCCTTACTGGAAGCTCTAGCACCCAAAACCATACCAAGACCACCAAGTACTATACCTGCTGCTCCTAAAGCCTTCTCAGACATATCTTAAGTCCTCCTGTAGAAACGTGGTGAATAATTACCTTCCCACATCATTGAATTTAATGCTACAGGAAAGGGTGAGTCACTAAAAACTCTTACTGTAAAGTTCTCATTACGTTGATGTATAGGAACTATTAATATAGATTGATCACTCATTGGTACATCATCGGCTAAATAATAATCAGAATCTTTTATAGATTGTAAGTCATACCAATAGTCAGCATACAATAATACTTTAACACCAGCTCCAGGCGGATCTGTTAATGTTAAAATACCTTTTTCAGGAACTGTTATTGGTTGTGTAGAAGCTGCTATAGTAAATGCAGTTGTTTTTCTACCATTTAATTTAACAGCAGCGTCAGTAACATCAGGTAAATCTATATTATATTTAAAAACTGTAGTACCTAAAGTAGCGATAGTACCTTGAACATGATCTTTAGTACCAACAAGATCTTTATCTACTATAATATAATTACCAACTTTATAACCAGTACCTTCAGTATGTACAGTCATTGCTGTCACAACACCACCTGCTAAGGTTAAGTTGACTAACATATCAGAACCTTTGGAACTAGCTGAACCATTTGCAGAAGTTGTTTTAACTTTAGTTAAAGTACAAGTAGGGCCGTCCTCAGTTCCATTATGAGTAAGTGTAATAGTGGTACCAGTATCAGCAGTAAACTCTTGACTAGGATTATCGAATCCCTTCTTCTTAACTTTAAAACCTGCTACACCAGATAAACCTAAGCTGAATTTCATTCTAGCTATAGTTAAGGTAGAACTAAAATCTGATATTTTATCATCCCCACGTAGTTTATAATATATTCTAGGTAAAGTGACATCAAGGTTATATCTATAACCTACATAAACTTGAGCTTTAATATCAGATAAATCTTTATCAGGTACTAAGAAGTAAGGTGCACCGTCATTACCTCTGCTAGGTGTCATAGAAAAACCAGCTTGGTCAAACTCTGTGCCAGCTACACTTGCTACTAGTATGATAGGTGTTAAATCCGTTACATCATTATAAGGTAGATAACATTTAGAATCACCTGTAGACGAAGAATATGTAACATCAGAAGCAACTGATAATAAATCTACACAAGGATTACTTGTAGATCCTACAGTACTAACCAATGTGGCTGCAGTAGGTACCATATTTAGATTAATCTCACCATAAGTATATTGACTTTGTTGATGAGTAACTACTCTAAATTTATCATCTATAATAGAAGCAAACTGTACATTACCTGGTAAAATCCATTTAAACCAAGATTGCATAATATCTTTCTCACCATCTGAAAAAGTTCTATAAAAATAGACCTCTTTACTTGTTGAAGATAGCAGTGCAATAATAGTGTTCTGAGCGTTACCTATTAGCTGATCTACAGTAGAAGGTACCCATTCAGATATAACTTTACCAATATCTAAAAATGTAGGGTTCTCATCAAAACCCCTAGTGATCATATTAAAGATACGAGTATAACTTTCTGTCTTACTAATAAATGTTATTCTATCACCAACATCTACAGGATCGATATTAGTATCCATTTCATAAGAAGAGATACCTTTAATTGATGTACCAGCAGGAGTAAATATGCCATCAATACCTGACATAATGAATTGCTGATTCCTACTAAATAGAACTAAACCTTGTGTAACAGGTACTACACCGTGTAAAACAGCTGGTCTAACAGAAGAACAACTTATATCTACAGGATCATTAGGAACAGCAGTCATCGAAGAAACATGATAAAAATTATCATATTCACTTGCTTGACTCATGGAAACATTATCTTGAGTTAAAAACCCTAAACGATTACCATAGAAAAATGCTTGCTGAATCTTTTCTCCAACAAAGCTAGGGTGTAAATTACTTGTATCATCACCAGTCAGGCGTGCAGTCCAAGGTATAACATCAAAATAAAAACGATCAACATCTGAGTTTACTAATTGATGAGGCATTGTACCTCCTTTTAAACCTGCAGAAACTGAAGGACTTATAGTTTCTTGCCAAAACCCTTTACCACTGCCAGCTACATTAACTGTACCGTCAACATTATAAGTAGTATTATCTGCTACAAATTCTGAATAAAAATCATCAGCTGCAGCACCTGTATTAATTATCTTTGCAATTCTACCATGATTAGACATTTTAGGTAGTACTGATATATTATCTACTTGTTCTTGAAATATTTCTAATGCTGTACCGCTGGCTGCTCCTTTTACAATAGAGATAGTAAAGGCTGAACCATCATCTTTTTCTATTTCAAAGCTTGTACCATTCATAGTAGTACTAAACCCTGATACAGCATTTATCTGCCTAGCTAGTCCATCATTGGTACCAGAATTATCTTTGTTAAGTATCTCTTCAGCACTAAGTTTTTCAATGTCTGTAGAACTACCACCTGTTTCAAAATAATCTTCGTTCCTAGAAGTATATGTATAATCTGATCCATTTAGTTTTATTACATATTTACTAGAATATTCTACTGATTTTAATTTTACAGTAGCTTTACTTTTAGCAGTATATGATGGTGCTGCTAGTGTTTCTACTGTTCTAGTTTTATTAGTTATATATGTTCTATCCTGTACAGTCATTACATCAAAGTCTTTTGGATATAATGTTGCAGTATTTGATAGATAATGATCAGGAGTACCTGCTTCACCAGGTGGATCAGTAGTTATTTTACATTTTACATCAGAACCAGCTTCGGGGTCCCAATTATCTTTATCTAATGTTAATACGTCGTTTTTCTCATAATTTTTACCAGGTGCACATACAGTAAACGCTGTAGCTATAGTTCCATTACCAGTCACATTAACTGTCATACCAGTACCACTACCACCAGTAACAGGTACATTACGTATAGTCGTTACTCCACTGCCACCATTGTCAGATCCATTTAACGCTAATGTAGTAGTTCTATCTTCTACAGTACATTCATTTCCTGTTTTTGTATTCCAAATTTTAATTTGTTTGTTTTTTATAACACCGAAGTAAGATTCCTGATCATCTCTTAAGATGTGAAACCATTTACCATCAGCATAGTCAGTACCTGTACCGAGTGCTTTTTTGAAATCTAAACCAGGTCTTTTTGTTAGACCAAACGTAGGATCTGGGTAAGCATTATCAGCTTCGATAACCTGACCATTTAATTTTTTTATATCCGATTGTTTAGATACTCCACCTACATAGGTATTTATTCGTTGAGTAACAGCTGCCATTATCGTACTAAAGCTTTATAAGGTTGATAACTGATGTGATAGTTCGTACCTTGTGGTTGGCCAAAGAAGGAATGATCACCTTGATTGCATTCGTACTCCATTGCTAAAGCTCTGTTGTACGCTTCTTTTTGTTGTAACATTTGATATTGTGTTGAATCTCCTACAATACGACTAGACACTATAACAGCAGCTCTAGCTACTATAAAGTCTTGTATTGGTGTAGGTAAATCTATCCAATCAAAATAGTATACATAATCTAATCTGTAAGTTGCATCGGTGAATTTATAAGTAGATGGATCAGCAGTTCTATCGTATAGTTTCTTCTCATTATCTGATGGGTCTCTTCTGATTACTACAGAAGTACCTCTATGGTTATGCTGATTTAACTTTGCTTGTAAAACGTTGTTAGGTATTTTTATATAATCATCTGAATCGGGTGTCACTTTAACATCGAAATCTTTATTAAAAGTCCATCCCTCAGCCTGTACTTCCCTTGAAACTTGTAGCAAGGTATCGTAAGCAATCGCAACGTCTGGGTTGGTTTGATCTAACGTAGTTACAGGCGCTTGACCTACTGACGCTAGTATTTCGTTTATAGCAGGTAATTCTTGGGTAGCGTTAGTGGTAGGTATAGGCATAATAATAATTTATGTTAATAAAAAAAGGGGACCGAAGTCCCCCAGTTTGTTTATCTTTGATTTCCAGGTGAGTCACAGTCTGGAACTTTATAAGCAAAGCGTAGGTTTTTTGTGACAGACTTTACAGCAGATTGTGAATATGTTCCGCCTTGAGTCATAGCCACTGACTTACGCCAAGCTTCAGTACCAGTTGTGGCTCCTGAAACGCCGTTGTTACCAGCTTGTGTTGCAGGATTTGCAGCCATAATATTGTATTAGTAAATTACTTAAGCGTCGCCTCTAGCAGTAAGACCGTCCGATTGAACTTGTCTTCCATATTCTAGAGGAGTCGAGCCAGCTTTTGTTTCAGAACCAGTTCCGCCGACACCACGGCCAGCAGAAAGAGTTCTAGTTGTAGCCACTCCAGGTTTAACTGACATAGTTTACCTCAAGCAGTTTGGATTTCAATTGCAGCAGCAGGGTTTAGAGTACCAGCTCCCATTGCCAAACGTCCAACGATCAAGTCGCCTTGATACATTGTCTTAATATCGGCTCCGGTTGTTTGTACTTGAGGACCAATTGCTTCTACAATTCCAGCAGCATCCTTCTGATAGATAAGACCTGCATGTTGTGAGAAGTCACCGTCATAAGCATTGTTCTCACCAGACTGTGAATTAACAGTACCAGCTTTGAAAGGTAAGTTGTTAGAACGCTTGATGTCAATACCTGCAATAGATACAAGTCCTTCACCAGAGTTCAAGTTACCTTGGTTGTTACCGTAATCACGGTTCAAGATGTTAGAATCAACCTGAGATACGAGAGCATAGTACTGACGTGGAGAAAGTACAGCAGTCCTACCTTGCTTAGGAAGGTTCTTTTCATCAAGAATTGAAGCTGCTTCAAAGAAAGCATCAACTAGCTTCTGTGCATCATGCTCATTGTTAGCTCCAATTTTGATAATTGAACCACCTGGTTCTGGACCTGGTGATGCAGTGATTGGATGAGCTTCACGAGCTGCTTTTGCGATGGTACGGAATACCTTCTTATCGTAAGCTTCGGCCAAAGCATGACCGATCTTCTTAGAGATCTCACTTCTCAGGGAGTAGTGAGCAAGTGTTTCATCAAGATCATATACGAAAGCTGAGCTTATGAGAAGATCATCACATAGGATAGTCTTCTCTGCTACTGGAGGATCACCCGATCCGAGAATGGGTTCACCTGGAGTATGATAAGCAGCTTGCATACGGCCTGTGAAGATGAACTGTAAACTCTTACCGTTCTTTAGTGTACGGTTTTGTACAGTTCCCTTAGCTATCGTTGCTGACTCATAAGCTTTGAAAAGCTCACCAGAGAACAGCTTTAGATAGGTTTTATATTTAACGTCGTAATCGACAGAGCCAGCAGTATTAGAAGCAGCCTTATTAAGGGTACCTACTACTGACTGAGTTAGTGTAGCCATTATGCGAGAGTAATTGTATAGTTAACAGTCTCTCAATCGATTGAAAATTTTTTCTAAATTTTTTGTGGTCTATCCCACCGTCTAGACGGCAAAGGGTATCCTCGTAAGGGCCAATGCCAATGAGAGGGGAGTCCGACTCTGAGGTGCTCCCCACCCTAATTAGAACTTAAGGTACTCTAAGTAGGTACCGAACTTGATAACAGTAGCTGTTGCTGAGCTTGTTACCTGTGCAGCTTGTAGGTCTACGTCACCTGCTGTATCACCAGCGGTTATAGTACCTTCAATGAATGCATAGTAAGCACCATCAGCTGCTACGACTTGAACTTCAGGAGAACCTGCAGTTGTTACATCGAATGTTACAGCTTCTGTTACAGCACCAGAGATAGGTGCTTCAGATACCATGTTCCTAGCTCTGTAAGATACAGTATTAGTTGGAGTGATGATCTTATACTTAAGGTCACCATCTGCATCGTATGCTGAATCTAGATAGCAACGGAATATAGCACGTTCATACTTACCTAATCTAAACTTAAGAATTGATTGGTAGTCTGTGGAGCTTGCTATGCTGACATCGTTAGGTACGATGAGTTTTGTATTCCATTGGTTCTGAGCAGCTACTACTGTACCTGCTACTGTATTGGTATTAATGGCCATAATAAATGTGTATAGGTTGTTTACCCTATTGTACGGTTCCGCCGCACAGGGTTAGTAGTTTTCTGTGATTTCGCACGTTGGACATTCTCTACAATGTTTATGTTCGATCATGTGTAGAGTCTCCACGAACACAAAGAACCCAAACATTATGAGTGCTAAGGCCCATGGAGAATCTATGTACTTCATCAGAAGTTATATTTAACCCCGACTTTGGTACCCCAACTTGAGTCATCATCAGTATCTTCATCTGCAGTTAGCAGTGAGACTTCACCATAAACTCCGAGGTTATTAGTAGCTTGGAAATTTCCACCTACTTTACCAGATAGTCGCCAGTCAGAATCTATACCTTGTTCAGCTACAATGGCTGGGCCTCCTTGAATGTAGAAGGAAGAACCATTCTCAGCAGCTGTTTCATAACCTACGTGAACGTCGGTTACAGAACCTGTATATTCCGAGCCCACACGAGCCCCGTTGGATTCTACGTTGGCATAGATACCGGCTGATGCAGGTGTCGCCAGTGCTGTGGTGGATGCCAGAGCGGCAAGTGCAATAAGTTTCATTGTTAAAGTTTAAATAGTTTTGGTATAAGGGATACCGCGATACTTTAGTTGGACTTTCATAGTCTTCTCCTTAGTAACCAACCCCCGTTCCATGATTGGTTTTCATGCGTTCCGTTAGGAATGAACGGTCGTGGATCCCGTTGGCTTCTACTGCTTCGACAAGCGAGCCGCCATGTTTATTATGATGGTACTACACCAGAGCCACAAGAACTTCCATCAGTAGTATTACCAACCATTACGTTACAACGTGAAGCTTGGTTGGCCATAGTGTCATTATCATTATAAGGGATGAACCATCTGTCACCCGTTTTGTTAATCATATATTCTATTTGAAAAGTATCAGCACGTGATGCTGCTTTTGGATTGTAGATGATAGACATAATTAATTCTTTTTAGATTTAGCTTTACGAGTAGCCTCTTTTACTTTCCCTCTTAATCCATGCAGATATCTTAACTCATGTGCTCGTATAGCATCTTTTTCAGGTTGAGTTAAAGGTCTACCTAAATCTTTTGAGTATGAGTTGTAAGCTGCTTTAATCCTTGCTGTAGTACTATCAGACATTTATCTACCTCTACGAGTTCTAGCTTGTGCTGCAGCTATTGAAAGTATTCTATTAAGATCCCGCCTACTTGGTCTGGAACCCGTATTTAACCTTTGGGGACCAGGTGCTCCTAGTCCAAGCAAGGTAGCCCTTCTAGCTCTCCTACGAGGGTGTCTACCTATAGGAGGTATTTGACCTTTCCTAGGAGGTTGAACAGGAAGTTCAATTGGAGGTAGTTCAGGTTCTCCCCTCCTACCTCTACGACTTGAGTTTTGTTCTTTTTCCCTTTCCCTTTTTGCCTTAGTCTTTCTCCTTCTCTTCTCTCTCGAGGTTAATGACCTACTCGATGCTAGTGCCTCTGATGCTGCCAGTGCTCCATATGCCATAATGATACTCCTTAATATTGTAAGTTTGGTGAACGTTCTAATTTGTCATAAACATCCTGACGATAAGCAGGATCTTTTTCATAACGTGGATCTTGCATAGCTTCTACTACTTCAGCTTGACTACGATATGCATCAGCTTTATTTGGTGCTGCTGTTCCAGTAAGCATTTCTCCTTCCACTCCTGTAGCATCCATGTACCTATAGTTTAAAGCTTGTATAGCAAAGAAGCAAGATAAAGGATCGCCTCTTTGCATAACTGCATCAAACATATCCATTTCACCTTGCCTGAGTGATTGTCCAGCCCATTCTAACATACCATTATAAGCTTCTTCTCCTCCTACTGACCCCTGTAGGCTATGTATACTGTCTTCAGATAGCTCTGCGGCTCCACCATTTTGATTATTATTACGATAATCAAGATATGATTTAGCTAATTCTCTAGGATCAGTTTCAAATAACTCTTTTACTGTTTCTTCAGATACATTTCTAGAACCAGCTTCATGCCATAAACGGTCTAGTATATCGACCGGTTCATCGGTTTCATCCTCTTCTGTTACCTCTTCTTCTACATCTTCAGGTTTATTATCACCTAATTTCTTTTGTAGTTCTATGTAACCTTTTTCTAAGTCTTCAGCATCTTTAAATTTACCAGCAAGTAATTCGTTCTGCTGTTCTTCTAAAGATTCTCCTACTTTTAAAGCTTCTTGTTCTTCTTCAGTGAACTCAGCTGCTTCTGGATCAGCAGGATTATATGTTAGTGTTGCCATTGTGTGTTACTACTTCTAGGTTTCCAAGCCCAACAGTTGTGACTTTAATAGGTGAACCGAGTTTGGGTGTACCTACAGGATCTCTGCGAGCATATTTCATTTTAGGTGTTGTAGGTTTTTCTTCCTTTTTTGAAAACACCTCTTGATCTTCTTTACTCAGGGGTGGGGTCACCTTGGACTTCCTGACTCGTTGGGGTCTGCTGGGTTTGACCTGCGCCACTAATCTCCTCCATTAATTGTGGGTTTTTTGTGGGATCCAACATTGGTGCTGAAGCTAACTGTGGCATAGCCTTAGTCATCTCTAAGCTTTGAGCTTGTTGAGCTTGTTGAGCCTGTTCTTGCTGTACTTCTTGTACAGTCTTAACAAGATTCAACACATCAATACCTTGTGCAGCTGCTAATCTCTTAACAACTTCCTCTGGATTAATGTATCTAGCAATAGCTTCTGGTCCCATTGTTTGTGAGATTGTAGTTAAATAAGCTGCAAGACTCTCACGATCTTGTCCTCTACCTAATGCGTTAACACCTGCTACAATAGTAGGTTTTACAACATCCTTTGGTAAACGTGGTATCTGTCCTGATTTTTGAAAGACAGAAAGTTTCCTATTTAAATATGGTACTAAGAACTCAACAGTTAGCAGACTAAATAAGCCACCTAGCTGTTGCTCTAATTCCATTTGTGTCATACGTACTTCTTCTGCAGTGGTACGTTCACTTTGTCTTACAGTAAGAATAAGGAAAGCTTCAGACAATCTTCTTTCAAGTTGTTGAGACATTTCATATGCTGTTTTAAAATCAGCAGTCTTTCCTACCTGTACCACACCGATATCATCGGGTCGTCCTTGAACGATAGCTCCATTACCTGCAGCGGCAAGGGTTTGTGGTTTAGTGGTACTACTTGGTGACACAACAAACACAACCTTAGCTGCAGCTGCTGAGCCTTCTACGAGAGCTTGAGATAAACCTTCTAAGGATCTAAGATCACCCATGAATTGTTCAACTCTACCTCGACCCCATACTTCACCATCAACATTATTAAAACGAAGAGCTAACCAGGGATTAGTATCTAAAGGTGCTTTACCTATAGAACCAGGTACGATTTTATCGTATACTTCCTGATGCCATATAACCCTGTTGTTTTCTCTCTTGACATGTGTGTACACATCACATTCGTTTCTATCGTGGCTGGTACCATCTTCTCCAGGTGGGTTCACATCCGTAGATTGCTGAGCCGCGTATTCTGGAAAATTTTTTTGTAATAATTTTTTGTTAATTCGTTCTTTGGTGACTAATTCTATCACATTACCGTTGCCATCTCTTTCTACAACATAGCGATTCATAGGGAACATCTTAAGTCCTTTTTTACTCATAAAGATTAGAGCATTACCAGCTACAACTAAGTGTTGTAAAGCTTGGTGTACTACAACTCTATCATCAGAAGCTGCAATAGCTTCCATAATAGTCCTCTCTATTTTAGCAAAAGATAAATCTAATTCAGATTTAACTTGTGGATTAGAACCTAATTCTCCAAGTTGTGTTTCATCTACCTGTAATTTAAAGAAGCTGGTTTGAGGAGGTAGTAGAGCTAACATCAATTTTGATGCTAGAGTTACTACCCCCTTTGCGCCAACGCTTTGCCATGGTGTAGGTAGGGTACGTGCACCTCTTGAGATATCATCATCTTGACGTATTAAATACGGAAGAGTCAGACGTGCTGCCGATTCTGCTGAGCTGAGAAATTCTGAACGATCACTTGATAAATAATCATACCTAGATTTAGCAGTCATTAGATATTAATTCCTTGAATTTTTAATTGCTTTCTACTTAATTGTTGAGTACCTTTTTTAGCTGCACCGGTCTTATACTTCTTAGAACGCTCTGGTCTTACTCCTGTAGCAGATGTGCCATACAATGCACTTGAACCAGCAAGTGACATTCCAGCTGCTTTTGTCTCTGGGGTCTCTACATTTACTGTAATCGGCTCTGTCTTGCTTATACCTTCGATCAATTTATTCCAATCTATATCGTCGCCTGTTTTAACTCCACCTACTACCTCACCATCAACAGGTAAAGTACCATTCCCATATGTAGATCCACCTTGTTGACCGTAATCAGTTGGTGGAACCCATGTTCCGGTATTTTTATTGAAATCGAGCCATGAATCTATCTGTGCTTTAGTAGAAATAGTAGCATCCCTATCAAGGCCTGATTCAAACCTCCATTGATCTAACTTATCTGGGTCGGCGTCTCTATTATACCAATCATAACTTATACTACCAATACGTCCATGAGGGTCACGACCTTTGTATTTAAGCCAATTAGAACCTTGCGTTCTACCTGCACGCTGATCAATCAAAGGTATTAGAGGGTTGCTATGAATATCCAAAGGTATTTGGCCTTCACCCCACGTACCTTCTCCAGTACCCATAAGCGTTTTCCAACCTTGACCGATATTTTCACCGGGGTTATAAGGGGTTATATGTACCCCATCATAACCCTCTCCAATATGGTCCCATTCATAATCAGTACCAAGCTGCCTTTTGACATCTTCAACGCCTTGGTTATAGTACTTCTCTGCATTTGGAAGTCTTAATCTTATGCCTCCTTTTCTTTTGGTTCCTCTATCCCATGATGGCCTACCTTTATAGTCACCTGGTGACCACCAGTCTCTCATGTACCCTTTAGGGCCTCTTCCTGTAGCTGCCACGTAAGCATAGGTAGCATCTTCGTCAGACATTTTACCGGTTTGATTGGCTCGAGCTTGAAGTGCCTGTGGTATCCTATATGTACCTTGTGGTATGGTGCCACCGCCAGTATAGGCATCCCAAGCTCTACTTCTAGTAGTGTCATAAAGACCGCCTTCTGCTCCTCTAACATCACCACCCTGTAATTGACCTTGGTTTTGATTTAAGTAATTATAAAAATCCCAAGGCTTGCCACCAGCGGCATAAAATGTCATGCGGTCATCGCCTTGTATCTGAGTCCCTGCGTTAGGATTAGCTTTCCAATCACCAAAGTAAGCAGAAGGCTCATCTTTAACATTCTTAATTTTATCATACAGACCGCCTGAACTTTCTCTATTATCTTTCCACATAGCCTTTCTACCTTCACCTCTTCCATACCAGTCCATGAAATCTGTATAGCCTTGTTGTGTACCGCCTGGTTTGTTTCTAGCGTACTCTAGCCATTTTATCCAATCAGCACCACCGAAGTCTCCTTTATTTCCATACCCTCCTCCTTCTTTGTCTTTGGCTATTTCTGACCACCATCGATCAATAGGTAAATTGTTATTACTCATGGTTATCCTCTATTCTATTTTTAAGCCACTCAACAACAGAGCGTTGACCTGATTTATACATTATACTTGATAGTTCCTCTTTAGGATGTGGATTATGTGGTGGGAAATTTGTTTCTAATTCTTGAAGTATATACTTAAGATCAGGTCCAAGTAAAGCTTCAAGCGTAGGATGGGAGATTTGTGTTTGCATGTTCAAAGAAAGCTGGCATTCTAGCAGACTTAGTGGCAACAAGTTCAGGAGCTTTACCCTGATACATTAGGTTATCACTGGTATCTAGCCAGAATTTTTTGTCTAAATACTTATCATAGGTATTTGTACCTAAGGGTTGAAGAATCCAATTAATGGTGGCCTTCCTAAGTTTATCCAAAGATTGACTATGAGATAAGCCCAACTCACGACATACAAGGCTATTAGTGGCCACGTGTATTTGTTCGTCTCGACTGATGTCGGCGCTGACAGTCCTAAGACCAGCATCGCCATTAAAACGAAAGAAGGGAAGAAGTACGAAAAATATTGCACGCTCCGCTACCACCGCTTTAACAATTGTGTGGTCGGGATGTGCCTCCCACGCATCGCGTAAACGGAGGGCTTCGGCTTCGGCGGTTGGGTCAGTCCCAAGAGCGTTAGCAATGTATCCCAAAGCTTTGTCATGTTTAAGTTCATCCTTAGCGTTAAGTTCTAATAACTCCCTAGAGTGTTCGGGAACTTCTTTCTTAAGTGCTTCTTGAATAAATTCGCCAACTGGTAACTCCATATGACGTATTGCGAGAGCACGGTAGATGGCCTCCTCTGCTCCATGTTTTAATTCTCCTGCGGTGGTTTGAACAGGCGTCCAAGTACGACGCCTTTCAATTAATTTTTGGTATGGTGTTTTTCTCATTCTTGACAATCACATGTAAGGGGTTCTTTAATAATCCCCTCCAAGTATTCGTCAACGTCACTCTGATCTAATGCTGCATACGCATCGGTCTTATCTTGCACGTCACCCATTACTTGGAGGCTGTAGTATAAGGAGGTTTGAGGTGAATCCAACCACTCTTGCACGAACGCATTGTCGTATTCTACAACATCACTCCAAGAGTTGAAGCTGTAGCCATGAAGAAGTCCTGTATTATTTAACATTATCATCAGTTGATCGGCGACCTTTTTGTAAGCATCCCAACCAACTTCACTTGCGATTTCAACATCGCCATATTCATAAGTTTGTACACCGAATGTACCACTATCTCTATCAACAGAGCGTGCTATAGGCGGTGCTATTTCTGGGGTACAAGTATACCCATCTAAATCTTCGCTACGATAAGAACAACTAGCAGTAGGAGCAATAGTGAAGGCTTGCTCCATACTGTGAGATTTTGCGACAAGCTCAGCCGAGTAAATACCACGGAACAGTGCAAGCGCAATCTCTCCAGCTTTTGTTTCAGCATCTCTATATCCGTTGTTTACTTTCTCTAAAGCATCTCCGAATTCACTGTAGGTGACTTGATATCTTCTGAGGAGATTCGCGAGTCCAAGGCATCCAAGTCCGACTTGCCGGTCCGTTTCACTTGGAAGGTATTCTCCAGTCCCTCCAACGCCTGTTCGGACATGAAGATGGCACAGCTCGGACATACCCTGACTGTAAGCCGTTGATATGTCGGAGATCTTACAGGCACCGAGATTGACGTGCTGTAAGAGGCACGTTCCTCGTGATCGCAGGTATATCTCAAGACAGACGTTTCCATAGATACGGTTCCCATTTTTGTCCTCCTTTATTTTGTTAAGCCAGATGTCACCGGATTTGATTCCGTGAATGATGGCGTCTCTAACTTCAGTTCCGGCGTTGAACCAAGTTTCTTCTGTAAGGTCGACGCATCTTTTAATCCAGGCAAGTTCGGTACGAGAAGTC
>Ga0208011_1000249_pt1 | contig 22758 bp, 26 predicted proteins | sample 7_EtaG_FD_184080 | JGI IMG/M metagenome (GOLD analysis project Ga0208011, IMG submission 184080) | Marine viral communities from the Subarctic Pacific Ocean - 7_ETSP_OMZ_AT15161 metaG (SPAdes) (version 2) | ecosystem: Environmental > Aquatic > Marine > Oceanic | place: Pacific Ocean | collected...
TGCATCTTATATCTCCACTATGCGTACAGACCCAGTGTCTGTAGTGGTTGAGTTATGATTGAAATAGATATTGTTCCCCAGACCTCTGGGCACAGTAAGAAAAGTAAGAGTATTCTTAGGGAGTAAGAGATCGTTAGTATCACTTACGTCACTGCCTGAATCAGCACTGAAGCTGAAATATATTTCCACTCCTGAATGTACACCCATCGTATGGGTGCCTGCGGCAAGGTTATAATGAATTGAGTTGGCGACATCGGCACTGCTACCCGTTGTAGCCGCTGTACCTACGTCCCAGTTACCACCTACAGTGGTGTTAAGAGCCTCGTGAGTCCTATATTTATTAAGATTAGCCATGATGTTCTCCTGCTATTCATGTTTGTCCTGCGGGGCAAGAACTACTCCCTATACAAACAGTTATGTAAAATTAAAAGGTAGGACTGCACGGGTTCCGCCAGTCTTATCCCTTTTTCTCATTCCAAATCTCTTCAAGAGATTGTTAAATCTTTGATCGTGCTGGGCCATTAAAGCCATAGATGTCTGTGCTATGTTAGGGTCTTGAGACGAACCCGCCTTATCCATGTATAAACAACGCTTAACATAGTCAACAAGAGCACCATGCAGGGTATTGTCAATATCAGGAGTGTCTGTAATAGCACTTACTGAATTAGGTTCTCCGTAGTAATGGAGAAATAAACCATCTGTAACTGACTCTGCAATAGCTTTCCATTTCTTTCTTGTTGTCGTTCTGGCTGTACCGCTACTGTCAACATTGGTAATAAGGGCAAGCTTGTCACCCTCAACAAACCAGACCGCTACATCTTCCGGGTATGAAATATTACTAGCCATTAATCCGGTGCTGTTATTGCTGATTCACTGGTAGCATCCATTAACAGAATGCCTTTATCAACCAGTCTTGGTATCTTGATATAGTCACCATCATCATCCATTAGATCAACTCTAAAGATTTTATTGGCCTCTAATCTATTACTGCTTGAGTCATTTGCGCTATCGCCAATAGCATAAAACATCTGATTTGCAACAGTGCTCACCTTAGCCTGAACAACCTTAGTATGATGATTACCCATTTCAACCAGTGCCTCATTGATTAAGTTCATAATATAAGTCTCAGGAGCGTCCGGAAAAACCAAACGCACCTGACTTATAATCTTCTTAACTGTTAATGCATGGACAGCCATTATGACCTAGCTCCTATTAAAAGTTGAATTCCTTTATCATAATCAGCTTGTAATTTAGCCTGTTGTTTCTCAAACCAGCCATAGTGGGATGTGTCCACCGCTAATCTTATCTGGGCCTCATTAGCATAGGCCTGAGCTATGCCGACTTTAGACTGTATCTGGGCCGCATAAGACTGGGCAGTCTCAACATAACGCTGGGCGGCCTGTCCGTAAGCAGATGCTGTACCAAGATAAGCCTGAGCCGTAGAACCATAGCCGTTGGCAGTGCCAAGATAGCCCTGTGCAGTCTGATTGAAACCAGATGCCGTCTGAGCGTATTTATCACCACCCATGCCATAGCCCTGAGCAGTACCAAGATAGCCTTGAGCATCCTGATTATAAGAAGATGCCGTACTAATATAACCTTGAGCAACACCTACCTGCGCCTGCACCTGCTGTACTCTTGCCGCTACCTCATTAACATAAGCCTGAACCTCATTAGCTGACGCACTGGCCTCCGCCAAGAAGGCGTTGCCAGTAGCCACACGTGTCTGAGAAGTCTGTGAAAATACCTGTGCATACTTCAACCTTGAATCAATCTCCAGTCCATAACTTTGAGCTGATTGAACATAGGCTCCCACAGCCGCTAAATAACCCTGAGCTAAGGAAATATCCTGAGCTACTTCAGCCAGATAAGCATTAGCCGTACCTAAAAATCCCTGTGCAACACCACCATAACCTTGGGCAGTCCCTAAATAACTTTGAGCAGACTGCGTATAACCGGATGCTGTTTGTGCAAACTTATCTCCAACAGCACCATAGCCCTGCGCTGTACCTAAATAACCCTGAGCTGTCTTACCATAACTGTCAGCAGTTCCTAAAAATCCTTGAGCTACGCCAACTTGGGCCTGAACCTGAGCAACACGAGCTTGGACTTCGTTCACATAAGTCTGAGCTTCAGCCGCAGAAGCATTGGCTTCAGCTAAATAACCATTACCAAGCTCCACCCTAGACCGGGATTCTTCCCTCTTTGCCTGAGCTTGGGCAAGCCTAGAATTAACTTCATTACCGTACCCCTGCGCTATATTAACCTTAGCCTGTATCTCACTGGCATATCCTTGAGTTGTAGCAACATAAGCTTGGGTAGCTTGAAGATAACCATTGGCAGTTCCAATAAAACCCTGTGCTGTTTTACCATAAGTATCAGCTACTCTCGAATAACCAGCACCACTTGCTATATATCCCTGAGCTACCCCAACCTGAGCTTGAACTTGTTGCACTCTAGCTGAAACTTCATTTACATAAGACTGAACTTCACTTGCAGATGCATTTGCCTCAGCAAGAAAAGCATTTCCGGCATTTACTCTATTCTGAGAAGTGTTTATAAATATTTGCGTACTTTTTGAATAAGCCTCAATCTCTGCCACATAACCCTGTGCCGCTTGAACATAAGCACCTATGGCATTCCCATAACTATTGGCAATGGAAATGTCTTGAGCTACTTCAGCAAGATAAGCATTGGCAGTATTTATATATGCCTGTACTGCTTGAGACTTAGCCCCTGTAAAGGCTGTTCGGGAATTAACCTCTGCGGCATATCCCTGTGCCTGTGCTATATACGACTCAGCTTCTTTTATATAAGCATTTCCTTGATTCACTATTGCATTGGCCTCTTGAAGATAGGAACCTCCAGCCGTTAATCTGGATTGAGATTCTTCCCTTTTTGCTCGGGCTTGCTGTAACCTAATACTAATTTCAGCAACATATCCATTAGCTATACCAATTTTAGACTGAACTTCATTTCCGAATCCCTGAGCAGTGGCTACATAACTTTGAGCTGTATCAATATAACCCTTAATAGCCTGTGATTTCGCCCCAGAGAATGTTGATCTAGCACCAACCTCAGCCGCATACCCTTGAGCTTGGGCTATGTATGCTTCAGCCTCTTTTATGTAAGCGTTCCCTTGGCTTACTATTGCATTCGCTTCTTGGAGATAGGCATTCCCTGCCGCAAGCCTAGATTGAGATTCCTGTCTCTTTGCCTGAGCCTGCTCTAGCCTTGATCGAACCTCATTTGAATATCCCTGTGAAATTGAAATCTTAGCCTGCACTTCATTTCCAAACCCCTGTGCAGATGACACATAAGTTTGAGCCGTGCTAATATAACCATCAACAGCCTTTGCCTTAGCCCCGCTAAAACCACCCCTTGCCTGAGCTTCTGAGGCAAAACCATTTATCTCAGCAGATAAAGTCTGAACCATTGTATTCCATTCAGTTATATATGTCTGGGCTATCTTTAAGTCTGTATCAACGGCATTTAAAGTTGTTTGAGTTTGTTGCATCCTTGCATTAGCAAGATCAATATCTTCACTTGTTAATTCAGCATCTACGTCAGCAAGATTAGCCGTTAAATCATAAGCCGCATTTGGATGATCTCCATTTATGTAAGATATGGCTCTATCTACATAAGTCTTAACACTCGTCATAGCTGAGCTTCCAGTAGTATATGTAGACTCGTCTCCAAACAAAGCAGGATCATCACCATCAGCCCTAAATTTATCCAATGCTGTATTCATTGCATCAAGAGCTGTTTCATAGTCGCCACCATTATCAGTTTGGGTTGCGAGTTCAGCGGCCTCTGCTTTAGCGAGCACAATTTCCGCCTTAGCAAGAACTAAGTCAGCGTCTATCTTATCACATACTGCCTGAGTCTCATCCATCTCAGTAATAATTTTACCCAAAGCAGTGTTTACAGCACCCTCAGAATCAGCTTCACCCAAATCTAATAATGCATCAGACTTATCAAATTCTACACTCCCCTCTACAATGACATTATCAACTTTGTCAAATTCTACACTGGCTTCTACAATCACCTCATCCACCTTATCAAGCTCTGTATTTATAGCAGTTAAAGCTGTTGCAAAATCACTTGAATTATCTGTATTTGAAGCCAACTCTGCCGCTTCTGCTTTGGCAAGTACAATCTCAGCTTTTGCGAGGACTAAATCAGCATCTACCTTATCACATATAGCCTGTGTTTCATCTAATTCTACTACTATTTTTGCCGCCGCATCATTAACAGCACTTTCACTATCAACCTCTCCTTTGTCAAGAAGGGCAGTAGACTTGTCAAGTTCTACACTGCCTTCAACAATTACATCATCAACTTTGTCAAACTCAGCACTAGCTTCTACAATTATATTATCAACCTTATCCAACTCTGTTTTAATAGCATCTAAGGCTGTTTCAATTTCGCCACTATTATCTGTTTGAGATGCTATTTCTGCCGCTTCTGTTTTCGCTAAATCTATATCTGCCTTAGCTGTTGCTATTCTAGTATTAGCATTACCAAGAAAAGTATTCATATTACTAGCTATGCTAACAGCACTGTCTACTTGAGTATTTATTAACCCAAGAGCTGTGGCTATAGCACCATCATCAGCCTCCCCCTCTGCTTGAGCGGCTTCTAAAACACCAGCATCAAATTGACCATTAGCTAATATAACAGCAGTATTTACCCTGCCTGCGGCAGTGGTGATTGCCGCTGTAGCGGTGTCTATACCAGAGTCTACAAGGGTTGCCGCTTCTGCTAACTCAGCAGTAGCTTTATCAAGTTCTGCATTATCCAACACTCCCTCTGCCGCCATTTTATCCACCTCAATATTAGCTAAACCAATTTCAGTTAAAGCACTATCAGCAGATGAATTTATAATAGCAATCTCAGTATGCATATTGTCAGCAAGACCCTGAGTCTCATCCAGCTCTGTATTTATTGCCGTTAAAGCAGTATTAATATCGTTTTCCGTATCAGCTTCCCCAAGATCAAGAACAGTATCACATTTATCAAATTCTAAATTTGCTAGTTCTACTGCTGTATTTATACGACCTGCGGCAGTTGCTATAGCGGCAGTTGCAGTATCTATACCGGCATCAACAAGAACTAAGGCTTCATCAAGTTCACCATTTGCCAAAGCTATCTCAGCACCAACTTTATCCACTTCAGCATTTGCCAACACAACCTCAGCCGCCATCTTGTCTGCTTCGGCATTAGACAATGCAACCTCAGCAGTTGCCTTATCTGCCTCTGCATTAGCTAAAACAACCTCAGCCGCCATCTTATCCACCTCAACATTAGCTAAATCTATCTCCGCCTTGGCTGTGGCTATTCTGGTATTTGCATTACCAAGTGCTGTTGTAGCACTGGATATAGTAGTAACAGCACTATCAGCCTGTGTATTTATTAAATCTAAAGCAGTGTCAATCTTACCATCGTCAGCTTCGCCCTCAGCTTGGGCCGCCTCTAACACAGCCGCATCAAACTGTGCATTAGCAAGGGCTACCGCTGTATTAATTCTTCCTGCCGCTGTAGTTATTGCGGCTGTGGCTGTATCAACACCTGAGTCAATTAATGTAGCCGCCTCATCTATTTCAGCATTAGCAAGCCCAATCTCAGTTACCGCCTTATCAACTTCAGCATTAGCTAAATCAACTTCAGCAGATATTTTATCCGCTTCTGTATTTGAAAGAGCCACCTCTGCTGTAGCCTTATCCACCTCAGCGTTTGCTAAAACGACTTCTGCCGCCATCTTATCAGCCTCTGTGTTCGCCAAGCCAATCTCAGTGGCAATCTTATCAGCCTCAGTATTGGCTAACCCTATCTCAGTTGCAATATTGTCAGCTATTGTCAAACACTCGTCAACTTCAGCATTAACAGCAGTTAGGGCTGTTGTAATATCTGAATTAGATGTTTTGTTGCCTAAAACATTCTGCAATGATTTTACAGAAGCATATAATGGGATTAAATATTCAGCTTCATCTGGGAATGCCGCTATTGCTGAATCTCCATATGCAACAGAAGGATACTGCACCTCTGAATACACAGAAGACCCGCTACTGGGAGCAATGTCTATCGTGTTATTTTTAATATAATATATGGGGTCTGTAGTGGTAGCCGCATTCATGTCGCCAGAATCTAAAGCCCTGCCTACCATACGGGATGGTATATACCTGCAAGGCTGGGCTATTGTGCCGTCACTTCTGGTCGCATACATCACCTTGCCGGTATTTAATGTCTGCGGAGTACCGGATGTAAAACTTTGCTCACTGGTACATAACTCTAATAAATCATCCGGTAAGACGTTAATAACCTCCTTAGCACCATCTGTAAGGAACTGCGTCAACTCTGTCTGAGTCGGAGCACTGCTCCCGTCTATGGAAAGGCTGGTTAATCCCTCTACCTGCGCTTCAAAAGTAGCCATTTATTACTTCTTCTTTTTGCGGGCGGCCCTCCGTTTTCTAGCTTTCTTAGCCGCCGCTTTCCCCTTTTTAGTGTAAGGATAATGCTTTTTACCAACCTTAGGCATAGCCAATTCTCCTTTTCATTTCACTCATATTGTGATCCATGCTCTGGGAAGTCAGCTCAACATCTGTTCTTTTGCCAATATCAGAAGTCATCCAAAGATTGGTAGTGTACCTAATCTTAGATGCCTTTTTACCGCAATCCCTGCAATAAAACCAGCCTCCCTTATTAGGAGTCTGGCAGTGTACACAATTCTTAATCTTCATAATTCTCATGGTTTCAGGGGCCATCCTTTATACGACAGCCCCTACAGTACCAAAAACTGCTATCCTTATTTATTCGGAAAATTAGACTCCAGCCGCACCAACTAGGTGGACTGTTCCAACTGCTGTCATTATATGACCGCTCAAGTGCCAATTAGTACCATCACAAACAAAAGACATTTTTAAGCCTTCTGACGATTGTGCAACAGAGCCATCAACTGTTATTGTTGAAATACCAGCAAAGGCATCTATTGTACTGTTTGCCGCTAATGTAATAATACCACCATAAATATCAGTACCAGCGGCACCAGTATTTATAATGAAATCTGCATCATCGTCAGAATCGACGGTAAAACAAAAATCATAATTAACACCTGCCACAGCCGCAGAGGCTGTTGGCAATGTTACGGTTACATTATTATCAACGGTTGACATATCAACAGCGAAGAGAGTGCCTGATTGAGCGGCTAGTAATGTAATAGACCTTGCGGCCCCATTATCTATATACTCAACAGCCCTTTCTCCTGTTTGATATTTTCCACTTGATTTTTCTTGTAGGTCTGATCTCATAACTTAACTCCTTATAATGATTCTATGTTATACAGAGCGTGAGACTCAGAGAGAGTTACTTCAAGACCGGATTCGGTCAGGATCATATCTTTCCTTAAGTCTTCATCGTCTGATTGAACATTAGAAATCACATGGGTGTCACGATTAACGCCATTTCCAACAAGCGGCCTATAAGCAACCTGACTCATATCAGCCATAAGCATGAAACCGGATGCGATACCACGGAAAAGTGGTTCCTTTACCAGATTCAAACGTCCATGAATGGTGTCAATAACCATAATGGAGTGACCGAATGCGCCCTGACGGGAATCAAAGTTATACTGGTATGCTTGTGCAGGAGTACGAGAACTGCCTTCTGCGGCGTGGTTCAAAGAACCTGCCAAGAAAGTAGAACTGCCCAGTTTATTAAAGAATGTAATAACCGGGAGACTGCAAAGTACCAATTTATCACTTGATCCGCCACGTGCGGGGTCAAAGATTACTTCTAAGTCGGAAAGCAGGCGATCATATGTAAACTCAGACTGAGCCGCAGTACGGTAGTAAGAGCTTCCAGAAGAGTATGAAAGTGCCGCATCAGATGCAGACGGGTTCACATTCTTCACAATATGACCAACAATGCCTTCGGTGTACTGAATGCCACCTACCCGGGCTTTTTGCCCGAATAGCATGGCCCGCTCAATATCAACCTTATGCTCACGTAATTTATCCGCCCAGATACGAGACCATTCGTCTGCGTATCCCCGGTATCGGGTAGCAATCGCTGTATTTGTCATCTCAGCCGCTGTCTTGAAAATCTGGGTATACCCATAATTATCTTCAAGCTCGCTTGACCAGACATCAGGAGCACCAGAACCTTCTTCAAACGATGTGCCAATAATTTGACAACTATCGTCATCAGCAAGAACATTATATCCGCTAACATTAGAGTTAGAGACATCAATGATCTTACCGGTGAAGGAAGATGTGGAGCCTAGATCAGAGACAGAAGAATCAACACGGACAATAGTATGTCCGATACCAGCAGTACTGTCTACTGTGTTTACAACAAACACCATACCTTTGATCAGCCAGTCAACCGATGCGCCGCCACTCGTGTCAACCGTGAATGAGTAAGACGAACCTGCCGATACGGCAGAGCCACCATTCACAGCCGCCGCAAGCAAGAATGCACGGTCTGTCCAGTTTACCTTATTCCGATTTTCGAGATAACGGAATATGGGATCATCAGTAGGTGCCTTAGCTACCTTACTAAGGTAGACGAAAAATGGAGATTCCTCCGGTGCTAATTCAGCAACACGGTCTCCAAAGTTATATAATCGTCTACGATCCGGAGCGGTACCTACGCCAGCAGAGGTTGTTGATGCGGTAATATCGCTGGACTTTAAAGTTCCAGCGTTATATGAAAGTGCCATTTGTTACCTCTATTGTTTAGGATTTGTTAGTTAGGGAAGTGCCGTTCCACTACCGCTACCCATGATAGTATCCCAAATTTTGTCCTGATCGGACTTGGGAGACTCAGGGGCTTGTCCCTGAAGGACACCAGCAGTGCGTGGAGCTTGTCTTGCGGCACTTACCGCTTCCATTGTATCATTGTTTTCAACAGATGTCCCGTTCTGCATCTTGTAGAGCTTAACGAGGTTGGCAAGACCAACAGCTTCTTTTGGCTGTGTGGTGAATGTGAGAAAGTCACGGATATCATTATCTGACATCTTATAAGTCCCCCGCAATTCACTAACAGTATTATTCATAGCCATTTCTGCCTGCATCTGTTGCTTTTCTTTTGCCATTTCGGATCGAACCCTATCACTGATTCTTGCATCCACTTTACTGAATACATAATCATTTGTCTGAGTTCCCTCCTCGGCAATTTCCCAAGGATTAAAGTCGTCACTAGATAACGCCGTCTGCGAGTCCTGTGCACCCTGCGGATTGGCTATACCGTTTTGTATCAACTGAACAATATCGGGTCTCTGTTCCAGTAACTGACCTAAAGGTTCAAGCTGTTTCAACCTTGTATTATCGGCCTGAGCACGATCATACATGGACTGAAACTTCTTGGATTCCGCCTCATAGTCTACTGAAATAGTCCCTTCTTGCTGAGGTTCTACATACCCCTGCTCCGGCTGGGCCGGTTCCGGGGTTTCCTGATTAACGATATCCTCCACGAATGCAGTTTCACCGCTTCCGGGGTTCTCTAATGTTCCAACTTCCTGTTGTTCTAGTGTTTCCATAATATCTCCAGTTAGATGTCTCTATGCTTCCGGGGCTGAACCGGCTTTTCTCTCAATGTCCTTGAGATTGTTAGCCAATTTCCCAACTTCGAGCTTCACCTCGTTTTCGAGTTTACTACGTTGTACCCTCCTGTCAGCTTTAGATTCCGAAGAAGTCTCAGAAAGGCGAGTCTTGAATTTCTCAACCTCGACACGCTTCCTGTCACTGACAGATTCTCTTTGGGCTGTCTGCAAGTCGCCCTGCAAATTCTTTAGTTGTTCTTCCATAGACTGAATCTGTTGCATCATCTTCTGCTTCTCATCTGTACGCTTCATGATTCCTTCTTTGTCAAATATTTCCGGATTCTTCTTCAATACTTCGTATTTATCCACGATACCCATCTGGTAGGCTTCAAGATAAACACCAAGCTCTGCCCACTTATTGGAAGGCATGGTTGAACCCGGTTCAATTCTTATGTCGTGCTGATCTAGGAAATGACGGTCTTTCTTAATATCCATCACAGCACCGCTTACATCAGTATAATAATTAGCCATAACCTCAGTTATGTTGTTATTTGGCTGTGCAAGCCTGAAAATCTTTTTATGGGTATAATGACCCTTTGCCAGATTGTAAATTACTTTACCTAAACGATTTATGCTAAACTCTATATCTCTTAATTTGGACTTTGGCCTTTCAGAGCCAAGAGCTATCATCCTTTCAGTACCCTTTACCGTCTCAGGAGCCTTCTCAGAAAAGCCATGCATCATTTCAGGGAGGCCAAATATAAAGTCAATATAAAACTCTGACTGCTGTATAAGCTTATAAAACTCACCGGCTAAGGCCTGCGGAGCAGGATAATGGGGTTCACCCTGAGAAGAATCAATTTCAATAACCGCATTTGGGTTAGCCCAATCCTGCTCCAACTGTCCGATATCATCAACGCTTCCAATAGGGACAAGTAACTTAAGTCCTGCAGAAGCCTGAGCGTGTGACAAGGCAAGAGACCATAACTTGTTTAAAAGCCTCTGCATTGGTCTGGCTCTGGAAACATCACTTTTAGGATAGGGAGTACCCGTCCATATGTTGGGAAGGGGAATAATGGGGTACTCATCAGTATTTAAAATCTGTTCATATAAGACAATCTCACCAATGGTAGCGCAAACCTTAACACGGGTCTGTAAAACTTCCACCACCTGAAAGGCACCCATCTCAAGAGCTTCCTGATTCTCCTGTGAGAAAACAGCGAACTCTTCCTGAGACAAAATTGTCTCTTCCTGAGACTGCGTGTCTATAACCCTGTAATAAGGAACCTTGACCTTGTAAAATCTTTCGAGTATCTGATATTTCTTAACTTCAAAATAATCCTTATCCTTAACCTCGGCAGGAGTAAAAACAGTCATGGAATTACGGTTCTGAGCTGATGGATAATCTTCTTCTTTATAAGAAAACCCGGAAAGCTTATGGATCAGACCGGGGATGGTCTCTCCAGTTTGAGGATCGGTCTGATCTCCCAATTCAGGGTAGAGGCCGATGACCTGATCGCCTGTGAGGATGGTCGAAAGGATAATGCCATCTGAATCACTGAACCACCGGTCTCGTGATGAGGGAGATGCGTAGACCCTGAATGGATCAATATAGGTGAACCGGACATCGCCTCTACCAAAATCTGATTCGCTATCTATGTAAGCATAGAAATAGCCCATTCCTGTTGTAGCATAATCCTGAATGGCCTGCTTTATCTGGGAGTCGCCATCCGATATCTGCCACACATAACCCATTACGGTTCTCCATAATGATGCTACCTGCACATCTGAATCTTCTCTGGGGGTGATTGTAAAGGCAGGCGGCCTAGATGTTAAAACGGCCTTAAACTTCTCTATAGCTGAAGATACCCGATCCATTGGTATGTCAGCCTGATTGCGCTGTGCTAATTCATTAGACTCATCAGTGGTGAAGTGATTACCAAGATAAAAATCAATATCTTTACGAGCTTCAGTATCCCAGTCAGTACGGGCATCACGCCACTGGCGGTACAACTCTTCATTATATAATGCTCTGGGGTCTTTATCCACTAAAACATACCCCTTATCATCTGACCCATGCTCGGTTTAACAGCATCTCTTATAAACGGCTTCTGATCTAAATACGGCTGAGGGTTAATACCTTCACTCTCTATCGCTTCAGAAGAACCGGATTGCTTCAAGGAATCAAGGAGCTGTATCAAGTCCAATGTATTTCTAGCCTTGGATACTGTATCCTGCTGAATTGACTTCTGCAACATCTCAGCCTTCATCATCCTTAACTGATCTATATCAGCATCAGACGGGCCCATAACTGAACCGGCGGGGGTTTGACCGGGTTGCATAATTTCATTAGGCTGTCTAGGTGCGGGCGGGCCAACAGGAACAGGGCCACCAGTTTGAAAACCTAACAGTCCACGCAATCCACGCCGTTGAGGCTGTTCTTCTTCTGGTGCTAAATACTGCTCAATCATATCAAAAGGAATAGAGTCCTGAGGTGCAAAAGCCATTTGCTGACGTGCATCCATAGCCGCCTTTGTCTTTGATATGCCCATACGAGAACTTCTTCCTTCTCCTCCATAATATCTCAAACCGCTACCTTCCCCAACTTGCTCAGCCGGGATAGATAAAACATTTCTCGTATTATAAAGGCCGTCATCAACAGTCATTGCTGATTGATTAAAATCAGCCCCAGCCCCATATAAGGTCTTTTCCTGAACTTCACCTCCCGGTTGATAGCTGGCTAATCCGCCAGATTGATAGCCAGACTCACCACCCCAACTCACTTCTTTAAGATAGCCCGGGTTGGTTTTCTCTAAATGCGGTCTGTAAAAAGGGTCTGTAAGCAGGCTGTAATCAATCTTATCTATATTACCAGCCGTTATTGCGTCAGATAAATTCTTATGTATCTGATCCCTGTATAATACTTTTTTCTTCTTCGGCATCTCTGCAAGCTCTCTCTTGCTCATTGTATATGGTGACACATCAGCACCCGAAGTAGCATAACCCTTATAAGCCTCTATATTAGACAAGCCCGATAAAATCTTTTCTAACAAACCAACTTCACCACCCGGTTGATAGCCAGTCCATCCGCCATCTTGGTAGCCATGTGGTACCTCTCTCCCAGAAGGGCTAATATCAGCTACATAACCTTTATGCTTCTTTCCCCAGACTCGGGTATCGGGGTATGAAACCTTTGCATATTGTGGGTATTTACCACCTAAAATCTCTTTAACCCCTTTCATCCCAATTTCATCAAATTCTATCATATCAGTAGTCCCGGGCAAAGGAAACTCATACTTGGCCCCAGCCTGCCTTTTCTTAGAAAGGTCTAATAGATGCTTAGTCCTTACTTTGTCAGGAATAGACTTAGCTATTTTCTTAGCAAATTTACCAGCAGTAGCCGCTTGGCCTGCAATCGGTATTGCCGCCGCCCCTGATAAACCCATTAGCGTCAATGCCTCTTTCCTCGATACAGGATCACCTGCAAGCAATGCTTCTCCGCCATATAAAGCAGTATTAATTAAATCAGGAACTATACCAAGGCCCGGAGCCATACCAGCAACATCAAGTCCGCTATGAATATAATCCATTACCGAACCGCCATTCTCATAGCCAGTCAATCCGCCAGTTTGATAACCAGATTCACCTCTATCTAAATTTAATTCACCAAGAACTTCTTCTTCTGGACTTGGTATATCTCTTTTGGGTGATTTGAAACCCTGCTCTAGTTCTATAAGTATCTGCTCTTCTGGACTTAAAACCGTTGAGTCCCTACCCGGGAGAGGGGCTTCTTTAAAATAATCTTTAAACATCCTAGGGAGTAAACTGGTAACAATCCCACCAGATTGATAGCCGCCCATCTGAACCTGTCCGCCGCCATACATTGATTTCATATTCTCCAACATAGCCATGTGTTTGATCTTATCAATCGCAGAATGACCACCTTCTTTAGGAAGATTGTTAATTTTATGAAGAAAGGGTAGTCCAATCATATCAACGGCCTCTTTTCTAACAACAAACTCACCGGGGGTGAGCCTTGCTTTAATAGTGTCTGTAGTCTCGGGCATTATTTCCTAATCTCAAAATGCGGAAAATCGTCAAAGCGATTATCCATTACCTGAAAATCCTGATCCCAGTCACCGCCCCATCTTAGACGAAGGCCCATCCCACGAGCAATGCCAAGAACGAACCCGGCAAAGAGAGTCTGCCGCTCCCTGTCTTCCCAATTAACAGGGTAAGGGGTAACATCCACGGCTTTAGAAGGGTCAGCATTATGCCTGCCATCAGGATACCTAACTTTAGTACGTCCCTCATCATAAAGTTTGTTTTGCCTTTCCTTGCTACGATGTCCCTCTAAAATAGAACAGTCAACGTGCTTAATCACCTCATTAAACACGCCCTGCAACTTCTCATCACAAGTTGCAAGCCTTTCTTTTGACCGCTTAGAGTATCGTGGCATAGTTGTAATTATCTGCGGTATCTTACCAATAAATAGATATAATGTGCAACGGTGTTCATGCTCTAGCTCCAGTTACCCAGTTATAAGACCTAGATAAGACTCCAATGCGTGGTGACTCAATATCCCGGTTTAAAGTATCAACCTTTGTTTTTGTGCTCTTCGGGGGTTTAGCAAAGTAGTCAGCATAATATAAACCATCCATTAAATCGTCATTTCTCGGCTTGGGGTGCTCAAAGAACTCATCCACCAATTCTGTCATATGCCTCTGTATGTAAAGCTTTTTCGAGTTGACAATGGGGCCAAGTGATGTTTCAAGCCGATCTTCCTTCTTTATCCTAGGCGGAGGCTTAACACCCTTGAACATACCGGGCATCAATCTCTTTTCCTTTGCTGAAAGCCTAGTTACCATATCCCTTACCATTTCCTGTGCCGCCACTGTTTCAATCGTAACCCGGCGGACAGGAGAGTACTTATTAGCAAGTTCAATGATCTTAGGAGGAATATCAAAAGTAGGGATACGCTCACGAAAGTACTCCAGAACATAACGGTTTTTATCAGAGTCAATACCCATAACCATGATAACCTGATAATCTGAGGTCTCTGTGGCTGTTGCCGCAAGGTCAACGCCAATGTAAATATTAAGGGGCGTAGCGTCTTCACCGTCAATTAGATAGTTGAATCCGCCTTTGTTCTTAACACTGCCGTTGTAATGCTGGATACGGTCAATCTTAAATGATGCGTTAGAAATGTCTCGGGCATCGTTCATATACTCCTGTGCAAATTTATTAACAAGTCCAGCTTCAATGAACTCCCGTTTCTTAGATTCCAGCTTTTCTACTGAAAACTGCTCAGGCCAGATAGATTTACCATCCTCAATAGCCCTGTGAAACACAACGTCCCAAGGATACAATCTTCCGTCCTTCTTGGCATTCTTATAGCCGTCTACAACCATCTGTAGAAAACTATCATAATGGACAATAGTACCGCATAACCATATGGAGCCCTCATTGCCCGGGGTCTCCTCCAAAGCAGGGTAAACAGTGGACACGATCCACTTCTTGATCTCCGACCTTCTCTCCGGTGTTTTGGTGTTTAATTCAGATTCAAAGTCATCAAGGATAATACCCGTGTAGCGAACATCAACCTCGGCACGGCCCCTCAGTCTCTGTGATGTCCCTTTAGCAATTACCCGGTCTCCTTTGGGAGTTACAATATCTTTTTCTGTCCAACGCTTGCCAGCACTGCTACCATCCATATTTCCGAAGTAATACTTTAATTTTTTATTTACTTCAAAGTGATTTCTTAAATATTTTAAGTGATCAATGGATTGACTTTGTTCTTCTGAAACCCAAGCCATAAAATGCTGTTCATCGTCACCGGCAAAGCAAAGCTTATGCATAATGGCGGCTTTTGACAAGATGGACTTGCCAAAGCCACGGGGCATGATAATGCAGGTTCTGCTCCCCGGTTTTGTTGATATGAGTTTTTCAGCTACATCAAAGTGAAAATTGGGGGAATTTGACTTATGCATGAAGTCATTAGGCAGAAATGCCCTGCCAAAGTAAATAAGGCTCTTATAGGCATTGGCAAGAACCTCGTCCCTTTCCTGCATATCAGAAGGGCCGGGGATAATGTTAAAATTATCTGGCATCATCTAGGCCGTCTAAATATTCCTGACGCATTACATCGTGGATAAGAACCTCCGAAGCTGAAGCGGGCTCATCATTCTTGGTATCCCACCACATAACATCCGGCTTGTCTACAGAAGGGTCTGTTCCCGGTACAAACCTGTTTGGGTGAAGATCATGCTTATACCTTGAGTCCCAATGCTGAAAACGCTTAGGGATGGGATGGTTCTCATCATAAGCCTTACGATAGTCATAAAAATGCATAGGATTGTCCGGATTAGGATCATATCCGTGTATCCTTACAACTTTGCCCCACCAGTCCTGAAAATCCCTGTCTGTCATTACTTCCTCCCGTTTATCCTTGATACGCTTCCCTTAATCTCCATGAGAACATCGGACATATCATTAACTTCCTTTACTAAATCTTCATGGCGGCGATCTCTCGTCTCATCAGAACGGTTCCACCTGTCCAAGAACTTAATCACAATACTCTCAATATTGGAAATCCTTACAGACTGTTCTTCGTTTTCAACCTTAAGGTTCTCAAGTGCCTCAGCCTGATCATTAGCCCTCTTGCTCATAGAATAAACCAAAAACATAAACATAGCACCCACAACGCCTATCATCCCAGCTTCTGAATAAAGTGTTAGAAATTCCTTCATTTACTTTAATTCCTCGGCAAATCGCCATGAATACTAACATAGTGGTTAATCTTTGCCAAAATCTCACTCCAAGACATGGCTTTTACTTTTTTTTCTTTTTTCGCCAGCTTAGAGGGTTTAGATTTAATTCCTTTTGGTACCATTGCAGTTCCTCTTCCATTTTAGCATATCTTTGTTGTTCGTCTATTATATGTCTATCAACCAATTCACCGATCTGGGCAGTTGAAGTAGCCATCCCGTCTTCAAGGGCTTCAATACGTGCGATAATATTCCAGAAACCATATACCAGCATCCCACACAAAACCAAAATCTGTCCCAGCCATTTAATGTTGAAGGAGAAAACCATGTTATCATCCACGAGAGTTCCCCGATAGCTTCTGGCAGTGGCAGGTTTACCACTCACATTTCCGTTATCCATATAAAAAAATATATCATTATAACAATAAAGGCAATGTAAATAAGCCAGAATTTGTATTCTTTCTCATCCATTTAAGTCAAACCTTATTACGTATAGCCTATTGTCCACTTTCGCTATTCTAGGGGTAGAATAGGGCCAAATAGGGGTAGTTGTGACACCCCACCTATTGTTATCAATCTTTATTTTCTTTATTACCACTGGTAAGGTTCCCATTCAAATTTACGCCGCTTAAAAGGATCAAAGCTATAAGTTGGAGACGACATTAACTTGTCAAATTCTCTGGTTGTTAAAAGCTCCCGACCACCTAATGCCTTCATTTCCCGTCTTGCATCTTTACTCATCATAATTGGAATGTCCCTATCCAAAATCCTATGTAATAAATTTGCCCTATTCGTAGTAAGACGAGGGATTTCTGACTCTAAGGCTTTTTTTGGGAATTTAAGAAAATCTATTAATTTTATATCACTAACTGGTAACGACCCCGCTATCCTTTCTTCAAATTCAAAACGTGGATTCATTTGATAGGGGTAATAACCATGTATTTCTTTATACTTGCCAATAGGAATCACGCTCTCTGATGTTTTCCGATAATGACTCTCAGTAAATGGTTTTATATTATAGCCCTTCCTAATTAAATCATCCCTATCCATAATAAACCTAACATCAGTTGGCACGTGCTTATGCGGCCTACTTGCAAACTTTGGGTCTCTAGTGACAGAAAAACCCCTTGGTTTAACAATACCAACGGGCTTCGCTGATGGGAAAGAGCCGCTGGGGTTAATCTGTCCAGATTTTAAAATTGCCTCTGCCCTTGGCTGTGATGTAAAATGATAAAGCGGATTCTTTAATCCAATTTTCTTTATCGTCTTCATAAGGTCTGGTATCTTCTTAGCCGCTATCAAAGGAGAAAAGGCAACATTGGCAACAACATCATCCATACCGCCTATAAACTCAGGACTCTTATCCTCATAAATAGCACCATACATCTTTTCCTTCTTCTCCTGCTCATCAAGCTTAGACTGAAAAATTAAATTATCTACATTGCTGTGAACATTTGTAGATACTGGATTCATAAATGGTGTACTCATGTCCAGTAATGTTCCTTTCGGCGGCACTTCAACTATTCTCCTTTAACTCTTTCGGCTTTTCCTCAGGGAGAAGGCCTGCGCTAAATGCGTTTAGCTTATCCCTGCTGAATCCGGTAAATTCCTGTATCAAAGCTACTGAATCCACTTTTTTATCGGTAGTTAAAAGACCTGATATCTTCATCAGCGTCTCCAGAGCACGGAGTTTGTCTCCGTCTCTGGAGCTTTCCTTATCAATAATATCCTTGGCATTCTCTAAAAGATACTTCTTAGTACAGCCAATCTCAGACATTAACATTTCTACTTCTTTATCCACTAGATTTCTCACCTCTTTGCTTCTTAATAAAAGTTTTGCACTGCTAATAGAATAATCTTTACTCTTTGCGTTGGGATGCGACTTCTTATAAGCATCCTCTAAATTAGCACCATAAGCTATATACTTGGCAAAATTACGCTTACTCTCAGTCATTGAGCCATCCTTTAAAGCATCATACCACTCTTTTTCACCAAAACGATATATTGACTTCTTTAAACCACCCTTTAACTTATATGCATCACCAGTATTCACCATGCCTATAATAGTCCTTATGTAACTGGTATCCTGATATTTCTTGCTGAAAGTACCACGCTTTAATACCTGTACCACCTGACCATCATCAGAAATACACCACTGACCCTCATCAGCATCCCTCCAGCTCTTAACTAAATCAGCATCAGGATGAGACTGCCTGAATTCAGCCTCATCAGAATAAGCATAATGCGTAACCCCCTTTATCTTCTTGGTAAGAGCCAGAACTAACCCCAGTAAGCCGTGGAAGAATCAAATAACATCTCAGGACTATCAACATTCTCCAACTCAGGCATATTCTGTATACGGTACAATAACTCAGCAAATAAACCAATGTGCTTGGAAGTAGGGCTTAAAAGGTCTGTAACAGATACATCGTTAGATATCTCCTTACATCTCTTTAAATTAGACACTATGTCGTCAGTCTGAAACTCACCCTTCGTGGCTCTCTCAAATAATGTTCCACGCCTTTGCATATAAAAATTTAATAAAAAAACTTGACATGGCGGTAATATTAATATAACTTATCTTCGTCGTTTGTTTGAAAAGGTTTTTTAGATGTAGTACTATAGTACTATAGTACTATTTTATAATATTAGTAATATTAGTAATATTATAATATTATAATATTATAAATAGTATAATAGTATTAATAGTATATATATTATATATAGTACCGGCGAATCAATGTCAATAGTACCGGCGAACCATTTTAACCTATTTTTAAGCTAAAATTCCAAAATAAGTGACCGCTCCCCCCAAAAGGGGAGGCGGTACACACTAATCAGGACTAAAGGACTAAAAAGAGTGATTTTTATAAACCTTCCTTATGTACGTACGTGTAAGATAGTTTATAAAAAATGGTACTCTATAGTCCTACTGTCCTGTTCTTAAAAAAAAAATTTTAAAAAAATTATATTAGTATGTGTGCGTCTCTTTTATTTCGCACGGACTCCCCCCTAATCGGTTTCCAAGTTAGAATAATTGAATTGAGTTTTCGGAATTGAATTAATGCAGGTAAATAATTGAAAAGCAGGTAATAAGGCCAATGTAAATAAATGTAATTAATTATGGAACTTATTATATATACACTCGTTAAATAGGAAAAGATCAAAAGGGGCACAGACTCGGCGAGTGCACTGAGCAGGTATATTGCAATTCATGGGATGAAATACGTATCAGTTAACCATATACTGAGTGAATAAGATTGACGTGAATATGATCTCGTAATGATTACATGGTGTAGTCATTACACTTAACTAAAATGGAGTCCATAAAATGGATAATATAAATACTGTTCCTGACTTCAGGAATACTCAAGACCCTAACAATATCACAGACCTTGCTTTCCAGAGCGTGGAAGTTCCAAGACCTGAAGAAACTCAGGAAATGGAGAGATCACAGGAAACTATATCTGTTGTACAGGATAGTCCGGTAATTACTAACTCATTCGATCCTAATATCGATCCCTATATTGATATTGTCAAAGTTCCTTTGACTACTGAGCACGGTGGAGAATCAAGGGCTCATTCGATTAGGATACCTGAGTGGAATGACCGGGAAATTGGTGTAGTTGGTGAAACTTACCTTTGTGTACCTAATAGTCAGATTGCTGACGTGGGAGCCCAAATACGGGCTCAGAGTGGTATGCAATGGAAAGAATCAAAGGTGTTTTTCGATGGTAAAGTATATCGTCGAACTTTTACCTGTGATGATGGTGGAATGACTGCTAGGGTTCCTGTAGTTGGTGATCTAATCTGTTTAGTAATGGAAGAGATGAACAGCTATGATAGTACGATTAAAGCAGGAATTCTCTGCTATTTCATGAGATTAGTTTGTTTGAATGGTATGAGATCAAAAGCATTCTCCTTTGGTCATACTTTCCGGCATTCTATGAATAATATTGACTGGGAGCAAGAAATTCACCAGTCAGTATTAAAATTGACAGGAAAAGAAGTGGCAATGAAACTCCCGGCCTTTGCTAATGCTTGCGGTACTCTCCAAGAATCAATAGATTTTCAGGAATTGAAAGTAATTTCTGAAAACAAAGACTATCTTGGAAAGTTACCAACCCAGCAATATGGGCAGATTGTAAAAAATATGCTTGTTTCTGGGAAGTATCCACAAAATGGTGATTCATTCACCGGCTGGGATTTACTTAACTCTGGCACTGAGATACTCTGGCATCAAAGGAAGGTCACTCAAGGAGCTATAAAAAACAATAGCTTGGTAGTTGACGGTCTTCTGAAATACGGACAGGATACATGGGATAATCCAAATCCTGTAAATCCTAACCAGATGAGTATACCAATGGATGATAATCCAGCCCACTCATAAACCCTAAACCTAAACCGGGGCGGGCCTTAAGCCCGCCCCATAGGAGCATAAAATGAAAGTTACTCGTAAGAAAAATAAAAAACGTGAAGATGGCAAAGGTAAGGGATTGCCAGATTTAAAACATCCTAATAAAAAGAAGAGAATCTGTAAAGGCTTTTCCAATAATGGGATGTTGGGAAGTAGAGATTAATAGGAGAGCCCGCCAAGACCTGAGCAAGTCATAAAACTGCTCACTCTCCTCTTTTTTATATATATTTTATACCCTTGTGCACGTAGGTAGCCCCCGAATCACACAAAAAAACCATCTTTTATAATATTGTGCACGTAAGTACTTAATTTATATGATATTGTGCACGTAGGCAGTATTTTTATAGTACCGGCTTAATTTGTGTAAATTGTAGTATATTCCACACAAAGCTTTATTTAATAACTTTATTATATAGGCACACCAGTACATTTAACCAGTTAAGGTTTTTTTATTATTTTCTAGTTTTTATGGGAACTTTTTTATTATCTTATCGTATACGTAGTATGAAACAATTAAACAACAAGTGTAGGAGCTTAAAAAATGTTAGTAAAAATTAGTAAAATGAGTGGAAAATTGGAGGATATACCGGCGATCAATACGAATACTCTAAGTAATCCATTCTGTATAAAGATGAATAATTCCAAGAATGAAAACATTATTTGTACCAAGTGTTATTCTGTGGAAATGTTAGAGACCTTTAGAAAAAACTGTGTACCGGCTTTCGAACATAATTCTAAAGTTCTTAGAGAGGCTGTAATTCCTGAAAGATATCTCCCTTTTATAAATAGTGCAGTTTTCCGGTTTAGTGGGCATGGAGAATTAATTAATTATACTCACTTAATTAATTTAATGAATATTTCACTTAAAAATAAAATGACAACCTTTACCCTATGGACAAAGAGAAAAAACTTGGTTAATAGATATATAAAGGAATACGGTAAGCCTAATAATTTAATACTGGTATACTCTAACCAAATTATAAATAGTATAGCCAAATTACCGGCGAACTTTGATAAAACTTTCAACAATGTTTCAATAGATGATGATAGGGTGAATTGTTTTCAGAAGTGTAAAGACTGTTTACTGTGCTACACAAAGAACAACACAGAAACAATAATAGAAAAAGTAAAGTAATTACATAAAATAAAGGAGTTGTAAAAATGTATAAACAGAACAAAAGAAGTTATTTAAAGGTAATTTATTTAAAAGGGTATAAATTGCTTGAATTCTGGATTGGATACTGGTTAGAAAAATGTGATCGTGGGGGTTATCGTGATGATGAATTCTACGACCCCTATAATGTGTTCTGGTTCGAGTTACGGTTTTTTGGTGTTGGCTTTGATCTGGAATATAATACAAGCAGGAAAGAGAATTTCGGCTTACGCTTGTATAAAATAATCAAATCGTGTAAATAATTTGGAACTTTTAGAAACTTTGGACGTATGACAACTAAACAACAAACAAGTAGGAGAAAATAAAAATGGATATAGATAAAAAAATCAGCTTAGACGGAGGCTTTGGAGGTAACAGAAAAAGAGTACAGGCTAAATTCTTTTCCAGTAGGGGTAATAACTGGCAGAATGTAGATATATTAATCGGTAGTGATGAAGGTACGCCATTAATAGCATTATCTACTGAAATAGACGTTACAAGTACTGAGGAACCAGCCAATCCTGTAAAAGTAGTTTTTCGTGTAGAAGACTTACCTTCTCTAATTGCTACACTTATAGACGTAGGAGAAGAATCCAAAAAAACCATGTTTCAAAACTTGATAAAATGGGAAGGCTCAGCATTGGAGGTAGGAAAACATGAAATCGTTTAATAAAACAAATAAGGAACTTGCAAGGGAAATGAATACTACCCCTAGACAGATATCCAAGAGCCGGAAACGTGGCTGGATATGGGTAGGCGGTAAGATGGTGAATTATAAAGCACCAATTTTAATAAGGGTATAAAAATGAAACTCAGGCAGGAATTAATACAATCACAGTCTCAGGAGTTAGACCAGAGCCGGTACGATTTTACCGGCTGG
>Ga0208011_1000250_pt1 | contig 22590 bp, 19 predicted proteins | sample 7_EtaG_FD_184080 | JGI IMG/M metagenome (GOLD analysis project Ga0208011, IMG submission 184080) | Marine viral communities from the Subarctic Pacific Ocean - 7_ETSP_OMZ_AT15161 metaG (SPAdes) (version 2) | ecosystem: Environmental > Aquatic > Marine > Oceanic | place: Pacific Ocean | collected...
TCTCCCTAAATACGCTTAAGCTTCACAACGAAAGAGTTGATGAACTGTTTAAGAAAGTGGAGGACAATTTCAAATGGAATCCTGTCCACCCTAAAGAACCACTTGAATCAATCATGTACCGTGCTGGTCAGGCCAGCGTGGTAGAATATATACGAAACTTATTAGAGGAAGAAAACTAATGTGCGTAGGTAATTTATTTAAACCACCAAAGCCTCCTGCTGCACCGCCACGGATGAGACCAGCACCTCCTATTAAATCTGCTGCGCCTCCTGCTGAAGTAGCCACACCAGAAAAGATTAAGGATGAAACTGGTGATGATGAACTGGTGGATACACGTAAGAGAAAGGCTTTAGAAGTACAGAAAACACAAGAAGGCGTTGGACAATTAGGTGCTATCAAACCTAAGGCTCTACCTAAAACTCCTGCTGGTGGTATAGCTGCCCCAGAATAGGAGATATAATATGTGTTTAGGAGGCGGTGGCGGTAGCACCCCACAACCAAAGTACTTAGCAAGAGTTGACCCAGAACCTGGTCCTGCATCTCCAGCAGATGCTGTAAACAATCAGGTGATAGAGGGAACAGAACCAAAGAAAAAGAAATTAGAAGTAAAAAAAGGAAAGGCACAATCTAGTTTATACACATGAAAGCACGTGATAGATACACCCAACTAACAAGAGGTAGAACTCAGTTCCTTCATACCGCAGTTGAGTGCTCTAGATTAACGTTACCTTATCTTGTTCAGGAAGATCTTAGTTCAAGACCTGAACATCAGAAGCTACATACTCCATGGCAGTCAGTAGGATCTAAATCGGTAGTCAATTTAGCAGCAAAATTAATGCTTGCACTACTACCACCTCAGACTAGTTTCTTCAAACTACAAATCAGGGATGATAAATTAGGAGAAGAAATTCCAGCGGAAGTAAAGAGTGAGTTAGATCTATCCTTCTCCAAAATGGAAAGGATGGTCATGGATTACATCAATGCTTCTAGTGATAGAGTTGTAGTCCATCAAGCATTGAAACATCTGATTGTATCAGGCAATGCGTTAATATTTATGGGCAAAGAAGGTCTTAAAAACTATCCCTTAAATCGTTACGTAATTAATCGTGATGGTAACGGAAATGTTTGTGAGATTGTAACAAAGGAACTTATTAGTCGAAGGATGCTTGGTACAGATCTGCCACTTCCTACACCTAACTCCCCAGGGGATGATGGGTACAAGACAGGATCTGATGATCATGACGTTGAGGTATACACCTACGTCCGACTCGATGAAAATGGTAGATGGATATGGCATCAAGAAGCACAAGATATGATACTTCCTGGCAGCCGTAGCACTGCTCCTAAGAATGCATCTCCCTGGCTAGTATTGAGATTCAATACAGTGGACGGAGAAGATTACGGAAGGGGTAGAGTCGAAGAGTTCTTAGGGGACATTAGATCCCTAGAAGGTCTCTCCCAAGCCTTAGTTGAAGGCTCTGCTGCAGCTAGTAAGGTAGTCTTCCTTGTGTCTCCTAGTTCCACTACGAAACCAAAGACTATAGCCGATGCTGGTAACGGTGCCATCGTTCAGGGTAGACCTGATGATGTTGGTGTTATACAGGTTGGAAAGACAGCTGACTTTAGAACAGCAGCTGAACAAATGCAGAACTTAGAACGTAGGGTTAGCGATGCTTTCCTTGTGTTACAAGTTCGTCAAAGCGAGAGAACAACTGCGGAAGAGGTACGCCTCACGCAGATGGAATTAGAACAACAGCTGGGAGGTTTATTCTCCTTGTTAACTGTTGAGTTCTTGATACCCTATCTCAATAGAACATTACATATACTACAACGAAACAAGGAACTTCCTAAGATTCCTAAAGATTTGGTACGTCCACAGATCGTTGCTGGTGTTAATGCATTAGGTAGAGGACAAGATCAACAGAGTCTTGTTATGTTTATACAAACTCTTGCTCAAACCCTTGGGCCTGAAGCAATCGCTCAGTTCTTAGATCCTGGTGAGTATATTAAACGACTCGCTGCGGCACAAGGCATCGATGTACTAAATCTTGTTAAGTCTGCAGAGACTATGGAACAAGAGAAGCAAGCACAGATGCAAGCCGCACAACAACAGGCATTAATGGAACAAGCTGGTCAAATTGCAGGATCACCTATGGCTGACCCTAGTAAGAACCCCGCTTTAGGTAGAGGATTAAACGATGGATACGATCAACTAAATGGACAAAATCAAGGCGAGCCGCCCCCAGAAGGTGCGGAAGAAACCCCTGCCGAAGGTTAGTAAACCAGAGCCACTGGTTTCAGAGAATGATATTGCTAAGCCAACACCTATTGTAGGTCAACCTTCTATAGGTTTAGACCCTAACTTTGTAGAGACAATTGGCTTAGGTAATCTAAAAGTAGTTACTGCTAAAGGAATTAAAGATGACGGAAAAACTGACGTATGATCCCACCCCTGCAGATGCTCCCGAACTTTCCGAAGATGAGCAGAACTCTCTGGAGGTGGCAGAGAAACTGGGAGAAGAAGAAGCTAAACAATATGCTGGTAAGTTTGAGAATGCTCAAGAATTAGAGAAAGCATACTTAGAACTACAAAAGAAATTAGGTTCAGAAGATGATGAGGATGTTGAGAAAGCTGCTGAAGCTGAGACTCCCAAAGAAGAACCTGAACAATCTGAAGGTGCTTCTCTTATTAATAATGCATCAAAAGAATACTATGATAATGATGGCAAGATCTCTGAAGACACGATGTCAAAATTTGCAGAGATGTCTAGTCAAGATTTAGTCAATGCTTTTGTAGAATTCCAAGAGTCTCAACCTAAACAAGAAGCAGCTACTGAAACTGCTGACTTAACTGATGCTGAAATAAACACAGTTTATAATTCAGTTGGTGGAGAGTCTGCTTATAATAAGATGATTTCTTGGGCAGGTGATAATATGGGAGAAGCTAAATTAGATGCATTCAATTCAATCATACAATCTGGTAATGCAGACGCTGTTAAAATAGCAGTGTCTGGTTTACGAGCTGAGTATGAAATCTCTGAAGGATATGAAGGTAAGATGTTAACTGGCAAGGCAGCAAGGACTTCGGATGTTTTCCGTAGTCAAGCTGAAGTTGTCCAGGCTTTATCAGACCCTAAGTATGATAGAGATCCTGCTTATCGTCAGGATATATACGATAAATTAGAACGATCTCAAGTAAATTTTTAGGAAAAAAATTATGCCAATGGCTTATGACCCTAAAGCATTTCATGCTAGGGATAGTGCAATTAAGCACGTTAAATATTATGTTAATAGGACTAAAGATAAGTGGTTTAGAACCTCTATCAATGATGGCATCAACAACGCTACACACAATGCAGTTGTCAGCCCTAGCGGAGTAGAAACCGTAGCCTCATGAGCACACTCACCCTAACCGAACAATCCAATTGGGAGAAGTTCTGTGACTGGGTTACAAGTACCGATAACCGCCTCTATGTGGGGTGGTTTGGTACCTTAATGATACCCGCACTCTTAACAGCGACGACCTGTTTTATAATAGCATTCATCGCTGCACCGCCTGTCGATATCGACGGCATTCGTGAACCAGTCTCAGGATCTCTACTCTATGGAAACAACATTATCTCAGGGGCTATCGTCCCATCATCTAACGCAATCGGTCTTCACTTCTACCCAATCTGGGAAGCTGCAACCATCGACGAATGGTTATATAACGGAGGACCATATCAACTTATTGTGTTCCACTTTCTCATCGGTATCGCAGCATACTTGGGACGACAATGGGAACTTAGTTATCGATTAGGAATGCGACCATGGATATGTGTAGCTTATTCTGCACCAGTCTCAGCAGCATTTGCTGTGTTCTTGGTGTACCCCTTTGGACAAGGGAGTTTCTCTGATGGTATGCCTCTTGGTATTTCCGGTACTTTCAATTTTATGTTCGTCTTTCAAGCCGAGCATAATATCCTCATGCATCCATTCCATATGCTTGGTGTTATTGGGATGTTCGGGGGAGCTTTATTCGCTGCTATGCACGGAAGTCTCGTTACTTCCTCGCTCATTAGAGAGACAACTGAAACTGAGTCTCAGAACTATGGATATAAATTTGGTCAAGAAGAAGAAACTTACAACATCGTTGCAGCTCATGGCTACTTCGGTAGATTAATTTTCCAATATGCTAGCTTTAATAATAGCCGTGCTCTTCATTTCTTCCTTGCTGTTTTCCCAGTCACTTGCATATGGTTCACCTCTATGGGAGTCTCAACTATGGCTTTTAATCTCAATGGTTTTAACTTCAACCAGTCAGTGGTTGATGCCAATGGTAAGATTGTTCCCACCTGGGCTGACGTGCTCAACAGGGCTAACCTAGGTATGGAAGTAATGCATGAGAGGAACGCACATAACTTCCCACTCGACTTAGCATCAGGCGGCTCGGAGATAATCTAGTAGAAGCCACCTCAATCCACGTCCGTTCAACCTTGAATCTCAAGGTCGCATGAAACCACAGCATGGAACGGGGTTGTGGTATCGGAGATTTACTATGACAGTAAAACTAAGATATCGTGGTATTGAGTACACAAAAACAAAGTAACTTAATTTAACATGAAAACAATTGCACTAGCTCTAGCAGCAACTTCATTTGCTTCTGCTCCTGCAATGGCTGGCGTTTATCTTAACGCTGAGTCAAATGCATCTTACTCTGGTACAGATTATACTTCTACCACAACCGATCTACACATAGGCTACGAAGGTGATATTGGTAAGCTTGGATACTATGTCCAAGGTGGACCTTCTTTCGCCGCAGCTGATGGAGTAGATGGTACATCAAATCTTTCTGGTAAGCTCGGAGGTTCCGTAGCAGCATCAGAGAAATTTGATATCTATGGAGAAGTATCATTCGCACAAGTAGATGATGCTGATAATACTTATGGTACCAAGATAGGTGCCAAGTACAAGTTCTAAATTTAATGAACTATGGTTAGGGGTCTTCGGACTCCTAATCTTTTTCATCTTTATAGAAACAATGCACTTGAATTACCATCGTAATGAAGTGCCGTGCGCAACCACAGAAAACTATTAAGTCTTACGTGGCGGAACTACGTAAGGTCACTCAACCTATAACTATTTAATCATGGCTTTTTATGCTAACGAATCTGCAGGCACTGTACACTACAGCAATGCTGACTGGCAAACTGCAGGTATTATAACGAATGACTACATCATCGACTCAGCTGATACAGGTGGAAACCTACCAACTGATGGAACTAATGGTGAAACATATCGTGCACCACTAAGCTTCCCGCTTGGTAAGTATGAGCGTGCTCGTATACGTGGTCTTGTTGATATCACCTATCTTGATGGTGACTTCAAGTATAAGCTTACTGTCCCTGCATCTTCTACATCTGCAAGGATTATTACTAAGAGCTCAGAGACTCCTATTTCTGGTGACACATCTGAAGTTACTGCTCTTTCAACAAATACCGCTGGTGTTGTTGAAGTTGCTGTGACCGCAGCTGATGGAGCTGGTTATGTCTTCTTTGAAGGTACAATTGAAGCTGGCGGTACTGCAGGTACTGTAGCTTTTGAAATCGGACAGCGTGCTAACCACTCTAACGACACTGTACTTAAGGAAGGATCATACCTAGAATATCTTAAGTTCTAAATACATAGGAGGTTCACCCCTCCTTCCGCGAGCTTAGTTTAGCGGTAAAACTGTAGCCTTCCAAGCTATTGTCATCGGTTCGATTCCGATAGCTCGCTTTGGCTTTAGGCCCTTACGAGGATACCCTTAAGCTGTCTAGACGGTGGGATAGACCACAACAATATAAAATTTTCTCAACGTTGAGAGTCTGTAAACTTATACAAACTCTTTTAATATAATGGCTAACGCCACACAGTCAGTACTCGGTGCCCTGAATAAGGCGGTCTCAAACACCGCTGGGTCTCAGGATTATGATACCAAGTACGCGACTTATCTGAAGCTGTTCTCAGGTGAGCTATTCAAAGCTTATGAGTCAGCAACAATAGCACGTGAAACCGTGCAAAGACGTACCCTAAAGAACGGTAAATCATTACAGTTCATCTTCACGGGACGCATGCAAGCTGCCTATCATGAGCCAGGGACACCTATCCTTGGATCAGGCGATCCTCCAGTAGCTGAGAAGACCATCCAATGTGATGACCTTCTTATCTCTAGTGCTTTCGTATATGATTTAGATGAAACACTTGCACATTACTCATTAAGATCAGAGATCTCCGCTAAGATCGGTCACGCTTTGGCTGAAGCATATGATAAGAAAGTCTTCCGTACAATTGCACTAGCTGCAAGGGAAGCTCATCCTATCACTGCATCACCAGGACCAGAACCAGGTGGTACTCAGATCAGACTAGGATCTGGTAAAGAGTATGACGCTCAAGCTCTAGTAGATGCCTTCTTCGAAGCTGCTTCAGTTCTCGATGAAAAGAATCTACCTAAGACTGGACGTACTGCTGTACTATCTCCTCGCCAATACTATGCTTTAGTATCTCAGGTATCTTCCAACATCCTTAACAGGGACTATGGTAACAGCCAGGGTAACTTAACATCAGGTGAAGGACTAGTTGAAATTGCTGGTATCTCTATCAAGCGTTCTAACAACCTACCTTTCCTTGCTGGTACAGTTAACCCAGTATCTGGTGAGAACAACACCTACAATGGTGACTTCACAAACAGCTGTGGACTTATCTATCAGCGTGATGTAGCTGGAATTGTAGAGGCAGTTGGACCACAAGTCCAAGTCACAGGCGGTGACGTGTCAGTTTTATACCAAGGAGACGTATTAGTGGGAAGGCTCGCAATGGGCGCCGGAACACTAAACCCTGCTGGGGCTATCGAACTTCTTAACACATAAGGAGGTATATTATGTCAGTTGCACCTGGCAAATGTAAGAAGCAGACTCATACCACAGGTATGGGTACTGCTCGTTCAGTAACAACAAACATGCCAAGCCCAATAGAGTATGGACGTACAGTACAATCCGATGGATTGTCTGCACTTAAATATGGTGCTTGCTAATTAATCATTTATAACTATGGCCGTTTCTGTAGCTAAAGGGAACGCTGGTGTATGCACAACAGATGCAACACGTGAAAGCGTATCTCGTACAAATGGTGACGGTACAGATATTCGTTCGTCTAATGCTATATACTCAGTAACTAAAAATCTGAGGTTAGCATATCCAGGCGTTGAATGCAACGTTACCTAATCAATTAATAAGGGGAGTCTCTGTACTCCCTTTTTTTTATTCACAAATATTTATACCTATGACTACCACAACCGTTGATATCGATACCGAACTATCCGCAGTCAATGCGATCCTTGGTAGCATCGGACAGTCTCCTATTAATGGGATAGACTTCGCTAACCCTGAGATATCATTTATTTATAACATACTGAAAGAAGTAAATCAAGATGTCCAGAGCGAAGGTTGGACTTTCAATTTAGAATACCATATAAAAGAGACTGTAAGTCCTACAGATAATAAAATAATTATTGAATCTGATGTGATCCGTATAGATATGGAAGATGCATGGGATCGAACTCGTGACTTTGTAAGGAGAAGAGATAGTACTGATGGGTTATGGAAAATATATGATAGAGTAAATCATACATTTGAGTATCCAGATAATGATTATTTCTATGTTAATAAAGTTAGACTGTTAACCTTTGAAGATATACCAACAGTGTTCCAAAGATATATAATATATAAAGCATCAGGTAGAGCAGCTGTACAGTTAGTATCTAATGCTCAACTACAGCAGATGTTACAGACATATGAGTTACAAGCTAGAGCTGCTTGTATGGAATACGAATGCAATCAAGGTGACCATAACTTTATGGGTTGGCCTGATGAATCTGCATACCAATCTTACAAACCTTATACAGCATTGAGACGCTAATGGCAAGTGTAACACAAAAAATCGGTAACTATGTTCTTGGTATTTCTACTCAACCAGACGAGAAGAAATTACCAGGACAAGTAACTGATTTAGTCAATGGCGTACCAGACGTAGTACGTCAATTAATCAAACGACCAGGTAGTAATTTAGTAACTTCAATCACACCATCTACTGCAGCTCATACTAAATGGTTTAATATCTATACAACTAGCTCGGAGCAATACATTGGACAAGCAGGTGCAGATGGTGCTGTTAAGATATGGAGATGTAACGACGGTGTTGAAATACCCGTGGATTATGCAAATATTCCTGGAACAAATAAAGCTACTTACCTAGATAATACTGCTTTACTAGATGAGAAATCATCTGACATACAGGTCTCAACAGTTAATGAAAGTACTTTCTTTATTAACAGACGTAAGACCGTAGCTATGAAGACTGGTAAATCTGATTTATCACCTGCTAAAATCTACGAAGCTTATATAGAACTTGATACTATAGCTTATGGTAAGCAATACTCTTTAGATATTTATGATCCAGATGATAATACAGAATATGTACATACACGTGCTACTGCTATAGTAGTAGATGAGACTACAAGTTACAGTGGTTCTAGTAATGGAGATTGTAAAGGTATGGGTAGAGAGACAGTAAATGTCAACTCTATCAATACTGCTTCCCCTGCTATATATGCAACTTCACCTCCTAACGCAAGTTCAGGTGGTAAGACTAATCTTAGGTATGAGATGGACACTCGTTGTACTCCTCAACCTACTGATGACGACGATAATGATAATTACCATGATGCCTATGCTCCATATTCTAAACTACAATTCGGAGGAGAAGGCTGGAAAACAGATGATACTCATCAATATACATCTGAGAAAGGCATCACAACTACTGTAACAATAACAGCTCATGGAGATATATACTCTAGAGCTAATGTTGCTATGGTTAGACCAGCCCCTACATCTTCTAATAATGAAGAGCATGTATCTTCTGGTGGTATATTAGGAGGTATGAAATCTGCATTAGATGCTATACCAGGTACAGGTATAACATGTAAAATCGTTGGCAATGGTTTACATTTATACAGAGCTACTCCTTTTGGTGTAACTACACCAGAAAAAACTTTAATGAATATAGCCACTAGTGAAGTTAATAATATAGGAGATTTACCACGTAATTGCAGGCATGGTTATACTGTTCGCGTCGTAAATAGTGGCGAGGATATGGATGATTATTACCTTAAGTTTCAAGCTGAAGGTATTGCATCTGAGATAGCAAAGAGTGGTACATATACAAGAGCAGCAAGTGGATCTATAAGTGGTAACTATACAAGAGGTGTAGGCCATACTATTGCAACTAGTGCTGTTAATACTAGCAACGAACAAATCACCATTTCAGGGCATGGTATGTCCACTGGTGATGCTATAAGATATGATGATGGTGGTGGAACAGCACTTGCTGGGCTAACAGATAATACGACTTATTATGTTATTTACGTTAGTGTAGATGTAATTAAACTCGCGACCTCTGTATCTAATGCAGCAGCTGGGACAACTATTAATTTAACAGGAACTGGTAATAATTCTCAGACATTAACACATCTCCCAACTACCATTACTATTACAGATGCTGCTCATGGTCTGGCACATGGAGATCAAATTGTTGCAGCATTTTCAGGTGCCGCTACTGACGGTACATATACTATACAGAATGTAACAACAGATACCTTTGATGTTATTGATGCTACACCAGGTGCAATTACATCTACATCCATGACCTATACACATGGTCTTTGTACTGTTACGACTGCAGCTGCTCATAACCTAACTACTGGTGATGATATTATCATGGACTTCACTAGTGGTGGAGCATCTGATGGGTACTATTATGTAACAGTAACTGGTGCTACAACCTTCACAGTTAACCAACCTGTAGCAACTGGTATTGATGCTACACCTGATGATACATGCACATACCAGCCCTACTACGCCGGAGAGGGCGTGTGGGAAGAGGTAGCAGCACCTGGTATAGAAACTACCTTTGATGATGATACGATGCCCTTACAGCTCGTTAGAGTCGAAGGTAGTACACAGTACACAGTCGCTACATCTTCTGTTAATGTTAGTAATGAACAAATTACTATTAGTAATCATGGTATGGTTACAGGAGTTACAGTATTATATAACAATGGTGGAGGTACAACTTTAGCAGGACTAACAAATGATACTATTTATTATGTAATTAAAGCCTCGGCTAATAATATAGCCTTAGCTTCATCAGCAGATAATGCTACAAATGGTATTGCTGTTAACCTTACAGGTACTGGTAATAATGCTCAAACATTTACATGGGGATATTTCGATATTAATGGAGGTGCTAACGCACACTATATTAATGGTGCCTTTAGATTTAAGTATCCAGATTGGGGTCAACGTGATGTAGGTGATGATATCACTAACGCACCACCATCCTTTGTAGGGGATACTATTCAAAATATGACCTTCTTTAGGAATAGAATAGCTCTACTTAGTGAGGAGAATGTTATATTATCTAGAGTTAATGACTTCTTTAACTTCTGGGTTAAAACTGCTATGGCAATATCTAATGCAGACCCTATTGATTTACAGTCGAGTTCCACATACCCTACTAAATTATACTCTGCAGTAGAAGCTAACTCTGGTTTAATTATATTAAGTGCTAGTGAACAGTTCTTACTTAGTTCAGGTGCTGAAGCACTCTTAACTCCTGAAACAGCTAAGGTTAGTTACTTATCTTCTTATGCATTTAACTCTGATACAAACCCTATATCATTAGGTACAACTATAGGTTTCTTGAATAGTACAGCTAGAGATGCTAGATTCTATGAATTAGCAGGTGCCTCTTCAAGAGAGCCTCCTGTGTTAATGGAGCAAAGTAAAATCATCGGTAGATTATTCCCACAAAATATAACAAATATAACTGGTTCTACTGAAAATGATTTGATTCTATTCTCAGTTGATAGTACATTATATGATGCTACGAATGAAGTGTGGGGATATAAGTGGTATGAGGCTGATGGTAAACGTGCTCAGTCAGCATGGTTCAGATGGACTATGCCTAATAATGTAGTGTTCCATAGTATTATGGATGATGTATATTATGTGATATTAAATACAGGCTCTACATATACATTAGAAAAATTTGACATAAAATTGAGTGCTGATACTTTAATGTTAGGTGATAAACCTGATGAAAATAGAGTACATTTAGATACTAAGAAAACTATTGCAACAGGTGATCTAACCTATTTAGATGCTAGTGATACAACCACATTTACACTAGGTGCTGGTTATTATAGTTCAAGGACTCTGACTGCATACTGTATTCAAGCTGGTATCTCAGCAGGTAGAAGTTATGATATACCAAAACCTGCAGCCGATGGGTTAGGTATAACAGGTACAGCTCCTAACGAACTTGTTACCTTACCTGGTAACTGGAAGTATGATACACATGAATTTGAACATACTGCTGTAACAATAGCAACTGAAACTATAACTGTAACAGGTCATGGATTTGCAACAGGTGAGTCAGTTATTTATAAAGCTCCTACAACAACTGGATCGTCAGCTATAGGTGGTTTATCAAATGACACTACTTACTATGTAATTGTAGTTGATTCAAATAGTATTAAATTAGCAACTAATGCTGTTAATGCTACAGCTGGTACTGCTATAAATTTAACAAATACAGGCTCAGGTACACATAGCCTTCAAAGACATATGGATATAGTCATAGGCTATGAGTATGAATTTGAAGTTGAATTACCTAAAGTTTATATGACTCAATCAAGTGGAGATCAAACTAGATCTGAAACTCGTGGGTCCTTAGTTATCCATAGAATGAACTTTGACTTTGGTGATGTAGGTGTTATAGATGTTACACTTAAGAGAAGAGGTAGAGATGATTATACTTATACAGTTGAATCATTAGAATGGGATAATGTGTCAGCAAGTACAGCAACTATTGCAGATGGATACATGCACACTATTCCAGTGTATGATAGAAATGTAAATTTAGCTGTACTTATAAAATCTAATCACCCATCTCCAGCTACAGTTCATTCAATGAATTGGGAAGGAGATTATTCACCAAGATACTATTCACGTGTCTAATTATATACACCCAATTACAATTGAGGCTGCTGTAGAAGTGGCCTCTAATCTTCGATCTGATGATTATAGAGAAGTCTATGAAGGCCATGGTGTCTTCCCACTTCTCCATATTCCTCAAGCTGCTTTTAATGGAGATACAGTTTGGTTTGAAGTGCCTAACGGCAAGACTGCCGGATTAGCCGGAGTACAGGAAGGTGGTAAAATATGGATGTTATGCACACCAGCTATACATGACTACCCACTCACCTTTGCACGAGAAGCTAAACGATTCGTAGAAAGTAGAGAAGAGAAATTATTATGGAATATAGTAGATAAACGAAATATTGTTCATTTAAAACTACTCAAATTTTTGGGCTTTAAATTCTTAAGAGAGTTTAAATATGGTCCTAACCAAATAACCTTTATAGAATTTTGCCGTGTGTAATCCCGCAGTATTATCATTTGGAGTTCAATCTGCCGGCGCAGTCTTCCAACATGGTGAGCAAAAAAAACAAGTTGCTGCTAGAAATAGAGCTAAGCTAGCTAATTTCGATGCAGAAAACTCAGCATATATAAGAGAAGTAACATTAAGTAATGCTTCTTATAAAGATAAAGTCATACAACAAGAAGTTGCTATTGACAATATCTTCAGTCAGACCGCCGAGCAATGGCAAAGCCAAGATCTGGAGATGCAAGAAGTATATGACAAACATGCTTTTAATGTACAAGATATATTAATAGCAAAAGCTAAGGGAGCTTACGCTGGTACTCAAACAGGACGTACTGCAGGCAGACTTTCAGCTGAAGCTAGTAGACAAGCAGGAATATCATTCACCAAATCAGTTAGTTCTGTTGTATTAAATCAAAACAAAGCTCAACTTAATAAAGAGATATTAACTAACGAAGCTAATCGTAAGAATCGTCAGCAATGGGAGCAAGTAAGGCAATCACCTATACCAGGTCATACACCACTAGCACCAGAATTAGAAGCAGGACCAGGTATTGGAGGGCTATTATTGAATATTGGTATGGCTGCAGCAGGAGCTTATACACAGCATACTCAAATGGCAAAGATGGATAATATGATGAATCAGGTAAAAACAGGCTTGCTGGAGAATAGACAATCATTAGCAGCTGATTCTTTCACAAAAGGTCGGACACCACTAAGCTCTTATGGGGGATTCGAACCCATTAATGTTTGGAATCAACAAGGCTCAGCATATAAGGTCACCCCACCCGTTCTTGCAATAGCTAGCCCATTATTGGGTGACGACATATATTCTGGATTTGGTAAGGACCCATACCTCTCAACTTCTTAATCACTAATCATGGCATCACAAGACGCAATAGCCCAACTACAACAGAATAGTTGGAGGACACTTTCTCAAGAGAAAGCTATTAATAATGACATCATGGAAATGGATGTCAGAAGATCTCAAAAGTTAGAGAAATTAGCAGGATTAGGATCTAAAGCTGCAACTCAGTTGATACAAACTCATCATAAAATGAGGATGTCTAATCTACAATCCGAAGCATACAATGACTTTTATGAGAATTACTATGAAGATTATCTGAATACAGATGAAGCAAAAGAAGCTTCTGGTATACTTTTAGATACTAATGAGTCCAGTTCTATATTACATAATAATCTAGGAATGGCTAGATCGAAGGGTCTTAGTGGTGACATGACTACTAAGATTGCTGAGAAGCATCCAATGTATGCATACACTGTAGCTAAACTTCACTTAGGTCAATTAGCTGGACGCTTTGAAGGGTATATAGGTTCAGAGATGGCTAAGTCAGAAGAGTGGGTAACTTTACCTAATGTAATGGATCCTAACACAGGACTAGCTAAGCAGTTTCAGATAAAGAATGCAAAGACTTTACAAGAAAAGATGGCCGCTCATCGGTATCTACGTGGTAAGTTTTTTACACAACCTTCTGCTTTAGCACCTAATGGAATTGGAGCATTTGGAAAAGCTTTCTTAGCTTTACCTGCTGACCAAGGTGGATCAAATTTTCTAGGATCTATTTCTTCTGCTGAAAACGGTAAGGATGGTATGTTTGCTAAATACGCTTTAGAAGCAGATATCCATGCATCGGGAGAACGTTTAGCAATGCATGCGCTGGCCTTAAGTACAAACCCTAATGCACTTACTATGCAAGCCTTTCTTGACGCAAATCTAGTTGCTAGAACTAAGAATGGTAGAATTACTGCTGAAAAGGCTTGGAAAAATGTTGACTCTGCCATAGAAGGTTTGATAAAATCAGGACAATTAACATATAGTGATCTTGTAAAAATAGGTACATCAATAGTACCTGGTAGTAAATCTGCTAAGTATCCTAATGGACTTACCTATGCACAGAAATGGCCTCAGAGATTTGGATTTGTAGGTGATGGTAGACCGAAAGATGGTGACGGATTATATATGCGTACATGGTCAGAGAGTGTAACTAGAAATGCTACCCAAGATCTGAAGTTAAAGAAAGCTCAATTCCCAAAGGATTTTGAGGATGCAAAAGAAGCCATTGGAGCAGCTGCATCTAAAAATGAAGCTTATGAAGTTATAGGTGATTTAAAACAGGTCTATGGATCAGATGAGGATTTTGATTATGGTTCACTTTTCACTTTAATAGAAGACGGTGCTCTTACTTTTGAGGATGTACCAAATGAAACTAAGGTATTACTAAAAAGAATAGATGAAGGTTTACCACTAACTGGGATAAATATTGTCGTATCTGATGCAGCAAAAACAAACCCAATTATTTCTGCAGCTATTGAAGCAGAGGGGAAACTAAAAGGTACAGATGAATATAAGGAAGGAATGAAAATGGTAGAAAAGTCAATACCAAACCATACATTTAACTTACTTAGTGGAAAAACAACCTGGAAAGAAGGTACAGGAAGTAGCGATGAGAAGATGGTATTACAAGAGTTAAGAGAGATGTATTTCCAAAAGGTTCGAAGTGGAAAAGTGTCACCATTAGATGCTGCTATAGCTGTAAATGAACACTACGTGTTAAATGGAGGAGGGGAATTGAACGTAACAAAGGAGGTTCTCGCTGAAGGTGTAGACACACCTTACGGGCCAATGCAAAGCAATAAGTACTCTATGACAGATAAGCAAGGGATTTCGGTACTAGTAAATGGAGAAGACAGTAAAGTCAGACAAGGTGCTTATAAAACACCAATAGATGCAAGTGTTTTAGCTTTTAACCGTCCTATAGATTTTGGAATTAAAGGACAACTAGGAGCAAACCCATTAGAGACATTATCACAAAGAGGTGCTGATGGATTACCTACTTATAGAGGTATAGCCGGTGAAAACGCAGAAAATACAAACTATAATGAAATCTTATGGAATACTAGGATAGTAGATAATAAGTTAATTGACCATGCAGTAGCAGCTGGTGTATCACTAACTGATGTTATAGAAGCTAGACTTCAAGCTTGGGGTCACCCTCCATTAAGTGATGAAGTCAAGAATTTATTAGGTTCAGACTTAGTTAAATATCTACCTGGTGGAATACAGAATAGATTATTTGGTGATGACGATGGTTTTTATAACCCTTATCAAGTTACACATCAAATTGCAAGTCAAGCTAAAAGCCCTACTGCAATAGCTGAGACCCTAGGTTTTGAGGAATTAACACTTGGTGCTGATGCCTATAAAGGAGTAGAACCAAATGCAGCAGCAGCTTTCTTCTTAAGTTCTTTTGGTCAAAATGCATTTAAAGATCTCTCAGGAGCTGGAGCTGGCTACGAGTGGTCGGAATACTTCTCTGATAAATTCACAAATGATTGGGACTTTAAAGAAGCATTAGAAAAAGATGACGAGTATAATTGGCAATTATATGGATTATCTGGGGATAAGACTCTCCTAAACAGACTTCTATTAGACAGTTTAAAAGCTAACATAACATAAAAGTAATTATGGCAAACATTCCTTACGAGGACAATACACTTCTAAATATTGAAGTGCCTGATATGGAGATAAATCAAGATGAGCTTACTGGTCCTACGGGACAAGAAGAAGAGGTAGTAGTACCTGTTGATTCAGAAGAAGCTCCGTCTCCAGAACTAACACCTAATTCTGTCGTTGAACCAGTAGAAGAAGTTCAACCTGTAGAGCCTACAGGAGGCTCAGGATGGACAGTTCCTGACCTACCTAAAAGATCAGATCGTGTAGAGTATTTTAAAGGTCTGAAAGAAGCACGTAAGTTACCTCATGGAGACCCAGGTAAAGATGCCTGGGCTTTAGCAAACCATGGAGTAACTTGGGACGCTTACGAGAAAAAAATGAATCCTGATAAAGATAAGCATATTGGAGAGTTATTAAAAGATCGTAGTATCCTATTTAATCAAGAAGCCATGATGTCTGGTGCAGTAGGCGCATTAGATTGGGCAACCGATTTGACAAACTGGGTAACACGTCAGAACATTCCTAAAATTCCTAAATTTGAACAAGAAGGTGCACAAGCATTTAGAGAGATATCATCCTTAGTAGTACCTTTCTATTTTCTTAAAGGTAGAGGTATGGGACTTGGTGCTAATATACATAAGTCAGGAGTGGCTGCACCATGGTTAGTACGGTTAGGTAATAATCCTCTATTCTCTAGATTTGCTAAAACTGGATTAGACTTGGGAGTAGGCGGCTTCACAGATTATATAAATAAACTGAATGAAACTGATGATACCCTCATGACTGTTTGGAAAAGAGGCAGGTGGTGGGGTCATAATCTTATTCCAGAAGCTTGGATGTCTGATGGTTTAGGACCAGATGATAAAACAAGGGCTAATGTATTAGAAGGTGTTACATTTGGATTTTACGCTGAGGTAGCAGAAGGTTTAGTTAAACTACTCCGTGCAGGAAAAAGCACTCAAGAGGTTACAAAATATTTATCTGAAGTTAATAACCAAAAAGGATTGGATTCTGTAACTATTGATCCTTTAGATTCTAAAGTATATAAGAGTGCAGATGGTGGCGATGCATCACCAATAGAAGAAGCTTTACAAAGATCACATGATAAATATGAACGAGATCTAAATCTATTAACTGATTACTATAAATTGCAAGGTGATCTACCGACTACACCTACAGTAGGCGTTCATAAAATACAAGATTCATTACAAACTGGACAGATTGTAAAAGATAATGACGGTATCTTAGGTGTAGCAAGAAGGCAAGCTCAAATTGCTACAAATACAGGCACTAGTCAAGGTAGTTTAGGCACTACTATTACAGAAGCTTTTCGTAAATTAAGTACTGAACCTATAGAAGTTCAGAAAAGAACTCTTATTAATAAATTAAGAGATGTTCTTACAAATGCAGGGCCATATAAGGTTGAATTACCTAATGGTAAAAAACTATCTTGGAAACAGATAGACCAAGAAGGTACTATATTAGCAGAGATTTTAGCTGACCCTACTCTACCTAGAGGTCAGATGTTAAAAATATTAGAAAACTTCAAAGTAAAAGTAAATGATTTTAAAACAATTAATCCAGTAGCTTATAAAGCTTTAAGCAAAGCTTCTATAAAATTACTTGATGATTGGGCTGATCTTAATACACATAAAGCAAGTGCATATTTCATAGCTTCAGAAGGCGGTCAAATAGCTGGTATATCAGAAGGAGCTAGATATGCAGATGGCACTACAGCTGTAGGAAGAGCTAATGAATTAATAATGGATCGTCTAGAGTTATTTGAAATTGAAACTTCTCTTTCTGAGTTCAATTGGAAATCTAGAAATTCTTTATTGAATGCATTAGAAGGTAATCCAAAAGATGTCAATAAAAAACTTAAGAAATTAAAGAATAATTTTGATGATAAATTAACTGATATTATACCTAAAGCTAAGAGATTTAGAGAAACCTTATCAAGTATTCAAGAGAATAGCCCTGAATTTGCTAAAGTTTTGAGAATGGCTTATGAAATGTCAGAGGGTGATATACAATCTATTAAAGGTATTAATAATTATATCCAAAATAAATTTGGTACATTTTCAAAGATAATATATGATGGATCTCCTGAAATACCTGCAATGGTTAATAAGGCGTTAACTACTAATATATTCAACTCGATGTTATCTGCAATAGGTACTCCTGTAAGAGCTTTGACTGGTAACTTTGGTGGATTAATAGCTGAACCAGCTCATGTATTTTACGGTGCTTTAAGAAGTGGTGATGCACAACAATTACGTAGAGCATCTTGGATGTACTTTGGTTTAACAGATACATTCCAAAGAGGTTTTTCATATATGGGTACTGTGTTTAGAAAAGCAGCAACCGAACCTGATGAATTAGGATCAATCTTTAGAGCTGATATTAAGTTAGAGAAATCTAAGAATATGGATCTTGCTGAAGAGATCGCTGCAGCAGCTGCTAAAAATAATGAATTTGGACCACAAGCTCTGTTAGGACTTACAAAAGAATTAGAAGCAATGGGATCTAATCCTGTTCTTAGACTCGGTCCAAATACGATGACTGCTTTAGATGGTTTTACTGAAGCTACTCAGAAGGTTGCACATGATAGAGGATTAGCATTCGACTTCTTAGAATCTAAATTCCCTAATGGTAACTGGGGTGAGAAAGAATTCCAAGAAGCATTTGAAGATTTCTGGAAGAAAGGTTGGGATGACAATGGTACAATCAGCCAATCTGCTGTTGAATGGTCTAGACGAGAGATCGCTCTTAACTTAGATACACCTTTAACTAAGCGTTTAAATCCATTATTGAAATCTTTCCCAATACTAAGATCCGTATTTTGGTTCCCTAATACTCAAATGAATGTACTTGATATGTTCGGGAAATATGGAGCATCTAGTCGCGTACAAGTTGGTACTAATTTTGCTGGTGAGTATGCTGAACTCTTAGGATCAAATGGGAAAAGAGCAATAGAAGACTTCACAACTGGTGAGATACAAGCAGCTCTAAATAAACGTGGTATAGATATGTCTGGTGATTATATATCTAAGTTTAAACATCTTAGAAATAAGATTAGAGGTAGAGAAGCTACTGGTAATGTAGCTGTAATGGGTGCATGGCTTATGTTTACCCAAGATCGTATAAGAGGTGATGGTCATTGGGATAGAAAAACACAGAGAGTAAGAGATAATCAAGGATATGTCAAAAGAACTTATCAAGGTTTGGATGGTAAATGGCACAGTTATGAATTTATGGGACCACTAGCTGACTGGCTTGCATTAACTATTAATGTAATGGATAATTTTAACTCTGTATCTACATCAACATTTGAGAAATTTGGTAAGAAAATGGCATTTATTTTAGGTGCAAGTCTTACTGATAGATCTTTCTTAGGTAATTTAGAACCTATGTTTAATATTCTAGGTGGTAATCCACAGGCTCAAGCACGTTGGGCAGGACCATTAGCAAACTCAATGTTCCCATTAGCTGGTTTCAGAAATGAAATAGGTAAAGTTATGTTTGGTATGTTACGAGAAGTAGAGAAAGGTGATATAAGTGAAATGATAAGGAATAGAAATAACTTTTTAGATCTTGTAGATAGAGATGGAGCACTTCCTAGTGTTGTAGATTATGTTACTGGTAAAGAGGTTAATAAAAATGGCGGTACATTCTTCCGTAGAGCTAGAAATACATATACACCTTTTAAAATTTATGAAGAACCGACTAAAGAAGGTCAGTTTTTAATAGATATGGAGTATAGTGGAATGCCACATTTTAACGTTTCACCTGGTGGAATACCTTATACTACTTCTCAGAAAGAAGAATTATCATCTCTTGTTGGAGAAGATGGGAATTTTAATAGAAAACTAAAGTCTATTATGCGTTATGCTACAAGGATGACCTTTACAACCGATGAAGGTAAAACTTTAAAAGGTTATGTTGATATAATGTCCCACTTAAGATCTAAAGGTTATACATCAGAAGATCTCCCTGAATTCTCAAGAGTTAGAAGTATGTTAGATGCAGCATTATCTGAATCGATACGTAGAGTAAGTAATCGTATTTCTGATGCTAATAGTATTAAGAAGCAAGAGCTTCAAAAACGTCAAAAAGTACGCCTAGGTGAGAGCAAGAACATAGAAGGACTCGATAGGTTACTTCAACTAAATAACAGCAACTAATGGCACATCAAAAAGTAACAGTCTTAGGCAATGGAAATGTTGCTGGCGACGCAAATACATATACCTATTCAGGTAGTTTCACTGTATTTAAAGGAGAAGAAGTTGTAGTAACTCTCGATGGAATTGCTTTAACACGTACTTCTTCTACCATAAATGAATCCGCCTCCCCACGTGAATATACTGTAAATACGACTGCTAAAACTATCCATATAGGTGGAGCGGATTTAGGTAGTGGTAATTCAATAATCATTAGACCCCAGACAGATATGGGTCTACCAACTCCTAGAGCTACGTTTAGCCCAGGAGCTTCTATTACATCTTCTGATCTGAATAATAACCAACTCCAACTCATGCGTAAAGCAATGGAGTATGATGATACTAAGATGTCATCTACTGGTGATACCATGACGGGTCACCTAACAATGGGTGAAGACCAGACAATTATATTTGAAGGTGCAACAGATGATGGATATGAGACAACTCTTACGGTTGCTGATCCTACTGCTGATCGTACAATTACTCTTCCTAACGTAACAGGAACAGTAGTAACGACTGGAGATACAGGAAGTGTAGCAACAGCTATAATAGCAGACGATGCAGTTGATAATGATAAATTAGCAAACTCAATTGTTTCTGCTATATCTGCTAACACAGCTAAAGTTACAAACGCAACTCATACTGGAGATGTAACTGGAGCTACTTCATTAACTATTGCAAACGATGCGGTTGGTGCAGATCAATTGGATTCAAATGCAGTTGTTAATGATTCTGTAGCATCAGGTGCAGCTATTGAATTTACTAAACTTGAAAACTTAGATAGTACTAAGATCTTAGTTGGTAACGGTAGTAACAAAGCAGCTGAAGTCAGTATGTCTGGTGATATTGCTATTGCTAATACTGGTGCAACAACCATCCAAGCTAATGCAGTAGAAATTGGAATGATAGGTTGTGAACAAACAACTATCTCTGACAGTGATTCTCATCTTCCTACATCAGGAGCTGTTGTAGATTATGTAGCAGCACAAATCACCCCACTTGGTGGTTTTGAAGCTATTGCAGATGAAGATAATTTCCCAACAACTGAACCAGCTGCAGGTGTTATAATTAGTATTGCTGATGCTACAGGCATCCAAGTTGATAATGCATCTCCTGCAAAATCTACGAATTGTAGAACAGCTGGAAACGGTTCAGATAACGTAACAATCTCAGGCTTCCCAGATTCTTTAAAAGGTGGAGCCACACATGATGGTATCACAAATGCTAATCCATTTACCTTACCAGCTAGTACTGGTTTATTATGTATATCAACTGGCTCAAGTCATACTTATACATTCCATAGATTATTACCAACTTCAAATGATGTCAGACAATTATCTGATGATGTAAACGATTTCTTTGCTAGATATCGTATTGCAGGTTCAGAACCGGGATCTGATAATGAAGCTGGTGATTTATATTTTAATACAGGTGATAATACTTTATATGTAAGAAATGGTGCTAATGATGCTTGGGTTGCAGGTGTTTCAACAACACCAGGTGCTGGTAGTGTAGATTCAGCTCAGATAGCAACAGGTGCAGTAGATCTTGCTCATATGTCTTCTGAGTCAGTTGATGAAGATAATCTACATATATCTAATGCTGGATCTAATGGTCAATTCCTATCTAAACAATCTGGTGATAATGGAGGTTTAACGTGGGCTACCGTAGCACAAGGTACACCAACTGATATAACAGTTGCAGATGAATCAAGTGATACAACATGCTATCCATTATTTGTTACAGCTGCTACTGGTGATCTTGGACCTAAGAGTGGTTCTAACTTAACCTTTAACTCTAACACTGGTGCATTAGGAGCTACAAGCTTTACTGGTGATGGATCTAACTTAACAGGATTAGCAGCAGGTGCTTCCGGTGGTAACTCAGGTGCTAACGCTGTATTCTGGGAAAACCAACAAACAGTTACCCATGACTATACCATCCAAAACAATTATAACGCAGGTTCATTTGGACCTATAACAATTAATTCTGGAGTTACTGTAACGGTAGGCTCTGGTGAATACTGGACTATCGTATAAATTATGACAATAACAATTAATGGAAGCGGTACCGTTACTGGTTTAGCCGTAGGTGGCTTGAACGATGGTGTTGTACAGCTTGCAGATTTAGGAGCTACAACTGGAAAAAATGGTCCAATTCTTCAAATTCTGCAAACAGTAAAAACAGACGTAGCAAGTACAACAAGCTCAACTTTTGCAGCAATTTCTGGTCTCTCAGTTGACATTACACCTTCATCAAGTTCAAGCAAAATTCTCATTACTGTAGATACTAAAATTGGTAATCCTGGTGCTGGTGCTTATATAAAATTGGTAAGAGATAGTACAGATATTTATGACGGAGATAGTGGAGGGG
>Ga0208011_1000252_pt1 | contig 22404 bp, 16 predicted proteins | sample 7_EtaG_FD_184080 | JGI IMG/M metagenome (GOLD analysis project Ga0208011, IMG submission 184080) | Marine viral communities from the Subarctic Pacific Ocean - 7_ETSP_OMZ_AT15161 metaG (SPAdes) (version 2) | ecosystem: Environmental > Aquatic > Marine > Oceanic | place: Pacific Ocean | collected...
TGTTGGTTCTAATCATGGACTCTTAGCACCAACAACCCTAACTGCTCCTTCAACAGCAGCTTATGCTCCATCGACAGGAAATCTTACATTAACAATTAATGCTCATGGATTATCAAATGGTGATTATGTAAAACTTGATGATGGGTTTGTAACATTCACATGTGCTAGAGATAATCATACTACTCAACATTCATATCCATTATCAAGATCATCTGTAAGTGATACTTGGTTGCCTGTTACTAATGTAACCACAAATACTTTTAAGGTTAATGTTGGTAAGTCTCCTGATACATCTGCACATACATTTGTATCTGCTACTGCTGGCGTTAAGAAGGCAAATGCTGGTATTGGTATTGGAACCAGTAAATTAGGGTTCAAGTGTACTAGAGACGCTAATGCTGCTAATCCACAGGGTGTTGCACAACAATTATACCCACGTCCAGGCGATCCATTCTCTTGGAACAAGAAACAAATATCAATTGCCTCTACAAGTACATCTTCAGTTACTGTTAATGTTGGTGTATCATCTACATCTCATACTAATTTACAACAGACATTTGATAATACAATTACTGTTGATAGTGCAGATCCTAAGTGTGCAACAGTTGCTTCTTCCGTTAATACTCTTGTTGGAATAGTAACTGGTGTTATTAAGACTCATAGTGCTTCTCAATTACCTACAAGGACTATAAGTTCCTTTGAGACATATCAAGTTAATGACTTTAAGATATCAAGATCTGGTTATGGATTTAAGAAAGGTGATGTATTTGAACCAGTTGGACTTGTTACTGATGCTGCATTAACAACACCTAGTAAAGATTTCTCTCTTACTGTTTTAGAAACATTTACTGATAACTTTGCTGCTTGGACATTTGGTGAGTTGGATTATATTGATAGTATAAAAGATTTACAGAATGGAAAGAGAGTTAGATTCCCATTACAATACAATGGTGACTTACTAAGTTTTGAAACTTCTAATTCTGAGATTGATTTAAATTCAGTTTTAATTATCTTTGTAGATGGTGTTTTACAGCATCCAGGTAAACACTATACATTTGATGGAGGTACATCATTCGTATTTTCTGCACCACCAGAAGCAGCTTCTAGTATTTCTGTATTCTTCTATAGAGGGACTCGTGGTGTTGATAGTGCTTATGTTAATATCAATGAGAGTGTAAAAGTTGGTGATATCATACAACTTAAGACAACGGGTGCTATTAAGGGACAAGATGAGAGAACAATCTCTGGTATTTCTAGTTCTGATAAAGTTCAAACCAATCTTTATACTGGATTGAATATTAATGAAGTTGATTATAGATTACTAGATTGGAGTAAGCAAAAGGTTGATAAGAATATTGAAGGTGAAAATATCTACAAATCAAGAGATTCTATTGAAGGATTAGTTTATCCAACTGCTAGAATTATTGGTGATCTACCATCATCTGGAATTTCTTCCATATATGTTGATGATGCACACTTCTTCAATTATGAAGAAAATGAATCTAGTATTAGCATTATTAGTTGTGGTGGTTTAATTATGCAGAATACTGATCCAGTAGCTGCAGCAGTGACAGCAACAGTTTCTGCTGCTGGAACTATAAGCGCATTAACAATTGTTGATGGTGGTTCTGGATATATTGGTTCTGCTGTTACAGTATCAATCGCTAGACCTGTAGGTTCTGCTGTTACCTTTATTGGTGGAGTTGGTGTTTATACTGGAATAGCAACTGCAACTATACCTGTTGTAAATGGTTCTTTATCTGGAACAGCAAATATAACAAGTATTGGTGTGGGATATACTCATTCAACATCTCCAAATGTACTTGCACCTATTGAGGTTGTTCCATTAGATGAAACTATTAATACTATTAACGTTGTGAAGGGATTCTCTGGTATCATTACTGGTATTAGTACATCACATAATGGTAGTGAGTGTTATATTGAATTCAATATCAATAAAGGTGATAGTGGTCAAAATATTACTAATCACTTGAAACCTGGTTATCCAATTTATGTAACTGGAACTCATGTAGGACATGGTGTTACTTCAATCGATAGATTTGAAGAGGCTTCTATTATTAGTATTGGAACAACCTTTATAGATAATGTTTACGTAGTAAAACACTACAATCGTTTTGATGATAATACTGGTATTATCACATGTAGAATTAAAACTGGTTCTAATGTTGCTGGAATAGCAACATCAATAACTTTAAATTCTACTGTTGCTGGTATTAATACTGATGGTTATGATTTAGGAAGGTTCTCTTGGGGTGTACTAGAATACACTGATACTAGAACAACTGGAGTTGGAATTGCCGTTACAGGTAACATTCTTGCCTCTGGAATAAGCACATTCCCAACGATTCAGAGGAGAGGATTTGGAATAAGATCCAATGGTGCTCTTAGAAAGGATCTTGGGTAGTATAAATATAGGAAAAAGCTGATAAGATGTCTGCAATTGTAACAGATCAATTTAGAATATTGAATGCGGGTAATTTCGTTGACTCCGTTACAGATACTTCTAATTCATACTATGTCTTTGTAGGATTATCAAATCCTACTTCATCAGGGTATGGTAAGGACGCTGCTTGGGACACAGCAACTCCTAGTCCCACCGACAACTTTGACTATCATGGTTTTGTTGGTGATAATATGTCTTTTGGTAAGAAGGTTACTTCTGCTAACGTAAGAAGGTTAGCAAGAAAGACTAGTTGGGCAAGAGGTACAAAATATGAAATGTATCGTCATGATTATAGTTTAACGAACCTGTCCCCGATTACAGGTTCATCTAGACTATATGATGCAAATTATTATGTAATTAATAATGACTATAAAGTTTATGTCTGCATTGATAACGGTTCTTCTGGTATTTCTACCACTGGTAATGCATCATTGAATGAACCAACTTTCACTGATTTAGAACCATCTAAGGCAGGTGATGGTGTTGATGGGTATACTTGGAAATATCTGTTTACTGTTAGTCCAAACGATATTATTAAATTTGATTCTACTGATTATATTTCATTACCTGCTGATTGGGCAACTTCAAATGATGCTCAGGTATCATCTGTAAGGAATAATGGTGACTCTGCTATTAATGAAAACCAGATTAAACAAGTCTATATCTCAGATAGAGGGCAAGGATATTCTGCTGGATCTTGGGAATTAAATATTCTAGGTGATGGTGAAGGTGCAAAATGTGTTGTAGATGTCAATTCAAGTGGTAATATAACAAATGCAGTAGTTTCTGCTGGTGGTAAAGATTATAGTTTTGGTGTTGTTGATTTAGGTCCAATTAGACCTGTTGGTGTAGGAACTGCTAACGCTAAGTTAATTCCTATTATACCTCCTGCAAGAGGGCATGGTAGTGATATTTACTCTGAACTAGGTGCTGATAAGGTATTAGTTTATGCTAGATTTGATGATTCAACAAGAGATTTCCCAACGGATACAAAGTTTGGACAGATAGGAATAGTTAAGAATCCTACTACAATAGGTACATCAAGTTCTATCTTTACTCAAAATCAGTTTTCGTCATTAGGTGCATTTAAGTTCTCGTCAGTGTCTGGTGAGTCAACAACAGTACCAGGTATAGGTGCTAGTATCACTCAAGTAACAACAGACGGAACTGCGAAGGGTTACATATCCTCGTATGATAGGGAAACAAAAGTCCTTAAATATACACAAGATAGAACATTGTTCATGAATCCTAGTACTTATGATACAACAGACCATTCTGCTGTTACTAATACTGGAAATGTACTAAGTTTCTTCACTGCGGATCCTTCAGCATCAGCTTCTGTTAATAATATTTTGAGTTCTGATGGATTTACTGGAGCAATAGATCGTAATTTCACTGGAATTAATACTAATCCATCTGGAAACAAACTTATTTCACTTGGACTTGAGTTTACAAATGGCATTGCGAATCCTGAGATAAATAAAGGCTCAGGGGACATTATTTACATTGATAACCGTCCTGAAATCTCACGAAATTCTCGACAAAAAGAAGACGTTAAAATCATCCTGGAATTCTAACAAATCATGCCACAAAAAACGAATCTCAATATAAGTCCCTATTATGATGACTTTGACAAGTATAATAATTTTTATAGGGTACTTTTCAAACCAGGACATCCAGTACAGGCTCGGGAATTAACGACTCTTCAATCAATTCTACAGAATCAAGTAGAATCGTTTGGTAGTCATATGTTTAAAGAGGGGTCAATGGTGATCCCTGGTAACATTCAATATGTTGCCCATTATTCCTTTATCAAGTTAAATACTGACCATTTGGGTATCGATATATCTGTTTATGGTGAAAAGTTAGTTGGGAAGCGTATAAGAGGAAAAGACTCTGGTGTAGTTGCAAAGGTAGATAAGTATTTTAATGTAAATTCCACAACAGGAATTACTGATCCTACTCTTTTTGTGACGTATATTAGATCAGGTCTCAGTAATGAAGCCACTGATATGAATGATGGTGAGGTTTTAATAGTTGAAGATGCATTTACTTATGGTAATACTGCAGTTAATGCTGAAGATTCTATAGCAACTCTTATATCCGAAAATTCAACTGGTGCTGGTAGTGCAGCTGCTATTGGTGCAGGTGTATACTTTATACGTGGAACTTTTGTTGATGTAGATGCTGATAAGATAGTTCTTGATCCATATACAAAGCAACCTTCTTATAGGGTTGGTTTGACGATTTCTGAAGAAATTATTACAGCAAAAGAAAATACAACTTTATATGATAATGCTAAGGGATTTTCTAACTATGCTGCTCCAGGTGCAGATAGATTAAAGATTTCTACTAAATTATCAACAAAACTCTTAACAGACCATGATGATAAGACCTTCGTAGAATTAATGAGGGTTGAAAATGGAAGTGTTAAGAAACTTCAAAATAAATCCGAATATTCTTTAATTAGAGATTATTTTGCTAAGAGGACATATGAAGAGTCTGGTGACTATACCGTTGGTAATTTTAGTGTTGATGTAAATGAAACATTAAATGATCGTAAAGGAAATGGTGGTATATACTATAGCAATCAAGAGACTCAACGAGGAAATACTCCTTCAGAAGACTTGATGGGTGTAAGTGTATCTCCAGGAAAGGCATATATTAGGGGATATGATGTTGAAACTCAAAGAAATAGAATTGTAGATGTAGAAAAACCAAGAGATAAGCAGAAAATTGCCACTGCTAGTGTTCCATTTGAAATGGGAACATTATTACAACTTAATAATGTTGTTGGTACACCTATTATTGATAATAATATTTCTTTAAATATTGTTACACTATGGGATCAGAGAAGAAGTTCTTCTATGAATGCAACTGGTGGTAGTCTAATTGGTGCTGCTAGAATATATACATTTAATTTGACAGATGGTAGTTATGCAAATGCTGGTAGTAAATGGGATTTGTATCTCTATGATATTCAAACACATACTACAATAGTTTTAAATCAACAGATTGCGGCAACCGCAACAGAACGTGTTAGAGGTGTAAGTAGTGGTGCTACTGGATATATGTTAAATGATGCTACTAGTACTACTCATGAGTTAATTGGAACATCTGGAACATTTATTGTTGGTGAGAAACTTATTATTAATGAAGATCCAGACGTTACTAGAGTTCTTAATTCATTCACTGCTTATAGTATTGATGATGTTAAATCTATATTACAAGATTCTCCATCTAAAAATAGTGCTTATAAGACACATTTTATTGGTGATACAATATTAGATGCATCAAATGATCAGCATTTTGCTCTTACTGATACACTAAACATTGATGCTGGTGGTCTGGCAACTGTACCTGGAAAAGTTTGGAATACTATAGAAGTTAATGATATTGTTGCAATTCAACAACCTGGTGTAGCTTTAGATGATTCGATTGTATATAATAGGGTTAATGCTATTGGTACTGGTTCTACTAATGTAACTTTAACATCTACTACTGGCGTAAGTAAGGTCAGTGATGGTACTTTACGTGCTGGAACATTCTCTTCGTTTAATATTGTAACTCCTACTGTAAGACAGAGTGGTGGTTTATATGCTAAGTTGGATAATAAAAATGTTGAATCAGTAAATCTTGCTGGTTCTGAACTTTATATAAACAAACAGGTTACAGAAGAAACAAGTAGTGGTGGAGTTTTAACAATAAACACCTCACAACTTACTGGTTTTGCAGATTCTTTATTCCAACCATTTGATGCAGAAAGATATAGTATTCATTTTCAGAACGATACAACAGAAACACTTACTGATGATCAGGTAGTACTTTCAAATAATGGTGGAACAATAACCTTTAACGGATTATCTGTTAATGGGTCTAGTAACATAACTGTTAATACAACACTTAAAAAACCTGCTATTACAAGTAAAACTAAGGAATATGTAAGAAGTGAAAAGGTAGAAGTTACTAAGTGTGTATCTGCTGCTACGACTGCTCTTAGTGGATTATCAACTAGTGTTTACTATGGTATGAGAGTTGAAGACCAAGAAATTTCTTTAAATCTACCTGATGTTGTTAAAATTGTTGGTGTATATGAATCATTGGATACTAATGCCCTAACACTTGATACATTAGACTTCTCTGCTGGATTGAGTCTAGATACTGCTTCAGTACTGGGAGAAGCGATTCTAGGTGCTGATAGTGGTGCATATGCACAGATTACCAATAGAGTTTCTACTACAAGGGTAGAAATTGCTTATCTTAACTCCAATGATTTTGTTGCTGGTGAGTTAGTAACATTTGAAGAATCTAATATTTCAACAAATTTACAGACAATTAATAAAGGTAATAATCAAAATGTTACTAACCATTATGAATTGGATAAAGGACATAGAGATACTATTCTCGACTATTCAAGATTAGTTAGAAAGAATGATGGTTATAAACCAACACATCGTCTTCTAGCAATATTTGACTACTATAATGTACCTGCAGATGATACTGGAGATGTATTTACTGTAAATTCATATCCTAAAGAAAGATTCAGTAATGATATTCCACATCTACCTGATGGTACAAGAGCAAGTGATCTATTAGACTTTAGACCTAGAGTAGCACAATTTACATCTGTTACAGCATCTCCTTTTGCATGGAATAGTAGAGATGTTGGTGATACATCAGGAAATCCAACATTAGTTCTTGCTCCAGGTGAGGCATCAACTCTTGGGTATGATTTCTATCTACCAAGAATTGATAGGTTGGTATTAAACACCAGAGGTAAATTCCAAGTAATTAAAGGAACTTCTTCACTTACTCCAACATTACCAGTTAATGAAGAAGAAGCAATGGATATTGCTAGAATTGAGTTACCTGCATATCTTTATGATGTAGACGATGCAATTGTTCGTGTTACTGATAATAAGCGTTATACAATGCGTGATATCGGCAAACTTGAAGATAGAATTGAACATTTAGAAGACGTAACATCATTAAGTTTATTAGAACTTTCTACACAAACATTCCAAGTTAAAGATGCTGATGGATTAGACAGATTTAAAACTGGATTCTTTGTAGATGACTTTAAAGATGCTACAAGACTTGATAATAATCAGTCTAAGATGACTATGTTGGATTCTGCTACACAACTTACAGCACCTATTGATTTTGACTTTATAGAACCACAAATAGCATTAGATCCTTCAATAGATGCTGGTACTGCAGATTATTCCCAAGATCTTCAATTATTAGATTCTAATGTACAGAAGACTGGCGAATTAGTTACACTTAAGTATGATCAAGTTACTTTCTTAGATCAACCATTAGCATCAAGGATAGAGAATGTTAACCCATTTAACATGCTTTCATGGACTGGTAGAATTACACTTAATCCACAATCTGATAATTGGGTAAGAAGTGTTTATATTAATGGTGGAGAAAGACATCTTACTGGTGATAGGGGAGACCCATTCTGGGGTTGGGATAACAATTCCTTCTCCTTTAGAGGAAATCAAGATCAATTTGAATTTGTAGACACTGTTCAAATTGGTAGAGAACCTGATAAGTACATACGTTCTAGAAACGTTAGATTCTATTCATCAGGATTACGTCCATACACAAGAATGTATCCATTCCTTGATACTGTTTCTGGAATTGACGTTATTCCAAAGCTTGTCGAAATAACAATGTCTTCTGGTTCATTCTCAGTTGGAGAAGAGGTAGAAGGATGGGTAGGTGGAAAACACTTATTTACTGCTAGAACATGTCAACCAAATCACAAATCTGGTAGCTTTAATTCAGGAGCTCCTAAGACTTATGGTAAGAATCCTTATGATAGAAGTATTGCTTTAGGAACTGCATATTCTGCTTCTTCGACTGTTTTGAATATTGATATTGCTTCACTCGCTAAAGAAGCACAAGGTAAGTATAATGGTTATATTACCAAAGGAATGACCATATTAGGAAGAAGTAGTGGTGCTCAAGCATCAGTTTCTAATGTTCAACTCCTTAATGATAATTGGGGTGATTTAGAAGGAGCATTCTTCTTTAGAGATCCTAATGTAAATCCAGCACCTCCATTAAGATGGACTACTGGACAAAGACAATTTAAACTAACTTCTAGTTCAACAGATGCTGCTTCCTTACCTGGAAGTCTGTTGATTAGTAGAGGTGAAACTTCTTACTGGACAAGTGGTATTCTTGATACTTACAGACAGACAAGAGTTGTTGTAAGAAGACCACCCCCACCTCCATATAGAGTAAGTCCTGATGGTGATAATGCTGACCCTCTTGCACAGTCATTTACGACTGAAAGAGAAGGTATGTTCTTAACATCTGTTGATTTATTCTTTGGTCATAAAGACGAAAATGAGAAATTAACGGTTGAACTCAGAAATGTTGAACTTGGAACACCAACAGGTGAATTAGTACAAGATTTTGCTCGTGTAATATTAGATCCTACGGAAATTAATACTTCTACTGATGGTACAGTAGCAACGAATGTTAAATTCCCATCTCCAATTTATTTGGGACCACAGGAAGAATATGCGATAGTTCTTCTTGCGCCAAGTACGAATCAATATGAGGCATGGATTGCTAGAATGGGTGAGAAGACGGTAGGTACGTCTAATTTACCTGATGATGAGAATGTTATTGTAACTAAGCAGTACATTGGTGGTAGTTTATTCAAATCACAGAATGGTACTATTTGGACAGCAAACCAGTTTGAAGACTTGAAATTTAAACTTTATAAAGCAAAATTTGTTCCTTCTGGTACTCTTACTTTCTACAACCCTGCACTTGAGGATGGAGATTGGGGACGCTTTGGATTAATTGGTGATGCTGTTAGAACTCTTCCAAGAAAATTAAAAGTTGGATTTGATGATATAACTGGTGTACCTGGTGTTAGTGGAACTGCAGCACCACTTAAACTTGGTGCTAAGATTTCTGATGGAAATACAGCATCTGATGCTTATGGTTATATTGAAGCAGTAGCTGGAAGTGCCAATGATATGGTAATATCTTCTACTGGTTCTGGATATACACAGCAAACTAGTACTGCTAATGTTGAACTTTATCCAATTTCATCTCAAGAAAGAACAAAAGGATCAGCAACTGTTAGTATTAATGCTGCTGGTCAACTTTCAGCAATTTCTATAAACACTTCTGCAAGAGGTGCTGGTTATAAGGTTGGTGATGTTGTTGGTATTAAAACTGGTGATTTAACTGGTGATAAAGGAACTGGTGCTACGGCTACTATTAGTACTTTACACAGATATAATACATTCTTCTTGACTGACGTTAAGGGTGAACAATTTGACACATCTTCTGGAACTGATATCTATGTAAATGGTACTACTCAATTTAATAGTGGTAGTACTCATTTCACATCTTCTACTCAAAATGGATCAGAATATGCTGGTAATGTATTAGAAGTCCAGCAATATCTACATGGTATGCATGGTCAAAATAATGTTGTTAAACTTAGTGGTATTGATCCAAATTCAATTCCAACGTCTATAACTGCTAATATTGGTGTTAATGATGGAGCATCTGGAAGTATCTCTGTAGCAAATACTAGTTTATTTGCCACATATGAAGGTATCACAACTTCTATGGGTTATGCCAAGATCAATAATGAAATCATTTACTATAGTGGTATTACCGCAGGTGGTGGTGGATCTGGTACAATTGGTATTTCAACTAGAGGAATTGGTGCATCTGTAGCAAGAGCACATGATAATGGAACACAAATTCAGACTTATGAGTTAAATGGTGTTGGTCTAAGAAGACTTAATAAGCAACATTCTACCAATAGTATTATAGATTCTCCAAAAACATTCGATAAGTATTACTTACAGTTTGATAGAGCATCAGAAGATACTAAGAGAGATTCTGGTGATGAATTATTAAACTTCAATAATGAAAACTCTTTGGGTGGTGATAATCTATTTGGTACTAAGAACCTTCAGTTTAGTCAAATTACTCCAAGAATTAATGTAATTACTCCTGGTGATGGAACAACTATTTCAACAAAAATTAGAACTGTTTCTGGTACTAGTGCTGGTGGAGTTGAAGCTTCATTCCAAGATCAAGGATATGAGGATATAGAACTTAATAATATGAACAATTTGGATAGTGTAAGATTAATTGCTTCTCAAGTTAATGAGACTCAACATATAACAACACTACCTAAGAATAAGTCCTTTACAATGTCTTTAGATTTATCATCTGCTAGTGAGAATGTTTCACCAGTTATTGATCTTGACAATACATGTGTTATTGTAAGTAGATCTAGGGTAGATAAACCAGTTATTGATTATGCATCTGATGGTGCTGCTAATTCAATTACTGAAGATCCTCATGGTGCAATCTATGTAACTAAGGGAATTACACTTAAGCAACCAGCAACTTCATTAAAAGTTCTTGTTGCTGCTTATAGACATTCATCTGCTGACTTTAGAGTTCTCTATCAATTACTTAGAACGGATTCTGAAGGAATTGATCAGGCATATGTAGCATTCCCTGGTTATGATAACTTAGAGGATACTGATGGTGATGGATATGGTGATAAAATTATAAATTCTGCTAAGAACAGTGGAAGACCTGATGCAAAAGTTACTGCTAATGCTGCTGGAGAATTCTCTGAATATCAATTCAGTGTTGATGATTTAGAACCATTTATCGGATTTAAGATTAAGATTGTGATGAGTGGAACTAATGAAGCATATGCTCCAAGATTCCAAGACTTTAGAGCAATTGCTTTAGCATAATGCTTAAAGTTGAAGGTCATAAAAACTTATATCGAAATGATACTGGTGCTATCGTTAATACGGATACGGTAGAGTATAATCAGTATAAACGATTAAAAAATAAAAGACAGTCTGAAAAAAATGAAATTGACAGACTGAAACGTGAGATTGATGACATCAAAGAGATGTTGAAAGAATTAAAGAATCCATAAATAGTTAAAAATCTACTTCGTCAAATGACAGTATACGTTGCCAATATAGTTATTAATGGGGGTGCTGATTTCTCTCAGACCTATGACTTGGCAGATGCTAACACTAATTCAGCAAAAGATTTATCTAGTCATGCAGTATCATCTCAAATGAGAAAACATGCTGGTGCTGTTGGTGTAACTACGTTTACAACCACAATAGTTAATGCTGCTGCTGGACAGATTAGAATAGGTTTGTCTACATCTCAAACTGCTGAATTGGATCCTGGTAGATATGTTTATGATGTAATGTTGACTGCTCCTGATAATTCTATGACTAGAGTTATTGAGGGTATGTCCCTAGTAAGAGAAGGAGTTACCCGTAACTAATGGCAATTACAGTCAAAGCAAGAAGCGTTCCCTCTATTACTGTTAGAGTAGGACAAGCTTCAGCACATAAAATTATATCATCATCATCATTTAAGGCAGGTAATCTTGCTAGTATTAATGATGTTGATGTTACAAATAGAAGTGCTACAAACACTTTGGTAATGTATAATGCGACTACACAAAAGTATGAACACGTATCTCCATACCACTTAGTTGATATGTCTGATGGTACACAAGATAATGCGATGGATGCTGGATTATTTTAATTAAGATCCAACATACATAAATACTTAAAATAAAAGCATAGATTTTACAACATGGCTTCTCCTGTTATTCAGTTTAAGAGAGGTGCTTTCGCTAGTTTGCCAGCGTTGAAAGCAGGGGAACCCGCATTCACATCTGACAAATATGATTTATACATTGGATTAGATAATAACTCTTCAAACAACAAATTTTTCGGTTCTCACCGATATTGGTTGAAAGAAACCGCAACAGCTGGATCAGGATTGAATCTAGTTGAAGGCACTAATAATGGTGTCCACGCAATATCAGTTAAATCTCCTGCATCGTTGGCAGCAGATTATTCGGTCACATTCCCTGATGCTCAGGGTGCTAACACAGCAATATTACAGAATAACGGTTCAGGAGTCCTAAGTTGGACTGTTGGACCGACTTTTGCTGGACCAGTTACTATTGCTGATACTACAGACTCTACTAGTAAGGATACTGGTGCTCTGATAGTTGAAGGTGGTGTTGGTATAGAAAAGAGTGTTCACGTTGGTGCTGCTCTCTCTGTAACCGATAGACTTTTCGTTGGTGGGCAATCAGAATTTATAGGTGTTGCTACATTCCGTGGTGGTACAGTTAGACTTGGTGATGCTGCTACTGATGATATTGTAGTCGGTGGTGAATTTGCTTCTAACTTAGTTCCTACTAGTGATGATGGATACGACTTAGGTAGTAGTTCTCAACAATGGAGACACTTATACTTAGATGGTACTGCTGATGTTGATAGCATAACAGCAGCTGGTATTTCTACTTTTGCTGCTAATCTTGATGTTAACGCTGATTTAGATGTTGATGGTATTTCAAATCTAGATGATGTTGCCATTGCAGGTGTAGCAACTGTAACTGGTAGAACAGACTTAAATGGTGATGTAAATCTTGGAGATGCTACTGGAGACACTATTACTGCTACTGGTAGATTTGATAGTGATTTGGTTCCTTCTGCAGATGGTGCCAGAGATTTAGGTGCGTCTGGACTTGAATGGAAGGATTTATTTATCGACGGTACAGCAAATATTGATGCATTAGTTGCTGATACTGCAATTGTTTCAGACTTAACTGATAATAGAGTTGTTGTTGCTGGTACTAATGGAGAACTAGAAGATAGTGCAAGTCTAACCTTTGATGGTTCGACACTTGCCGTAACTGGTGCTCTTACAGTTTCAACTAACGCTACTATAAGTGGTAACCTGACAGTTCTGGGTACACAATCAATATTGAACACAGAGACCTTAAAGGTTGAAGATAGTTTGATTGAAGTTGGTCTTGTTAATAGTGGTGGTTCACTGGTAGCACCAAGTTCAGATGCCAACATCGACGTTGGTGTCATAATGCATTATTATAGTGGTTCTGCTAAGAAGGCTGCTCTATACTGGGATGATTCTGTTGCTAGAGTCGTTGTTGGTTCAGATGTTTCAGAATCCACTAGTGTTCTAACTGCTGCTGCTTATGCTGCATTAGAAGTTGGATCATTATGGATTAAGGATGCTGTTGGACAAACAGAGACTATTGGAGTCAGTGGAGGACAAAGAATCCTGCATAATATCACTGTAGATGGTGGAGCATTCTAACGCTTAAAAAATAACTTATAAATATAGGTGGGAGCAATCCCACCTTTTTTATTATATGAACCCATGAATGAAACTGATTATAAAAATTTGATAATAACATATCAGCAAAAGTCTTTTGATTTATTCTCACAAGTTGTTGCTCTAGAAGCAAAACAAGCTACATTATCCCAATTAGTTAAAGAATTAACAGAAAAGGTTGAAGATTTAACTAAAAAGTTAGAGAGAAAAAATAGAGGAACTAAAAAGCAAATCGCAGCGAACGTTGACTCTCAGCAATTCTAATGGCAAAACCAACCACAAGAAAAGAACTTGTACAGTACTGTAAAAGACAGTTAGGTGCTCCTGTCTTGGAAATTAACGTTGATGATGATCAGATTGATGATTTAGTAGATGATGCTTTTCAGTATTTTAATGAAAGACACTTTGATGGTGTTGAGAAAATGTACATGAAGTACAAGATTAGTGAAGAAGATATTAATAGAGGATCAGCAAAAAATGAAACAGGGGTTGGAATTGTAACTACTACTGCAACATCGGTGAATAGTGGTGCAGGTACATTTACATCTAGTTGGTATGAAACATCTAATTTCATACAAGTTCCAGATTCTGTGATTGGTATAGAAAAAATCTTTAAGTTTGATACTAGTTCTATTTCTGGTGGAATGTTTAGTATTAAATATCAATTATTTTTGAATGACTTATATTATTTCAATTCAATTAATTTATTGCAATATGCAATGACAAAATCTTATCTGGAAGATATTGATCATTTACTTACAACAGATAAGCAAATAAGATTTAACCAGAGACAAGATAGATTATATTTAGATCTGGATTGGGGTGCTCAACAGATTGATGATTGGATAATTATTGAATGTTATAGGGCATTAGATCCTGATACTTTTGCTGGAGTATATAATGATAGTTTTGTTAAGAAGTATTTAACTGCACTTATTAAGAGACAGTGGGGACAGAATTTAATTAAGTTTAAGGGAACTAAATTACCTGGTGGTGTTGAACTTAATGGACGTGAAATTTATGATGATGCAGTACAAGATTTAGCAGACATTAAAGAAAGAATGTCTACAGAATATGAACTTCCACCATTAGACATGATAGGATAATATGGCACTCAATCCGTTTTTTCTACAAGGTTCTCCTGGAGAACAAGATTTAATGCAATCGCTCATTAATGAGCAGTTGAAAATTTATGGTGTTGAAGTTACATATATCCCAAGAAAGATTGTAACTAGAAGTACTATTTTTGAAGAACTTGAGAGATCTAAATTTGATGACAATTTCCTATTAGAAGCATATGTAGATACTTTTGATGGATATGGTGGACAAGGTGATATAATGACTAAATTTGGTTTATCCTTGAAGGATGAATTGACTTTATCAATCTCTAGAGAGAGATTTGAAGATTTCATTGCTCCATTTATGGAAACTATGCCTGATGATGAAATACTTATAGACACTAGACCTAGAGAAGGCGATTTGGTATATTTCCCATTGGGAGGAAGATTATTTGAAGTTAAGTTTGTAGAGCATGAAGATCCTTTCTATCAGTTAGGTAAGAATTACATTTATAAACTTCAATGTGAACTCTTTGAATATGAAGATGAAGTTATTGATACTTCTATCGAAGCAATTGATACTAAGGTTGAAGACCTTGGACATATAACTGATTTAGCATTGATTAAGACAGCAGCTAATGCAACAGCAACTGCTATTATTGGTACTGGTGGAGTTGAACAAGTTTTCTTAAATGAAGATGGTTCTGGATACACTAGTACTCCTACAATAACCTTCTCTGCGCCAAGTTCTTTACCAGGTAGTGGAACAACTGCTACTGGTGTTGGTATTCTTACAACAAGAAATAATACCACTTCACTTGAGTACATACGTATGACTCATATGGGTGTTGGGTATGGATTAACTGCACCAACTATAACCATTAGCGGAGGTGGAGGAGTAGGTGCTGCTGCTACTGCTTCAGTCATACCTTTAAATTCTAAAGGTATACAAGAAATTAGAATAACTCAACATGGTATGGGCTATGATACTGTTCCAAGTGTAGCAATAAGTCTTCCATCTTTAACTCCAAATCAACCAGCTTCTGTGATGCCAATCGTTGGTACAGCATCATCTCAACCAATAACAGGATTCTATATACTTGATTCTGGTTATGGATTCTTCTCACCACCAACGGTTACAGTTGGTACTGCTGCTACAGTTGGAGTTGGAACATTCTGGTTCAATGAAGAAGTAGTTGGGCAGATATCTAATGTTGCCGCAAGAGTTAAGAATTGGAATGCAGACACTGCAATTCTTCAAGTTGGCATTCAAACTGGAACCTTCTCTTATGGAGAAAGGATACTTGGAATGAAATCTGGTGCTAATTATGAATTATCAAGACCAGGCACAGCAAGCACTACCACAGATAAATATTCTCAGAATGAAGATTTTGAGTTTGATGCTGATCTCATACTAGACTTCACAGAGTCGAATCCATTTGGTACATATTAAAGAAAATGTTAGGAACCTATTATTATCACGAAATTATAAGAAAGACTATTATCGGTTTTGGTACATTGTTTAATGCAATTCATGTTAAACATCATGATCAAGCTGGCAATAATGTAGTTCAAGAAATGAAGGTGCCATTAGCATATGGACCATCCCAAAAGTTTCTAGCAAGATTGGAACAACAACCAGATTTAAATAAGATGGTTGCTATAACATTACCAAGAATGTCATTTGAGTTGACAGATATTGAATATGATGCAACAAGAAAGTCAGGTATTACTCAAACATTTAAGGCAGTTGATAGTAGAGATAGTAAGTTAAAGAAGGTTTATATGCCTGTCCCTTATACTTTGGGATTTGAACTTAATATCATGTGTAAGTTGAATGATGATGCATTACAGATCGTAGAACAGATACTTCCATATTTTCAACCATCATTTAATTTAACTATTGATTTAGTGTCTATTATAGGAGAAAAAAGAGATATTCCTATTGTTTTGAATAATATTTCTTTCCAAGATGATTATGAAGGAGATTATGCTACAAGAAGAGCATTAATATATACAATGAGATTCGCAGCAAAAACTTACCTCTTTGGACCTGTCGCAGAGTCTTCAGAAGGACTTATCAAGAAAGTCATTGTGGATACTGCTATGGATACCAATACAGCGCAAGCTAAGAGGGAAATGCGGTATACAGTTGAACCAGATCCAATTACCGCCAGTCCTGGTGATGACTTTGGATTCAGTGAGACCACATCATTCTTTAGTGATGCTCAAACTTATAGTCCAACACAACAGTCTGACGTATAAAGAATAATGTCTAATTATGAACCTATTGACAATGCACTCAACATTGAGAGTAATATTGAAGTTAGTACTACACCAGAAGGTGGATGTTTAAAGAGACAAGATGCTCTTACAAATGTTACCCATGATGTTGATAAGGATTATGAATATACTCGTTCCAATTTATATTCACTTATCGAAAAAGGACAAGAATCTCTTAATGGTATTATGGAACTTGCAGGTGAAAGTGCAAGTCCAAGAGCATATGAAGTAGCAGGACAGATTATAAAATCAGTTGCTGATACTACTGATAAGTTAATGGAACTTCAAAAGAAAGTTAAAGAGATTGATGGGGACAAAGGAAAACCAACACAAGTTACTAATAACGCAGTGTTTGTTGGATCAACTTCCGATTTATCTAAAATGCTTAAAGATGGACTTTTAAACAATGACAAATAATAATACACCTTGGGAAGAAGATAGTGTTCAAGTTAATGATGCTGATGGTAATCTAGCATTTGAAGTAATTGATTTGGTTAAACCAGATAAATTAGTTCCTACTTATGTAAAGGGTGGTGAATATTCAGATTGGAGGAAAGATTTAGATGTCTGATGAAATCTATCTTGGTAACCCGCTTTTAAAAAAGGCAAATACTTCTCATGAATTTACAGAAGAGCAAGTCATTGAATTTATTAAATGTAAGAAGGATCCAGTATACTTTGCTCACAATTATATAAAGATTGTTTCTTTGGATGAAGGACTAACACAGTTCCATCCTTATGATTTCCAAGAGAAGTTAATTAGAAACTTCCACGAACATAGATTTAATATATGTAAGATGCCTAGACAGACTGGTAAGTCTACTACGTCTGTATCTTACCTGTTACATTATGCTGTATTCAATGATAGTACTAATATTGGTATTCTTGCTAACAAAGCAGCAACTGCTAGAGATTTGTTAAGCAGATTACAGACTGCATATGAGAATTTGCCTAAATGGATGCAACAGGGTATAATATCCTGGAATAAAGGTAGTTTAGAACTGGAGAATGGATCAAAGATACTGGCTGCTTCTACGTCTGCAAGTGCTGTCCGAGGTATGTCGTTTAACATCCTCTTTCTCGACGAGTTCGCTTTCGTCCCGAATCACATTGCTGAGTCGTTCTTTGCCAGTGTTTATCCTACTATTACTTCTGGTAAATCAACGAAAGTAATAATGGTATCTACCCCTCACGGGATGAATCATTTCTATAGATATTGGCACGATGCTGAAAGAGGTAAGAACGAATATACACATACAGAAGTACATTGGTCACAGGTTCCTGGTAGGGATGCTGACTGGAAAGCACAAACTATTGCTAACACTTCAGAGCAACAGTTCAAGGTTGAGTTTGAGTGTGAGTTCTTAGGTTCGGTTAATACGCTAATTAATCCTGCTAAATTGCGGATTATGGTCTATGACGAACCATTACAGAGAAATGCTGGATTAGATATTTACGAAACTGCTAAAGAAGACCATAATTATATAATTACAGTTGACGTTGCTAGGGGAATGGGTAATGACTATTCTGCTTTTATAGTCTTTGATACTACAGAGTTTCCGTATAGAGTAGTTGCGAAGTATAGGAATAATGAAATCAAACCTATGTTATTCCCAAATATTATTTTTGATGTTGCGAAGGGATATAACAATGCTTATGTTTTAATAGAAGTAAATGACATAGGAGATCAGGTTGCTAGTATTATGCAATATGATTTAGAATATGAAAATATCCTAATGGCATCCATGAGAGGTAGAAATGGTCAGATAGTAGGACAGGGATTTTCAGGTAAGAAAACTCAACTTGGTGTAAGAATGACAGCAGCAGTTAAGAAGTTGGGTTGTTCTAACCTTAAGAGTATTATTGAAGATGATAAATTATTGACTACTGACTATGAAATTATTTCAGAATTAACTACATTTGCTCAAAGACATAATTCATTTGAGGCAGAAGAAGGATGTAACGATGATTTGGCAATGTGCCTTGTTATATTTGCATGGTTGGTTAATCAGGATTATTTTAAAGAAATGTCAGATAATGACATTAGAAAGAGAATTTATGAGGATCAAAAGAATCAAATTGAGCAGGATATGGCACCATTTGGTTTTATACAAACAGGTTTAGAGACAGAAAGTTTTGTTGACGATGATGGAGATAGATGGCATACTGATGAATATGGTGACCGTTCCTACATGTGGGATTATCGGTAAGTGGACTTTGACAACTTTGATGAGCAGTTAAAGGTAGAGCATTTACTATTATCTGAACGTGCTTGTAGGGTATGTGGTAAAGTAAAGAATTTAATAACTGATTATTATCTAACTAGAAAGAATAGAGGAGAAATACCATCATCATATTCATATGAGTGTAAAGTGTGCACGATACAAAGGATAGTTAAGAATAGAAAGAATAAAGCATTTAGTGATTGGAAGTACCCAGATTGGTGATGTTCACGCATTGTTTCCCCGATGTAAATACCGCTTTGAATAAATATTTCTAGATTAAATCTGAGATTCGGAGAGAAAAAAGATGCCTCTAAATTTAGCATCTCCTGGAATTATCGTAAGAGAGGTTGACTTAACAATTGGTAGAGTTGATCCAGTATCTGGTTCTATTGGTGCGTTAGCAGCTCCTTTTGCGAAGGGTCCAGTCGGTCTTCCTCAATTGATTGAGAGTGAAGACGACCTTTATCAAACGTATGGAAAGCCATATAACACAGATAAGCAGTATGAGAGTTGGATGGTAGCATCCTCCTACTTGGCATATGGTGGTACAATGCAAGTTGTACGAGCAGATGACACAGGACTTAAAAATGCTTCTGACAATGCTACACCAGCATTAAAGATTAAGAGTGATGATCATTATAACCAGTTAGGTTATGACGATAACACTATTTCAAGTACAGTTATTGCGGCACAAAACCCAGGTACTTGGGCAAATGGTATTAGAATAGGAGTTTGTGACGGTAAAGCCGATCAGCAACTTCTTTCAGTCGTTGGTGTTAACACTGTTGGTTATGCTGTAACCCAGACGATGGTTGGTAAGGCACTTATTGGTGCTGGTACAACATCACAAGCAGATGGATACCTCAAAGGTGTTGTTACTGAAGTTAACTCTACAACTGTTGGAGTTAAAATTGTTTCACACGTAACCAATGCTGGTGTAGAATCTGATGTTGATTATCAACAGACAGGTGTTTACGCATTCAATAATACTGGTAGTGTTACTGCTACACCTAGCGGAGTAGCTATTGGACATGCAAGTGGATTCTCAACATCCTATGCATCACAGCAAGACTGGTTCGAACAGCAAACTGTTGGACTAAGTACTGGTTTAGACCCACTTGAATGGGATCAACTAGCAGATCGTCCAGGAACTTCAGCATATGCTGCCTCCAGAGGAGGAAGATTTGACGAAGTTCACGTTGTTGTAATCGATGACAAGGGAACTGTTACTGGTAACGCTGGTACAATCCTAGAGAAGCACCTTAACCTTTCTAAAGCAAAGGATGGTGAATACTCTGCAGGAAGTCCTTCTTACTGGAGAAAGTATCTTAAAACTAATTCAAGATACATCTACGGTGGTGGAGCACCTACTCTCGGAGCAGATAACCAAAAAGATGCTAATCAAAAGTCTGTAGGACTTACAACATCAGCATATGCTACATCTGCAACAAATAGTCTCGATGGAGACAGTGGTTGGGATCAAGATTCCAAGAATGTAAACTTTGGAGTTGTTGGTTCAGCAACATTCGAACTGAATGGTGGACTAGATTACGGTGGTGGTACAGACATCAACGTAGCAGGTGCACTAGATTCTGGTGTAGATGACATCATTGGTGGTCTTAACATATTCTCTAATACAGAGCAATATGAAGTAGACTTCATCCTACAAGGTTCTGCTAACTTTAGTAAGGAACAAACACAAGCAATTGCTAATAAGGCAGTCGCTATTGCTGAAGCAAGGAAGGATGCTATCGCATTCTGTTCTCCTTACAGACAAGCATTCATCACTGATACAACTGCTGGAGCAGCAACTGTTCAAGATGATGATACAATTACTTCTAATGTAGTAAGCTTCTACGCACCTATTACTTCTACCACATACGGTATATTTGATAGTGGGTACAAGTATATGTACGATAGATTTAATAATACATTCCGTTATGTCCCTCTAAATGGTGACATTGCTGGTTGTTGTGCCAGAGTCGATCAAACCGACTTCCCTTGGTTCTCACCAGCAGGTACAAACAGAGGTGCTCTTCTCAATATTGTGAAACTTGCTTACAACCCAGGTAAAGCACAAAGAGATACACTATATTCAAATAGAATTAACCCAGTTATTCTATCACCAGGAGCAGGAATTATCCTATTCGGTGATAAGACTGGATACGGCAAAGCATCTGCCTTTGATAGAATTAATGTTCGTAGATTATTCATCTACCTTGAAGATGCTATTTCAGCCGCTGCTAAAGACCAGTTGTTCGAATTTAACGATGAAATCACAAGGACTAACTTTGTGAACATCATTGAACCATTCCTACGTGACGTTCAATCGAAACGAGGAATCTACGACTACGTTGTTATTTGTGACGAAACAAACAACACAGCAGCAGTCATCGACAATAATGAGTTTATTGCCGATATATACATTAAACCTGCAAGGTCGATTAATTTCATCGGTCTAACCTTCATCGCCACCAGAACTGGTGTTGCATTTGAAGAAGTCATTGGTAAAGTTTAATCCTACTTAGAGTTCTAAAACTATGGCAACCAGAAACCAATTAAATCCACCTCCACTAAGGAAGATTACTGACTTCAAAAGTAAGCTAACTGGCGGTGGTGCTCGCTCGAACCTGTTTGAGGTTGAGCTAGCATTTCCAAAGGCAGTACAAGTAGATGGTCTTAATGATATCTTGCAAAAAGCAAGATTCTTAGTTAAGACTGCTGCCCTACCAGCATCTAACATTGCTCCAATCGAAGTTCCTTTCAGAGGAAGGGTTCTAAAAATCGCTGGAGACAGAACATTTGATACATGGTCAATCACCGTTCTTAATGATACAGACTTCTCTATTCGCTCAGCTTTTGAGAAATGGATGAACTTTATCAACAAGGTATCAGATAACACAGGTTCAACTAACGCAGAAGACTATCAAGCAGATGCTTTTGTCTATCAGTTGGATCGTAGTGGTGAAACACTAAGACAGTATCATTTCTTTGATATTTTCCCAACTCAAGTTGCTCCTATAGAATTATCTTATGATTCTGCAGGGATTCAAGAGTTCACAGTTGAACTACAAGTTCAGTGGTGGGAAGCAGTTAAAGGCACTGGTGCAAACGCTGGTGGAGAAGACATCAACTAAAATAGACTAAATAGTGCTATAATAGTAGGAAAACAATT
>Ga0208011_1000257_pt1 | contig 22297 bp, 15 predicted proteins | sample 7_EtaG_FD_184080 | JGI IMG/M metagenome (GOLD analysis project Ga0208011, IMG submission 184080) | Marine viral communities from the Subarctic Pacific Ocean - 7_ETSP_OMZ_AT15161 metaG (SPAdes) (version 2) | ecosystem: Environmental > Aquatic > Marine > Oceanic | place: Pacific Ocean | collected...
GTTGTTAGACATTAAATCTGATAAAAATAGGGAAAAAGAGCACTTACAAGTAAGATTAGCTGTTAATAATGTTAGAATAGAAAAATCAAGTTAGGAGAACTATGTACTATAATACTAATGATGAAACAGGGGAAACTCTGCAAAGTAGTAGAAATACTACAACAAATCAAGAAAATATGATTCTAGCTATATTTGAAACATATCCAAATGAAGGTCTAACACCGTTTGATATTGAAGATTTTGCACATGATCAAGAGGTTAATTGGCCTATAACAAGTATTAGAAGAGCTATTACAGATTTAACTAATGCTGGTAAATTAACTAAAACTAATGATAAAAAACTAGGTAGATACGGCAAAAACGTACATACTTGGAAATTATCATAACATTTAGAGTGCGGTGTGCGTAACCAGGAGGCTTGCAAAAGGTTGGTTATCAATATCATCGCACCTTAAATAAACAAGGAGGCTATAATGGCTAAGAAAACACAAAGTAAAGATGAGTTATTATTAGATATGATAGATACTATAAATGACAGTATTAAACATATCCACAAAAGAATAGATGTTTGTATCGAAAGAATAGATAGTATTTCTGACCTTGCTGTAAATACAGCAGAAAATGATGTGAGAAAAGAAATGGAAGATATGGTTGGAAGAATAGCTAAAAGGATGGGTATGGAATAATGACCTATAATAAAAAACCAACTATGATGGAAATGAAAAATGTAGTATCAAACATAATAAAATCTATTGATGACTTATATAAATATATGCAATCATTAGATATGACACTAACTCATTATATAGACTTTAAAAAGGATAGAAATAAATTTGATAAGTCTATTAAAAAAATGATGGAGGATAATAAGTTAAATGAAAAGAAAAAAAATAAAGAAAGTTAAACAATCAGAAATGAAAGATTTCAAATCAAATTGGTGGTGCAGCTCTAATGAGGCTATAGAACATGAAAAAAAATGTAAAGACACAACAGGTAATTGTGGCACATGTGTAGCAATACTTTCTACATCAGTAGCTATGGAAGAATATGGTACTGAAATAGAGATAGAATCAGAAGATCACCCGTTATATGATGCAATAGTAAACACATTTGGTAATTGTGAAATTAACTAACTGTAAAAAATGTAAAACAAAGTGCGCTCCTGTGTATACGCTTTCTCCTAAAAGGCATAGTCATTATGTATGCAAGGAGTGCGCTTTAAAGATAATGGAGGAATATTATGATAAAAGACTTATTGAAGATTAGAGATGAAATCGATTGTTTAATAGAAACATATAAAGATCTACATCCAGATGAGTTTTATGACTTGATGGATACTGGTGAATATGTTGTTGATGATGTTGGGCAAGTATATAATCCAACAGATATTAAAGGTGAAGAATATGAGAAAACACAAGCACTTAAAAAAATAAGAGAGGGGACATATGAAAGCGCGTTCCGCAAAAAACAAGGGAAGGAAACTACAGAACATGGTGAGGGATCGTCTACGCTCTGTGTTTATGGAGACTCTTGAGACGAATGATATAGAATCCCAGGTCATGGGTATGAGCGGTGAGGATATAGTATTATCACCAGCAGCTAAAAGAGTTATTAGATATAGTTTTGAATGCAAAAATCAAGAAAGACTAAACCTCTGGAGCTCATTAGAACAAGCTGAATCTAACTGTGAAGATAGAAACCCTGTCCTGGTATTTAAACGTAACAGATCAAAAACCTATATAGCAATAGAATTTGATCACTTTATAGAATTAATAGACGAACAACAAAAGGAGATTTAATGAATCAAAAAATGGCTTTAGGCTTATTAAAAATAGTGTCCTATATACAGTCAAACATAGAACATGCTGATTATACAACAATATTTGGAATATTAAATACAGTAGAAAGAAAATGTAGAGATTTAAGAGGGAAATATTCCTATTCTGAGTATAAAGAAAAGTTTTAAAAATTAGAGAGAGCTGCTAAAGCTTTTTGTCTTTGCAGCTTTCTATTATTATCAACCTTTTTAGTCTTCTTCTTCTTCTTGCTAAAATTAATATCTGGAAGAACATCAGTCTTATTATAAGACATATCAAATAAGTTTTTATTCATCTTTTTCCTCCATTTAGTAATCCACTTAGGTTTAAACATCCCAGTTTCTAATCTAAATGCTTTCTCCCATTGACTTTTAGCTAAAGCAGGTATAGTTTTATAAAATGTTCTAGAACCTTGAATATTAAATATTCTTGATACTTGATACCACCAATCAGGATCATTAGGATCATAGTTTAATTTTCTTTGTTGAGCATATTCATCAGAAGTTAAGTTTAAAAAGTCAGTTAACTCTGCTGCAGTAAATACATCACTCAAAAATGGGCCTAAATTGCCTATAATAGGGCCTTTTCCATAATAAGAGTTATAGTACTCACGTTCTTTCTGAGGGTCTCCAGAATGGCCCATATTGCCTATAAAATCTAAAAGCTTAGATGTTTCTTCCATTATAGGGTTTTCTATAAGAGACACAACTGATTTTTTACTACCTCTAGTTTTTTGGTCTTCCTCAAATGGTGCAATCCCATATACAGAAGCTAAGCCTCCAACATCGTGATCAGTTAACAGAGCAAATAATCCAGGTAAAAAAGAATAAAGTAAAGTAGTTCTAAAAACTCTTGAGAAACTTTCAGCTACAATTGTTTTACTAGGGTCTAATGGGTCTCTTTGTGTAAATCTAAACCCTTTTACATCTCTAACCATGTCTTTCACCATATTATAGTGTAAATCAAAAAAAGCAAACTTAAAATGTTGATACTGACCTATAACTTTACCTCCACGCCCTTGGAGTATTCTTGCTTTAGCCCAATTGTCGTAGTCAAAATGAAGCTTTTTAACCATTTCAAATGCAGTATTACCTGAAATAGTTTCTATGTGATCATATAATTGTCTTGTTGTGGGAGCCTTACCAAGCTTTTCTTCTAAATTCTTTTTATGATAATCAATTCTAGTTTTTTCTCCAATAAAAGCATGAGCAAATGCCATATCAAAAGTTTCTGTTCTATTTTTATTTTCAGCCCACTTCATAAATGTAGACATTTTATCGGCACCTTTAGCAAAATTATCAGCTATAGCTCTTGAAGTAGAGGCTTTATCAGAGACTATTAATTGACCTCTTTCATTTACGTCCATTCCTTTTGGTATCAAAATTACGTCCATTGAACCTTTTGTTGCAGCTGAAACAGAACCAGCATCAGACTTAACACCCATTAACATACCAAATCTTTTCTTTTGTCTTTGTGTCATAGCCTCATTAGTTGTTTCTTTACCCTCAGCACTTGAATCATATTCTCTAGATGTTTGATTTTTAAATTCTCTACCTATTCTATACCCTCTTGTACCATACCATAACCAATTATTTAATGCCTGTGTTCTGTTTTTTAATGCACCTCTAATACTAAAACCTAATTTAGAGGCATACTCAAAAGCGTTAATAATTCTTACAGCATTATCCATTGCTGAAGTAGGGCTACCATTGGAATATAGAGCTCCGTCTTTTATCTCTGTCATAATATCTAATAAATGTCTTGAATATTCACCAACATCAACATCTCCACCTTTTAGATTATTTTTTCTTACAGCCTCAAGTAAAGGTTTCATTGATTGATGATAATTTAAATTTATTCTAGATCTTAAGTTAAAAGATGCAACATCATTAACGTATTTGTGTAAATAATAGACAGGATCTAAAGAGTAATATTTGTCTGTTTCTCCTGCTATTTTTAATCTATTAACAACATTATCTATACTCAATTCTTTTTCTATTGCAGTATCAATTTGAGCTGGAGTTTGATTCTTCCAATCAATAGCTTTATTATCAGATTTAGCATAAGAAGCTATTTGATGCATAATATCAGTTAATTCTATAACATATTTAGGAGAGTACTGTTTTAAACCTACCACATATTCACCTTCTCCATTATATTTTTTATATTTCTCATATGTTTTAGAAAATGGATTGTAAACATTTAAATCATTTTCGTTCCTTAGAGCTATCTGTCCAGAATCGTTATCCTTTTTAAAATTTTTGTGAAATTCACGAAAGTTCATTTTAGAACTAATTAAAAGACCATCAATCTGGTCCTGAACCCTTTCATAAGCTCTCATTAAGTATCTCTTATTATTACCATCTGATACTGATTCTATTAATCTTCTTGCAGATATAGCTCCGTTTAAAAGGTTTTTCATACTCTCAACACGCAATACATTCCATTCACTAACCACACTATTTTCAACAGTAGTTTTAGGAAGAACACTACCATCTAATAAATTATTAAATCTAGTTAATATTTTTCCTCCTTCAGTGGTTTCTATAAACTTCTTTAAAACTCCTAAAGCTTCCGTTTTTTCTTTTGTAGAAGTTGCTTTTAAAAGCTTTTTTTCTAATCCTTGAAACTCTTTAAATCCAGACTTATTAAAAGTGTTTGTAAACATAGAATACAAACCTTCCATCATCACCTTAATATGTCTCCCACCTTCTTGAATTTGTCTTTGATTATAAGACATAGATTCACCTATTGCATCTACTAATTCTTGACCACCTTTTACTCCTCTAGCTAAAGCAACTGGTAGTTTGAAATTTTGAGCAAACCAACCTTTTCTATGACCTAAAGTTTTTTTATACTCATTTACACCAGCTCTAAATACCCCTACATCACCTTTATCTATATGTATGGTAGTTGGATCAAGATGTCTACCTGTATATCTATGCCATAAAAACTTTAAATTACCTTCATTCATGCTATCAAACTTCTTAATTAAAGGGTCTTTTGAAATTTCAGCAACAGCCTTCATTAATTCTTTATAATTTTCTCTTTGTTCACTATTTTTAGTTAAACATATTCCTGACATATAGTCTCCTTAAAAGCAAGTTTTCCAAATTTCTTGTAAGTATTCTGTTCCACTTAATTTAGCTTTATTATTATCATAAAAAGAGTTGTCTCTAAATGTTTTCTTAGGTTCATACCAAGCATTATCTTTTCCTAAGCTTAATTTAGAAGCTCCTTTCCAATATCCACTCATTTGAGAGCTAATTTCTATAGGATTGGGTAAAGTTTGTCCTGGACCTACTCTATTTTTTTCACTTAATCCATAAGTCATTTGATATAATTGTTTAGGGTTCATAAAATAAGTACCCATAGTAAATTGATACATAATTTCTTGTGCCTGCCTATTTAAATTAGTATTAAAAACAAAATTAGGCAACTCTTTTAATGGTGATATAAAACCCCATTGGTCTACTTTTCTTGTTGTTGATGGGAAATTAAATATATCTCCTGTTAAAGAATTATCCCATTGCTTTATAAATGCAGTCTTAAACCTATCATTTAACTTTTGAAACATCTCAGTAGCAACTTCAGGGCTCATTATATTCTCAGCCTCACCCTTCATAGCTTTATTTAAAAACTTAAACACAAGTCTTTCGTTTTTTGTGTTCTTATCAAATGAAAGTTGGTATGTATCTTTATCAATTAGTTCATAAGTATTTTCAGATACCTTTGGTACTAACATATCAAATAAAAATTGTTGCATTAAACCAGTTTCCTTGCCTGGAGTAATACCTTTAACTTTTTGTAAATAATCTGCTAATACAATTAAATCAATCTCACCAAGCATAGATAAACGCCTAGAATCTAAAGGTTTGCTAAGATCTTGAAACGCCCTTCTTTCAGAACGCAAAACTTTATAAAATCCATCTGTTTGGTCATAAAACAATTGAGTTATCTGTCTAAGCTCAAATTCACTAAACATTCTAGACTGTCTAGCAAAAGCGTCATGCATAGCTCTTCTAGTTTTATTTGTAATTTTATCACCTAAAATAAGCCTAGCAGGGTTCTGAACCTCAACATCACCTTCAAATACAGTGTATTTTTCATCTTTCTTATACCTGTCAATTCTATTAACTTCTCCATCTTTTACTCTATAAACAGCAACATTGCCATAAGCTTTTCTCTCTTGAGTGCTTCTAACTACTTTATGTGTAAACATATTTTTTATATTTGCAGGATCATTTATCTGCTTAACTACTTCATCTCTTATTTTTTGATTTCTTTCTAGTTCACCAACCCAATACTTAGCAGAATTAGTATTTATTTTACCTTTATACTTATAATCTTGAACAATATCTTCAATTTTACTAATATTGTAAGTTATGCTTTCTAAACTAGATAAATCTTTTTCATTTTTTATAAACTCCTTAATAGCATCACTAATTTTAGCATCATTAGTTTGTAAGCCTAAAACAATTTCTGCTATAGAGTTTTCTGCAGGTATAGTTTTATATAAACTATTTTTAGCAGCTCTTAATCTTACCATAGCTTGAACTACAGGATTAGCAGAAAGACCCTCTTGACTTAATCCTTGTAAATGCTTTTCACCTAAAAATGAAAGAAGTCCATCTGCAATTCCTCCAAATCTATTTTTTTGATAACCCTTTCCATCTTTTATTAAGAATCCATCTTGATCTCTTTTAAAAGAAGCAAATTTTATTTTAGCTAAGTTTTGTTCATACTTATATAGTAAATCAAAAACTCCAATTTTTCTACTAGTTCCATCACCAAAATGCTCTGTCATATGTACTAAATTATGAATCTGATCCATAGGAGCAAGTATTTCTTTAAGAAACTTTTGAACACTTGAGCGTGGACTAAATCCACTTCTATCAGTTTCAGCAGGCAATTCTGTAAAGTCCATATGTATTCTATCTTTTCCATTTTTAGTTCTATGAATTTTTAAGAACCCATTCTTTGGATCTAACCAAGCCATTTCACTTAAGTTAATATCAAGAATATCACCTCTCTCCTTATATATATCTATTGTAGCCTTTATTAAACTTTTAGTATGTGTCATAGCATCAGCAAACTCTAATCCACCTTTTAACTGAACATTATATTCATATCCTTCAGAAGTAAATCTAAATAAATTGTAATTTTTATCATATTTATCACCTAAAAGATTATCTAATATATTTCCTGTATACCTTTCACCAGGCTGGAGTAAAGGTTTTTTAGTTGATATATACTGAAGCAAAGTACTTAAAGTTGAAACCTGCCTCATTAAAGAACCTCTTTTACGTTCTATTAACTTTAAAATGCTAGAGTAATCAGTAACTGATACAGGATCGTCCAATCTAACAGAATCAAAAGCTCTAGTAAAAAGCTCCCTAGCAGGTTCATTATATCCACTTAAATTATGAATTTCTCTTAATACTTCAGCTGGCAATCCAAAAAAGCTTGCAGATTTATCTAAATCAAAATCAGCATCTTGAGGATTAATAAGGTCCATAAAGTTCATTTCACTTACTGGACCTCTTCTTCTATCTAGTAATTTTTCAACACGAGTAATTACCCAATCATTTGTTCCAACTTTAGGTGTTCTTAAATCAACTTTAGCTAGATGTACTTGAGAAAAATCTTTTTGATCTCTACCTTTTTTCGTAAAAAACGACCATATTCTCTCACTAATACCATATGCTGCATTTTCATTTTTAGTTAAAGGATTATTTCTATGAGACATTAATTTATAAGTTTGATTACGATTTCCATATGCCCACTGAGTATTATCAAGAGTACCATTTAAAAGCATAGCAAAATCACCTATAGTGCTTATACCTTTAGTTTCAAAAGCCATTTGCATTAAAGAATCATAAGATTCTAGAATACTCTTTTCAAAGTTTAATATTTTCTTTATAGCTGCTTTATCAAAACTAGTAGTAGATTGCATTAAAAGCTTTTGATGAGGACCCAAAATATGTCCGTCATGAGTAACAACAATATCCATACCTGGTTCAAAGTGTTCCATCTTATCTAATCCAAATCTCTTTATAATACTATCAGTTATTTTAAATATTAAAGAAACTCCTTCACTAGGATTTAATCTTTTTACTTTCCCTTGAGTTAAAGTATACATAGTAGACAATTCTGTTGAGTGTTCTCCATAAGACATTCCAGATCCACCAAAAGAATACTGAATATTATTTCTTCTATCAGGACTACTATAATCTCCTGAGCCTGAAGTCATGACATTATATTTACCAGAAGTTACAGAGCTTGAAGAGAAGTTTTTAGCTCCCATATAGTCACTTGTTACCATTTTCTCTATAGTTGGAATCATAAATTCAAATATTGGTAAACCATTAGCATTTAAAACAGCTTCTGTTCCTACCAATTGATTTATAGTACCTCCAGTTTCACCTTCTATATTTTTTAACCTAGAAACTATATTTTTAAAAGCAAATGGATTCTCTGATAAAGCTGAAAAACTATTAACAAGTTCATTTATAACATTATTTTGACCAGTAATTTCAGCAAGCTTTCTTACCGCATTATTGGATTGAAGATTACTAAATCCGTAACTTATAGTAGGATCGTGTTCCCCAGCTATAGATTTAATCATTATACCTTCTCGACCTATTTCCATAGATTCTGTTCTTGCATTACCAGGTAACCCTTTATCGAATAAAATCTGCTGATAATCTGTTTCTGTATTATTTCTACTTAAAACAACACCTTTTGTTCTTGTTTCAACACCATTAGAAATATTATGTATTTTATGGGCACTTTCAAAACCTATAGAGTCTAAAAAGTAATTACCATGACTATCTTTCATAAGAGCATCAAATTCTGGGTGATATTTATATGCAGTTTTTCCCACATGAGTAATAAGCTCACCAGATTCTGCATTAAAATTTTTATACATTTCAACAGGTTTGATTGCAACATTAAATCCTACTATTGTTTGTTCTGGTATAAATCTATCATTAGCATCTTTTTTAAAGTTACCTTTAGCATCTTTTTCCCAAACTACTTTGCCACTACTATCTATTTTATCTCCCCAAACAAACCAATCAGGTCTTGCTCCTTTAGCCATAAGCATAGAGGCCATTTCAGGTAATGACAAGTATTTCTCACCATTTGCTGCTGAGGCATGAATCTTTTCATAAGATTTAAGTATTAAATCTACTCTTTTTTCTGCTAATTCGGGCTTTATTGAAGGATTATTTCTTACTATTTGTTGCATTAAAGATTCTTTAGCTAAGACTTTTGTGCCAAAGAAATTAGCTCCAAGACCAGTTTCATCAAATATATTTAAAGTTCTATGTTTAGTAATTTTACCATTTTTATCAAATATATGATTATTAAATATATCTAAAACTTTTCTCATAGGTGATTCTTTATCAATAAATCTATCCATAAAATATTTTGATGTTTTTAAAGTTCTTTCATTTAAAGCAAGACCACCTCTAGGAGAGTCAAGTTTCATATATTTAATATCGCTTAATGTTTGTTCTAATACTGCATTTCCTGCCATTACTTTAGCAATTTTAGGTGGGTCAAGTGCATTTATTAACCTTGTTAACATAACTAATCTTTGTACATTTTCAGCTGTGGCTGGAATGTTATAATTACCTTTAGAATCTACAGTAGACTTTAGTTCTCTCGTAAAATAATTATCTATAATTTCTTTTATTTCAGTAGACTCTAAAGAGGTTGAAAATAAATTGTTCTCTAACTCTTTCCTTAAAGGCGTGTCCTTAGAGGCCCAAGAAGTAATAATTTGTTTCATAGAATATTGAGGTACTAAAACAATTGTTTTTTCATCTAATTGGACAGGTATTAACTCTAATTGAGCATCTTTACCCTTACCTGCTATATATCTCTTAAATTTATCAAAAAATGCTATTTCTCCAGAAGTAAAAACTTCTTTTGTACTAGGGGCTATACTAGCACCAACACTTAATTGTTGGAAAAGTTTTTGCATTATATCACCTGTTATACTTGTAGACCTTATATCCTTAGAAACTATATCAGTGCTAAGTAATAATAAATCTCCTGCATCAAGAAGTCCAAAGGATTTTTGTAATTTATTTATACCAACATTCCAATTAGAAATACTAGTTTCTTCAATGTGAACTAAACCATTCTCATACTTAGCTAAATGCACCTTTTTAGAGCCTAAAGCTGATTGCATTAAGAACATAGTGTCAAATTTAAAATCTTCGTAAGTTCCTACCTTTTTACCCTCTGAAGTTTGCTTAGTAATATGAGCTTCAACTATAGGTTTCATACCTTTTATATAAGGAGCCATAACTATATCTATATACTGCTCTTGTGTAAATGAACCTCTTATAACCGCATTTATACCTTCTGCTAACAATTTTTTATTTGTAAAACCTTTTATCCCTGCAAGAGCTGTAGAAAACATATTTGATGTTTTACCTGCTAATCGATCTAATTGTTCAAATAAAAGTTTAGGCTTTGTTAAAACTTGGTCTATAGTATCTACAGGAACACCCCATTTATTAGAATATTCTGTAGGAGATATAGATGTGTGTGTTTTTTTAGGTCTCCCACTTCTATCGCTATCTAGAACATTTTTAACTCTCTCATCAATATGAGACTGAACATCTTCAAAAGACTCAAACTTACCAAGCGTATTACGCTCATTTAAAGCTTCTGTAATAATTTCTTTAAACTGATCATTAATTTTCTTTATATCACGAACTTTACTTTTATCATTAAATGAGATTCTTTGTTCAATGTTTTGCAATTTTTCATGAGCATCCATTAAAAATCTTAATCCAATTGCATCATTTGTATGTCTAAACTTATCAATAAGACTAACTAAATTTTCATTTGTATTTGATAATTCTAATATACTGTCTTGAAATTCTTGAGCTTTAACCTTGTCTGTTAACATTAGTTCTTCAGCTTGTCGCTGAACAGTAGCTATTTTTAATTGCATAGCATGTGTCAACACATTTAAATTAGTAGATTCAGATACTTGAAATGCATTCACTTCTGAGATAGCCGATTGAATTTCTTGCAGTAAAGTTTCTTTACTTTTTCCAGGTAACTTCAAATCTATAGGCATATCTTGAAATTTTATTATACCTTTTGTATTCTTTAATTGTTGTTTTAAAGGCGCTTCAACAGCAATTTCATATTCTGTTATTTTTGAGATTAACTCATTTGTTTCTGAAGGAGACAACCCTAAAGCTGTTATACTATCCTTTAAAGATTTTGCGCTTCTAATAACAAGAGAACCACCTTGTTTAATCTGTAATAATGATTCTGTATTTAATAAACTTACTAATACTTTTCTTAATCCAGAAGTTAAGTTAGGATTTCCTGTTAACTCATTAATATATTCTCTATATACAAAACCATTTAAAAACGCGCTATACTCTGCTTGATTTTCAAATATATCACCAAACGCATTTCTAAGTTTCTCTCTTATATTAGTAAATTGCCCAACCTCAATATCTTGACTACCTACTTTACCTGTATTATCAAATAAATTCAGCATTTTATTTAATCTTTGTAAAATTTGTAATTCTTTAGGATCTACAGATGCTTGAACATTAGGTTCTGAGCTACTAACTTTTTCAACAATTCTAAACCTAGATTTTCCTTTTAATTCACCTATTATGTCATTATACAAAGTTTGAAGATTAACATTTCCACCACCTTCTTTTCCAAAAACTTCATACATTAATTTACTTCTTTGTAATCTTTTTAGAGCTTGAACAGGTTGCCAAATTGCTTCTTGACCCATAATATATTTATCTTTAAAATTAGCATTATCTTTTGTCCATCCTGGAACAGCTTCTCTCCAAGAGTTCATTTGTTTGCCTTGCATACCATTATATATAATTTCATGCATAGATTCTGTGGAATTTTCATATACCTTTACTAAATTTTCTAATTTAGCCAAATCAATTGGTTGATTATCATATGCAACACCTTTTTCCCCAACAGATATACTTTCTGCATAATTAGCTGATTCTAGAGTTTCTAATAATGAATGAGCAGATTCTCCTATACGCTTACCTGCATAATTTGTTTCAATTTCTTTTAAAGCTGTTTTAACTGATTCATGTACAAATAACTTGCCTGAACCTTCACCTGAAATTATAGAATCTAATCCTATTGATTTTAAAGATTGTTCTATATACTGAAGACCTTGAGCTTCTACATTTTTAGTTAATTCTATGCTAGCAATTTCTATTTTAGTATCTAAGACATCTAAATTAGTATTATCAATAACTGTTCCATCTTTTAATTTAAAATCGCTAAATGTTTTAATATACTCAATAGCCTCACCTCGAGTCATATATTTTAGTTCTCTTCCAATAACTTCTTTATCAGCTAATTCTTTAACTCTTGAAGCTACATCTAGAAGTGATTGTAAATCTTTAGTTTCTTTACTTAATTCTGAAGCTTTTTTTAAGTCTTTAGTATCCTTACTTTTTTGTAATCTACTTATTTCCTTTAAATTTTCACCTATTAAACCAGTTATATGAAGATTAAAAGGCTGCCTTCTTTCATTAAAAGATACCTTATTAGCTATATCTTCAGTTATTTTTTCTGCATTCTTAGATAAATCTACATATTCAAGTTTAGAGTTTTCGATTGTTTCTGTAACTTCTGTACTAATTTGTTTGGATTGATGTTTTTGAAGATTAACTAAAGCATCTTCTATATTACCTACAGAATAAGAATTATAAACTTCATTTACTTGTTCATTTCTACCTAATACCTTATAACCTTCCAATACTTTTCCAATTTCACTACCATTACCATTTAGGCCTGTTTGATCATAAAACTTAGGTAACCTTTGAGGTGAAGGGTCAATAGTTTTACCTCTCTTCATATAAAGCATTCCAATCCAATGGTCAAAAACAAACTTGTCCCAAGGATATTCTTCAGTAAATAACATTCCATTATCATAAGCGTCTTTATAGCCTCTAGCATTCATCACTAAAGAACCTACAGAAGCTCTTGCAAAAGACTCGTAACCATCTCTAATTATTTCGCCTTGTAATTTTCTAATTATACCATCTTTTCCAGGAAGCCTTTTTCTTAAAAATGTATATCCACTTTCAAGCATCTCTCTTTCATTTATTGATAAAGTTTGTTTACTACCAACCTTATCTACCATCTTTTTTAAATTAGCTGTAGTTAATCCAGTACCAGGAAATGCAGCTCCTATATCATCTGCACCTTTAGCAACAGTATTGACAAGAGCTAATAAAGCATTGTCAGTATGTTTACTTGCATTTTTACTGAATCGAGATTTTAATAGAGTCCCCATACTCTTTAAATCAGCAACCATACCTGATCGCCCTAAAGCAACTTGTTTACCTCCCTTGATATATCTTACAGGGGCTAATACAGTACCTAATACAGCTCCATGCATAGCTCTTTTATACCACTCTTCATATCCCCATTGATCTTCATTTAATCCATAATGGGTAGCTGCAAGTTCACCAGCTTCACCAGCAATAACATCCCAAGTAGCTAAGAGAGTAGCCTCATAAGCCATATCACCAGCTATAATAGCAGGCCCTCTATTCCATCCTTTTTCTAACAATTTATGACTTAAGGACTGCCCAAAATGAGTATGTCTAGCAGATGTTGCTTCTTCTAAAATAGAAGTTGTCATTCTGTCTCTTGTTTCTTCAAAAGATTCTTTACCTATTTTTTTAGCACCTTCTTCACCTAATTCTTTAGTTAAATATTCACCAACATCAGTTTGAACCCTTTTTGTAACATTATTTCTTATTCCAATATTTGATAAAGGATTTATAGCAGCTTCTTTTCTTTTGAAGTAATTAAACCAATTATAAGAACTTTTTGCTTCTTTAGCCGATTCATCAAGTAGGTCTCTAGTATTTTTAACAACATTTTTAAGTGTTTTTTGGCTAACAGATTCTATTGCACCTTTAGCAACATCATCAGCAGTAGCTATAGCGGCCTTTTTAATAACTCCTTTAGTAGCACCTGTTAACCCAGCTCCAGCTGCTTTACTTGTTAATTGTAAACCTTTACCTACAGCTCCAATACCTGTTAATATACCTGCTCCTGTTCCAAGAGCATATCCTAATTTACCTGCCCAGGATTCATCTTTCCAATCTTGAGAACCAAATTGTGCAGATACATCAGGACCTCCAGATATTTCTGAAGCTACATCAGCAACAGTAGGGACTACAAAAGTTTCACCAAATCCCCATAAAGCATTTCCTACAAAGTCAAATAAAAAGAAGTCATCTACCCAAGTATAAGTAGGCTGTTTAGTATCACCCATTTTTCTTTGAGATAAATCCAAAGGTTGCCCAGGTAATCTTGCACCTTGAGTATCTTGCTGAACCTGTGTTCTTGGAGATAGTGTATTTTTATTTCTCCAATCCTCATAACTTTTATATCTAGCCATAGTTTTCCTTTATTAAGAAAGTTTATTTAAAGATTCATAAACATTTAATTTTTGATCCATACCCATATCTTTAGGTTCTGAATTATCTTCTCTACTTTTTATAAGAACACTTTTATAGTAATTTTCAAAAGAACCCCAATCATCTTTTCTATCTTTCGTAAAACTTTTCCAATTACGCCATTCAACCTGTTTAAAAGGTTCCCAATGATGATATCCTTTTGGTTCATTTAAAAGATATTTTAACTCTTCAGGCAATTCGTTTCTTGTAACTCCATCAAAATGAAGTTTATCTCTCCACATATTATCTTGAACAGTTCTGTATTGACTCATATCATTAAAAAACTTACCTGTAATTTTTTCTAAATTTACAATAACTTTTTGAGATTCTGAAATAGTAAACTCCCCATGTTCTGTATCTTCAAGAGTACTACCAAACAAACGAGAAAACATAGGATGATCTCTTAATGTCTTAGAATAAGTAACTTCATAAAGACCATCTGGACCTTCTCTAAAATCTTTATTCATCTCAAATTCTTCCAATATAGTGTCAATCAATTTATCAACATTACCCTGCATAATTACTTGTTGATCTGCAGTAGGTACATAATTTAATACAGATAATTTACCTGCTGGAATAGTAGAACTACTACCATTTTTCTTGTAATTTGCTTCTATAGTAGGCACATATCCATCTTGATACTGATGCTCTGTAGAAGGTCTTTTAAAACTTACTGCATTGAAATCAATTTCAACTTCATCATGCCAATCATAAATCTCTTTTATAGATTCTGGCAACCCGTCTATAAGATTATTAAAATTAGAATAAGTGGCTCCATTTAATCTTGATTCAGATACTGTATAATTATCAAGCCATTTGTTAGAAATTGAAATTTTAGATGAATCATTAAACATTTGAACTCCTTCAGCAAAATTAAATTGAATTGATCTTCTTTCATTAGAGATATTATCTCCTTCTGCTAAACCTGTATAAGAGCCTAAGGTTGCCCCTCCACCTACCAAAGGTAAAGATTCTCTAAACCCAGCAATATCTTCTACACTAGTTTCAAAAGAATATCTTCTTGGTCCTGATTTTGTGCCTCCGCTAATATCCTTATTTCCGTGCTCTTGACTAACAGTAAACTGAAATAACTGTAAATCTTCAACAGATTCTTTATTACTTTCAAATCCACCTAAATAATCAGAATCATCAACCTTTAAAGCTCCTCCTATAGAAAGATCATCTGTTATATTATAATCATTAGTTAAAGTATTATCACCATAGGGGTCAAATGTAGTCGTATCTACAACACCTGTATAGCGATCCATTGGATCAGCAATAGGTAAAGTTTCAAAAGGTACATTTGTAAATCCTTCTAAATTTTTAATTGATAAATCAGTTATTTTTTTATTAATAATTTGCCCTGCTTGAAGTATACTGCTTAAATATTCTTGTCCTTTTTCAAAGTCGCTAATACCAACAGCAGACAATAACATTCTTTCTCTGTAAGCGTGATTCTTAATATCATCATCTGATGGTTCAGTAATTTCTCCAAGTGTTTTATCATTTTCAATAAGCATTATATCAATTAACTCAATAAACTCAACAAAAGCGTTTGAATTTGTTATATGTGAAGGATCTTTTTGTATTATAAGACGACTTTCATTAAAATCGTTCTGAGCATTCATAGCAAGCTTAGCTATCATAATATTACCTTCTATATCATTTATATCCCCAGTAATACCTGCACCATACTCATTTAGAGCAACTTCATAGGCTTCTTGAGATACGACTACCTCTTTGTCTATATCATCTTGAGATTTGCTGCTACTTACTTCTTGATCTCTTGCATTAATAACATTGCCTTGTGCTACAATAACTGAAGCAAGAGAATTTTCAATAGCGGCAACATTTTGAGCAATCGTTACTCCGAACTCTCCAGAAATATAAGCTTGTTCTTTTCTTACCTCAGTAGCATCATTCCACTTAACAGTAGCATCTCTCTCTAATTTTACTACATCTGCCTGATACTCAGCAGTTCTTGCTTGGTCTAATATTGCATTTAAATCAATTATTTGTTGGTTTAATTTAGCTTGTCCTTTATCAGCAGCCCCCTGTAAAAAAGCGTTAGAATCTTTTATTATTCTATCTTTTCTAAAACGCTGTTTTAATATATTGTTTAAATTATCAATATTAAAGTCTTCTTCATCCCATCTCTCAGGGTCGATTCCTGCTTTAAAATCAGAACCTAAACCCATATAATAATCGCTTATAACTTTAGATTCTTTTGAAAGTTGTTTAACTTCATTTATACTAGTTTGTTTATTTTTAATTTCATTATCTAAATCAATTATATCTTGTTTTAAAATATCTATTGAACTACCAGTAATATCTTTAACAACATTAGAAGAACCATCTGTTTTATTCTCATCACCAACTTTAAATAAACTACCAGTTAAATCTTCTAAAGCATCAATAGAATCAGACAGGTCAGTATCTAATCGATTCAATTTATCTTTAGAGTGTATTAATTGATCATTGTAAACATTTGACAATCTTGTAAGCTCGTTTTGCTCTGCTGTAAATTGCCTTTGCATTTCAGTATTCATTATAGCTAAAGTTTTATCTACTTCTCTATCTTTATCTTGTTGCTGTTCTTTTAATAGCATATTAAATGCTAAAAGAAGATCTGACCCTTTTGTTGCCATTTTTACTCCCTAAATTAAATTCTCAGTCCAATGATTCTCATCTTCTAAATCATCCCATTGAGTCTGTAATGTATTTATTTGATTGCCTACCTCTGCTAAACCACTTTGTGTTTCTTGTGATACTTTTTCAATATTTTGATCTTGTTTTAGAAATAACTCGTCTATATTTTGAGAATATTGCGTCTCTAAATCGTCTGTAGCTTCACTTTTAATTTGTTCTGCAGCACCAGTTTTTAGTCCTTTACTCTTTTTAATTATATTTGAAACTACATCTTCTACCTTGCCAAAAGCAGTCCCCAATTGATTACTAATACCCTTATAAGCTATTTCGGTACCTTCTTTTAAATTTTCAACTAAATTAGTACCTTTTCTTATATTTTCAGTTTGTAATCCTTCTAAATTTTTAATACTATCTTCTATAGCAGCCTGTTTTTTTCTAGCCTCTTCAGCGGCACTTGAAGCTCCACCAATCCAATCAGCCCCCATAAGTAACAGAGAAGCAGGTCCAGCCATTGCTCCTATAGCTCCACCAATTCCAGCTGCAGCACCTCCTGAAAATATAGTACCTGTGGTGGCAGCCATCTCACCTATCCCTCCGAATACAGTTCCTAAATTACCAAATCCACCACTATATAATTGTATGTTACCTGTCTCTTCATGAATAGGATGAGATTGATTTTCTTTATAATAATCACTACTTTCAGATCTTTCTATTAACCATTTCTCAGCATCTTCACCATATAGGTCTATCAAAGCAGCCTCTTGTTGATTTAAATGTACATCTTGATCTATAGAATCAAATTTCTTTACTAAAGTATCGCCATTTTTGCCAGGATAAAACTGAGTGTCTGGATTATCTTTAACATTCTTAACATAAGGCTCTACAACACTTGTTTGGGCATCAGGTGTTAATTTTAAGAACTCATTAAACTCCTTAGAATAACCCTTTTTAGGACCTATAAAAGTATCTTGGTCAATATCATAGATACTAGTCTTTAATGCTTTTAAAGCTTCATAATCTTCTCCAGAAGCATGATAATATTGAGATATAGCTCTTACTCTACTATCTGTTAATACTAAAGGTATAAAAGAGGGAGCATCTGATGAAAGATCTAAATCAAGGTCATTTGCTATATCTGAAGAGAAATTAGAACCATACCATAAATTGGACTCTTTGTCATAAGTTAAATTAAGTTTATCACTAGCAAAAGTTGCAACCTTTGCTTCTTCTATTTTATTTTCAGATATGCCTTTTATTAAACTTAAAGCGTTTATAGCCATAAGCAAAGTTTCATTTCTTTTAGAATCTTTTTTAGCATATTTATTAGAAATACTACTCATTGTTTGTGCATGTGTACTCATTATTGATTTTAAACTCATAATACCCTCTAATCTCTTTTGTCTTTTAATTTTATAAACAACTCTTGCGAGCCTACTGTTGTTTTTTTATAAATACCATTTCTAGTAAATTCTATTGTCTCTCTATTTTTATAGTTAGATTTCACAGAAGGTCTTAATTTTGTTCTATGTAATTGTCTTCTTTCAGCTTTACTTCTCACTTAATAGACCTTTCTCTATAAACTAAACTTATATCACTAAATGATTGTGATGTTTCTATTGTTCCACCTGTAGGCTCAACTATTTTTATAGTAATATGTTTACCCGTTGCATTTAATGTAATAGTATTTTCTCCTTCAGATACAGTATTTCCATCATCCTGACCTGAAGGATATACCCAATTTGTCCCCTTATCTAAACTATACGCTATAAGTCCTTTATTGTCTCCTAAAGGATTATGCGCATTAAAATATAATTTATAAAACTTTTTTCTTCTGTTTATATCGCCACAAGAGATAGTGCCCGTCGTAAATGTACATGTATCTCTATAATCAATTTCTACATATTCAGTTATAATCCCCTGATTTCCATCAAAAGTTGATCCATAATAGCTAATAAAATTAAAAGATGCATCTGTAGCCTTGTATATAGAAAGCATTGAAGGTGTAACCGTTGTAGATAAGACTAAATAAGGAGGTGTATGTACCACATTAGATTTTGAAGGTTTTAATTGAATGGCTCTTAAGCTTTGCCCAACAAAAGTTTTTGTTTTCCAACTCCAATACAGAACATGATCATTAGAATTTACAAATATTGCCAATATCTTTTTTAAAGGTTCGTAGATTAAAGAAGTATTTGAATTTCCCGAACCATCATAATCAAACTTTACAGCTGGATAAACCTTTTCAGACAAATTAGTTACAAGATCTTTTGAGTTTGGAGAAAAATAATATAAACCATTTCCATTAACAATTGCTATTCCATCCTCCATCAAACAAAATTGTTTAGGCCCATCAATACCAAGCATATTAAGCTCATCCTCTAAAAACTCTATATCTTGAGCCACATTAACTATAAACAGTTTTTTTCTTGTAAAAATTAATAACCTATCACCTATTGATGTCATTCCTGTAATATAGTCTTCTTTTAATTCTAAGTCTATAAACTGATTATCTGCAAATCCTGCAGGTTTACCTGGTACACTTTTTAATATAGTTCCATTATTCCAAGTTATATCATCCATTGTTAAATCATAATCTATAGGTTGTTGTATATTACCTATATATGTAACCCTATTAGTAGAAGCAGAATATTTCCACCGTGCATTAATTTCCTCAACACCATCAGGATAACCTGATTCAAGATTATATGTACTAAATTTAGGTGGACCTAAAAATACAGTTGAAGCTTCATTATTACCATCCCATACAGTAAATTCATTATCTAAAACAGATTTCCAGCCATCATCAAAATCCCATTCTCCTAATAAATAGTGATCAGACAAAGGTTCACCACTTTTACCTAATTCTTGATAATATAACTTGCCTCCAGGAGCAGTTTCTCCAAGGTATGGCATATGTATTTGAAATTTTGCATCACTACTTCCGCCCTTAAATGTCCCATCGTATGTTGCTAAAAGAGACTCCACTCCATTATTTATTTGTGTTTGATGAATACTATATTCAGAATCTCCCCAACCAGCTTCTTCTTGAGGGGCTATAGTACTTAATTCTCTAACAGCCAATAAATGATTAGCTTTTAAATTAGGATCGGTAATACTAGATTGACTATTTGAATTATAATTAGGGAATACAACCATTTGATTAACAGATGTTGAAGTAAAGTTAGGACCTATCCAAGTAGCTTGTTCATCTTTTAAAACAATTCTACCAAATCCAGAATCGCATCCAGCAGCAGCCCACATTGCTGGCGTTATTGTCCATAATTTACAATATGAATCAAAGTCACTATCAGCGTAATCAATCCTTGGGTCAGTATCCTGGCTATCTGCAGCTATAACTATACTTTCTAAACCCGTTGTAGATTGAACCCATAATTCAACAGCTATATCATGACCACTGATATCATACCCTGCCCCATAATTATGTTGATTACTAATTACAGCGAAACCTCCACGTGATACAGTAGTATCTATAACTTCCATATCACCGCCTCTAAAAGACAATCCAGCTGACTCTTGATCTCCAGCACCATAATTTTTGTGAAATCCAAAATAATCGACATCAGTTAATACATCTGCAACACCAGCATTATCAATAGTCTGAATATTAGGGTTTGTATGATTACTGCTTGCTTTCCAACAAACCCAACAAGGTTTAGTAGTAGTTATATCAGGGGTTATAGAAGCATCATCATGCTCAATAAGACTTGCTCCTGAACCGGTATAATTACCTGCAGATTCAGCTGCTTGTCCATTTGCATTAGTATCTTCTAAACTTCTCATTATATATCCTGGAGATGTATATAAATTTCCAGAACCTCCAGTAGTCCACCCCTCTAATGGTTCTACATTAAAAAAGGTTGCACTTGTGCCCTTATTAGCTGTTATATTAAATTCAGCATCTCTTCCAGCAAAACTTACCCAATCTCTACTTCTTTCATCTTGTAACTTAACATCCACCCCATGCGACTCAAATCCATACTCAATATCATTATTTAATGTCCCATCGGTATATTTTTGTATTATATAGTCAGTATTATTTGACCAATTTACATCCTCTCCAAGAGAAAAAACGCCCTGGTGGTTATATATTACATCATCTTTTATCAAAATATGTTCTGACGGATAACTATTTCCACTCACATCCATCTCACCATCAGTAGTACCAGGATCACTTATATTAAATAGAGTAACACCAGATATAGCTCTTGAAAAGGGAACCGTGGCTTTTATTACACCTGGTTCATCTAACAAGAAATCTTCACACTTTTTAACTTCGTCTTTTCCATCACCTCTAGAACGCACATCTGACGGGTCAGAATTAAGATTAATTCCTCCGATCCAACCATTAAATGTTATATTTTTTTTAGGCATAATTAATTAAAAGGGAGCACATCAAAACAGCATAAACCATCCAACATTAGCACCCCCTTTAAACTAGTCCTCAATTAATGCTTCTTTAACAACTTCTTCAACAGAGTCCCAAATTGCAGTAAGAATTTTTGCTTCTGTTTTTTCAGAAATCATTGGAATATCCACATTATCGTTCATTTTTTTTATTAACTTTTCTTTCATTTCATCATTGAATATATATCCAGCGACTATTTTGCCAAATCCTGACATATTATCTCCTTTTATTGTTATGCAATTTCTGCTATATAAATTTCCATATCACAACTAGCTGTATCAGCATCAGCTGTTATAGACTTCATATCACCAAGTGAATAGGTTAACCCTGTTCCATCAATAGCATCTATAATATCTGCCATACCACCAGTATTATCTCCATACAATGCGAATGTTTGACCAGCATCTACTTTTACAGCAAGTTCATCATCATTTTCATTAGCAAAAGTTAAAGTAATATGATTAGTATCATCAAGATTAGTAAATCTCATATATTTAACCTTAGCAGGAATATATTGCCCTGGAGCCATTGCCGCTGCAAATGTTGCTACAGTAGCCTCGGTTGTTGTAACAGTAAGTATTCTTTTATCAACATTTACTATACTAGCATATGTTGATGTAGTATAACCACCATAATCTCTACTGTTGAGAGTTAATTGCTCTTGATGAGTTACAGTTAAGGTTGCGGCTGAGTGAGTACTTTTTCTAGCCATGCTTTATCTCCTTCTTTTCTTTTTCTTTACATTTACAACTGCAGATATTTACACTAACTACAGTTTCAATTATTTTTGTTCTATTTTCTAAATTTTTAACTTTTTCATCTAATTCATTGTCATCAAAAACATAATCAAACATTTTATCTATTTTGAATTTATCTTTCAAAACATCTACTAATTTATT
>Ga0208011_1000259_pt1 | contig 22090 bp, 19 predicted proteins | sample 7_EtaG_FD_184080 | JGI IMG/M metagenome (GOLD analysis project Ga0208011, IMG submission 184080) | Marine viral communities from the Subarctic Pacific Ocean - 7_ETSP_OMZ_AT15161 metaG (SPAdes) (version 2) | ecosystem: Environmental > Aquatic > Marine > Oceanic | place: Pacific Ocean | collected...
GTTGTTAGACATTAAATCTGATAAAAATAGGGAAAAAGAGCACTTACAAGTAAGATTAGCTGTTAATAATGTTAGAATAGAAAAATCAAGTTAGGAGAACTATGTACTATAATACTAATGATGAAACGGGAAGTGAGCTGCAAGGTAGCAGAAATAACTCTTATAATCAAGAACAGATGATTTTAGGCATATTTGAAGCACATTCAGAAGAAGGTTTTACACCATTTGAAATTGAAGATTTTGCAACTGATAATGGTATTAACTGGCCTATAACAAGTATTAGAAGAGCTATTACAGACTTAACTAATGCTGGTAAATTAACTAAAACTAATGTAACTAAACTAGGTAAGTACGGAAAAAAAGTACATACTTGGAAATTATTATAACATTTAGAGTGCGGTGTGCATAACCAGGGGGCTTTGCAAAAGGTTGGTTATCAATATCATCGCACTTTAATTAAAATTAGGAGAACAATGGTTAAGAAAAAAGCAATTAAAATAGTAAAAAATACAAAAAACACAAGCTGGGAATGGCTGTGTAACTCAAAAGAGGCAATAGAGCATCAAAAAAATTGTAAAGATACTTTTACATGTGATAAATGTCAATGGATAGATGCTGCATCTGGATCTATGGAAGAATATGGTACGGAAGTAATGATTGAATCTGAACAACACCCATTATATAATGCGGTAATAAATACATTTGGTGATAGTGAAATTAACTAACTGTAAAAAATGTAAAACAAAGTGCGCCCCTGTGTACATACTTTCTCCTAAAAGTATCCATAGTCATTATGTATGCAGGGATTGTGCTTTAAAGATAATGAAGGAGTATTATGATAGAAGACCTGATGAAATTAAAAAAACAGATTGACACTATGATAGAAACATATCATGATCTACATCCAGATGAGTATGATGAATATTCTATGACACACACTGCTCATAGGGATAATGGTGAATATGTTATTAAAGAAGAAATCGTTATAGATGATGTTGGGCAAGTATATAATCCAACAGACATTAGAGGTGAAGAATACGAAAAACAAAGGGGTTTAAAAAGAATAAGAGAGGAATATTATGAAAACAAGTTCAGCGAAAGCAAAGGGAAGAAAACTTCAAGATCTAGTAAGGGATCGTCTACGCTCTGTGTTTATGGAGACTCTTGAGACGAATGATATAGAATCCCAGGTCATGGGTATGAGCGGTGAGGATATAGTATTATCACCAGCAGCTAAAAAAGTTATAAGGTATAGTTTTGAATGTAAAAATCAAGAAAGACTAAACCTCTGGAGCTCATTAGAGCAAGCTGAATCTAACTGTGAAGATAGAAACCCTGTCCTAGTATTTAAACGTAACAGATCAAAAGCCTATGTGGCAATAGAATTTGATCATTTTATAGAATTAATAAATGAACAATAAAAGGAGATATAATGCCTAAGAAAACACAAAGTAAAGATGAATTACTATTAGATATGATAGATACCATAAATGACAGTATTAAACATATCCACAAAAGAATAGATGTTTGTATCGAAAGAATAGATAGTATTTCTGATCTTTCTATAAACACAGCAGAAAATGATGTAAGAAAAGAAATGGAAGATATGGTTGGAAGAATGGCTAAAAGAATGGGTATGGAATAATGAGTGCGCCTAACAAGAAGCCAACTATGATGCAAGTTAAAAATGCTATTAGTAATTTAGTAGCTGAATATTCTAATATGGCTAATTACATATCTAGTTTAGACCAAACATTAGGTTCTTATATAGAATTTAAAAAGGATGGGAAAAAGTTCCCTAAATGGTTAGAAAAACAAGTAAAAGAATTAAAAAATAAGGAGAAAAATAAATGAAACCTTATATTGAATCTATTCTTTACTTAAAATCAATAACAGCTATTGTAGAATCTATGGATGAAAAAAAGGATGAAAACCATATCAAAACTAACATAGGAATACTTACAGATGTTAAAAACCTTATTCAAAAGTTAATTAAAACCCTTGAAAAGATGGACAAATAAACGGATTAAGGGTATAGAAATATACCCTTATTTTCCTATCAAACTTTTTCCTGCAAGAATAGAACCACTAGTCTTTTTTGCTCTACTAGATTTAATTATATTTTCTTTAGTAGCCTCATCTATATGGCCGCCTAAAGCATCTAAAGCTGCTATAAGATCATCAGGAAGCATTGGGTCTGTTAATCTATCGCCTTCAAAGAGGCCTTTTCTAAGTTGTTTAACTTCTTTAGTTCTATAAAGCCCAAGCTCATAACCAATAGCTTCAAAAAGCCCTTTTTCATACATAGTAGGTGCAGTTTTATAAAGCCCTCTACCTAACTGTGTGTTTAATATTTTTATTATTTCATAAGCTTTTTGATCACCACTAGCTAAAGCATAGTTTTCCCAACCTGTAATCAGTTTTGCCTTATCTTTATCATCCATATCAATAATATTTAATATGCTTCCTAAAGATATAACATCTGAAACAAGTGGAGCTCCTATAAATGGAAGTTGAGTTAAAGTGCCTTTTCCATAATAAGCCTTTTTAACTTCTTCATCATCACCAGTAAATAATGTCCATAATTTATTTATTTTTTCTTTACTATCATGTTCTATAAGGTTTGTAAAGTCTGCACCTGTAACTGCAGAAGCTATAACAGGAGCTATTAAGTATATCATCCCCATTCTATATGCTTTTTGAGCATTATCACCTAATACTTCACCTGCTAATATATCATTGCCTGCATTTTTAGCTAAATTCATATTATATTCAAAGAATTTAATACCATAATGTTGGAATTGTCCTAATAATCTTCCAGTTGGATGTGTGATCCACGACGCTTTTGATATATCTGAATAATCAAAATGAAGTAAAGTTGTTTTTTTAAGAGCATAATTTCTTGATCTCTTTAAAATTTCAGCATTAACTTGAGATTCTGACATTCCAGACTCTCTTAATTCAGTTTTGTATTCAGTTGAGTTGTTTAATCTATTAAACATTTCAGAAAACCCTATTCTAAATGTAGTTTTTCTATTAAGGTTTTCAACTTTTCCCATTACTTTACCACTTATTGCAGCTGTTTTTTGAATTTTGTTATTTATGCCACTAAACATAGATGGTTTTATAAATTCAATTTGTTCTTTATTGTTAATTCTAACTTTAGATAAAAAAGATTTTCCAACTATATTGCCTTCAACAAGCTCTGGAGCCATATTGTCGGCAAATAAAAAGCCCGCCTCATCCATCATTAGATCAACTTTACTTCTAATTTCAGGGTTGTCAGAATAAAACTTTTTAGAATTAAATGCAGCTATAGGGCCAAATTCAACAAGATTAAGAAGTCCTTGAGTTGCATTTCTAACTCCAGAACGTAAGTTAAATCCAAGCTTTGATGTAAATTCTAATGCAAGTAATGTTTTCATAAGAGCTTCTGCATTTGCATTTTCAAATCCATAGCCACCTTTCATTCTAGCATTTAAATCTACCATCATATCTACGGTCGCCTGAGCAAAACCATCTACAGGCTCACCATCTTTAAAAATTTTCTTAGCCGCATTTAATGATTCTCTTGTGTATTTGTCTGAATGAGCTATCATATTAAATCTATCTACTTCATCTATATACCTTTTAACAGTAACTAAAAAGTTTCTAGAATACTCATTTTGGGCATCAAAATCTTTACCTAAATCTACTATTTGCCTTTTATTAACATGTCCTGTAATATAACCATCTAATTCTTCTATAACTTTATCAACATTACCAGATTTAGTCTTAAAACCTTCAGAAGTAGCATCAGAAACTCTTTGTAATCTAGGCATTAAATTATCAAAGAAATCTACACTTAATATTCTTCTATAGTGAGGATAGTACCCTTTAACCTTATCTGGCAATATTTTTTCATATATTTTATCAGCTATTTTATCAATTCTTTCAGCACTGTACCTGCCCTTCATGCCCTCTTTAACAGACTCAACATAAGCTCTAATGCCATTTTTAGTAACACTATACATTTCATCCATTAAATCAATATATTCTTCAGTTAAGTTTCTTAAAGGTTCTTGTTTTATTTCTTTAGATAATATAGGATTTAAAGCTTTCTTTCTTGCAGCATAATAATCTTCTCTACCTATTTTACCTTTATATAATTTCTCTCTAAGTTTTTCTCCCTTACCCTTTTCACCAGTCTTAATATCACCAAACCAGTTTTTAGCGGCCTCAACGTGTATTTTAGGTATTTTTTGCTCTATTGTAGTAAGTATCTCATTAAACACCTGACCTTCTTGTTTAGCATAGAATTTATTTTCAGCAGCTATAGCTTCAGCTAATGAATCACTTGCTCCTTGAACCCCATTTTCAACATCAACCTTTAATTTTTCAATCAACCGTTCATGTTTGTCAGCCTTTTTAGATACAGCTTCTATTTTAAACGCAACTTTTGTCCTTTGGGGCAATGTAGCATCTAATTGAGATCCGTATTCCTTTTCTAACATATACCTTTTAGCAAAACCAATTATTCTCTCATAAGAACGTTTATGTCTACCAATTCTTCCATCATAATTTAGCTTTACATTATGTAAATTGTCATGAAGTTTTACTAATTGAGGATTACTTTTAGCAATAGATTCAGGAGTATAAAATATAGAACCAAATTTACTAGTTAATTGACCTGATTTAACAGCAGATTCAACTCTTCCAAGTTGTTGCCTAAAAGTCCTAATACCACCTTTAGTTAATTTAACTCCCGATAATTGCTCTATAGGTAAACTAAAAACTTTCTCAAATACAGTTTTAACAATACCAGATGCTTCAGAACCAAATCTCTTTTGTATTTCTTTGTTTTTAACAAAAGAATCACCAGCATCAAACATATCTTTTACTAAACCTGTTATATCGCAACCAGCACCTGGTCTTTGCATAAACTCTCCTTAATTAGTGTTAGGCTTACAATAACCTTTTTTGTTATATTCTTCTCTAAATTCACCCCATTCTCTAGAGGATTTTTCTTGTTTCTTTAAATCTTTACCTTGCTTTATAAACTTCTGAATCATACTTAATCTATAATCAGTCATTAATTGCATAGGTCTAATACTTATTCCTGCTTTTTGACCTGCTAATACAGCTAATTGAGACTCTTTAGAGTGTATACTAAGAGCGTTGTATTCACCACCATCAACACCCATAGTTTCAGCTTTATCTAAACCTAATCTTTCAAGCTCTCTTCTTACATTTTTAACATTTAAATAATAAGTAATAGGGTCCATATAACCATTTTCCATTAATAATTGATTAGTATAAGATAAAGTGCTTGTAGCTTCTTTTAAAGCTATTTTATCAGAATTTCCAATACCTTCTTCTAAAAGTCTTCTATAAAACATTACATTATTATCATATTCTGAACCCATTCCAAATACATCTTGAGCAAACTTACCTTGTTGGATTTGAATTTTCTCATATCTATCAAATACAGTTTTTAAATTATCACTAAATCCAGGAGGATTATTTAATATATTCATCATATCTCTATCAGTAGTAGGTATTGCGCTAAAATTACCATCAAAATAATTTCTATATGAAGAATATCTTTTAATTAAGACCTCAAGAGCTTCTTTCATATCTAATTTTTCTACTTTATCTGTAGTTGTATTCATTTTATCAAGCATAAACTTAACAACACGTTTTAATCTTCCAGTAGGTTTTGAACTAATAGGAATAGCACCATGATTAAATACACCTATATTAGTATCAACAGTATTAGGCATAGCATAATTTATCAAAAATGGCATATTATAATCAGCATAACCTCTCTCTAGCCTATCAGTTATATGAGCTTCAACACTCATCAAATCAGTATTAGGATTCATTCTCATTTGTTTTAATTCAGAACCATGAATAGTCTGGTTTCCAAATTCTGAAGTTTGGCCCATTTCATTAAACTCATTATAATATTTAGCACCCAAAACTATAGCTTCATTTAAATCTCTAATAAAGTTACCTTGGTTCATATCTTTTGAAATGCCCCATCTATCAGCTAATCCGTGCATTGTATACCATTGAACAGTGCCTTCTATAACATCTTGATCTCTTGAAACATCAACCATTTTTAATTTCTCTAGATATTTTATTTGGCCTGTTTCAAGATACTTTTTAGGTAGTAATTCTTTTAAATTAGCTTCTTTTTCAGTTATAATATCTTTTAAAGCTGCAACACGCTTATCTTTAACATTTTTAGTAAGCTGTTTATTATTTAGTATTTGCATTACAGTTCTTTTGTAATGCTTTATTATACCGACATCTTGATTAAATTTACCTGTCATTTTAGGTAAAATATCAGATATGTTATCTTTACTGTTTAAGCCACTATATTCATTCATTAATTGAGAAGTTACAAACATCATTTCTTCATACATTTCACCCTTTAAAGGGATTTCAGTTTTATTCTTATTAGAGTTATGATTAAAAGGATCTCTATGAAGCACTTCTCTATAAAATCTTTCCATAACACTACCACGAGGACCATTAGATTGCGATATTTCCATAGCCTTACCTATAACTCCTTCCATAAAAGGGTGTCTTACATTTTTTTGGAATGTATATTTAGTAAAGATTTTAGCATCCCAATCACTATCAGCCGCTTTTCTTAATGCTTCAGCTTCTTCTCTTTTATTAAATTTATTTAAGTTCTCTATCTTTTTATCAACCCAAGCCCTTTTAAAAGTTAGAGGTTTAAACATCTCATCAATAATTTCTGAATTTTTAAACTTACTCCTAACTTTTGTATAAGCAGAATAAGCTAAGTTTTTTAGATGCCCATTAAAATAGTCATTTGACGTTGAATATATGTCATTATAGCTAGGATTTCTACCCCTGCCTGAGTTATCATAGACTTCCGTAGTTAAGCTTAAAAAATCAGAATGTTTACTCAATAAATGTTGCAAAACAGCTATCTCTTCTGCTGCTAAATCATATTGAGAACCTTCTTTACCATTAACTCTTTTTCTAAATAGTCTAATTCTTGTGTTTTCTGGACCCGCTTTTCTTGATTCTCCTTGCTTTACAGCTAATCTATCAGCTAAAGATTGAACTTTATCCTTCGTTATAGATCTTTCATAAGTTGGGAATAAGTAGTTATTTCTCCAATCAACCATACCATTAACAACATCTGGAGATACACCTTTCCAATAATCTATTATTAACTGACTTTCTAAAGCCATTCTTTCAAAGTAATTAGAATTATCATAATCTAAAGATATAACAACTTCTTCACCCTTGCTATTTTCATATCTTATTATATCTCTTTCTCCAGTTTTCTCATTTTTAACACCTATCATATTTAAATGGTTCAGTAATCTAGGTGTTTTTTGAACAATACCAATTCCTTTACCAAACATTCTATTATTTCCATCGAATTGATTCCATTGTGAATTACTCAAACCTTTATCCATTAAAGCAAGTTCTGGAGTTTTAGATTCATAAAAACTCTTATCTACAGTATTAACCCAATGATGTTTCACTCTACCTACATGATCCCATGTTTTTCTATTCATTCCCCAAAAGAAATCAATTTCATCTACATCATAGTCACCTTCAAATATATTAAGTACATCAAAATCATTTACTATAGAAGTATTACCATGTTCCTTTTTTAAGAAACCTTTTAATTTAAGTATGGCTAAATCATTAGGTGCTGTTCTTGGGTATCTTGTTGTTAAAATACCTAATTGCCATTCACCTTTAAAAAGCCTTTCTATTGTATCATGAAGTTGACCTAAGTCACCATTTTTTTGTAAATATTCCCAAGTTTTATCAGCTTTAATAACTTCTTTACGATAAAGCTTACCTTTTACTCTACCTTTTTGATCTGGTGTTAAAAAGAGCGGCTCTTTACCTTTTAAGAATATCAATTTATTATCTTTATTCCTTTTTGTTTTTAATACCCATTCTCCTGGACCAACTTTTTCAATTTTTCTAAAATTCTTACCTTGACCTCGACCAGATTTAATTGCTTTTAATTGAGCTTTAGCTTCAGCAAGACTATTAACAACCCAAACATCAGCAGGTTCACCATCTCCACTTTTTAATGTAGGATGCTCGAACATATCAACTTTAACTTCATAAATAGGTTTTCCAACTCGTCCTTTTTTTATAGTAGGTGGCTTCTTTTTGTAATGTTCATTCAGAAGATCTTTTGCATCTTTTATTTCGCCTTTTGGACCTACAACCTTTAAAACAATATCAGCTTCTTTAAAATCTATAGAACCTGACCTAGAATTATTAGGAAGCATTAATTCACCTGGATCAACTTTTGTGTTTTCTTTACCTTCTCCAGTTCTAACAGTTATATCAAGGTCTCTAAATTTAAAACTTTGCTTTATAACTGCTTTCCCTCCATAAATTTGTTCTCCTTTAATAGATTGAGGACTTAAGAGAGGTTGTATAAGCTGAGAATTTAAAGTATTATAAAGAACATCTTCACCCATCATTCTAATATCACCACCCATAGCTGCGACTTGTACATGATGTCCTAAATTCTTTAAAGATTCAGGTGTATTACCTATATCATCAAAAGCTTGTTTAAAATCAGTACCTTTTAATTGTAATAAAGTAGCTCTTTTGTAAGCATTATCTTGGGTTAATTTTCTTAAATATCCTTCACCAGTATTTGCTGAACCCCCTAACAATCTGTCTATTCTAGACTTATAAAAAGCATTATAATACTCACCTTGTTCTGAATTATTCATATAATTAGGTATAGAATAAGATTGTTTAGCTAACATATCTACATCAGGCATTATAGTTACGCCAATTTTGTCCATACTTATTGTTTTTAGGTAGTTTCTAACCTCGGACGTTGTAATGTTTAACATTTCATCAATAGTCTTATCTACATACCTTATTCTGTCTTGTTGACTTTTAGGTAAATTTGCCCATTCAGCATCAGAAATAGAAGACTTCATTTTATCAGCACTTCTAGTCATTAAAAAGTCTAATCCTTTATGTTTTCCGAATATTTCAGCTTGTATATCTGGATCATGAACAAATACAGTTTTACCTAGAAGTAAGTAATCTTCCCCAGTAGATGATACAACGGGCTTAAATATATTAGAGCCTTTTTTAGAAACACCATAATAAAGTTCTAAAATTCTTTTGAAATCCTGAGATATAAAAGATATACTATCAAAACCTGATTCTGATTTTCTATTACCCAACATTTTTGTCCAACTAGATTTCTTTTTAGATAGCAATTTTTGTGTGTTAGGGTCAGATTTAATGTCAGCCATACCTTTGTCATTCCATACAAGAAATCCAACATCTCTTTTCATAAAATTTTCTAAAAGTTTTTTATCAGCACCTGTACTATTTAATGCTAATTGCATCATAAGTTCCTTATCCATCCTTTTAAAAGACGGAGTATGGTATAAACTAAATCTTTTACCTAATTCAGCAAGCTCTGAAGCCCCACTTTCTATCAGTTTTATAAATTTATTTGGATCACCTTTTCCAGTAACCATTCTTTTAATCATAACACTTCTTAAAGCATCTTCGTGAGCAGGTCCCCAAGTAGAAGATTCATTTAATTCTTTCATCATACCTTCAATATTATCTCTAGTTTTTCCCTTAGTAGATTTAACAAATGTATCATAAATCTCAATTTTAAATAAATCCTTTATTTCGTTGTAACTAGTTGTTGGTACAGCTAAAGCGTCTTTAGCATTACCCATACGAATAATTTGAATACCTTTATGATCAGTACCTTCCCAATTATGTTTTATAATAGTATCATAAAAATTATCTACTAATTTCTGATTTTGACCAGTATTACTATATGAATTAACACTGTGTGGTGAGTCCATTTCAAATACATTTATTTCAGTTGCACGCAATCGTTTCCCAGTATAATATTGACTATACATTGTTCCATCTACAAAAACAAAAGGTATCTTAGCAGATTTAAAAAAGTTAAGAAAAGGGTTTCTTTGCATGTTCTTTTTAGAAGGAATTACTTTATTTTGATTAACTCCTATAATATCAACAGTTTCTGAACCTTGTCTTAAAACTAAAAGTTTTTGTGTGTCATCTTTAACCTCTATTAACTTATCAGTGTAAATCCCTTTCCTTAGAATATCTTTACCTGAAATTAAATCATTCCCAACTTTTACTTCCATATTTTCTATTAACGACCTTAATGGATTTGGACTAGCTAAAGCTTTATCCATTTGAACTTTTTGAACCTCTGCTTCTTGATACCTGCTTCCAACACCAGTAGCATCAGGAAAATACTTTTCAAAATATTGCTGTTGAGACATAGTCCCATGGTTGCTTCCTAATTTTGTATTAAGGATATTAGAGATCACTTGATTTCCAACATCGTTCATTTTTTCTATTTCGTTAGTACTTACACCAAATTTAGTTAACCATTCTTCTAATTTGTGTCTAAAAGGATCAGATTTATACATATTTGAATTAAGTGTATAATCTATAACACCTTTCTTCTTTTTAGGTACAATTAAACCTTCTCCTTGTAAGAAGTTAAATAAAGCATCAGGGTCATTAGCATTCTCTAAATACTTCTTTATACCTATACTCATAGGGTCTGTACTGTCCATTGCTCTAACAAAATCAATTATAGTATTTTGGGCATTCTGTTGAGATACAGTTGAAACTCTTCTTAATATATCTCTCAGTATTAAAGCCTCTCCTTTACCAAACTCTCCAGCTTTAAAATTAATTGTTCTTCCTGGTGAAATTAGTTGCTTTTTATCCTTTTTAGATGTGCCTCTTTTTATTAAACCATCAACATATGTATTATATTCACGAACAGCCTTATAAACAGTGAACCTTTTATCTTTAGGAACTCCTATTGTGTCTATTTTTCTAATAGTAAATCCTGTACCACCATCAGCTAATGTTGAATATTGAGCCATAGGAATACCTAATCCAGCTAATTGATTTAAAATAGCCACATCTCGTCCTTCTATCCTAGTATCTCTAGCTATATCAAAAAATAATTGTTGTGTTGTGTTTGCTCTAAAAAAGTCTAATAATTCTTTTTGTGTCGCAATACCCTCTCTATTTAAAAACTCTTCTAATCTCTGCATTTGAGCAACAGTTACTTCTACTTCAGTAGTATTATCCCTACCTAAAGATTTATTCCCTTTTGCCCCTAAAATACCTAAAACAGACCTCATTATAGCAGTTTCATTACCACCTGCCCATCCTTCTGGCTTTATTATAGTAACATTATTTGCATCTAATAATCTATAACCATAAACACTTTCAGGGTCTTTAATTATTAATCCAGAAGCCTCTAACTCTGGTAACATCTTTTCGTTCCAAGTAGGATTCTCAGTATCGCTAAATTTATTACCTAATGCTTCATTACCTTTTTGTACACGCCTTTGTAATACAGGATGAATTAAATCATCTAAATCTGGTCCATATTCAAATGTAGCTCCTCTTTTATGTATATTAAAGGTTTTAATCATATTATTTTCACCAGTATTTATAACATTAATAAGCTCTTTTAATTGAGCCTCATTTTTTATAACAGCATTTACAAGGTCTGTATTTTCGCTAGCTGTACCTTTCATTGTTTCCTGTACTGACTTAAGAACTTTTTGAGCTTTGCCCTGATATTTCATAACATTTTCAAGCGTCATATTTTCAACTTTACCTGCTTCAATTCTATTTAATAATGGAACATCGATAACAATATTCTTGGGAATTGTACCTAGATTGTCCATATCTGGAGTATTTATATTGCCCCATTTAGTTATCTTAATCATATCATGAACTGTTTTTGTTATATTATGCTCAACATTATCAGTAATCTTATTTTTAATAGATTGCATCATAAAATCAAAGTCTTCTGAAGTATTTATTTTTTTACCATCAAAATCATTAGCTCTAATTTCAGCTTCTATTGCTTTAGCTTCAGCTTCTGTAACAAGAGCTTTTGGTTTTTTATACTTCTTAGGTGAAGCAGATTGAAGCCAAAGGTAATACTTATCAAACAAAGGGAACGCTCTTTGACTAGCAGCTAAAGTAGGTGAGTTTTGAACTTTAGAATTACTTGTCTCAACTGTTTCAGGGGTATTGCCCATAAGACCCAATTCTTCAGCTTTTTTATTTATTTTACTAAAGGTTCTATCTGTTAAAGGATTAATATTTCCAAATTGACTCTCATGTAATGTAGGTACTGTATCATATAATCTTTGTTGAGGAACTCCAAATTCATGCAACCCTCTTCTAATACGTTGCATTTTATTCATATTCATTTCAGGAGTTAAAGGAATGCCTTTTCTGTTTAACCAAGCACCTATCATTAAAGATGTCATAATATCTACAGGATCCATTTCGTGTCCTTGACTTATAGATATAGCACTTCTAACATTCATAATTCCTGTTCCAAGAAGTATTCTTTTCCAATTAGCTAAACTACTTTTAAAGTCTTCTTTTACAGACTCTTTCATCATTTCTCTACCGTACTTAACACGCTCTTGATTTAAACCTTTTTGTAGATTTTCTAATGCTTTTTTTGCAGTTACTGTACCTTGAGAAGTTATAGGATTTGCAAGATCAATAGTTGTATCACCAACTTTTATAGTTGATTTATAACCATTATCTTTTAAACTGTTTCCAATAATTTTAGCATTCTCTACTAATTTCTTTTTACCCATTTTATTAAAATGATTCTTATTAAAAACAGCTTTTACACCAGATCTAAAATCTTCGCCACTAATAGATGATTTACCTGCTGCTGGCAATAATTTAAGGAAACCAAATGCTCCACCAACACCTACACCAAATAAAGGAGCTGTCCAATCATAATCTCTATCTTCAGCTGTTGAATGCACATATTCTAGCGCAGCATCAATCATACCAAACATAGCACCTTCATTAATAATACTACCTACAACAAAACCATATTTATTTGGATTTCTAGCCATTACAATATCTACAAAATCTTGCATTGGTCTAGCAGTTACATTTTTTGCAATAGTTTGTTTTAATAACAACCCTTCTTTAGCTGTAAGGTTTTTAGACTTTACTGCACCATCAACTAAATTACTAACCGCATCTGTAGCCCTTTGATTAAAGTTTTTAGCAACACCTTTGCCCGCCTTATCCCATCTATGTGTATGGCTTAAGCTTGATATAGTTTTCTTAACATCTTTCTTTATAATACTCATTTTGGCTTTAGTACCAAATTGAGATTTATGTGCTGCAGAAGCTACATCATCAGCAGTTCTTTTAATAACCTGCTCTATAGTTTCAGCTCCTGCTTTTTTAATAAAAGGTTTAGCAAGCATTTGTGTAGCTTTAGCACCCAATTTCATTGGAGCACCATATACAAAACCTGCCGTTCCACCAATAGCAGAAGACACTTTACCAATAGTAGTTTTAGGAGTTAAATACTCTTCTTCTATTTTATCTGGTATTAAAAGACCAGGAACATTAAAAAGTGCCATATCTAAAAAAGAATAGGCAGGTAATCCTAAAGTCTCCCAAACAAGTCTACCTTTATCTTCATTGCCAGTAGGAACTTCTAAAGGTTGCAAAGATTGAACTCCTTGCTTACTTTCTCCATAAGGATCTCTTATAGGTTTTAATGAACCTGAATTGAATATATCTTCTAAAGAAGATGTTACTGTATCTTCTGGGCTAATAGGTTGGCCCAGTAGTTCTGCTAATGTCGCCATAAATTTATAGCTCCTGTATTTTTCCTAGTGCGATTCTATTAAATCTATCTTCATACCCTTTAAGTTCTTGTACCAAAGGGCCTATTCTTTGATGAATTGACAGAAAAGTATCACCAAGTAAGAAATCTTTTGGAGTATTAATATAAAATATATCTTCTAATTCAGGTTGGTAACCAAAAGTACCTGGTCTTAAATCACCTGCTAAAGCATGGTTAACTGGATCTCCATATTTAACATTTTTCTGCAATCTCATCTCTAAAGGAAGTATATTGTCTATTCTAAACTCCCTGACCTTCTTTCCAAAATCGGTATTAGGATGTGTACTTAACCCAGCTTGTTCTCCAAACTCTTTTAGCTGCAATAATTTCATATTTTGTTGTTGAAGATCAACTGTAAGTTTACTATATTGATCTTGATAATCTGATATATCTTCATAACTTAAAGAATCTGGTATCTCACCAAAAGCTAATTTCAAGGAATATATTTCACTTTCTTTTAAAGAAATATTAGCAAGTTCTTTTTTTATATTATCATATTTCATAACGAGGTCTTTTGCCTCCCTAGAGCCCCATGGTAGTTTTTCGGCTACACCTATATTCATTGGAGTCTTGCCTTCTTTTTTTAGAGAATCTTGAATAACAAGTTGATTATGTATAGCATCTTTTTGCTGGTTAATTATATCTAAAGAATCTTTCTGAGCTTGTATAGTAGAGTCCTGAATAGCTTCTAACGCTTCAAACTGACCAAAAATACTACTAGTTAATTCATCTAATTTACTCATAATTTTCCTTTCTATATACCAAAATTACCACTTTGACTTAAATCAAAAGTAGCTCTTTCTAAATCTATCCATTCTTGTAATTCTCTTAATATTTCATCATTACCAGACTGTTTATACTGACCTATTAATTTTGTAAGATTAGCTTTATACCTGCTAGCAATAGCATTATATTCATCACTTTCAGTATCACCATGTAATTCCATATTTCTTAAAATTTGAATATCACCAGATACACCAAAGTTATCTAAATCTCCTTTAAGACCTTTCATATTCTCAAAAGTAACAGGCTCTTTAAAGTATTTATTAGTCATATCTGAAACTTTTTGTATTCCTGACCAAATTTTCCAACCAGCATAAATAGAGCCTGCAATATTTTGTTTTCCACCCTCAATTTGAGCAAGGTCATATAAAACTTGATCTCTTTCTTCTTCAGTCATATTCCTTAATTGTTCCATAATTACGGGCATTGCAGAAGCATCAGAAACCATACTAGTAATAATAATGCTTTCAACATGCTTTCTTCTTTTGCCTGCAAATCCAGGATTCTTTTTAGCAAATTGATCTAATTTTTCATTATTTCCAAGTAATTCTGTAGCACTTACTGATTGACCACCCCAAGTAATTGCTCCTTCACCACTAGGAAGTAACTGATAATTAAGTTTACCTCCATAGTTTAAAGCCATAGCATTAAAAGAAGTAGTAGCGCCAACTACTCCAGGCGCATTAGCCATATAACCTGCAACTTCCATACCTTTTTGAAGTTGTTCATTTTCCCAATTTAAATAATCTTGATTATTCTTAAAGTTAGCATTTTGTAGAGCTCCATATTCAAGCCCTGTAACCATATTTTGTAGAAGTTCTGTATTATCTGCACTAAGATACTGCAAACCATTATTATCTACTAAAATCTCCATATTACTAGGTATAGCACCCATTCCTTGAAGAGTTTGCACTCCTAAAGCTCCTAAAGATTTTCTACCATCAACTTCAACTAAGCTATTGTTTATATAGTCTCTTACATCCTTAACATCACCCATAGTTAAAAAGTCTTTACTAAGGTCACCACCTCTAGCAAAAGAAATATCATCAGAAATAGAGGCTCCTGCAGTTTTTGATATATTAAAACCAATATTAAAAAGTCTATGTCTTTCCATAATTTGGTCATCTGTACCGTCAGTATCAATATTGTATTCCCGTAATTTATCAGTTATACTAATTAAATTAGCCTTTGTAAAATCCAGAGATTTAGTTAGGTCATAATCTACAAAATTAGGTTGTCCATTTACCCAATCTATTCCTGGATATTGTAAATTTATATCTCTTTCATACTCCTGATTAGCTAGTTCTATAGTATTTTGTTGAGCAATCTCCATTTTATTTAACTCATGCGTTCTACCTAACTCAGATTGATTAGCACTAAAGTCTCTAGATATTTCAGCTTGTTTAGCCTTATATTCTCTATCTATTCTATTTTCCTCTACTTGCAAATTATTTGCATGTATATTAGCTGCTGCATCTGTAAATAAACTCAGTGCTCCTAAGGCTGCATTTATATCATCTCTTTTGCTCATTAAACTGTCCCATCATATTGATCTATCAATGTATTTAATTTATCTAATTCATCCCCTGAATACGACTCTTCAGTAGCTGCAAGGTAATCCATAAGTATAGCATTCTTATCTTTATTTATTTTTGAAATATAATCTCTCGTAGTATCAATCTTTTTATTTAACAATTGTTTAGATTGTACTTCTTGACTATCAACAAAATCACTTATTAGGTTTTGCATAGGCCCTCCTGAAGCAAAACCTGCCTTTCCAGAAGTTTGTCTTATAGATTCAAGAACTTTTTCTGACTCTGCAGCTGCTGTATTTTGCAATGTCTCTGTCTGCATTCCATATTCTCTAGTCAAAGACCCATCAGGCCCTACATTTGCTTCTAAATCTTTCTGTAAACCTATCATACCTTCATCTACAATATTTTTAGCTTGTATATCTCCTGTTTTTGTCCAATCACTACTAAGCCAACCTGTATGCGTAGTAGGTGTTGCCCAATCAATAACTTCTCCTATAACATCAACTGGTCCCAAGTTTCCTTTTAATAATTCAGAAAATATACTATGAGAATCAAGCCCTGTATTAGGATTTTTCTTAGCAGGACTTATTGCTTTTACAAAGTCTTCACCTTTTTTACCAGTTCTGTCAATTAAACCCTTTTCAACTTTCATAAGATGAGCTGGTTTTTCATCTATATAACCTATTTCAGTATCTCCATTTGTTCCTTGTAGAGAAAGTAAGGCTTTTTCTTGTTCTGTTAATAATAATTCATTCATAATAACCTCTTACTTAAATAATTGATAACCTATATACCAAGGTAATAAAGCAGGATTCATAGCGCTTCCTACAGCAAGACTAGTATCTATAACACTTTTAGCTTTTTCTGTAGAATCTCTATCACTCCAATTAGATAAAGTATCATACGCTGAAACTCCAGCAGCAAGATACCCTAATTTATTTCCTCCACCAAGATATTCCTTAAAAGTTGTAGGACCCTTATTAGCTGTTGCGCTTATTGCTTTTTCTGAGTATTTACTAGCATCCGTTATATCTTTGATACCTACTTCAGTACCAGCACCAGCAACATCATAATCTGTAAACTTGCCTGTAACATTACCAGCATCATCATAAGTATTAGCAAAAAAATCATCACCTTCTGTTAACCAAGGGTTATCTTTTATACCCTGTTCGTATATACCAGCAGAATCTTTAACTTGTTGACCTTCAGTAGTAAGTTGCACCCTTCCTGCTGTTGGAGTAAATTGACGTCTAATAAATCCTTTGTCTGCCCATTCAGGATTAACTTCAAACATTTTCTGGCCTTCAAACTCTGTTTCTAGTTTTCTTGCGGTACTAAAAGCCTGGTCTTTTGAATACATTTTCCAAAGGTTAGCACTTATTTTAGCTCCACGCTTCATAGTTTCAGCTTTAGCTGCAGCAGTATCCTCTCTTTGTTTTTTAAGTACAGCTAATTGATAACTAGCGTCTGATAAATCTCTATAACCTTCCATTTCTTCTCCTTAATTTGTTGTATCTGTTGGGTTAAATTTCCAAGCAAATAATCTTAATTCTCCACTAGATATTTCTTTGTACGACCCACTAAATGTAGCTGTATTATCATGACTAAATACATAGTCATCGGCAATACCTATATTAATTTTATCATTATTTTGCATATGAATTGTCAAGCCGTGAGCTGCATGACTTCCTTGATCTTCATCTGCTAAAGTATGTAAATTTAAATTAAAAAAATATTCTGTACTGCCTAATAGATATTTAAAATAACCTACTAAAAGTAGATATTTAGTGCCTAAATAATGAAAAAAATCTACATTACTTCCTGCTCCACTACTAACAGTTACCCAACCACTATCCCAGTTAGGTGTTGATAATAAAGTTTCATTAGTATCAAATCTACTACTGTTAAAAGACTCTTTTTCATTAGAAAATTTTGTAGAAAATAATTCATTTTTATATCTAACATATTCTACAATTTCTCCTTTTATATACCTTTTAACAGATTCTCCGTCTTTTAAATCATTAAGTTTAACAGGTCCTTTTTCTATAACTTGACCTTTATCACTTTTTGTGATTAATACTTTTCTAAGCTCTTCTTCAAGTCTGTTATTTAACATAATCTACTTAACCTATAATATAATATATATTTAATTTATTATCCATAATTATTTTACATTCTTTATTCTATAAACAATACTTATATCTTTTATTTCAAAAGAGGAACTTATTTCGCTAGAAGTATAAACCCATAAAGCAAAACTATAAATATTATTAGCTTCAGAAGCCGTTACTGGCTTTAACTCTGCTGTAGTCCATTCATTAGCATTATTAGCATCAAGTAATGGTGTAGAGTCAGAAATATCGGTACCATGTCTATTAAATAAATACTTAGTTCCACTATTTGTAGCGCCATTTACTAAATATTTTACCTGAACTCCAGATCCTCCAGACCCGTCACTAACACTATCTTTGTAAGTTACGTATACTTTGTAGACCTTTTTTCTTACAGCAGGTAATCCAAAATCTATATCTTTTGTAATAAACCTGCAGTGAGCAGCTGCTGGACTATCATTCCATACAAAATGTTTTAAATCAACTGATGCATCGCTTCTATGAGTAACAAAATAAATATCCCTATCTTTATCTAATACAAAATTACTTATATTATAAGATTGATTTAATCTATCGCTACTATATGACCAACTTTGATGAACTAAATCAAACATATATATCATTCCAGCATCTCCAGAATCATAACTATCTAAAACAAGCAATTTTCTTTCTTTAGGTAAAAAAGCTATACCTGGATTTGACCCAACAAAAGTAGCCCAATCAGAAGCTTTTATAAGTCTTACACCTTTTTTCTCTAATAAATTTAAAACTTGTTTTCCATCATACATATAACATCCAAGTTCATTAACCCAAGCAACACCAAAATCTGTTCTACAAACGGCACCTGGTCCCCAAACTCCTTTATCTTCAAATGTTCCTTCAAGAAATTCAAAATCTTGTGATACGTTAATTACATGCATTTTTGTGTTTTTAAATTGCAAAATTCTATCAGCGTAATTTTCTAAACAAGTTATATCATCACCATCTCCAATTGAAACTTCAATTTTATTAGCAGTAGGTAAAACATCATAACAATTAACAACAGATTTAACCATAGCATCACCATTAACAATTACATCATCTTTAGATCTATGTACATCAGCATCAAAAGTATCAGAAGTTCCGCCCTTTTTCTTAGTATCAAATCTAGCTATATTACCAGCATATAGTCTATTATTAACTATTGTAAAAGCTTTATAAGCTGCATATATAGAAGTTTCATCATTTTGTAGTCCAGACAAACCCTCATAAGTAAGTCCTGTTGGTTCTGTTTTAAATCTTAACATACCCTCTCCAAATTCCTCTGCAGTTTGATCTAAATCTCCATTAGCATCTTTACGATAAGGTGCTCTTAAAACCCAGCCCCTATTAGTTGACGCATTATCTCCACCCTGCCCACTACAATCAACCCATCCAGACCAATATTCAGATAAAGCTTTTTTTACTCCCTTTTCTAAATCAAATTCAAATAATAAATATAAATCACCATGATCTTGTCTATCACTATCAACATCTCTAAAATAAACTCTCCCACCTGTTATTCTTTGATTTAACGGATACATTTCAGCAGCAGCACTACCATCTTCATCTACAAGTTGTCTCCATGTATCTTTAGGGCTAGTATAAAGCCTAAATTCTTTAATAGAATCTTCCCAAACTTCATCTAATCCTTCAAAAGCAGAAGGCATTGATTCCTGTACTCCATCATATATAAAGGTAATATAATATCTTTTAAAACCTCTCCAACCACCTTCAACAGTTTTAGTATACTTTATAGATAAGTGAAATCGATGATTTGCAGGATACGCAGTAGTATAAAAATGATTAGCCATATGTTCATCTTCTTCTCTTATGGCCATTTCCCCAATAAAAGGTTTTCCACCTGAAGTATTATAAGCCTCAGGAGCATAACAATGAGCATCTTTATTATACCAACCTTGAAAACAAGGACCAGGATTACTACTAAAGTTATATGGATGATTTGTAGTTTCTGTATCAAAAGGCGTATTAGCCCATCTATTTCTTTTAATATATCCTAACCATGATAATCTATACTTTTGACCTTCATCACCAGCATTACTATCAGTTATATTATCAAAGTTAGTATCAATAGTCCTTGTATCACCATTGGCTGTGAAAAATACGTGTTTAGGTGTATGCGCTGCATTAAATCCTGCTTGAGTATAACCAATATAGTCACTATGCCCAGATGTTTCAAATGCATCATCATCATAACTATAGGCGCTAATTTTTGTATAATCCGCTCTTTGAGTATAAAGAATATATTCATTAGGATTAGGTTCTATTTTAGTAGCAGTATCTTCTTGTTCGTAAGAATGCTCTGCAGATGTTAATTTAGGATAGTCGTGTTTAAAAAAATGTATACCATATCCAGGCGACAATTCTGTCATAGCTATAGGTGGTGTTCCACTAACAACTGAAGGAGTAGCAGAGTCACCCATGCATACCATCTTACCTGGCTTGCTAACGTTGATTCCTTCAGATAAAGCTAATTCATTATCAGCAATAGCTCTAGGATCAGAATCGTTACTTAATCCACCTTCAAACTTATCTAATTTATGTATTTGTCTAGGCATACTTATATTACAAGGGGAGATATAGCTAAATCATATTCAACTAAACCAACCAAGCTCCGTGTAACCTCCCCTTATAACCTAATCTTCAATTAATGCTTCTTTAACAACTTCTTCAACAGAATCCCAAATTGCAGTAAGAATCTTTGCTTCTGTTTTTTCAGAAATCATTGGAATATCTACATTATCGTTCATTTTTTTAATTAACTTTTCTTTCATTTCGTCATTGAATATATATCCAGCGACTATTTTGCCAAATCCTGACATTATTTCTCCTTTTTTATTATGCTATTTCTGCTACAAAAACTTCCATATCACAACTAGCTGTATCAGCATCTGCTGTGATTGATTTTAAATCTCCTAATGATAATGATAGTGCGCTATCTTTAGCATCCATCACATCTGCCATACCACCTGAATTATCACCATTCATAACAAAAGTCTGACCAGCGTCTAATTTAATAGCCATCTCATCATCGTTTTCATTAGCAAATGTTAAAACAATATGATTGGTATCATCAAGATTTGTAAATCTAATATATTTAACTTTAGCAGGAATATATTGACCTGCTGCCATAGCAGAATCAAAAGTCATGATAGTTGCTTCTGTAGTAGTTACAGTAGATATTCTTCTTTCGACATTTGATATACTAGCCAATGTATGAGTTTGAGTACTACCATAATTTCTATTATTTAACTCAACAGATTCTTGAAAAGTTAAAGTTAATGTTGCAGCTGTATAAGCTGATTTTCTTGACATTATTTATCTCCTTTTTTACAACTGTACATATTTGTACTAATTATAGTTTCAATTATTTTTGTTCTATTTTCTAAATTTTTAACTTTTTCATCTAATTCATTGTCATCAAAAACATAATCAAACATTTTATCTATTTTGAATTTATCTTTCAAAACATCTACTAATTTATTTAATAAGATTTTAGAAAATATCATTTGTCCATTAGTATTTCTTCGATTTTATCAAATCGCTCATCTATCTTAGTTTCTATTTTAGCAGTAGTTATTTTTAAATCGATTATATCTTTTTCATTTACCTTAACTCTTTTAGCTACTTTTTGTTGTTCGGTTTTTACATTGTCTATTTTACTAGCATAAGTTCCTGTAGTAAAGAATAATGTGCCCGCTACCGTTACCATAGTTAATACTGAAGCTATATTTATAGTAGTATCAATCATCTTTCATTCCTCCCTGTTCCATTATTCTTAAAAATTTATCTTTTAAGCCATTTCCACTTAATCTAGCCATTATTTCTACTTGTGCTTTAAATATACCATTTAATTTTTTCTGTTCCATTTGAACCAACTT
>Ga0208011_1000265_pt1 | contig 21356 bp, 17 predicted proteins | sample 7_EtaG_FD_184080 | JGI IMG/M metagenome (GOLD analysis project Ga0208011, IMG submission 184080) | Marine viral communities from the Subarctic Pacific Ocean - 7_ETSP_OMZ_AT15161 metaG (SPAdes) (version 2) | ecosystem: Environmental > Aquatic > Marine > Oceanic | place: Pacific Ocean | collected...
TTACTTGTAGTTTGCATATAATAACCATTATTAGCATCTACATACTTAGCGAAAAAGGAATCTATACTTGTCCAATCTCTTGTTTTTACAAACATATCAAAACTAAAATCACCTTTATCATATCCACCTGAACCTGAAACTGAACCACTTGCAGCTGCTGGATTTAATTCTGTCTCTACTGTTTTCCATATTGTACATTGGTCGTTTACTCCGTCAAACATATAACCTACTTCACCGTTCCTAGGGTTTGTAACTGCTTGATTATTAACAACATAATTTGGATTACCATTTCCACGTGGAAGACGTAAATCACCATAATCAGTAAATTCATATTTATTTTGACTACCACTTGTAAAGATATAAAGACCTTGGTCTGAAGCTATTGGACCGTTTATATATCCTTTTAGAAGGTCTGATTGATAAAATGCAATTTGTCCTTCTGTAGCATCTCCTGAATTTATATATATTATAGGTCTTTGACCACCTGGTGCTTCAAGTTTAATTGTTGGATTAGTAGTTCCGTAAACATGCAAAGCTTCATCTACAGTCGTTGTCCCAATACCAACTTTACCGTGGCTAACTAAAGTAGTAGTACTACCACTTACTGATAACGAACCTGTGAATGACTGTAAATCTGTTAACTCATCACCGAATTGATTTGAACCAGAAGATACAGCGATAGATGAACTAACAAATGTAGTATGAATTTCTGTTGCTGTTATTGTACCACTTGAGTTTATATCTCCACTTGTTATAACACCAAAAGTAACATTTGAATCAGTTTTAACAGCTTGGTCTAAATTATCATTAATACTTGCAGTAATTGCAGCGATACTTGCAGTTGCAAGTGTCATATTATCATTAATTGTACTAACACTTGCAGTGATTGCAGCGATACTTGCAGTTGCAAGAGTAATGTTTGTAACATTTGTATCAATTTCAGAATCAATTCGACTGATGCTTGCTGTTATTGCCGCGATACTTGCAGTTGCAAGAGTCATATTTGTTTCATTAGATGCAATACTCGCTGTTGCTAAAGTCATATCAGTTTCACGTGAATCAAATCTTGTTGCTATTGAACTTGATGTAGCTGTAATTGAACCACTAATACCAGCTGCTGTAAAATCACTCTCTTCACTTGTAATTCTCGATGCTAAACTTGAACTTACGGCTGTAAATGAACCACTAATAGCAGTACCAGCAGAACTCGCAAAGGAAGTATCACCAACTGTTCCTTGGTCAGGTGTAATAGTTCGTGTATGTCCTAAAATAGTTCCGTGAAAACTTGTTCCACTTTCAGGTGCTGCAGTAAAAGCGATATTAGAACCACTTATAGTATATGCATCTCCAGGGTGTTGTAATACTCCACCAAGAAATATAAACACATTAGTAGATGTAGGTGTTAAAGATTCTCCTCCAACTTCTATAGCAAATGCAGTTGTACTACCATTGAAATTCGATGATACATCATCTATGTCAAAAGAAGCTCCTGCGTCTTTACCTGTTGTAGGTGGTGCTTTACCAATATAAGCCATTAAGTTATCTCCAATAAACTAACTGTTACATCTAACGATGAAGCTGTATCACTTTGAAATTGTAAAACATCTGCCGCTTCCATAACTACTTTATTACCTGCCATAACTTCAACTGCCGAACCGACTGGAACTGGTGCTTCTTTTACTATAAAAACATCATCCACTCCTACTCCAGTACCATTTTTTGCCAATTTTATTGAACCTCCTATATTATTATTGTCTATATTTGCAAGAGACGCTCCTAATATAATTGTCGTTGTTGAGCCAGGACAAGTATAAACGTTAGTTAACGTTGTTCCGATACTACCACTTGTAGTTGATTTAAAAGTATTAGCCATTTTATATCCTTATCTTCTTTCTATAAATATTAAAAATTTTATTATCCTAATGCAATTGATAATGCAATCACATCACCACTTAAACTATCTAATCTTGTTGCTATTGATGAACTAAGTGCTGAAACTGATGGTACACTCATTTCTCCAACATTTACATTACCAAATGAACCTGTTGAAGTTGATGAACCACTCACTAAAACAGATGTACCATCAACAAAACTACTGATACTTGAAGTGATAGCTGCGATACTTGCAGTTGCTAAAGTCATATTTGACTCGTTTGTTTCTGCTTCTGTATCTAAACGACTAATACTTGATGTGATAGCCGCAATACTTGCAGTTGCTAAAGTCATATTGTCATTTATTGTACTTACACTAGCAGTAATTGCCGCAATACTTGCAGTTGCAAGAGTCATATCAGTTTCACTTGAATCAAATCTTGTTGCTATTGAAGAACTAACACCTGAAACTGATGGTATGGTCATTTCTCCAACATTTACGTTACCAAATGAACCTGTTGAAGTTGATGAACCACTAACATTTCCTGTAGTTGTTACTGAATCAATATAAGCATTTCTCCAATATTTAGATGTACTACCTATATCATAAGTACTATCAGCATTTGGTACTAAATTAGAAGTTAAATCAGCACTAATTGTTAATGAATCTGAATCTGCATCACCGATTGTAATATTACCACCGATTGTCAAATCACCACTAAGATTTGAATTACCAACTACTTCTAATCTACCAAATGAACCAGTTGAACTTACTGAACCACTTATATCTCCAAAACTATCAAATGATAATTGTTCTGAACCAGTTATTGCATTACGAAGTTGACCACCACCTACACTAATATTAGCATTACCTGATACAGCTTCTGTAAAAATTATATCCATATGAGAAGCATCAACTGCACTTATACGTTCTGGTATAATTACATTATCACTATCATCATAGACTGTAACTGCTGGATATTGTTCACCGATACTATGTGTTACTCTCCAGTTTGTTGATACTGATGTTTGTGTAAATATTACATTTTTACCTAATTCATCAACTGCTTGACCACCTGTAGATACAATCGCGTTACCTGATACAGGAGTATTAAATGTTATTGTTACTGTATCTGAATCTGTCGCTACAACTGAAGCTGGTATTACAAGTTCATCACTACCATTATAAACATCAATATTAACATATTGATAATCAAAACCGTGAGAAACAGTCCAAGTACTTGCTGGTGTAGATTGTACGTGTTTATATTTTTGTCCTACTTCTAATCCAGAGTAAGAACCTGTTATCAATCCTGAAACATTTAATGAACCTGTAATTTGTATATCATTATGTGTTCTATAAAATGAACCCGTTGATGCAAATATTCCTCCTGCAGTATTATCTAATCTACTAATACTTGCAGTGATTGCGGCGATACTAGCCGTAGCTAATGTCATATTTGTTTCATTAGATGCAATACTTGCAGTAGCTAAAGTCATATTCGATTCATTTGTATCAAATCTTGTAGCTATTGAACTTGAAACAGAAGTGAATGAACCACTAATAGCAGCAATTGAAGATGTAACTTCAATTTCTTCTGCTGTTAATCTTGAAGCTAAACTTTCTGAAACAGAAGTGAATGAACCACTAATTGTTGCTTTTGTTGCGGTACCGAATGTAACACCTGTAATATCACCACTATCGATATCAACATTAGTCATATTTTGGTCATTAAAATCAATAGCACCAGCCGCAGTGAATGCTCCAATTTCATCAGCTGTTAACGTACCATCAACTGTTGCTGAGCCTGTAACTGATAAACTTGAACTTACTGAAAGTGAACCCGTGAAAGAATGATGGTCATCAGTTGCATCACCAAAATTGTTAGAACCACTTGAAACTGCAATTGAAGATGATACATATTGTGTATGAATTTCTACAGCAGTAACTGTACCTGTAGATGTAATATCACCAAAAGTAACATCTGAATCTGTTTTAACAGCTTGGTTTATATTATCATTTATACTTGCAGTGATAGCTGCAATACTTGCAGTAGCTAATGTAATGTTTGTTGTATTACTATCAATTTCAGTATCAATTCTACTTACACTAGCTGTTATTGCCGCAATACTTGCGGTTGCTAGAGTCATATCAGTTTCACGAGAATCAAATCTTGTTGCTATTGAACTCGATACTGAAGTAAATGAACCACTAATATCAGTAGCTATTTGAGCTGAAGAACTTACAACTGAACCTTCGGCCTCTCCTTCTTCTGCTGTAAGTCTTGAAGCTAAACTTTCTGAAACTGCTGTGAATGAACCACTAATAGTAGCTGCTTTTGTAAATTCTTTCATTTCAGCTACACTAGCTGTTATTGCTGCAATACTTGCAGTAGCTAAAGTCATATCAGTTTCACGTGAATCAAATCTTGTTGCTATTGAACTTGAAACTGAAGTAAACGAACCACTAATAGTAGCTGCCTTCGTAAATTCTTTCATTTCAGCTACACTAGCTGTTATTGCTGCAATACTTGCAGTAGCTAATGTCATATTATCGTTGATTGTACTCACACTAGCTGTTATTGCTGCAATACTTGCAGTAGCTAATGTCATATTCTCTTCATTAGCTGCAATACTAGCAGTAGCTAAAGTTATATCAGTTGCGTCTATTGTAGTAATTCGAGATGCTAAACTTGAACTTGCAGCTGTAAATGAACCACTTATTGTAGTACTAACAGTTGAACTTAATTCTAATGCTTCAAGATGAGCAAATGAACCTGTTGATTCAATCGAACCACTAACATTTCCTCTCCGGACTATAAGTCCGTGATTCAGAACATTTTTACCTATTCTTTCTAATGAATCACCCATTAAATTACACCTATGTTATCTCTAATATACTTGCGAACACGTCAATATCATCTTTAGCAGATGCCTTTGCTTCCAATTTATCCCCCGCTCCCAAATTAATTGGTTTTTCAATTACTACTGTTGAATCTGCGGGTACATCTACTGTTTTTAATAAGTACTTTCTATCGTCAAAATTTGCACTTCCACTTACTGAAATATCAATAGTAGCATCATTTGTACCATCAACATTACTCAAATAAATTGCGTGTACTACTGCTGTAGTAGCAGCTGGACACGTATAAAAAGCACCAATTACATTTGATGAACCTGTTGCTGCACTTTTAAATGTATTTGCCATTATTATCCTCCAAAAACTATTGCCATCGCAGTTGCGTGGTCAACTACTGATGTTCCTTGTTCATAAACTCTTCCACCTATTGTATTAATATTACCAGCCGCTTCTATTCTACCAAATGAACCAGTTGAAGTAGAAGAACCACTTATATGTCCACTTGCTGTTATATTACCTGTTATATTTAAATCGTCAGTAAATGAAATTCCTTCAGAATCTCCTCCTGTTGATTGAAAATTATCTGCGTATATTGTACCACTTGCACTTATATTTCCACTTGCAGTTATGTGTGATTCTACCCAAAGATTACCACCCATATGTATACTAGCTGATGGTTTACTTATTCCGAACATTCCTACGTGGCCAGAACCAGATATCCTCAATCCAGGACTATTTTCATTGGTGTAAAATCTAAAGTTCATCGGTTCTTCGTTCACATTAAACCAAAGTTTATCTGTATCGGAATCTTTCTGCCACGCACGTATAAAATTTATACCACCAGCAACAAAATCTATTTTATCACCAGTTGGATATCCTATATAAGTGTCTGTATCATCATTATGATAAATGTAATCGTCAATATACAAGTCAGTTGATGAAATTCCAGAAGATGCTGTTATATTAGCTCCATAAATGTTTCCACTAGCACTAATATTTCCACTTGCTGTTATGTGTGTTTTAACATCTAATCCACCTGAACCAGAAATTTCAGTCGTTTCTGAGCTCATAATAAATCGAGCTATATCAAAATTATCACTTCTTCTAAGTCTAACACCAATTGATGTATCTGAACCTTGAAGATATATTGAATCGCCAAGTAAACCTATTTTCGCATGGTCAGTATATCCATCATCAGATAATTTTAGTTGAGGAAAAGAATTGTTTACAAAAACTCTACCACTTGCACTTATTTCACCACTTGAAGTTATTGAATTAAATATTGGTGAACTTGTTGTTCCTAAACCTTGTAACTCTCCAGTACCTGATATAATACCAAGACTTGCAGTGATTGCAGCTATACTAGCTGTTGCAAGAGTAATATTAGTTGTGTTTGTATCAATTTCAGTATCAATTCGACTTACACTTGCAGTGATTGCTGCAATACTTGCGGTTGCAAGAGTAATATTAGTTGTGTTTGTATCAATTTCAGTATCAATTCGACTTACACTAGCTGTTATTGCAGCTATGCTTGCTGTCGCTAATGTCATATTATCGTTAATTGTACTCACACTTGCAGTAATTGCAGCTATACTAGCTGTAGCTAATGTCATATTTGTTTCATTAGATGCAATACTTGCAGTAGCTAAAGTCATATCAGATTCACGGGCGTCGAATCTTGTAGCTATTGAACTTGATAATGCAGTAGATGAACCAGTAATTATTGTACTTGTTGCTGTACCAAATGTAACACCCGTTATATCTCCACTATCGATATCAACATTTGTCATATTCTGGTCATCAAAATCAATAGCACCGGCTGCAGTGAACGCACCGATGTTAGTTGCAGTTAAAGTACCATCTACTGTAGTTGAACCTGTTACTGATAAACTTGAACTTACTGACAATGAACCTGTAAATGAGTGGTGGTCATCAGTTGCATCACCAAAAGTATTTGAACCTGAAGAAACTGCTATTGAAGATGATACATATGTTGTATGAACCTCAACTGCAGTAATCGTTCCTGTAACATCTAAATCACTATCTATTGTAACATCACCTGCAAAATTACTTGTTCCATCAATATCTAAATTACCAGTTCCATAAATATTACCACTTGCACTTACATCTGCACTTGCTGTTACTGAATTAAATAATGGTGAACTTGTTGTTCCTAAACCTTGTAACTCTCCAGTACCTGATATAGTACTAAGACTTGAAGTTATTGCTGCAATACTTGCTGTTGCTAAAGTAATATCATCATTTATTCTACTAACACTTGATGTGATTGCAGCTATGCTTGCTGTCGCTAATGAACTTTCAGTATCTAATCTACTAATACTTGCAGTAATTGCCGCTATACTTGCGGTTGCTAATGTAGTTTCAGTTGAAGATATATTACCCGCTTTAAGTGTACCAGTTACTAACATACTTGATGCTGAAACTTGACCATCTATATCAAGGCCAGATTTTAGTGTATCTCCTACATATTGATATACAGTCATATAACAATATTCACTATCACTTGGGTCTGCACTAGCGTTCATAAATTGAACTACACCAGTTTTATAATCAAACTGATAATCATTTGTAGAAACTATATCACCGGAACTTAAAGAACTTGTTTCTTCACTTGAAGCTACATCTGATGATTTATATAATACTGCTAGATAACCTGGTGTAGTGTCTTCTGTAGTTGCGTTTGCTAATGCAGATGTTCCATACTTTGGTGATATAAAATCAGTTTGTTGATTATCATTGATTAACTGAGCACCAACTCCACTACTACTTCCAGATGGATTTAAAAAGAACCAAACTTCATTATTAACATTTGATTTTGTTAATTGATGTCTGTACCAATATTTTGCTACTGATTGATTCTCTTTGGTAAAAGTTAGATTTTTTTGAGAACTTCCACTATAAGGTAAACTTGAAGAAGGAATCAAATGAGCTCTTGTATATATCTCTTCAGCTCTTAAATCAAGGACATTAGTAAACGATTCTTGAGCAGTCGTATAAGTATTATGTGTATACCGTCTTGACGCTAAGAGTCTACTTGACTTTGAACCTGAATCTATTAATCCCATTATATTCCCTAACTAAAAGTTAATGTGATATCATCTATTGGTGTTGGGTCACCAGTATATCTAACTATCACGTATAGCTCGTTATCATTACTATCTAAATACATTCCATCAGCATTTCTCATTGGAACTGTATATGTACCACTCCCTACACTACCACCAGTATTTCCATATAAACTGATTGCGTCTGAGAATGGATTTAAATGAAAATCTGTTTGGTGTGCTACACTACTTGATATTGAGTTAGCTGTAGTTTCAGATGGGTCGTATATTCTCGATACACTTAATTCATCTGATGCACCACTTCCACTTGCAGAACTCTTAAAGAGTAATGCACATGCAACACTATCATCCGTTGTAGCTTTCCAGTTAACTAATGTTGTACTATTAAGATTAACTGTCATACTTGTTTTAGTTCCGCTTGTTTGAAATCTTCGTATATAATATTTGTAAGAACCACTACCATAATCTGTCGGATACCAATATCCATAACTACCACCTGGTTCTACTAAATAACCTGGTTTCACTTGTAAATCTTGTTCACCTAAAAATGGTCTACTAACATCATAAGTTGTATCCCAAGCATCACCATTAAATGCAACTACATTATTATTTAATTGTATTCTAAACTCTTCACCTGTAAATACTTCTGTTGTTCCTGTTAAATCACCACCATCATATCCTTGAACTCTCTGATAAACTGCCAAAGAACCACTTGTTTGAGGTTGACCAAAAGAACTAGCTGTATGATATAAATATGTATATGTCGCTAATGTAGATTGACTTGATGCTCTATTTCTTCCTCTCACACCAACTGTAAATGTAGAATCACTAACTCCAGATTGGTTGATGTTTTCTCCAGTAGTACCACTTAATGTGTATAATGCTTTATGATTATAAACATCATCTTTATATGGTACTGTTGAAGTAGCTCTTACTGTCGCTGAAGAACCAGAACCGTCGTATACAGCATTTGCTGTTGATATTGTTCCACCACTTGTACTTAAATCATCAATTATTGAACCTGCTACTGAACCAACACCAACTGAACCTATAGTATCATCTACTAATGTAGTTGATGCTGCATACATTGGATTAAATAATCCGTGAACGGATGCACTTAATTGATATGTAGCTCCGATTAAATAAGGGGCTCCACTTAAACTTCTTGATGTTGCACTTAAATAACTTTGTGTTACTGAAGTTATTCCTAAACTATTACTTCCAATATCACTTTCTATTTGGTCTACTGGTGCCCAAAAGTTAGTTTTTGTTGTTCCATTGACAAACGTATAAAGTCCTGAACCAGTTGCTATTCCAACTTTTAAACCGTGTATACTATAATAACCACTTGAAGATACACTTGTAAAATCAGTTGCAGATGCTCCATATTTTCGTGTCAAAGAACCTGTCATTAAAGTTCCACCCACATCTACAAATTTTCCGTCTTGATATGCTGCAGGTATAACTGCTGGTTGTGATGTTTGTATTTTTGCTAATGTTACACCGTTAGTGGTACCAAAATCAGTTGCAGCTAAATCTAAACTTGATTGTGTAGTAAATGTATTTGATGCTGCTGTTGGTGTAGCGACACTTCCTGTATCACTAAATGATTGTGTTGCTATAACTTTAACATCAAATCGAGTAGCTGCACCACTTGTTAACCCACCTAAACCAAATAACTCACTATCTGCAGATGAACTTACAGTACCTGTACCTGTTGAATTAGAATCAAAATCTACATAATATGTTGGTCCATTATCGTGATATACAGAAATACCACTAAAAATTGTTGTCCCTGCAGCTACCCATTGTTTAGTAACTAAATATTTTAAAGTAGCATTAGTACTATCATAACTTTGAGGTAAATATCCATCACAACTATCAGTACTACCTAAACTATTATTATTTGTATCTACACTACCAAAAGTTAATGTATTTGCTGAAGCGTCAGCTACATCAAGTGAATGACTTAAAACACCTGACATAAATCTTAAAATTTCTGAAACGTGGGTTGTATTGTCAAAGTTATTAAAATAACTTCCTCCTAAATTATGTCCCCATAAATTTGATGTGGGATGTCCGTTAGTAATATTAGTTGTCGTTATAGTTGTAGAACCTGTTACTACATTTGTAGCAGTAAGTGAACCAGAAAAATTAGTACTTCCTGTAACTTCGTGTGCGTTATCAGATTTTAATCTTAACTTTACATCGGAATCAGTTTGTCCATCTATTCTAAAAAGTATTGTACTATCACTTCCATCACCATCAATATCTGCAGACATTGTAAGATGTGTATTTTTAGTGTTTATATCACCAGCTGGTATCCAATTAGAACCGTCAAATAGTTTTAACAAACCATCAGTTGTATTAAAATACATCATTCCTTCTTCAGTTGAACTTAATCCAGTAGGGTCAGCTGAAGATGATGGTAACAACATACCACCTTTTGAACCCATTAATACAGTTAAAGATGCAGAAGGATGTGGAGTTGCAGAACCAGAAAAAGTACCTATGACTACTTGGTCACTAAGTATTGTCTGAGATGAACCCGAAAGGGTAAATGAACCGGTAAATCTAGGATTTAACTGTTTGCTGTCTAATAAAGCCATACTCTATCTCTTTTTGTTTCCTATCTTCCCACCACGAGGTTATAGATTTAGAAATTTTCTTTTTATGTTCAACTGTTTTAGGTTGTTTCATTTTTTCAATAGTTTCCACTGTAAGTTTTCTGTCCATTTGGGCACAAGATTTACATACTGAATTGTTACCAACCGCTCTATCGAATGTATCTTTTCTTGTATAGTATATTATTCTACTACAATCTGGACACTTACGATTTTTTCTATCTTTCCAATGACGTTTTCTCATATTAATAAATATCAATTTATGGTAAAAGAAAAGTGAAAGTAAATAAATAAATTTATATTATTTATATAAAGTCCAAGTAGCTCCGTCAACTGTACCATCATTACCCCCACCACTTGAATCAACTACTGTATCACCTCTACCTTCATTCATTTTCCAGTAACCTTGTAACTCAGGTTCATCAGATAAATCGAAAGGAATACCATTATTGTAGTATGCAGTAGCATTACCTGTTTTATCTCCTCCAAATACTGCAAACTCTCTAAAACTACCTGAAAAATGATGACCAGCATTAGTTGAATTATTTTTATATGCACCAATGGTTAGTCCTTGAGTTCCTGTACCTAAAGCTCCAGTTTCTCTTACTAAATTTATATCTATCAATACTCCATCTACATATAATTTAGAATCTGATAAGACCTGTGGTTGATTAAATAACATCCAATGATGCCATTCACCGTCATCTTGTGCAGAAGTATCATCCCAATATACATACCAATTATTTGCATACCACATTAAAGGTCTACCACTATTATAATTTGTAGTGAAAGCCTTTTTGTTACCACCAAAACCAAATACAGAATAATTTCTGGAGGTTTGATTTGATTTCATCCACCACGAATAGGTTACAGGTACAGGTGTTTCACTACTTGAAAAAGCAGTTTCAACTTCATCATTACTACCATCAAAGTCAAGATAATATTGATTGTCAAATTTTCCCCACGCAACAATCTCATCTGAACCTTGTAAATCATATCCAATACTATCAGTATCAACTTTTAATAAAAATACAGAACCACTTTGTTCTACATTCAATGCATCTGTTTCCATCATTGCACCGTTAATAAAAAACAGAAAATCTTCTTTAGAAGTACTTGTAAACCCACTTGGTGCCGATGCTGTAGTTGCTGTAAAACTTGATGTACTAACACTTACAAAACTACCTGTATGTGCAAAGCTTTTTCGTTGATAATTTTGAAAAGTTTTTCGTTCACCTAAAAGATAAGTTCTTACTGCATTTTCTGTTATGACATTTGTTGTACCTTCATCTGCTAAAGTAGTATCATCTGATATTTCATTAATTTCATAATAGTTTAGATTCAATGAACCTGAAGTTAAAAGACTTCCTGTAAATTCTTGTTTATCATCTATAGTATCACCAAATCGTGTACTACCACTTTCAAATAAAGTAAGTGATTGTGTTAATTGACTTTCTATTTTTTCAGCAGTTAATATACCACCGATTGTTAATTTATATGTACCTGGTAATGTTAAATTTTCTGTAACTGTTAAATTACCGGTTTGTGTAAATGAACCTGTAATTGTATCATTATATATACGTAAACTTCCATTATCTATTATAACAGGAGCAGTTAGTTGATTAAATTGTACGTTAGAACCAGAACCTACATCTTGGCCTATTGCAAAATTTACAGCTGTTCTTGTATCTACAGATAGTTCTTGACCAGTTCTATCAATGTCAAGACCTGTTCCGTTTACAAATATTATTGGATTACTAAGTTTAAAAGTTGGCACCTTTAAATCTCCTATGAATTAAATTTACCGACACCTAAGATTTCATCATCTCCTTCTAATTCATATCCAATACTATTATTATCTACTATTAATAAAAGTGATGAACCCGCCTGTTGAATTTCTATAGCGTCGTGTTCCATATATTGACCATTAATAAAGAATATAAAATCATTCTCTGTTGTTGAAGTCATACCAGTTGGAGCTGAAGCAGTAACCGCAGTAAAACTAGCAGTTGCAGGTACTGTAATTGAACTTGAAGTTTTTACATAATGTTTTCTTAAATATGTTTGTTGGTCGTCTGTTTGATTATCTACATAAGTTTTTACTGCATTTTCTGTAACTAAGGCTGATGCATTACTATCTGCTAATGTAGTGTCATTTGAAATTTCTGATACTGATACTGCTGTATTATTTAAACTAAATGAACCAGTTAATAATAAACTACCTGTAAAATGATGAGTATCATCAAGTGTATCACCGAATTGAGTTGAACCGCTCGCATATATTATTGAACCACTAACAAATTCTGTATGGAATTCTTGAGCCGTTACTATACCACCTATTGTAGCATTTCCATCTACTGTTAAATCTCCTGTTGTAGTTACTGAACCTGTAACATTTATATCACCAGTAATAGTACTGTTATCATATGTTACGTCATCAAATACAAGTGAACTTGCAGATACTTGAGCGAAAGTTACGTTATCTGACGTACCTACTGCTTGACCAATTGCAATAATTTGTTCTAATCTTGAACTACCATCGAATTCAATTCCATCTCTTGATAAAGTAACACCAGTACCAGCATTTAATACTAACGGATATGTTAGTGATATACCAAGTGTATCACTTGGTGAACCCCCTCCACCTGTTGAAGCTTCACTTGATAAGTCTTCTAAAAATTGTCCTGCTTTACCTGTAACATTAGTTATAGATGTATCAGCATCCATACCAAAAACAACTTTTTTAGGTGTTATATATTTTTGTGTTGTTGAACGATGGTCAAAATTTCCTTCAGGTAATAAATAACCTCTTAATGTAACTGTAAAATTAGTTTTAACTAATCTTTCAGCCTCAGCAACTTCTGTAGCATCAGTAAAACTATCTATACTTGTTCTAAATCTTAATTTATCAGGGTCACCCCAATAAGCACCATCTGAATATACAACTCTTTCAACAATCTTATTCATTTGTTCGATATAAGTTGTCCAAATAATAAAATCATAACTTAAAGTTACATAATCTGGAAATGTTACATTATAATATTCTTTTTGTGGTAATATTCCAATCTGAGTTGAAAAATTATCATATCGATTTACATTTGAAAATTTCTTTTCAAAAGTATAAAACATATGTGGATTATTAGCATCTAATTTATCCTGAGGAATCATTTCATCTTTTTCAATAGATGTTCTACGATATGCTATAACTGGTGTAATTGTTTGTCTTTTTTTATCTTTCATAAAACCATCACGTTGAATAGCTTTCCAACGTTCAGGAGACGCATACATAATAGGAACTTTTACATTTTCACCATTATCTTCTACTGATGGTTTGATTACATTTTCAAAATAAAATACAATAGCAGTATCTATATCCATCAACGTTACTGATGGATTTTTTACATCATCATTTGAACGTGATAATATCTGTCCTCGATTTAAAACTCTCTTTTTCCGAGGTAATGGTTTATTTCCTGTTCCACCTGTTTTTATACTTACAGCCATTATATACTTCTCACTCTTTCAATATTAAGGTTAGATATTCTTACTAAGAATGTATCACATACAACTGAATGATTATTACCTGTTTGACCACCTACTAATTGATTTTCACTTATAGAAGAAACTTCCCAATATCCACTATTCCAGTCAATTATATCACCTATTTCAACTACATAACTAATATCAACTAAAGATTGTCGTAAAAATGAAAATATTCCGCTTTGTTGTAAGTCTGGTCCAAATTCATCTGTAGTTGTGGTTTGGTCTTCTGCCGCAACCAAACACGTGATTTGTACACCAGGTTTATATACTTTACCACTTGCAGTTTCACCGTAAAGATTTACTTCTGTATCATAAGCAGATACTTTATAAATAATTACTGGTTGATAAATTATACCATCTTTGTTGGAATTTAAATCACCTACTAGTTCTTTATTAAATTTATCAAAAGTGTCTATGTCTTTTTGTGGGTAAAAACGACTTCCCATATGATTATCCTATGTAAATTGGGTAAGGTACTTTATTTAACTTTTCTTGTAGAAACTCAGCCTCATCTTTATCAGCTTCTAACATTGCTCTTCTACTTGTTTGTTCTAACATTTCTCTAAGTTGAGTTACTAATACTTCCTTTTCAGCTGAAGCTTCTGCCCGTAAAGTATCACCATCTAATGTTGTATCAGCATTAGGTATTGGTATTGCAGCATATTTAGAACGAATCATACCTAATAACTCTTTAGTTAGAGCTAGTCCATATTTTCTAATCCATTGTCTACCAACATCATTTATAAATTGATATTGCATATTATCATAAGGTACATTTGAGTAATCTGATACTACGTTTGCACTTCCACTATATTCAGTAATCAATGGATTGTCTCTATCTGAAGTGTCTACATAATCAAACCATAAGGTATAATTTGAGTCAGGATTTGGAAATACTCTTAATTTATTATTCACAAGTGAAAAAGAATACGCTGATTTTCGTATAGAATCATTCAATTCTATAGCTTGTACTCTTAATAAATCTTCAAATATTGGCATTAATGTAAAAGATACAGCTGGTGAATAACCACCAAAACCAAATCCTTGAACCATATTTATTGTACCGTAACCTGTGGTTGCGTATGGGTCAAAGAATCTTTGCATCGCTGGACTTCCTTCATAATATACTCTTTTTACTTCTATTGAACCACTTCCAGTTCCGTCAACAAATAAATCATTTATATCGTATTCCTGTGAACCACTTTTTATAGATAATGAACCTTTTTTCCAATCTACATCACCCCCGACACCAGCTTCTGTACCGTATTGTTTAGATAAAAATACACTTCTACCCATAGTTGGTGTAACTCTTTTATGAGTAACACTTGAACCTGTTGGTTGTCCAGTTAAATGTAATAAATTATCTTTTATATTAAATTGATTAACTTGTGCAGAATATTCAGATACTGCCTCTTCAAAACAAGCGTAAAATTGTGCAGCTTGTAATTCAACTGACATTATAGGATAACCAAGTCTCCTACCTGCCCACGTAGAAAATTTATCTACATCTGACGAAAATTCATTATCTGCATCATAGAATCCCCAAGGTGTATCACCCTCTGTAAATGAACTACTTCCTGGCCATATTGGTTCTTGTGCCATTATTTTCTCCTAAACTATAATTTTTTATGCTGAAGCAACATATACTTCAACATCTACTGCATTACTACCTGGTTGAACCACTAAACTATCTAAATCTACAAGGTCTGTAACTAAATTAGCGTTAAATGAACCAGATGCGACTGCACCTATACCATCGTGTGGCGAACCCAACATAAAACTTTTACCAGATTCTACTAAAAGACTGGTTGAAGTATCAGCACCTGAATCATCTTCACCGACTTCCACTTGTAAACTTAAAGTTAAACTATTAGAACTATCTAAATTAGTAACTCTAACATATTTTACATCTTGAACATCTAATGCTGAATCAAAAGTAGCAGTACCACTTGCATTACCAACAGAACTTCTAAATCTTGCGATAGTAGTTTCACTGCCAGAAGGACAAGTAACTATTCTTTTAAATACTTCATCAATATCTGAAATCGTTAAAGTATTTTTAGCACCCTGGTCATAACCATTTAAAGTCAACTCTTCTCTGATTATTACTTTTAAGTCTGCCATTATTTTCTCCTAAATTACGAACTTTTATTCATTAATAAATATAAAGAACTTGAAGAAACAAAAAAAGGGAGACCGAAATCTCCCTTTTTTATAGTTGTACCTTAGTACGATTCAATCATTACTGTTTATTAAACATAGTTTACATCAGCAACAATAACTTTACCGTAGAATTCAGGTCTGACAATCTTCTTAGCGTATCTTGTCATTACACCTTTTCTAGGAGTAAAGTTTTTAGGGTCGTACACAAGTGGTGTCATTATTAACGGTACATAAGGAGCATATACAGCACCAGTTTCAAGGAAATTACTTCCTCTGAAACCTACGAGAATTACATTCTCAAACTGATATGGGTTCTTATATACAGTATAACGGTTATTTAACATACCCGCTTTTTGTACACCCATTGCATAAGATTTATTTGTTGAATCACCATCAGATGAAGTTGAATATCCAGGAATTGATTCAAGGACTGTTGCAACTTCAGGTGAAACTACTATCCAATTTGCACCACCACGTAGTGTTTTCTGATGAATTGCATTGGAAACAGACTGTATCTTGTTACCAAGAGTCTGGAACCAATCACCTTTAGTGTATGCATTAGATTCACCACTTGATTGTGCGAAGTTAGAATTTGCTGAATCATATTCATATCCAACTCTTGCACTCCAACGTTCTGTTTTAGCTGATGCGTTAAGACGAAGCATATCAAGGATTTCTAAGTCGATTTCCATTGATACATACTCACTAAGTAGTGAAGTAAGTTCTGCTTCTGCGTCAACTGAATGATAAGCGTTTAAGTCTTGAGCTAACTCAGGAGTCCAAACAGCTTTCAATTTACGTGTTTTAGCAACGATAGCAACTGAACGCATTGCGATATCGATTTCTGGGATTCCGGCATCCGTTTCAGGATTGTTTGAAATACCAGAAGCTTCGAAGTCACCACGAGTTACATCAGTAGGCTGTTTATGATAGCGAACTGAAGCTGTTGTTACAGCTGCGCTCTCTTTTACGATAAATCGTACGTGAGTTGCACTAGCATCACCAGGTGCTACTTCGTTTCCAGCCACACCATCAAGCATCTTAGTATATGCTGGATAGTAAGCTGTAATTGCTGATGAACCAGTTGGTTCAAATGCTCGTATACCTTCTTTATCAGGGTTAGTCATTGTACTAATTGGTATATCCCAGTTTTTAAGTGTTCCAGCTGAGACAGATGATGATAGTGAAGGTTCAAAATCAACATTAGCCATAGTAGCTGAACTAGTTACGGCAGCAAGTGCTTGTACACCTGTTGTCACGTCATTAACTGAGTATCCGAATGCACCTGCTCCATAAAGACCCGCTGTTGGGTCACTATCTGAACCAGATGTTACACCGAATACCTGCTCACCAGCACCGAAGCCGGCTTGAGCTGTTCCGTATTTGAAATCAAGATAGAAAATCAGACCTGAAGGTAAGTTCATAGGTTGAACTGACACAAATTCTTGTGCTGCTAATTCACCAAAGATTTTTCTTACCAATGGTAATGCAACACCAGACCACTCTTCAGAATTAGACGATGTTCCTGTTGAACTAGCTTCATCAATAAGTTGACGAGCTTGATTCTCAAGTAAACATGCCATTCCGGAGACTCTGTGTTCATCTTCCATGCCTTCCAACAATCCTGTTGGTTCCCATTTCTTGACCAATCCGCGTGTTTCTTCCATGCGTTGACGATACGGATTAAACCCGTCCATCAACTTTTCGATTGTTCCAAGATTTTTAGACATTATATTTCTCCAATATAAATGTTATGAAATTAAAGAATACCAGCTAACTTCTTGAAGCGGTCTCTCAATTCTGAACCTTCAGCAATCACTTCGTGTTCTTGCTTTTCAGATTTAGTTGAGGCTACTGCTTTAGAGGCTGAACCTTTTGTTTCTTTTATTTCGGTTTTAGATTTTTTCGTTCCAAAAGACTCTGCTAAAGTGGAATAAACCAATTTAACTTCACGAAGATTATGTGCTCTATCAAAGTTTTCCACAACTTTCATTTTCTGGTCATTGGTTAACCCATATGAACGGAAAAGTTTGTTTGTGAATAGTAACTTTGCATTAAGCAAATTAACTTCGTTCAATTTAGAACGTAAGTATTTAACGACATTGCGATGCTCGTCAAGTTCAGATTGAAGTTTATTAACTTCATTCTTCTCTTCTTCATCATCTTCTTCTTCAGAAAGTGCTGCAATTACCTCTTCAAGGTCGATGTCTTCTTCGACATCTTCAGATTCTACATCTTCTTTAACAACTTTATCTTCAGAATTTTCGTGTCCAGCAGCTTTATCTGAGCCTTCTCCTTCAGGTCCTTGCGCACCTTCTTTAGAAGATTCATCAGATTCGCCTTCGTGATTGTCACTTTTACCAATACCAGAAGTTTTATCTGTATCTTCTGCTACCGGTTCAGCGTCTTCATCACCTTCTTCTTCTTTAGACTCTTCAACTTCAGCTTCATCATCATCACCTTCTTCTTCTTCAAGTTCTTTAAGAACTGCTTCTAAGTCAAGGTCATCAGATTCTTCCATTTCTGGTTCTTCTTCAGCTTCAGGAGCTTCTTCGTCTTCTTCAGAAACTACTGGTGCATATTTAACACCATTAATTTCGATTACACCTTCCATGTCCATTTCTGGTTCATCTTCTTCGTCACCCATTTCTTCTTCATCTTCTTCCATATCCATTTCTGGTTCTTCTTCAGAAGCTGCGTCTGTTGGGTCTTCGTCATCTTCCCACTTCATACCTTCTTCAGGAGCTTCTTCTTCAGGAGCTTCTTCATCATCCATTTCATCTTCAACTTCGATTTCAGATTGGATTTTTTTAGAAAGCATAGATTGGAGGCGAGGTGTGAAAGCTTCTTCTAAAGCGATTTTAGCGTTTTCAAGAGCTGTTTCACGAACTGCTTTTGCATCTGCAATGGCTTCTTTTAATAAGTCATCCATTACTTTTCTCCTATAATTAAATTAATAATTATCTTTGTTTGGATTTAATATAGTTATTGGGAACTATAATGTGATTAACATTTTCGATTACATTACAAGAAGGCTAAAAAGCCGTAATGTATTTTACGTATATATAAATATATACAAATTAAAAAATATAACTAATTATATGAATTTTTTTTGTGTCTTAATCTAGCTTTAGCTTTTTTCTCTTTTCTAATAACAGATGGTTTTGTATAAAACTCTCGTTCTCTCAATTCCAACATTAATTTAGATTCTTTTACTTTTTTCTTTAAGATACTTAAAGCTTTTTCTATCGACTGTCCTTTACGAACTTTTACGTAAATCAAGTGGCCTCCTAATCAGATTCGTTGTCGCCTTTCCAATTCGCATCTATATAATTATAAAAATCTTTTTTCTTTTCATCGTCTAATTCATCTGGTGAAGAAATTCCATATTTTTTAAGAGCTGCATCAAAAAATTTCTGATATTCTTCTTTATCACCAGCTACTTCTGTAACTGTTTCACCTATCTCATAATAACGACCAAGAATATTACCCATATCTTCGTATAAAGCACCCATTCGTTGCTGTAATGATTTAGCTTCAGTAGCAATTTTACCAAATTGTCCAGAAAGACCAGTTAATTCTTTCATATTACGATTTACTGTAATCTTATCGAACCAATCTTCAGTCTCACTTAAAGTATGTGATTTAGCTTGATTTGCAATCCAACTAAGTTTTTCAGCTACTTTTGTTATATTAGATTCACCAAATATTGATTCACCTAACTTGTTATAGCTTGAAATTTCAGTAGTTAAACCTTCAATATCAACTTTTTCTTCAACTTCACCATACTTTTCTTTAACAATTTTAGATAAACTAATATTGTCGTGAAAACCACCACCTGATACAACACCACCTAGCATAGTACCTGAGTAATTTTCTTTTAATATCTTTTTCATTTTTATTGTTTTAGACATAATCTTTAATCTCCTACTAATAAATATAAACTATCTTAATTTTCTACGTTTTGAATACCTTCTAAATCCGTCTCTTACTTTATTCCATAACATTTGTATAAATGCTTCTTCACCATAATGTGTTCTTTTAACTGGACCTGTTTGAATACCTCTTGCTAAATCCATAGCATCATATTTACCACTTTTAACACCCTTCATCATAGTTTTAATAACTTGTTGTGATGCTTTACCTAAATGTTTTGACATCACATTTAAATCTCTATCTACGTGTATCTGTGCTTCTTTTGAACTATAAGGTAACACTTCATCTATTTTTTCTTCACCAAAAACTCTTTTAGATGTGAAAAAATCATAAGCATCTGAATTATTTGCAATAACATCACTATCAGTTCTTGGTACTTTTACAAAATTACTTTCAGTCATTAATTTTTTATAGGTTGATTTTTTACTCATCTCATCTTTCCTAATACTTTTTGCACTCTATACATAATATCAAGTAAATCAGGTAAACTCCTATGATATTTTTCTGCCCATTTTTCAGGATTACGAACTTTTTTTAACGCTTTTTCTAAACCATCAAGTGAAGAATTAATTTCTCGTCCTGCATCTTCAGGTTCAATATATCGTTTCTCTGTTATAATATCTTTTAATTTAATCATTTTTTACCTAATTTAGTTTGGCCGAATCCTCTTATCTTATTCAATGCTTTAAATCCACGAGCTATTTTATTAGTATCTGCCCATTTTCCTAATTTTATATCTTTCGGTGCTGATAGATACCATAAATCACCCTTTTTATCAACTTCAAGTTGTAAAGTATACTTTTCTTTTCTATCAAAACCTCTTTGCTCTACATCAATAAAAAATCCAACCTTATCTCTACTTTTACTAAATCCACGTTTCATTTGTTTGGCTGTTTTAGGTTTTAATCCTGCTTTTCTCATTGACTTAACAATACCGCCTAAATAAACATCTATACCAATATCTTCATTTACGGATTCTTTGAACAATGGTCGACCTTTTTTCTTTTGAATATTATTTAATTTTTTAATCAATATTTTTTTCATCTTTTTATCGTCAGCTGTTTTAAATTGTGTGTCAAAGACGTGTTGCATATATGCGTGAAGTTCTTTTGGCCCCATTTTTTCATTTACGGATTCTTTTTTTAAAAAAGACATATCCATTTTATGTTTTTTCATTGAAGCAATTGCTTTACTCTTACTCATCTTAAATCTTTTCATTAAGAATTTCATTAATTCTTCACCGCCTATTGATTGAGTTGCCCTTCTTCTAAA
>Ga0208011_1000268_pt1 | contig 21330 bp, 5 predicted proteins | sample 7_EtaG_FD_184080 | JGI IMG/M metagenome (GOLD analysis project Ga0208011, IMG submission 184080) | Marine viral communities from the Subarctic Pacific Ocean - 7_ETSP_OMZ_AT15161 metaG (SPAdes) (version 2) | ecosystem: Environmental > Aquatic > Marine > Oceanic | place: Pacific Ocean | collected...
TTTGTTTTATTTGGGTTAAGAGGTTTCTTTTTAATTTTACCAGCATACTTTTCTATAAGTTCATTAGGATTTCTGTAAGAAAATATATCTTCTTTATATTTCTCAGCTATTTCCACTGCTTGCTCTAATTTATAAGCGTCCTCTTTTAATTTTATATTACTTGTAGCTAACCATTTAGTAGTTATTTGCTCGTATTTCCTTTTTTTATTACTAGGAATATTTAAACCATCTATAAAGACAAACATATTATCTACAGTTTTAGATACTAATCCATCTTTAACTAAATCAGGACGAAACTTAGATATTGTTTTCTCATATTCAGCTCTATGACTTTTTGAATATTTTATATTATCATAAGTATCGGGCGAACTTAACTTATCAGCGTCTTTAATTGATTCTAAATTAGCTTGTTGAACCTTAGATTTAACATCCAATTGATCTAAAGCATGCTTAACCTCTTTAACATTTTGAACCGCGTCATCAGCAAAATAAAAGTCATTATAACCTTCAGAGAATTTTTCTAACATCCACGCAGCCTTTGCTTCAGCCGTGCTGTTACCAAGCCCTGTTATATTTTCTAAAGGTATCTTCATTCCTTGAGATTCTAAGAACTTCTTTATATGTGTAGCTGCCTCGGGTGGGCGAGCTGTTAGTATATAGTTGTGTTCATTTCCAAACTTACTAATACGGTCCATAGCTTTATTAAAGAACGGCCCTTTCTCACCTTTAGTCACAACGTCAAACTCCTTAAAATCAAACTCTCCACCTCTCTCTAGTATTCCCTTACCTTCTCTAGCAAATTCTTCAGCGTCTAACCTTCTTTTTTCATAACTTTTAGTAAATTGATCCATTTTGGATACAACTTTTGACGGTAAAGCTTCCCCAATTTTTAAATTATCTGTTTTTATTTCTACAAAGCTTTTGTCAAATAATAATTTAAAAGGCAACTTATTAGCCTGTACAGCTGCATGGTTTTTCGTTACTATCGATTCTTTTAACGTTCTTTCTTTTCTGACTTTATTCCTAGCTAAAGCTGTTTTTAAAGATGTTTCAACAAATAGCATTTGAACATCATAACCTTTATCTTTAAATTCTTGTACTTGTTTCCTCATTACGTTTAATGAACCACCAGTACCGTCTATAATAACTCCATCTCCTTTACCTTGATATTTCATTTGCTTACCCTTAGCTATTTGTCTAGCTTCCCATTGCAATTTGCCAAGTTGAGACATTTGCTCTGATGTAAGGTCCTTCATATCTCTTGGTAAACCATGATTTTTCTTTAACCACTCTAAAGATATATCGGAGTTGACAACTTTAAAACCTTGTTTCTCTAAACTTAATTGTTTAATCACGCTGGATTTACCACTACCAGCGCCACCCGCTAGAAATATAACTTTTCTACCGGGTTTTGGTTGTCCATCTACATTAGGTATTTTAGCTATTACACCAGATTTTGTCCTTGCCAATGTATCGTCAAAGTCCCAGACACTAATGCCTTTTCGTTCTTTATCTGCTTTTCTGCCTTCTTTAAAAGCCTTATCCACCTTTTTTACAGCATCTATTTTCTCTTGAAATGTCATTTTTTTAACATTCTTTTTCGAAAATGCCACAGCAGATCTCGGTAGTGCATTGACAAATAATTTTCCATTATATGCATCTGCTTCTTCAAATGCTTTTCTATTTTCTATTTGCTTAGCGGCTACACCTAAAACTTCGTGAAGAATTTTAGCTGCATCTCCACCTATTTTTAAAGTCTCACTGATACGGTCTCCAACTAATCCTCCTGTCTTTAAATCAAGCGTTTTAAAAGCAAGCGCGGGGTTACTACTCAGTACATTTAAAAATGGAAATACGTTTCCGCCTTTAAAAAATTCAGTGTTACCAAGAATTTCGCCTGTAGGTTGTCTACCCTCATTAGCTTGTCTAGCTGTTTCAGTAATGATAAACTGTTCTAAATTAGGGGACACAAGTCCATAATCTTCCATAAACGCATCAATATCCTTAGACTTTCTATGTTTGGTCAATAAGTTGGAAACGGTAGCGGTGTGCGCTAAATTAAAGAATGCATGTTCAGCATGAAGACCGCTTGCTTTAGAACTTCTATAAGTTATTCCATCACGGTCAGTAGGTTTTTCTAACGTTACATATCTAACAGTATTTAAACCTTTAATAAGACCCTCACCAATATTAGTTTGTATTTGTAAAAATTTATGTACGAAATCCGTTCTTGCAGTAAACTCTATTGCGTTAGGAGCTTTTAAAACATATTTACCCAACGTTTCTATTAATTTATCTCTCACCCATTGGTTTGCTTCTAATGTTTGCTCATATGTGAATCCTTCTGCCGTCGCTTCTTTTCTAGACCAATTTAATAATTTATCTTGGAAACCAGGTTTATCATGATTTTTTTCATAGAAATTTGCTTGATCTATCTTATATTTACCTATATTCAATATTTTCATAGCATCCAATATAGATCTCTCATTCCCGTCAACATCTTTTATCTCTGTTCCATCTTTCCATTTTGTTGGTAGTGTTTCACTAGTTCCTTTTAGCACCTTTTCGTAGTTAAGGATTTGATAATTTGTATTTGCCTCAGTAGTTCCATCTTCTTTAAGCTTTCTTGAACCGGGTTTTAACTGAACACCGGGTTTTCCATCAACTCTAGTTCTAGTATTTAAACTGCCCTGACCACCTGAAAGTATTAATTTATTTATCATCGTGTGAAGGGTAAAAAATTCTCCAGGAAGTAAATCAAAAGCCTCTCCTTGACGTTTAAAGAAATTTTCACGAGCAGTTTTATTCATGCCAAAAGTTTGTGGATCCGCCTTTATCTTTGCTCCAGGGTTTTCTTTATTCCATTTCTCAACAATCTTTTTAAAACTTTCGTTAGTAATAGATATTTCGTCTAACCTTTCTAATCTTTCTAATTTATCACCAGATAAAATAATATCCGCTTCTCTAAAAGCCAGTTCATATAAAGTAGTTTGTTCAAACAAATCTAGCTCAACATCTCTTAATGATTCTATATAATCTGTACCATATCTTTCTAAGCACTTTTTATCATATACAGCTTTAATCCAAGCGTTCTCTGGTTTTCGTATATTTTCTATTCTCTCTGTTACGGTTAAATACTCTTGTGATTTTTCAAATTTTCTAAGTTCTTTTTTAGAAAACATAACACCAGGACCTCTATCTATAACATCTAAAACTTTAGCTGTTAAAGCAGTTGCGGCTATATCAGTTTTTTGTTGTAGAGTTAATTCTTTTAGAACATCAACCATAACTGGTTTAAGGTCTCCGTTTTTATCCCTAATCATTTTAGGAGTACCATCTACTTCGTAAGCTTGCTGTATTGGTTTTCTTAGAGCTGTTGGCACAGCATCTTTAGCTGTTTCAATAGAGAGTATTCTAGCTAAACCATCCTTACGAGTGCCATAAGCCGAAGCGGACATACCCTTTGCGTTTGCCCAAGACTTATACGCTTTTACACCTGGATCAACAAACTTCCATTTATCTAAACCTGTTCTTGTTTTGTCTAGTTTTTTAAGTTCTTTCTTTGTTGTTTCAAGTAGCTTATTATTTTCAGCTATTAACTTACTTCTTTCTTCTGGCTTTAGTTTTTTATCACGTTCAATCTCTAGTTCTTTCGCCTCTATATCTCTTATTTTTTTAGTAAGCTTTTCATATTGTGGGCCGTGTTTTCCAAGAGGATACCCAGCTTCAAAAGCTTCTTCAACTGTCATTTTAGCTTGTTTACCTGTTTTAAGATCGATTACTGGCTCGTAAAATATATCTATTTTAGATTTTATTAATTGACCTAGTCCACGAGGCGTTTTCCCCACCTCTCTTACCATCTCAAAACTATTATCTATAAAATCTTTATAAACCTCGCGTGTACCAAAAGCGTTTTTAACGTCTTTCCACATATCATTCTCAAAAGACTTCTCCATTTTTTCCAAGAAAAGTCTAGGCTTATTTTTAGCAGTAGCATAAATATCACCAGCAGTCCTAAACGCAGACTGGACAGCGTGTCTAAATTTGCCAACTAACTCTTTACTACTTTTGCTTGTGTCTGCTAACTTATTTCTTTCTAATATAAACTTTTTAAATTTAGATTTTTGTTTAATAATTTTTTCCTTAGTAGCTTTTTCAGCTGCTATTTTAGAAATTTTCTTAGCCGTAACGTCAACATCTGCGCTTTTAGCTTTAACACTTTTACCTAAAAATTTATCTAGTATACCAGGATATCTTTTAGCTATGTTACTAAACACATAAGCCATAAAACTATTACTTTCAGCCGGGTTCCATGTTCTAGAAAATTGTACTAATTCCACTTGGATATCAGCTCGTAAATCTTCAAGAGGCTGCCTGTTCTCTATACCTTCTGATAAATCAAATTTGAGTTTTGCTAAAGCGTTTACAGCCGCTAAATTATTTAGTATTAACGCATCTTTTATTTCTTGAGTTACAAACTCTTTAGCCTTGCTTTTATCTACTATTACTTCACCATACTTTTTGTGCTTTGCAATTTCCAACCCAGCTTTTTTAGCGTTTTCTATAACTTGTTTTTCTAAAGTTGTATTTTTTTCTACCGTTACTTTAGTTTTAGTTGGATCTTTTAGTAAATCTTCTAGTTTAGTTTTAACCGCCTTTTTAGATTGAGCAGTTCCTTCACCTTCTAAAAGGTTTTTCTCAGATTTCTTAATAGCTTCTTTAATAGCTTTAGCTACTTTAGTTTCTTTAACTTTAGTTTGTTCCTCTACTCCTTTAACCTCTTCTCTTAGAGTTCTTTCTCTAGCTATTTCGCTTAAACTGTACATGTCACGTATCATAGCATGTAGGTCTTCACCCGCTTTTTTAGAGTTGATACCTTTACCACCCATTGCTTCTGTATAATCTTTTGCTTGAGTTTTTTCGTACCAACTAGGAAATACTTCTTTTAATCCAGGGTAAAATAATTTACCTACACTACGAGTTCTAGATTCTTTATATTTTATAGCGTTATCTTTTAAAGCTTCACCATAAGATGTTATATATTCTTCGTAATAATGTTCTTTTTTATATTCAACAGTAGCACTACCATCTTTATTTTCTACAACGTTTTTAACTCTATCAGAATCCATCCAAGCACCTCTCTTGCTTTTTTTGTTAAAGTTTTCTACTTGTTTATCATACTCTTCTTTAGATTTAAAATCTTCATATCTATAATCATCATTTATTCTTTTTTCTACAATCTTTAACTCAGCATCAGTTAACTTCTTTTTAAAAGCGTCTATAACATCCATACCCTCTTTACTCATGCGAGTTCTCTCCACGCCATGCTTATCAGTGTATTTTTCTTTTAACGCGTCTTTTAATATATAATGAGTAAGCTCATGCAGCCCCGTACCTAGTGACCTAGATATCATTGCTTGATCTTTATTTATAAAAATTTGAGATGGTTTTCCTTTAGTTCCTTTAATAAAAAATCCCTCACTTGTTTCTCCAGCTGCTTCTTGCCCACGTTTTTTAAGTTCTTCTTTATATTTTGCATCACTAAGTATATGGAAGTTTTTCTTTTTACCACCAGCTGCTTTAAATAAGTTTTGAGCAAACTTAGTTTCAGCTTCAAACATTTGCTCCCAAGCTTTTTCAAATCCCTTTACTTTTTCATTTACTTCTTTAATTAATTCAGCGTTTTTCTTTTCTAATCTTTTTAATTTTATATCAGAATCGTATGTTTTAGGATTATCTTTTAAATGTTTTATAGCATGACTATTCATAGCTATATCTACCATGTTTCTAATATACAAATTTTTAGCCTTTTTACCTTCTGGTGTCGTAGATCTTAAATTAAAAACCTCTTCAGCCATCCAGGCGTGTTCTTTTATAACACCATGCATACCTTCAAAAAACACCTGACTTTCACTACCCATCTTCATACCGTGATTGTATAACATGTTTTGCAAATCTGCATGAGACATTTCAGATATTCTTTCTAAATCTTTATCTGTGTAATCACCAGTTCTAAGACCAGTCATTGTAGCATGATCTTCAGCTAATTTTTTGTTATATTCTTTGGTAGATTCAACAGATTTTTGTGCTTCAATAACATAATTATGTTGTTCTAATGTTTTTATGTTATTACTTATTTTTTCTTTCTTTTCTTTAGCTTCTTTAATTTTTTTGCTTATTTTTTCCTTTTTCTGTTCTTGATTTAATTCTTTATCCTTTTTTATTTCGCTAATGTCTTTTTTTGTTTGTTTATCTACCTTTTTGTTCTCTTCTACACGTGTTGTTTCTAACTTATCATAAGTACCATCTTTTTCTTGGGTTCCTTTTCTATTTAAATTATTAGCAGCATCTTTAGAAGCTACAGTGTTTTTGTTTAAACCGGCTATGCTCTCCATTATAGAGTTTTTAACTTTAGGCACCATAGTTCTACCTCCTAAAACAGTCATAGCTACCCACGTGTTTAATAGGTGCTCTGTGTCTGTTAAATGACTAAGTTCTTTAGCTGTCGCTAGTCTTCCGTTGTTTACTAAAGAATTAATCTCTTCTTGTACGAGTTCAGAAACAGTTAAAAGCCCCGTGGCGGTTGCACCATGTAAACCAGCTTTTCCAACAGCTTTAATTGGTTGCGCACTTACGTTAGCTACACGCTTCCATTTAGCTGACGCTGGGTCAATCTTTGTTAATCCCTTTAAAACACCTCCGTATTGGCTAGCATATATACTTTTTGTTGCCCAATTACTAAACATTCCTAACGCACCACCAGTAGCACCCATAACAAACGGGAACGTAAGTCTAGTCTCACCTGTTTGTAAATTAATTGTTCCCGCTTTCCACATATCGCTATGCTTACCACCCATTAATGTTTGCCCTAAAGCCTCAGCTGTAGCCCATTCAGCAGTGGTAGCAACACCAGGCACAACAACATTTTTTACAACGTTTTTATAAAATTTACTTTTAGAAGCCTTAGTTAATCTATTAGCTATTTTACCAACAGCTGTATGAATACTCTTTGTTGCTCCAGCCGCATTAAATGCAGCGAGTTCTATTAGTAGCGGCGCTAAATCTGTTATCATACCAGCTCCACCTTCAGCGGCGTCTCTAAGTGTATATCCCTTACCCCTCTTGTTCATATCATACCAGGGTTTACCTTCGCCTCTATCTGGTATTACAAATCCATCTCGTTCTAAAGAGGTTTCAAAAGCTTCAACCATCTCATCCTCTGTTACTTCTCCCTGTCCTTCAAACCCAGCGGTACTACCATATATAGCTTTAGCATAATCATCAAAAACACCACTTATAAAGTTTTCTTGAGGATTTTGTGATAAATCCATATTTAAGTGTAACGCCCTATAGTATGTTCTAAAATTCTTTAATGCTTCATTGTAATCTAAAGCATCTCTAGATCCACCTGGTAATTCTGTAAGTAAACCGCCTACTATTTCACCTTCTTCAGTTTGTCTAGTACCTATAAATAAGTTATTACTATCAGTAACTTCAGCTAATTGAGACATGTCATTGTCAAAACTATCATTATTGGGATCGAATAAATCACCAAGAGATTCTATATTTCCAAGACCTTTATAAACCTCTGCTCTATTCGCGTGAGCGTTTTTACCAGAACTTAACATATCATAATAAAAACCTTCTAACTTTTGCGCTAAATATTCTATATTATGGTTTTTAGCTAACATATCAGCATTCACTTCCAACTGTGCCTCTTCTTTGGTAAGACCCTCTCCCTCTTCAGTTGTTTTTTCTATATCAATAAAACCATCTTCATCATACAAAGGAGTAATTCCTAGATCCTTACTCATTTGCTTGTACTTACCCTCTAAATCTTCTAATTTTTCTTCTAAAGCGGGTCTTCCTTCGCCACCAAAACTAGGATCATCTAAATCTTTCTTCAAAAAATTAAGCATATCACCTATCCACAAAAGATTCTGCTCAGAAGTTTTCCTTAACGCTATTACATCACCGTTGTCTTTAGTATCTTTGTATACTCCTTCAAATTCAAATGACGTTGTACCGTCAGCATGTTTAATTGGTTTTATATTCCCTTCTCCTAGATTACTTACTCTTTCATTTTCATCGTCCTTTTTTACATCCTGTTGGTGTTGTTGGTATATTTGCTCTCTATTATTCCATATATATTCGTAAGATAAAAATTCTTGACCGCCTTTACCGTCGTCAACCATCATACCCCCAGACATATCAACCTGTCTTCCTTCAAGAAATAAATTACCAATTTGTCCTATAAGAGGTGATTTAGCCATCCAATCTTTCCATACTCTACCACCAGTTTTATAATCTACATTATCGTGAAAAGCGCTTACTACACCAGCTGTTCTAGCATTTAGTTTTTCATTTACAGTAGCGTTTGGATCATTAACAACTCTGCTTATCCATTCTGTATCTACACCTGTGAAACTAGGCGTTTCTTTATCAGGATTAATAATTTTGTCCAAAGTATGTACAAATTCTCCAGCACTATTTTCATCATCTAGAAAATTTAACATGCGAGTATTTTCGGGTCCAAGTGTATTTATAACTTCTTGAAAGTCTTTCTTTTTCTTTTCAGGATTTAGTTCATATTTAATATGGTTAACTAAACTCTCAAACATTTGATCGTCGTCAGTGTACTTACGAACACCACCTTCGTGTTTTCCTGGCATACCCCAAGATAAACGGGCATCACCACTAATGCCTCCATAAAAATCAAATACAGCTCCCTCACCAGGTTTTTGGTCACCTACTAATACTTCAATAGCATCTTTACCACCTTTAACTTCGTTAAAAGTAAGAAGATGAGATATATCAGTATTACCGTAGTGTTCTTCTAAAAGATTTTTAATCTGCCCTTCTCTTTGTAGGTAACCTTTTGGACCTTTGACAGCTGTTTTAAAATCTTCTACTGTTGGGTGTGAAGTGCCAACTATAGGTCCAACTTCACTCACCTCTGGAGACGGTGCGTCTTCTGGGGACTGTAAGTCCAAAGAAACATCATCTGTCTTCGGTTCTTCACCAGCTAAACTTAACTCAGGAGTATCTAATAAAAACTGTTCTAAGGTTTGATTGCTCTTCTTAGCTTCGTTTAGGACCTCTTCTTCCGTATAAGTATATCCGTTAGTATGTAAATAATCTGGCATATTTATGTTTTAATTGGTGGTTTGTAATTTTTCCATAACCATTTCCAAATTTCAAAAGCTCTATCTTCTGTACCTCCAAATTTTGGATCCGCTTGGAACTTTTTCCATTTACCACCAGCATATCTCAATCTGAAAGCATCATTACCTTTAATTCTCTCCATTTCAAGACCGAGTACATTCATGTCTGTTAAGTAATCTATTATATTATCCTCATCTTCATCCACCGCGTTTACAAATGCTTTTGGCAGAGCGCGTAATATGTTGGGTTTTGATCCAGCAAATGGATTCTCACCAGTATCGTCACCAACAGTATAAGTTATTAACGTTGGTTGAATACCTAATTTTTTAGCAATATCCTGTGGACTATTAAAAGTCTCCCAATCGTCTTTTCCACCATCCATTGGAAGTAGCTGGTATTCACCATTTTTTCTTCTTGAATACTCCCATTTATTAGTAAAAGGAAGTAATGTAGCTTTATAATCTTCACCAGTATTTAACGCATCTATAGTAGGATTAACTATATCAACACTGTGGTGTTGGTTGTTAATAACGTAATTACCTGATTTCTTATAACCAGTTAGATTTGTATAAGTAGGATTTTTAAATTTATGCATATCTTCCCCAATTCTATCACTATAATCTAAAAACATTCTTTGAGTAGTTTTAAACTCGTAATTTCCACTTTTCCTATTTAAAAGCGCATCCTTAACTATTTTATAATTCTTTGTATTAATAGAACCATCTTCGCCTATAAAATCACTTGCACTATATCCTTTCTTTTTATCAGCCATCTCATCAATCCCCATTTTTTCAAGTTTAGCCTTTCCCATACCAGCAAATATCGTAGCTGATTCCACACTTTCACTATTTAAATCCTCAATCCAACTTGTTTTACTACTTCCAAGAGCGTGTTGCATAATACCAAACAAACTAGCTTCATCTCGAACAAACCCCGCCATCCAATTTCTATGTCCCGATTGACCGAAAGTAGGTGCATTTGAAGTTAATAGTTTGTTATATCCTTTAGCTAGTGTGTCAAGTACTTTTTGATCAGTTTTAGGAATTAAATTATCAGCTAGATCGTTCATAGCTATTAAATAAGGTTTACCACCTTTCTCCGTTAATATATTCCCATCTAGATCTTGACCAGTAACAATCTCACCAGATTTATTTCTTAAGATGAAATTAAAATCATCATTTTCATCCGCTGCTAAAGTAACGTGATAACCAGCAAATTCCTCTAATCCTTTTTGTCCCGGTGGTATTACCCCAGATTTTGTTTTAAAAGCAGCTAAAGCATTTTGCATTAACAATGCCATTTCTCCACTCGCTTCTAAATCAACAAGTCCTTTTGCTAAATTATCATTTGTAAAATTGTCTATATTCTCAAGATATTCAAGATTATTATATAAATGTGTTCTTGCTGTTTTAAGTTCGTGTCTTCTTATTTTACTAGCTTTATCTTGTTTAAGTCCTAAACCCCTTAACTCTTTTCTAATCTCTCTAAACTTATCTGCCATAGATATTGGTTCTAATTTTATTCTATCGACCGTTTTTAGATCTGTTGTAAAATCTTTTGGTAAACCTTTTTCTTTTCTATGTTTATAATATGAGTCTGGATCTTCAAAAAACTCTGTTTTTCCTTTATCTGTATGATATATCCTATCACTATCCTTGTACTTCCAATATCCTTCATGTCCACGTTGTTCTACGTCTGTATCAACTGATACCGCAGGCCTATCGTACATATGTCCCTCCATTGCAATAGGTGCGAATTGATTTCTAATAGCTTGCTTTATTAGTGGCGCACCTAAATTAGCAACGGTTTTTATACTTTCACTCCATGATTCCGAGACGGACTTCATTGTATCACCATAACTCTTAGCTAGTGCTTCATAAGTTCCACTAAGATCTTTAGGTACATTTGCCATCGCCGCAGCATAAGCCGCTTGTACCAATGTTGGATCTGCTCCCGGGTTTAAAGTTCCTCCTTTTTGTGCCATATCTATATTTGTTTATTTAAATTTTTATTACATTGGTCCACCTGCTGCACTACCAGCAGCACCAATTCCAGCGCTCCACATTGACGCGGCAGCGCCAACTTGAGAATTAAGCATACTCGCTTGAGCTCCAAAACTAGACATTTGATTTGCGTATGCAGCTTGTACACCAGCATTTGCACCAGCCATTCCACCATATTCAATACCAAGTAATGTTGATTGCCTCCCCATTTCAGCTGATTGAACCATTGCCTCACCACCTCTTTCTGTCATATCTATTTGACCAGCCATTCTAGCCGCCATAATAGCATTTTGTCTTTCTTGTTGACCGATATTAGCAGAAATTTGTTGCGCTTGTAATTGACCTTGATTTGCTAATGATTGTGCTAAACCAGCTATTCCAGAACCACCAGCAGCCCCACGCAAAGCTTGCATAATATTAGCTCTTTGTTGCGCCCCTTGTTGAGCTTGGAATTCAGCAGCTCGCGTATCCACCGTTATATCCTCCATAACGTTTTCCATATCAGCATACGGATTTTTAAACTCAAACTGTCTATATCTAGATTTTTGTTCTTGCAAAAGTTTACGCTGCACTATTTGCTCGTCATTATATCTTTTTAACTGCTTTGCACTAGCAGCGAACATCTTATCGCTTAATTCACTTTGTTTATTTTTAGCCTTTTTCCCCATAATTTTTGTCTATTTTTTTCAAGTTGTTTTCCATGTACTTAAAAGCTTCGTATCTTGCGGGTGACATATTCCACCCTAAATTTCTATGTATATCTGATATGTGTTTATCACCGCAAACCGTAAACAATTGTAAAACCCCATATCTTTCAGCTTCTTTTTCAACATTTTTTACTAACGTCTCTATTAGTTCTCTTCTATCTTTTTCTCTATAATCTGGATTTGAAACCAAATAAGTTGTCCACGCAACAGCTGGAATATCATATGATAATATTAAGAAAGTACTAGCAACCGGTACACCATTGCTCTCTATAATATAACATCTTTTATCTTTAGGTAAAAAACCTCTTCTTATTGGCTCTGCTCCAAATGAACCCCACCACCATTTCCACCATTCGCATACAATCTCATAATCTCCTTTTTCGAAACTACGAAACGTTACTTTATTTTCCATAATTTAATTTAATTTAATTATATATATAGTTACAGTTTACGCTGTTTTTTTACATTACGATGCAGTAAGAAACTTATTTACATCAAAGTGTAATGTAAAATCCGTGTCATCTACGTTTACAAATTCTATATTACCTGTTATCGTTGCTGTTCTACTTGTGCCTCCAACTGTTAATACTGTATTTTGTGGTAATACTTGTGATGTACCAATAGTCCAATCACCAGCGCCAGTCGCGCCACCACCAGATGTTATTATTGGTAATGCATATGGAGTAAAAGTTAATGTAACTTCATCAAGAATTGAAACTGCTTCTGAAACAGAAAATTCTTTCACATTATCTTCGTCTGGATTTAACGCTATAACTGTAACGGTACTACTAGTAGGTATACCATCACCTTCAACCCTGTCACCAACAACCATTTTCGTAGCCACATTGTTATCCATAACTATTTTAGTTACATTAGAAACCGCTCCATCTACAGTATCTGTACTACGTGCTAAAGTTGTATCTATACCAATACCACTAATTGTAGATATGTCATTTATAACACCTTCTCTATTTGCAACGGGTATTGTTGTGTCAGAAGAATCTATTGTTACAGTTGTTGTAGGTGCAGTTAATTCTACTTTTAAATCTGTTAATTTTATTGTAGTATTGTGTATTGTTTTTATTGTGTCTGGACCGTAAGCATAAAAATAAGTAGTTTGACTAGCTAAATCGTTTTCTATTTGCCCATTGAAAGTAATATAACCTAATTGTTGTGTTACTAAACCATTTGTAATTGTTGGTTTATAACCTAAAGGATCTAAAGCTGGAATACTAACATTAGTAACTATATTTGTTACTTCTTCAATACTACCATCTTCATTGTGAGTTTCCGTTGTATATGTTGTTGTGTCTTTATATGGGCCAATTGTAGATGGTGTAATAGTATTATTTGAATCCACCACCCCCATACCAGGTAATAATTTATGTATACTACTAGCACTATCTATACTCCATCTATAATAATAAGGTGGAGTAAATGTTAATGTCTCATTATCAGCTATAGTTATAGATTCGGATATCGTAAAATCTTTAGCATCTCCACCAGTTCCTACTACTGTAACCGTAACAGCACTAGAACCGGTTTTAGCGTCTAAAGCTGTATTACCAGTTACTCTATCTCCCACCTTCATTATAGTAGAGCAATTTACATCCATAGTCATTACCGTTCCAGTAATTGCTGAACCACCTCCATCCATTGTTTGATCTGTACTACGAACTTCTCCACCCCAAATATCTTCACCGGGTATTATAACTCCACTACCCATTGTGACGCTAGTATAAGCAGTTAAATCACTTATTGTTGGTTGCCTATTTATTTGTAGTACTTTTGTTGCTGCAACTGTAACTCCAACTGAAAATGCTGTTTTACCAACAGCGCCCCCTCTACCCACAGTGATAGTATCTGAAGAAACAGCCATACTAACAAAATTACCAGTACTATGATGTGTTCCGCTTGGTGATATAGCACTCAATGTAATCGTAGTATCCGTGTATTGGTATATTATTTTCTTTAATAAATTAGAATTAGAACCCGTAGATGAATTTATATCTATACTACCATCACTAAATCTAACCTCAGAATATTCAGTGTGAACAGTATCATGCATAGATTCTGCAAAAACATAAATATTATAATGATCATCATCTGTAATCGTTGGAAAAGTAATAGATCCATTATAAACGCCATTATCTACTCTTCTATTTTTTAATCTTTTATGTGTTGCTGAAAAAGTCTTAGTTGAAAAATTATAATATTCGTTAAGTTCATTTGTAACTTCTAAAGAAAATATAGCACCATTATCTCCAATCACTTGAAAAGTTCTTGTGTTGCTTTCCGCAACCATGTTACTCAAATCTATATTAAAATTTCTAATTACTTTTGCCATATTATAATTTATTTACTACTTTCTGTTATCTCAGAACTAAGTGAGAATATTTCAGCTTTATATTTTGAGTTGTTTTCAAGTTTTACATCTGCATAGTACCCTAACAAACCAGATGTATTTACCGCATGATTTTTAGCGAACATAATATAATCTCGCGCAGAAGGAAGAGTACCACTATCATCTACAGTTATGGTATTATTAGTTAAACTAGTTACAATACCACATTTTTGTAATTGATCAGACTCTATTCTCGAAAATCCAAAAACATTTCCTGTTGTAACCTCTCGAACCGAAATTTTCATAATCGCTGTATTTGTATCTTCACCAAATAAATCTACTTTTCCACCGTTTGAAATAAAATCAATTGTTGTAACACCAACACTTGTTCTTGATGCTAATGCGTTTGTTATTGGGTCATTATTCTGATTATTTAAATCATTAGCAACTCCAACACTTCCTGTTCCAGTATAATCTAAAACCTCTAATTTTAATCTATAAGTTTTACCTGCTACATGTTCATTTTCTTGAATGTTACTACAGTGCCACGTACCAGTCGCAAAAGCTGAATTACCATCCCAAACTGCGGTATCGGTAGAAGTAACTGAAAATCCAGTTGCATAAGAAACTCCTGTAGCGTTCATGTCTACTATATTATCTCCCTCTACTTCTGATAGCGTTTCAGAATATAATGTATCACCAGTTTGTAACGAAGAATTTATGTTATTAGAAAAAGTAATGTCGTTACCGCTAACGCTATCAATAACACCTATACCTTGTATATCAAACGCACCAAAATCTGTTGTTGAACTTACGTCAGAATCTATACCTTTGATATAATTAAACCATTTACCTTCTTTTTCTATAAATTCAGATAAGTTACCCTCTTGTTTGTCTGTTCCAATATCACTAACATACCAACCATCCTTAGGCATAGAATTAAAATGATTAACAGTTTTTTCTTGCTCTTCTGTAGTTATAATATCTCCAACTTCAAAATCACCAAGATTAGAAGCCGTGCCCCAATTACCATCAGGCATGGTTCGTCTTCCAAATCCTTTTGTTGGTCCTCCAGAAGGTGAGCTGTTTGAAGTGTTAAAATTCTTATCCCAAAGCTGCATTAACCCACTATGAATAAGTATGTTATTTCGATACTGTTTCATTACAAGCGCTTTCTCAGGATTTCCAGGATAAACTCCTCCACCAACACTAATCAAATTGTTAACCCAAGGACTAGCTTCTGATTCTTCAAAAAAGAAATACCTACCATCATTGGCTCCACCGAGGTATTCTATCCCAGTAACCTCAATTGTTTTAATACCTTCAACTCTAGATTGACTACCTTCGTAATCTAATGTATGGAAAGATTTCACACTTCCAGGAAAATCGTTTAATATAACATTTACACTAGAATTAGTTGCTGTATTATAAAAAGTATTTCTTTTACTACCTTGTATATGATGTTGCCAAAGTTTACCATCTTTTATAGTATAATAATCGTTAGCGCAACTAATAGCGTTTTCAGGAAAAAACGATTTAAAGCTCACCCAACCTTTTGTATCTTCTCTAAAAGAAATTGTTTTAGGTGTGGCAGAATGAATAGTTAAATTATATTCATCTTGTCTATCGTCATAACTACCAATTATTTTTGGTTCAACTTTTACTTCTTCTAACACCATGTTCGCTATCGTCGCGATACCACCATAAAACCAATCTCCACCCCACCAAGTATAAGCTATAATAGTACCGTCTTCACCTCTTAGATTACCTACAAACTCTTCTACTGTACCTCCATCGTAACTACCAGCAGTATTATTTAACTGAGATTGATACAATACTAAGTCCTCACGGTTTGCAGTCCATTCGTAAACTACATGATTACCAGCTTTTTCAGATCCAGTTGAAAATTCGCTTTCCCAAGATCCACCTACTGGTGTATTGTTTATTCCAATTGCTCCAAACCCACCTGATTCTTCAAGATATCCGTCATGACTAACAATATCAAATTGCAATCTATATTTTTTCCCAATTTCTAACACATCATTTTTACGTAAATTTGCTACCCTAAACGCTTGACTACTATGTACATCATTGTTATAATAACCAAATGTAATTGTATTGTTTTCTATATAAATATTATCGGTAGTGCTATTATGATCCCAATTATCATTTGAAGAAAGAATATCTTCACCTAATAAATTTACTTTACTAGTAGAAAGATTATCCCTAAACCAATCTTTCATACCATGCATTGAAATAGGTGTTAACCCATCTTTTGATAACCTCATTACCGAACCTCTTTGTTTATCTGTAAAATAAGATCTATACGCTTCAGAAACAAATGATTCTGGGTTTTTAGATATTCCGTATTCGCCTACAAATGGTACTGCTTGTCCTAACACACGGTTTGTTGATGTTAATTGTGGATTTCCATCTGCGTTGTATACAGCATCTTTACTTGCTAAAATCTTTAAAACTTTATCTTCACAAAGAGTGACTAAATCAGTATCTCTTGTATGTAGTTTTTGTATACTACCATACGTGGGATTTATATCTTTTGTTATTTTTTCAGCTGCAATAAATTGATTTAAATTATTTACACCGCTAGTACTGTTGTATAATCCAGAATATATTAAACCATATTTTCTATGTTCTTCTTTGTAATCTTCAAATATGGTTGATACTTTAACTCCTGGGGTTAGTTGTGTTGAGTTAAAAGTATCGGTAATTCTATTTGACTCCACGCCATTACCAAATGAATAACAGTTATGCCAATTTAAAACTTTTTTTGTACTATAATTATTAAATATATCTAAACTAATAGTATCACTATAATGACTTGCAGGGGTATTGTCTGGATTTGTAGATACACCTGCATTTGTTTCTTTTATTCTAACATAAACAACTTGGCCATCTCCACCCTCTTCTATTGAGGGATGGGTGATTTTTAACCAATCACCAGCAAAAATTAATATTTGATCAATATCTGGCATATTATATGTTTATCTTATTTTTAATAATTTCTCTATTTCCTATATAACGACATATTGGAACGCCTATTGCCATTATTAATTTACCTAATATATTACCATTGTAATTATGTGGCTCTTCTCTATGTGCCATTTCATAAGCCCACGCCACTCCTATTGGTTTTACTAGATGAGTAATTATCTTAGATTTTCTCATTGCGTTAACAACATGTCCAGACCACTTCCAATAACCTATCTTAGTTGCTATATCCATGTTATTATCTGAATGTTGATAATCTAATTCTAGCACTTCTCTAGGTAAAAGCCCCTGTTCACATAATTCTGTACATATTATTTTACCACCACCAGCACCACCACCAGCACCACCACCAGCACCACCACCAGCACCACCACCAGCACCACCACCAGCACCACCACCAGCACCACCAGTTACAATGGTAGGTACCCATGATGGCGCGTTACCTGGTGTCCATCCAAAAGACTGTAACCATGCTAGATAAACTTCTGATGCTGTGTCTTCTTCTACTTGTATATTTTTTGATAAAACAATTTCTTCAGTTTCAGGATTTACTTGTACTACTTTTGTTCCTTGTGGAATAGAATTACTTCCCTCATGTTCTACAATAGAATTAATAGGAATTAGTTCGAGTATATTTTCTTTTGTTAACTCTGTATAAATAGGCATAGATCCTGTCGCTTCGTAATACACGTCTAAATCTGCATTTTCTTTTGGTTTAGTTTCCCAAACAGCTGGATTAGCTGGTAATATTTCTTCTTCTGAACGATTTGATTTTTCTTCCACCCAATCCCAAGTATATCCTACAGCATCTGTACCAGTTTTTGTATCACTAATCCCTTTACCATCTCTAAAAAAGTTTAAATTTTTAGCGGAATTAGGACTTAACCCGTTCATTGGATATTGATGAAATCTTAGTACGTCACCGGTAGTTATATTGCTTGGGGTACCAGTACCAGTACCACTCCAATCATCAGAACCATCATATGTTTTAAAATATATAGTATAATCAGAAGGATTTTTAGATATTTTTGATACAATAGCAGGTGGACTCATGTCAGTAAAAGTGCCACCTCCCGCATCGTCATATTTTTTTAATACCATACCTACAGAAAGTTGGTCTGTACTAGAACTATTTGTTCCATTACCAGTTATAGAATCCACTGTTACATAATTAGTGTTTCCACCACCACTTGTAGCAACTGTTAACTCTAAATATTTAGTACCAGTAATCGAGGTGGGTGTTCCAGTTTGTATTGGATTCCAATAATCATTAAAAGCCTTATCAACCCTTATTCTCCAATTTTTAGTATAATTACTAGGTCTTAAATAGCTACAAGTAGCAAACGTAATACTATCCTCCCCAGCATCTATTTCTGTTTCTAGATGAGATTTATCAACAACTGTTTCTCCTATAACATTAGATGAAAGACCTCTTATATTATCATATAGACCACTTGGTTTACCCATAAGAGCTTTTGCGTGAAAAGGAAATATTTGATCAGGATCTATTCCATTGCTTCCTATAGGTTTGTTAGCATCATAATAACTACTTCCCCAGCCACTAGCCTTACCAAAATATCCTTCCCTTAAACTTTCGTATCTAACTCTTAAAAATATATCAACATCACGAATAGTATATATAGTTTCAGTTGGATCTTCTTTAAATCTAAATTGACTACCTATTGCAATTTGTTTTATGAAGTCCGCTTCTGATTCAGAGTAATTATAATTTTCTCCAGCTAAATCATAAAAACTTGGATCTGATGTAGCAAATTTTCTACCATCCCAATCCCCACTAATCACATCACTTGGTGTAATCCATCTCACAGGTTGAATCCCACCAAAAGAAAGTTCGATTAACGAACTACCTTCTTCTCCACTTGCCCAAGATCTTAACCCCATAGAGGTCCAACTCGATCTTGAAGGCCAAGTATCCCAACCTACATCATTTCCTGAGATAGTACTATAGTTAAAATTACCAACACTTGTAGCTTCGTCAATAAACCAAACATCTTGAAAACTTTGATCTTCAGCAGCGGTATCATCAACAATATCTAGTTTGTCAACTCTATTTTTAATAGCATCATTCCCTAAATATACGTTTATGCCTCTAAAATAAGCATCATAATCTCTCCAAACATCTGGATCACGTAATAAATCGTAAACTATATCGTGGCGCTGCTGAGATTTTCTTTTTTTATTATTTAAGGTACCAAGATTTTGTGTAAATTCACTTGTTGCATCATAGTAAAAATTCCATTTATGTCTAGGGTCGTTTTTATCACTTGATATATTATCATTTAATCCAACAGCATTTGACACACTTTGTATATTATAAAATGCTTGGGTAGGATTTGCTTGAGTTTCATCATAATGTTTTTCAATACGATTAGAATCACTATGTGTTCTCAAAGAATATATTCTACGAGATGCATTCGTACTTTTGTATTCTTTTTTAGTATTATCAACTTTATCTTTTAAAGCTCTTGAAAAAATATCATCATTATATATTTTTACAAAAAACCTACCATCAAATTTATGAGAGGCAGATTTATCTAAAGCAGTTCTATATATATTTAAATATGTGCCGGCTATTATTTTTGTAACATTTACACCACTAGGATCGTCAGTAAAAGAATTTATTTCATTAGTAAATGGTTTTTCTAATGTGAATCTCCATCTATCATCACTCCCACCAGAAGTTAGTTCATCTGCAAACAACCGTGCAATTTTATATCTATCAGAAACTCTATTTGTAGTAGTGTTACTTAAAGATATATGGTATTCTACATCACTGTCTTTGCCAAAATCTTCGTGTAAGTTTGCGTAGGAAGCGCTTTTTATTCGCTCAAAATTAATAGAAAAATCAATATCACCTTCAGTTGGAAGATCAGCGGTGGTAAAAAGTCTACTACCACTATCAGTGAAGTGTTCTTTAGATGCTATTAAGGTTTCCTTTCGTTTTATAAAATCCGGAGCTTCATTTTTTATATCTATTATTTTATATTGAGCTTTTTCTTGTATTACATTACTAAGTTTACCTGTTTTTGGATCTTTAACAACGCTACCAACTCCTTTTTTTAATATCAAAAAATCATCTATATCTACTTTGTTTCTATCTGTCGATGGAAATGCTAACCAAATATTATCGTCTTCTGCATCGTAATACCTATCCATAGCTAAATTATAATATTCCCCACCATTATCTTTTATGAAAAATTTAAAATATTTCATATTCACCGGGTGTCCTTCGTTGATAATTCGAACTGATAATTGATTTATTCCAGCAGAATTACTTTTATTTACTAATGTTGTTGCTGTTTTATTTGTTATAATAGGGGTTTCTCTACCATATTCATCTGAAAAAACAACTCCAACTTGATAATCTCTAAGCGATTTTACAGATTTTTTACCAATTCTAGATTTATTTTCTATAGGAACAAGTTGGGGTTCTATTTCTATATCATAATCTTTACTATTTATATTATCTATTAAATTATAGTTTTGTAAATAATTACCATAAACAATTCTATTACCTACAACTTCTTGTCCTAATGCTTTTTTAGGTACATTATCCCATGGACGTAATAATTGATTAGATGGAACAATACCGTTTTTAATTGTTTCATGTGTTATTTTATATGATGCCCACGCTTGATCAACATTTTTTATAGTATCAACAATGTAAATATTTGGGGAATTTTCTTCTTTATATAATATATCAACCCCTGATACGTCTTGTGGTATATTTCGATTATAATCTTTTATTGTTAAAGATTTTATATTATTAGTCATACCTAAATTATAACTTTTTTTAGGGTGGTAGTCAAATCCACCAGGTACAAATACTACTTCTGAAAATGGAGAAAAAGCAGAATACTCTCCATCTTCATATTTATATCGGTAAGCAAATCTAGGAAATTTATATTCAAATAATTTTTCTTCTTCATCTAATAAATCTATCGCATAATTTAAACTTACGTCAGTATCGAGAACACTTGGGGGAGTACCATCTATAGAATCTATTTTTATTTCAGTTCTCGCTACAGTTTCATCAATTTCTTCCACTGATACGTTACTTATTTTTCCATTAAAACCAGGA
>Ga0208011_1000269_pt1 | contig 21330 bp, 43 predicted proteins | sample 7_EtaG_FD_184080 | JGI IMG/M metagenome (GOLD analysis project Ga0208011, IMG submission 184080) | Marine viral communities from the Subarctic Pacific Ocean - 7_ETSP_OMZ_AT15161 metaG (SPAdes) (version 2) | ecosystem: Environmental > Aquatic > Marine > Oceanic | place: Pacific Ocean | collected...
TGAAACTCAACATCTATATCTACATCCAAATTATCCTCACCCTTAGCATCTAACTCTACATTATTATTAGAAATAAGAATTTTAATTCTATTATTAATAGTAGATAAAAGTCTATCAGCGTTATCAGTTTTTTCCCAACGACTATATTCACTTTTCCATACAGGAAAATTTGTTGGAACTTTAATTATTGAAACTTTAAGTTTACCATCGTGATAATAACTTCTTTTAGATGAAGTCATTCGTACATCAAATCCTCTTGATTTTAACATTGGTGCAACTTCACTACGAAATTCTCTACCAAGTTCTGCGGCTGAATTAAACATTTTCTTCATACGATAGATTAAACATAACCTCATCAACGGCTGACTTATCAGTATCAGATAATGATTCAAACCACTCATAAGAATCACCGTTAATTTCCATTTCCATAATATTCATTGGTTCATCAACACCAATAGTATTATCAACCATCATTGGAAAAGTATCTCCACTAACCTTATCTAAGGCTGTACCGACACTATTAAGAATAACGACATCCCCAATATGTCTGTCATTTTCTATTAAATATTCATTTAAGTTCATTGTATTCCTCTCATTTCTTACTTGATCTTACGAATAATATTTGTTAAAGTCAAGTGTTTTTTTCACTTTTTTTAACTTTTTTTTCAATATCTTCTTTAAGACAATATAACTCACTCCGTGCGGAATCTATGTAATCCCTTGAATCAACATTAGCGTTATATTCTGGTAAAGAATAGAAAGCGTCATCTAAACTACCTTCTATTTCTTCTAATTTACTGATTATTTCTTGATATTTCATATTAACCTCTATAAACTAAATCTACAATACTACCAAAGTGTTTATCGAATACTTTGATAAGGTGTTCATAATCACTTGATTCCATATCTTTAATAATACTATCGACATCCAAATCAAGTTGTTTTCCCCACTTTTGTGCTGTTCCTAAAAGAAAGTATGCGTTTCCTTCTGTACCAAGTAAATTGATTTCCCTTTTTCTTGGTTCGGGATTTTTAATAATACTCATTATCCTATCATCCCATATACATTTCCGAAAACCTTATACAACCAACCACCACTCCAATCTGAGTGTTTGTATGAATCTACTATAAGAACTGAACCACGAGGTCCTTTTGCTGGTGCTCTCCATCCAGCTGATTTAAGTATAATTCCTGTTGATTTTTCTATGAAACAATAAACAGAACGATGATTTCCGTGAGATGTCATTTCAACTTTGAAATACTTACTCCCACGAGTATTCAAGTGATACTCATAACCATCAGGTTTGTCCATTGTGTTGTTGAGATGTTCCATGAATTTGAGAACACCATCTTTAATGTTTTTTTCTAAAACCACTTTATTTTCCCTTTTTATCATATTAGATCTTACGACAAAAAAACGAGAAAGTCAAGGCTTTTTTTCAATTATTCCCAATTAATACTGCCCTTACTCCCAGCATTTGGTTTAGATACACCCGTTTCATCTTCTTCTGGTAACCTTGACTTGTGTTCTACAAGTTCTGCTTCTATAACCTTATCGTCTTTTTTTGCTTCTCCCTCATCAGGATCGGGTTTAAAGGTTTCCTTAACTATCTTTTCTACCATAGTCTTACCTTCTTTATATAAACCAAGTCTTTTTGGTTTCTTTTTCTTTGGAGATCTGTCACTTGACTGTTTCCCAGACGACCCCTGTTGCCTATTCACCATAGCTATGTTATATGCTATAACTAACGCAACGGCCATAGGATCAAACACAAAGATAAGAATAAAGATAAAATACTTAACGACTGAATCTACATCCGTATCGAATACTCGTGCAAGATAAATTGCAGGTCCTACATCAACACCAGTTTCTATCAAGGCGGTTTTTAAATCACCAATCTCTTGTTTAATATCTAATATTTGATCATTTACTTCCAATACCTTTGGACTATAATCATCACGAAGTTTTCTTTTCGCCGTGATATAATTGTCGGGTAGTTCTGATATAGCAAATTCTAACTCTTCTTTAAGATATTGTTTATCTTCTTGTAACTGACTTAATCTATCTTCTTTGTACAATAGTTTGGTAGATTCTTTTTCAAACTCTACCGTAGCACCTTGATAGGCATTAGATAGAAATCCAAAAATACCTGCACTCGTTATTAGAACTAATATAACAACACCAACTAACATATAGTATTTTAACCAATTATTTACTTTGGTCCAATACCGATATAAGAATGATGCTGAAACTAATTTTGCAAATTCTAAGCTACCGGCCATAATAACTACGGCAAAAGTAGCTCCTGAAAATAATTTAGATAATCCAAATACAGAGTAAAAAGCTGCGCTACCAGCTACTGCTAATGCTGACAACCCAACTAAATACGGAAATATTCGGCTGTTTGTGGTTTCCACATTTTTTCTCCCAGTTACAAATTAATCTTCTTCCAATTCAATCAAATTAACAATAGCGTCTATCTGATTCTCAATCTGTTGTAATGCATTCACTACGACCTGTATTGGTGTTCCCGTATCACCTGGATCCGATGGAACTACCAAACTTGATTTTAACCTTTCCACTGCTAATTGTAACTGGTCTATTTTATCTGAAACCAATTGTTTTCTTAACATAGTTTACCTTTATTATAAATATTGTATATATTCCTTATTATTTAGATTCTGCTACGGAAGCTTTTCTGTATTCAGTAACTAATTTTTTAATCTCACCGATAGCTTTTCTAGCTCTACCACCAGCTGCTTTGTTACCTTTTTCGGAATGTGCTCTATGGTTTTCTTGAAATTGTTCCCAGAGTTCATTTATCTGAGTATATAATTCATTACTTGTTGCCATTTTCTTTCTCCTTTAATTTTATCAAGTCAAGCCAGGGATTATAAAACATTTTATAATAACCCTTTTGTCTATAACTTACTTATGTTATGCCTGTGGCATTGTATCTTTATTCAACCAAATAAATAAAGCCTCTTTTTCTTCAGAAGTCATCTTATGAAAGATATCAGGTGTTATTGGTAATTCCAATTCATCAAATGCTAATACATCTTCATCATCATTTGGAACTATAATTTCACCATTTTCTGCACTTATCCTTAACTCTTTCAATTTACGAATAAGTTCTCTAAAATAAGTTCTATCTTCTGTTTTATTTGACATATACTTTTTCTCCTACTAATAAATAGTGGTTTTCCTAAATATCCTCAAATTCTGCATTAATTATAGTCCTACAATAATAGTATACATTTCCATTTCGTAATACAGAATCTGCACCCCATTGACCTTTCCAATATTCAGTTCCTTTATCATTGGTACTTTCTACGGACATAGAACCAAGGCACTCATATAGGACATCATTAACTTTGATTATCCTATTACTGAATTTTCCCATATGAATGCCTTATTTTTTGGCAGAAAGAAAAAAGGGTTCGGTTGTTTTTTTAAGTTTTAATATAGTGGAAACTAAAAATACGGTAGAACCCTTTATCCTAATCTTATGAGATTTTTACTGAGTGTTTCTTTGGTTGTTCTGGTTCCGTTTTAGGAATAGAAACTGAAAGAACTCCATCTTTGAATTTGGCTGAAATATTATCTCCATCTAATAATTCACCTAATTCAAAAGACCTTTTGAATGAAGATTGTTTTAACTCTTTACGGAGTACTTTTGCTCCATCATTTTCAAAGGTGTTATGTTTATCACCTGAGATAGTTAATATACCTTCTTCAACTTCTACATTGAGTTGTTTCTTATCAAGACCTGGAATCTCTGCCACGATACCAATTTTGTCATCGTATTCATATACATTAACTTTTGGGTATGCTGAACCTTGATATGGTTTTACACCAACTTGTTTTACAATATCAGGAAATTGTGTTTCCACGAGATTGTCAAACATTTTATCGAATGGTGTTAAAAAGTCATCCCTATCGAAAAAGGGAAGATTGCGATTTAATAGAACTTTAGTCATTATTGTTCTCCTTTGTTACTTGTTAGTCAACTTGGTGAATATCAATTTCTTTTGAACCTTGATATTCGGTTATGTATTGTCCTCATTTGAGCGACAAATCTTTCATATATAATATATATATCATCAAACTTAATAAAACATCACATTTATTTTGCTATTAATTTACTCCTGCCATATGTTGTGTATTTCCTTCAGGTTGTATCCGAGATATTAAAGTCTTTTCGAATCCTGATGCTAAATGTTTATCACCAGTTTTACACCAAGTGAAATACCAATTATTAATATTAGGATCTTTTTTGTACATCTTCTTGGCTGGGGCGCTATCAGTTGCAACTTTTGAGTTTGGGGCTATTTTTGCCTGACCATGATTATTAAAAATCTCTACAAGTCGATATCTACGACCTGATATGTTACCCTCTCCAACATCAAAAATATATTCTTCTGTCCCGTCCGCTGGTCTATGTATAACCATATAACATCCTTTTGATTTACCAACAAGTCTCAATTTTTCACCGAGTGGTTGTGGTTCAGACCAATTTGGTGTTACAGGTCTGTCCTCTATCCTTGAAATAGATTCTTTAAGTTCCTTTATTGTTCTTTCTCGTGCAATCTGATATTCTTTATCCCAATCTTTATCGGAAGTAGAATCAGATTCTCCACAAAAATCATAAATAGTTAAGCCCATTTATTCTCCTTTTTTCAATACCCAAAGTAATTCCTTGACTTTTAAATTTCTGTTGTTCAGATTTCTACTGCCACGAAAGGTGTTGTAGTTTTGTTTTTTCAAAGTAACCTTTCCATACTTACTTAATATATCTCGTATCTCATCTGATGCAATTAATCCTTCGTTATTATAACTTAATAAGACATACTTAGAGTCTGTATTTTTAATCAATTCATTTAGTGATTCGATTGCCGAATCCCTTTTGTTGTAATTAGATTTATTCCAATCGGTAGGTATACCCGAAACCTTCGAAGTTTCCGTAGGTTCTTCGTAATTAACAATTGTATTCAACATATGATAATTAGAACCATATGGGTGTTGGTTATAAGGTGGGTCATAATAGGCAATATCTAATCCTTTTAATTCCTTGACCAACTCGTTTGTATCAGATTGGTGTACCTCGGAATCACAATCGTAGTTTGATAACACTATATTTTCGAGAGTAATTTCTCCCATAATCCTTTCAAGAGCGTTTCTTCCATTGCCACCGAACTGACCTTTCTTGGTTTTACTCGATTTATAAAACCCTTTAAATACACCCGAGGTATTGGTATGTACTGAAGCCTTTAATAATAAAAGTGAAAGTAACACATCTTTATATTCAGGATAATCATCAATAGACCTTCTGATATTATCAATTATTTTAGCATTTTCATTAGTGTAAAAACACCTCTCACCGAGTTTAATGTCATTAGTATCCTTCGGAGCGTAAAATTTCTCTATGATACCAATATCATATTTATCAGTAAACTTATTACTATTGAGTTCATCAATGATATTTTGTAGTTCTTTATAATCTATGGTATCACTATTTTTGAGAAATGTCTTGTTGATAACACACGAATAAGACTCTAAATCATTAGATATAACTTTCGTTGAATGTTGTTTTAACATTCTACTCACACATCCAGATCCAGCGAACCCATCAAAAGTAATTAACTTTCTCCCAAGTTCTACTCTTATATCTAAAATAGAACTTTCGATAAAGTCCAATAACCTTCTTTTATTTCCAATATATGTAATGAGTTGTTTTTTTAAATAATGGTCATTTTCCATATTTGTCTATGTAGTAATTCAAACTTGTTTCTGAAATATTAATGAACACACTACCCATCTCTTCAACTGACCAATCACTTTCACCATAAGTACCCTCATTCCACTTGTGTCCTCTCATATAATATGTACCCGCTCTACCAAGTTCATCTTTATGTAAATTGATATGATTCTTTTTTAATCCTTTAAATATAGTTATAACTCTATTACCAATTGTTTCAGATTCGTGAAAATCACAACCCTGTAGAAATGCTACGAAAGGTAATATACCTTCTTTCTTAAAAAGTAAATCTAAACCATTGTAATTTTTACCAAGTCGTTCTACGGCGTTACCCAAGGCCTGTCTCTTTTTTCCTTCTGACAATCTTCTATCATTTGTTCCTTGTGTTTTTTGTTCACCTATCAACAAATAATATTTAATTCCATTTATTTTAACATAAATAAAACCACCATCTGGTGTAATAAAAGTAGTTTCCTTTACACCTTCTAAATAAACATCTACGAGACCATATTGTTCTCTTAATATTTTATAAATATCTTTTAATTTAAGTTGTTTATTCCAACCAAATTCATAGGTTGGGTATTTATTTTCTAAATACTCAATAGTAGATTCGACAGCCTTTGTCATATCCTTCTCTTGATATTTAGATGAAGTATTTTTTAAACCATGTTGTTGTTTACGACCTCTTAAACTATCTGATAATGTCATCATTTAATTTTTCCTATATTTATTGTATTGTATAGATCTTACAAATAATATCTGATAAAGTCAAGTTATTTTTTTCGTAAATTTTCTTTTGGTATAAACCAAATCCTGCCCATATTATCTTTAACACGAATGTGTCCTTTTAATGTTGAATTACCATCCTCTTTAACAACTTCGTTTTTATATAATATTCCTGAAGCTGTTGGATAGTCTTTTATAACCTTGTATTTCATAATGTCCATCCCATTATTATAAAGTGAAACCAAAGATAAGCTGTCAATATTATTAGGACTATCTTAAATTGTTCCCATCTAATATCTGCGTTGGTAAATTTAGATTTACCAGTATACCTATCTTCCTTTGTTACTTTTTTATTTCCAAATAAATCTCTGGCCATTCTTAACCTTGACCTCTCGATTTCTTCTTGTATCGTTTAGAACCCTTAGTTCCAAATTTTGTTCCACGACCCATACCCTGTCGTGTCCTTTTTCTTTTTTGTTGTTTTGATGCATCTTTAAATACCGAACTTGCTTTTTTCGCCATTATTCAGACCACCTATAATATTTATACAACTGGGTTGTTGTTTCAGTTGCATAAGGTACAATTATTTCATATGTCATGGTAGTATCCTCGCTATTTTTTCTGCTAGCCAATCTAATATTTCTATTTGATGAACAGAATATAAACAGAAAAATACTGGCCAACTTCTTGACATAAACTCTGTAATAAAATCCATATTATGTTTCCTTTAATATATTCATTATTTCTTTCATCCACTTTTCATTGGATTCTCTTTTATAAATGTCCACTTCACCTTTGTTCTCCAAAGACATTCCTTGTATGTGATTCTGGGGTTTATCTGCATATTTAAAACCCTCAAATGTAAATGGTTTTCCTTTAAGACTTGAATAGAATTGAGCCACTTTCATTGGATTAAATCTACTCATCTTCATATCCACTTTCTTAACAGGTCGTCCATCATCACTTGTCTGTATAAGTCGTGTTCCCTTATCTGGGTGATGTAATACGATGCCCCATTGTTTATATCTATGTGCCAATTTAACCATAAACTTTTCAAAACTATTAGTATCCATCAATGGTCCACCACCAGCTTTTGAATTCTTAACTAATAGTGATGGTTCTTTTACAGACTTAACTTTACCATTTTCATCTTCTTCCTGTCCAACTCCATCAATTCTAACATATCCAAATCCACTACCTCTTACAGCACTTTTTAATTTAGATAAGTTTGCTCTATTATCTTTATTACCAACTCTCCAAGATGTAATAATACCAAACTCATTCTCTTTAAAATCTCTGTAAATACGAGATAAACTTGCTTCAACTATTTGTTCTCTAATCATATCAATACTATAGCTGTGTCCAATTATTTTTCGTTTAGAAGTAGATACAAAATTAACTCTGAATTGTTTCTTACCTCCCGATTCATATTGTGCCCATTTACGAACAGCCTTCTTTTCTCGTGAACCCCACTTCCAAGTTTCGGCAACCCAAGCACCTTCTCGTGGTCTAAACCTTGTTCGTATCCAACCCCTCTTAACAATATCGGTCATAATCTCTATACGAGCTTTACCTTCTTGTTTTGGAAACTTCTCATCATACTTGTCGTAAAGTTTCTCCATCTTCTCGGTTGTCGTTTTGAACAATCTTGGTTTCTTGGCCACGAACTCAATATGTGTAGTAGGAACATCATAGACTTTACCACTTGGATTTACCCAATGTGCTTTGGTATCACCACCAGCTCGGGCATCTTTAAAATCTCCCCAAGCTTCTACAAAGTCTGCTATGTTTTTATATCTATTTTCCTTGTTCATATTCCTCTTCTGCTGGTTTATCTACCTTATCTTCTTTCTTACCTGCCTTTTCAGCTTCTATTTCTTTCTTAGCTTCCGCCTTGAAATCTTTTTTCTTACCACCATGATAATCGTAAGCGTGTCCTTCATTAATTAGAATATCATTAATACTAACTAATCCATCAGCTGACTTATCAACATTTTCTGATATCTCGTGTCCTACTGCATCTGGTGATACGAAAATTTCTCCAAGAACTCTACCGAACTTACCAGTTCCATGTGAAACAATTTTAAAAGTTCCTGCTTCTAATAACTCTTTATTACGAGCCTTAGCTGCAAGTCCTTTTTTCTTTTCATCTAAATCACGAGTTCTACTTTCCCAAGTATCTATTCCCATATATCTAATTCTTTTTTTAATTTTTAAATCGAAACCCAAATCAATATAACAATCTATTGTATCTCCATCTAAAACTTTAACGAGTGTGCCGTTATACTCAAACGACGCTGGTTTTTTTGCCATTTTATTTCTCCTATTCACGATAAGAGAAATAATCTCTTACCTAACTGGTGATATCATACTCCCAGCCTTTATTTGTTTAGCTACTAACCTAATATCTTCATCCCATTTACATTCTTCTAACTTCTCTAAGATTTGAGATGCTCTTGCTGATGTTATTGGTCTACTATAAATATTACTTTCATAAGAATAACTATCACCAGACTTAGATATTAAGTTTAATGCTTCCTTAACTCTTTTAAAATCCAAGTAAGCTTGATATCCCATTCTTACTCCTCTTACCGATGAGGTATAACCTGTGAGCATTACAATATACTTTTCGTAACCACTCCATTGATTCATTTTCATTTTATGATTCTCCGTATTGTTTTATTTTATTTATTAATTTTTTCATACCACTTAACTTAGGAATCAAACCATGAATAACACCATAACAATCTAAACACAATTGTCCAGTACCTTCTATGTAACCTAACCTAAAATCTATATGAGTTTCTTTACTATATAAACTTTCTCTTTTGCAATTCACACACTTATCCTTCATTACCTTTCTCCGTAAATGGATAATCAGTAAAGACTCGTCCAGTAGGTTCTTTGGTTTCCCAATCTATTTCTTCTTTCTTACTCATATCATAATCTGCAAATGGGCGTCTAAAAATAGTCTTACCACCATCAGGTGATTCGTAAATCCATTTTCCTTTTTGGTTATCAACTATTTCTTCTGCCAATTTATGTGATTCTAATACAGCTTGTGCATCTCCTCCAGGTGGTAATCCATCTGCAGTCATCTCATTATAAATCTGTCCTTGTAAATCACTATCAGCTTTTATTTCATAACTACCACCCTGGTCGTGTAATGTTTGAGATGGTCCTGTATATTTACCAGTTTCTATATCAACTCCAGCGTCATCAACTATTCTTGGTATATCATTTATATCTGGTTCTAATTCTACTGGTTCTAATTCTAACTCACACCCTAAGTGATTTGTTCCACTTCCGATATAATCATAATCTACATCAAAAGTAGATTGATTACATATAGAACATACCCAAGTTTCTCTTGCCCTCTGTTCTTCTATTTCACTATCATCATATTCGGTGTATGTACCTTTATCTTTTAAGGCCACCGATACAAGAGATGCTATAGTTTCTCTGGCCGTTTCAGAACCCAAATTAATTTGGGAATCTTTCATATCATCCAGAACTTGTCTTATTGTTTGTTTCATAAGCACTCCTTATTGTTTAATCTCTCCCTATAAAAAAACGGGGTGATATCGGGTAAGGGGAAATGATACCACCCCTGAGAGAGAGGAACTAACCCCTATTTTTTAAATCTTTTTTCATCTCCTTGATACGATTGTGACGATTGATAATCGTTTTCAAACGATTCAAATTAGATGTAGGAAAAATACCCTGTTTAAGTTTCCTTACAACATTTTCAATGTAAGTTAATCTTACATCCTCGTTCATAAACAAATCTTTTTCAGATAGTTTATCGAGGTGTTTCTTTAATGTCTTATCCATAGTTTCTCCTATAATAAGTAGTTAATAAAATACCAAAGAGATGTATCAATTAAGATACATCTCCATTAGCGTTTTCAATTTCATCTTCGTTAAACAAGTCATCAGAAGAACCATCAGAGATATACTTCTGAACAAGTTGTTTCACATAAGTTCTCTCGGATTCCATTCCACCATCTTCAGAGAACTGCGGATAAACCGTAACTTCTGAAGCTTCATCTAAACCGAAACCATCATAGAGTAGTCCTGCGAGTTCCACAGAAGTTCTCGTGGAAATCCCATTAGAGATTCTACCACTATCGTTCTTTGACTCGGAACGAGTTTGGTGAGCGATTTCTGAAACTGATTTCAGTAATTCAGGATCGACATGAGGAAACATATAAGTCAAAAGACCATATTCTTCTTCATCTGAAAGGACATCCATTTCCACGATAGTGAACCTATCCATAAGTGCTTTATCCATAACTCTTGTACTCGTGTACTCATTACCGATATTAGCGGTCGCGACGAAAGTAACTCCTTCAGCGACAGGAATAGTTTCTTGACCATCAGACTCATCAAGTCTTAAATATCTTTGACCACTATCTAAAACGGTCATCAGAATATTCCAAGCGTCTGGGTGAGCTCTTGATAATTCATCAAGAAGAATCACAGCGTTTGGTGTCTTGATTGCGGTTACAAACAATGACTCAGAAAAGTAAGTACCTTTCTTCTTATCATAATGAGTGTTTCCAATCAAAGTAGAACGAGGGTCTTGTGTCGCTCCTAAGTTAAAGTAGAAATCAGGTCTATCTAAGGAATTAACCAATGACTTAGCTGCCATTGTTTTACCACAACCTGCGGGTCCAGTCATCAGAAGATTCTTCCCACGAACTGCTCCTCGAACTAAATATTTCCATTTCAGTTCTTTCATAACCAAACCTTTAGGTTTAAGGTCATATGAAGAATGAATGAAGTTAAGAACTTCAGCGTGGTCTGATGGTATCTCAACAGAAGATACATCAAATACTGGTGCTGATGCTTCATCAAATTGACTCATTGGAACTTTCCACCAATAAGTCCTACCACCTTTACCCTCGCGTTTCTCTAACGCCATTCCTGCGTCAAACGCTCCCTTACGGGTCGAAGTGGATATCTCGGAAGTTAATTTATTACCATCAACATCCCAAGCGTTATATCGGTTTCCCGACATTTCTATTTTTACAACTAAATTAGTCATTTAAGACTCCTATTTTTAAGTTAGTGATTTTCTCTCTCATACCTTGATCTTACGAATAATAATTGATAAAGTCAAGGCTTTTTTTCACTTTTTTCAAGTTTTTTTATTTCCCTTTTTACTTGAATTTCGTTAATCAAAAATTTGACTGCTTCTTGAACATCTGGATCAAGACTTTTAAATACTTTTTTTATTTTTTCATTCATTTTTTAAACCAATGTAATTTACCATTATCAGTTTGATAGGTTTCCCAACCACATTTTTTCCATATACATTTCCAACTATCTTCATCAAATCTTACCTTGGTTGGCTTCATCTTATATCCACACATACAATCTGGTGAATGTTTATACCACTTGGATAAAATCCACTTAATCATTAGGGATGAAATGGTGCTCCATCAAGGATAAACATTATAACCATTAAAGCGTATAACATTGATATACATACTAAACCCATTAGTATATTTTTTGTTTTTTCCATTTTAGTTTTTCTCCAAGAATTTCTTGTTCATAGTTCTTGATACTGCTGTTACTGAAGTTACATCTACGAACTGAGAATCTTTACCATACATTCTTTTGAACTCACTCATATTTCTATTGGTATTATATGAATCCCCAATGTAGTATGAAATAACTTTGATTCCACGATTACGGATTTCCTTAACCATTTTCTCAGTATGATTAAGTGCTGTATTATTATGATAATCAACATCATCATTACCGAACATTGGCATCCCATCGGAAAAGTTTAAGAAGTATGATTCTCTATCATTCATACCTTCAACCATTTCGTCCATAATTGCTTCGTAACATAAACCTTCTGGAGTAGTTCCGGCGGGTCTTAAATATTTGAAAAGTGTTTTAACCTTAACAAGACTATCTTTTCTTGAATCATAAGCGATTAACATAATAGGATGGTCTTTACGACTTCTACCACTTCTTGAATGTTGTGTACTTCTGAAAGAAACAACCACATCAACACCTTCAATCATATCAATTGCTTTTGTCATTGCGACTACTGACTTCATAGTTCTTGTCCATTTTCCACCACCCATAGAACCACTCGCGTCCACGGAGATGTGAAGGAAAGCGTCTGGGTAAGTATCAACAAAAGTTTGACTAAACACATTGTTGTTTCCAAAACCTAACTCAGCGATTAATCTCTTGTCAATTCTACCAGCGTCTTTTCTGGTATACTTTGTATCTCTTGACTCAGTTCTAACTGAAAGTTTTCTACCGAGAACTTGTCCAAGTCTTAAACCTTCTGTTATTGCTTCTTCTGTATCTTCACGATAGTAATGTCTTGAACCTATCATATCAATAGTATTACCATCTACAAGAGATTTATTATAATTCTTTACCAAAATACATTTGGTCTTTCCAACTTTATTCCAACCACTATCGTCTTTAAGGTCTTTACCAACTTCCTTATAAGACATTCCACTTTGGTCAATGGTATCAATCGCGTCTTTATCTTTCTTAGAAAGTTTCTTTTTGGTGATATCACCATCCATAAATTTCTTTTGTTTCTTGATTGCGTTTTCAAGAGTTTTCTTCTGAGAATCAGAAAGTAAAACTTTACTTTGTTCTGAAACAGGATTATTTTCTGACTCACTACTTGAATCAGAATCTCCACTTTCGGAATCCATATCCACACTAACACTATCTCCACCATTACCATCACCTTTTTCCATTCCACCACTCTCAATAGAATCAAGTAAATCTTCAAATTCATCATCAGTAATTTCACGAGGTTCATCAGAAGAAGAACCACTTCCATCCATATCTTCATCAGAGTGTTGTGAATCTCCACTACCATCTGCTCTTTCGTATGAAACTTCTCCCGTATCTTCATTAGTCTTTTCAGTTCCATCAGGAACATTATTTAAGATGACATTATAAATGTTAAGTGATGTTTCAAAAGCTGATTCAGTAGAACTTAATCGAGAAATATTCTTGATATCAAGAACTTTCCAAATATCTCTTAAACCATTAAGTTTAGATAAATCAGTATTCTTATTAGTAAGGTTAATAACACGGAACATATAAGAATCCATATTTTCTTCGGTGTACTCATCAGTACCAAGTGCTTTATCTACAACCTTAGAATGAAAATACTTGTCGTACATAGAATGATAATAACCCTTATATCCTGGGGAGTTAGAAAAGATATGATAATCAATTCTTCTATCTTCTACATAGTTAAGTAGATTCTTAATGTGAATCTTAATGTCGGTTTTAGAATAACCTTTTTTCTCACCCCTATTAAAATATTCAGTAGGAATGTTATTTTCTAAATCTTTTAAATAATCAAAATCAGATAACTTAATGTGAGAACCCTCGTGTAATGCGAGTCCAACAGCGGAATCAAATTCCTTATCATCAAGTTTAGCGGAAATCGTAACTTTTTCTCCATCGGTATAACTATCTCCTGTCGCGTTAAAAGTAACAGGAATATCTTTACTGGTTACGATATTAACAAAGTTAGATATTGCTCGTCTATAAGACGCTAATTGAATTAGGTCTGGACCTTTGGGTTTATCATCTTCATCAGTATCAAAGGATGTATCCCAATCATTGTCCAACCAAAAAGACGAATAATTGTAATTCGTTTTTTTAATAGAATACTTCTCACGAAGTTTCATTGGATTAAAATGTTTTATTTTTTTCATATTCTCTCTCAAATCTTACTTGATCTTACGAATAATAATTGATAAAGTCAAGGCTTTTTTTCACTTTTTTTCCTTATGCCAAGGTTGTTTTTTACTCAATGTTCCCTTTTCGAGTCTTTTAGTGAATTGTATATGAAACTTATTTAATGTCATTCTCTGTTTCTGACTTAATGTTGCTCTTTGTCTGACTTGTGTTTCTATCGAATCTAAAAACATCTCTTTACCATAACTATAATCGGGTGAAAACTTACACTCAAATAAAAGACTTCTAATTTTATCAATCTTTACCAAAGTCTTTTCAATATATTCTACTCTATTTTTCTGATGTTCTGGATTAATATGTTTGGCGTAATTCTTAACAACCTTAGTAATTGCTGATTCCATCTTCGGTGTGATTCTACGACCACTAACTAAAGCTTTATACATAGAAACTATAAACTCACGATAACCACCATCAACTAAAAAAGTATTGTCCTTTAATATATGGTCAAGTTGTTGTATCCTACGACCATACATTTTCTTATTTTGTTTTACTTGTGTATCAGTACCATATTTCATATTTAATTGATCTTACGAAAAAATAACGAAAAAGTCAAGGTTTTTTTTCACTTTTTATCTACTTATATATGGTATAATTACCCTTTGGGAGACAGTTAGTATATAGGGGAATCGAATTATCCCAATCTCCTCTCATCAATAGCATCATTGATAGTCTTAATAACCTCATATGGACTATTTGGAAATCGTCCAGTTCTTCTTTTAGAAAAAACCAATAAATGATTATTCACTTCTACTTCAAAGATATTAAGTTTTTTACCACCATATGGAATAAGTTCTACATCAAATGTATCAAACTTACTTGATAATTCCTGTATTAATTCTACTCGTAAACTACGAGCTTCTCGTTTATACCCTCATCCATGTTTATCACAATATTCGATTGTTATCTTCATTCTTTACACCCACAATCTGGTAAACATCCACACTCTTTATCCAAACTCGGTCCTGGATATGCTGGATTATGTGTATATTGTTCCATTTGTTCTTTCCTTGGATTTACCTTCTTAACTTCTTTCTTTTTCCACATAGACTTTAATCCTTCTTGCATATAATATACCCAATTCTTTTTCATTATTATACTCCCGTTGCCATTTGTGCTAACGGATGATTTTCACCCAACTCTTCAATTGCTTCTTGTCTTAACATAGTTGGTGTCCATTGTGGATCAAATGTTAATCTAACTTCACAATTAGCATCTTCTATTGTTTCTACTGCCATAACTACTTGGTCTATAATCATATCCTTTAATCCACAGTGTGGTGTAGTCAAAGACATTACTATCTCAACAACTGAAAAACTTTCATCAGATTCTTCAATGGATATTCCATTATCTAACATCTCCCTGGCATCACCTTTAACTTTTTTTCTTTCTTCAAAATTAATTTCATATATCAATCCCAAGTCATACAGATTGATTGGTATCTCAGGGTCATACACCCCTCGTAACTTTTCTATCACTTGTGATTCTGTAATCATATTTTTACAGGCACAACATCTGGAACAACATTCCTTTATATCTTTGGGTAATGTAAAATCTTCTTGTTCTAATAACTCTCTTGCATCTATCATAAAGCATTCTCTCCAAAATATTTCTCTACATAGAATCTAAGTAATTGTTCTACATCCATTTGAACTTTTGTATCACCTATTCCTACTTTAGTTTTCTTCTGTACTTCCTCGAATGTTCTTGCACCCTCTAATACAGCTTCTTCTATATCATGGTCGGTTGTATTAGATTTCTTATCAATCACTCTTGTCTTTTCTTCAATCTTTCTATGTGGTTGATTTGTTTCATCATAATAATTATTGATAGCCATTCTCAATGCTTTATCACCCAATACTGAACAATGATATTTTCTTGTTGGTAATCCACCAAGTCTATCATTAATATCTTTTGGTTTCATTGACATCGCATCATCCAATTTCATACCATCACCTTCTGTTACCATTTCCGACATCATAGAAGTACTTGCTATTGCTGAAGCACACCCAAAGGTTTGCCACTTACACTCTTTAATACAATCTTGTTCTTCTGAACATCTAATCCATATCTTCATCATATCACCACACGCTGGTGAACCAACCATACCTACTGCATCATATTCGTATCCTTCAGCATCTTCATCTGAATAGAATAGATTTCTTGGATTAAAGAAATGGTCTTTAACTGTATCGGTGTAGAACCAACCTTCTGTTTGGCTCTTGTTAGATACATCTGATTTTTCTATTGTTACTTTTTTAGTTGGCATATACTTTTTCTCCCTGTATCTCTAACTTGTCCATATTGACATTTACTGGAGATATCTTTCTTAATGTTTCTACAATTCCTGGTAGAACCTCTATTATTTTTTCTATATCTTTCTTGGTAGTTTTCCTACCTAATGTAAATCTTAATGTTCCGTGTGCTACCTCATACGGTAATCCCATTGCTAATATAACATGACTTGGTTCTAATGTTAGTGAAGTACAGGCACTTCCTGATGAAGTACATATTCCATACTCATTTAAATACAACATCATTGCCTCACCTTCTATATCCGATATAGTTATGTTAGCATTGTTTGGTAATCTCTTCGTTGGGTGTCCATTCAAAAATGTTTTAGGTATATTTTTTAATATACCATCTTCCAACATTCTTCTCAATTCTAACAATCTTTTTGTTTCCCAAAATCTTTCGGCTTGTCCTAACCTTAATGCTTCAGAGAATCCTATGATGAATGCTACATTTTGTGTTCCACTTCTATATCCAAACTCTTGACCACCACCATGAATTAATGGAACTAACTTTATTGAATTCTTTTTATACAACATACCAATACCTTTAGGACCATATATCTTACTACCATTCAAAGTCATCATATCTACTTTTAGATTTTCTACATTCAAATCCAACACTCCACCTGCCTGACAAGCATCAGTATGAAATAAAACTTTCTTCTTTCTACATATCTTTCCAATTTGTTCTATTGGTTGTATTGTTCCTATCTCATTATTAGCATACATTATAGTAACCAAGATAGTATCTTCTTCAATGGCATCTTCAACATCTTTAGGATTCACCATACCATATTTATCAACTGGTACTCTTGTTATACGATATCCTCTTTCGTGTTCTAAATAATATAATGTTTCAGTTACTGCCTCATGTTCAATCGTGGAAGTAATAATATGGGCGGGTCCATGATGTGGTTCTAACTTTTCCACTAAACCTTTTATTGCCAGATTTACTGATTCAGTTCCACTACCTGTAAAGATGATTTCATCTGCTCGTTTGGCATTAATGATATCTCTAACGAGTTCTCTTGCCTTATCCATTGCCCGTTTAGGTCGTAATCCTATTGTGTGGAAACTACCAGGGTTTCCATATTCATCTTGGAAGTATTTATTCATTACTTCTAATACTTCTCGTCTGACATAGGTTGTTGCTGCGTGGTCTAAGTATATTTCTTTCATACTAATAAATATCTAATTAATTTTTTTCGGGCAATCCGTCACTATCATCAAATACTCTGAAAGTTAATATCCATTTCATATCTTCACCTTCATCCCATTCTTCATAATCGGATAATATACAAGTGTCGGTATTCATTCTATCTAATACGGGTTGAACTTGATCTTCTTCTTTACATATAATATAAATGTAGTCACCATTAGTTCTAACCATTACTTCATTGTCGGGAGCATTATATACTATGTTTTCCCTCATCATTGTGGTCGTTGATTGTTAAAGGTATCTTGTTGTGGTGTATCTTGTGTTGGATATGGATCACTTATTTCTATCTTCGGTGTCTTAGATTTTTTAGACTTCTTTATCTTCCAAATCTTTTTACCATACTTAGAATTCTTAATAATGATAACATCATCTTCTACATCTTTAATCTTTTGACCAAGTGTTGTATTTACTTGACTTGTGTAATCATTCTGTTCTTGTATCTGTTTCTTTAACTCAGCTATCTTTTCCATATTGACATCTGTGAAATCAGATAGAGTTATATTCTGTGTTATTAGTTTATCTTCTACCACTTCAATCTCATCCATGACATCTGATACTTTCCGCTGTAACCTATCATACTCTTTCTCGTAATTGGTAAGAACGATATTTAATTCATCTCCACCATCTATAAGTGTACCGAGTCTATTCATATCATCTAATAGTTTATTTAACTCTGTAACATATAAACGAATGGTTTTTGGATCCGATATCTTTTCAAATGAAAGTACCTTATCCGTTATTATTTGGTAATTGGAATCCCAAGTGTTTACTTGTTCTTCAAATTGTAATGTTGAATAATAAATACCTACACTAAAACATATGGCACCAAATAACCCTATTATTACTGCGTTTATTATCTTTGACATTTTATTCTCCTATTCTTTTCCAAATAAGCTTGGTTGTTCATCCACCTCTTCACCATACATAGAATATCTTGGTTTAGGTGGTGGTGGAGCATCAGGTACTTCTTCTGTAGTAACTGAATATATCTCACCCTTAAACGCACTTAAATGGAACTCTGTTATTTTACCATTAGACTTTTGAAATACATATTCCAATCCATCTGTTAATGATGGGAATGTGTCTGATGGTCCGTTTGCATCTGTCCACTGATCTCCTGGTGGAACTCTCTTTAATATTAATTGTTTCTTTTCTTCTATAGCCATAACTAATCCTTTTTCAAAATGGATTTCACTAAATCCATTGTTATGTTGTTATACTCTGGGTACTTCTGTAAAGTTTCTAATAAATTTGTTAAGTATTCTCCTGGTAGGTAATCTAACTTCTCATCTACCATCATTTTAGATGCCGATAAAAAAGATTGAACTGCTATTTGTATCTCTTTAGGAAAATGCTCTTTAACTTCAAAATCACCTTTCTTGAGTCTTTCCATCACTCTATCTTCTCGTGATTTCATTTTATATGTACCGATAGATTGATGTACAAAATAACACATGCTAATATTAGTGATACTATAATTCTTTGACTTGGAACTTCGTGTAATAACCAAGCGGTCATACCGGCAAACACAATTGTTGCCATACCAAATCCAACAGGTCTGACGGCCCAATACTCACCAAAATAATCATAAAACATTCTCGTGGAATAATAGAATAGATAACTAACTGGTACACCACCGAGTATTACCCACCACCATTCTTTCCCCCAATCCCATTTAAATTGTGCATTCATATGAAACCATGCGAATATATTACCTAAAAAACTCATAGCTAACGCAGTTATTAATAACCAAGCTTTATCGTTCATCAATTCTTACCAAATAGTTTTGATAATGAATCTCCCAATTCTTGAGCTAACTCATCACCTGTAATTTCTGATTCATTAATATCCTGTTGTTCTTCAAATGTTCTACCAATCTCTTTATTGATAGTCTTATGTTTATTAGGATGTTCTATAAAATAACAATTGTAACAAAAGAATCTAAGATTAGATGGTTTCCTATCGTGGATATCTCCATTAATAAAATGAACTATCAATGGGGATAGCATATCTGTTTTCCTCTGTCTCTTTTCACCACAACAACTACATCTCTGTGGTAGTACAAATTCCTTGATTAATTCTTTCTGAAACTTTATCTCTACATCTAATGGTTTAAGTCCACTCCAAGTTACTTTCCTTGCACGACTAATACCTGCAGAACTTGGTCTTGGTTTCCATACATCATACTTCTTTGCATATTTCTTAAATGTATTGTATGATGTATGTAATGATTGAGCTGCTTTATGCATACTCTCTGATTCTTCTATTGCTCGAACAATCCTATCTTTGGGTATCGGTCTACCCATCCAAGGATTAATTCCTTGTCTACCTGTTTGTGCCATTTAATTATCCTTCCCATAATATGCTTTGTCATTTATGGTACTACTATACCTTAGTAATTTACCACATCCATCACAACATATCGGTGTTATAGTTTCAGTAGATGGATAGAAATCTAATTGTCGTCTACAATGTTCTTCTATCAATTTCCAATCTTCTTTTTTATTTCTATTTAATCCAGGCTGGTCTACTGGTGTATCACAACACTTAGTCATTAACTCTACTTCTTTACCAGTATCTTTCCTTTTAAAATATGCCCTATCCATCGTAGTCATATTAAATACTCCACTAATTTGTTTTGACTTCATTTTAATTAATAGTGATTTCCACTCTGACCTTTTATTTGACCAGGTGTAGTTTCAAAATCTTTCCAATTAGATTCTTCCATAGTCTGTAAGATTCCCTCTACTACATCTTGGGCTATCTTATGACTAAACGATATACCTTTCTTGGTAGGTCGCCATTCTCCATTGTCATCGTAGAATATTCTACAATCTATGAACTTGTGCCCTTCGTATTCTGATTCTGATATACGAATTATTTCTCTACTATTCTTTTGTATCTCTTTCATACTGTTTTGATCTTCCTTTTCTATATTCAATTCTTTTGTTCATTGGGATTCTATTCCAATATAAACTTTGATAATACCAATCATTGTTACATTCTGGATGAACCTTACCATCACATATACAAACTAATGCTACAGCGTTAGTATCTGCACAAGATACTTCTGCTGTCCTATCGCAGTTATCACAAGTCCAAAGTATATTTCCATTATCCAGTTGTGGATAAAATATTAACATTCCTCTTTATAATCTGAAACCCATATATTTCTTTGATATCTCTCCGACCATTCAGAATGGCCTACGCATTTTCTTGTTTTAAATTGACCTATCCAAAACTCTAATGCACTTGGTCTCAATTCTTGGAATAATTCTCCACGACTTCTCCATTGTATATTTTGTATTTCTTTGTGAAGATATTTTGCTAATTCTTTATTGTCGCTCATTTTAAAAGTGTAACCGAGGTTGTTTCTCCATTGTTAAATATATGATAAATACCACTTGGTAAATTTCTTGTATCCCAAATGTGATGTCCATTCAAATATTTCTCATAAACTTCTTTACCTAACATATTATATATCTGAACATATCCATAACCATTAATATTCATAACACTATTAGATGGATTCGGCCATACAAGTATCTTTGGTGATTCTATCATAAATAGT
>Ga0208011_1000276_pt1 | contig 20833 bp, 16 predicted proteins | sample 7_EtaG_FD_184080 | JGI IMG/M metagenome (GOLD analysis project Ga0208011, IMG submission 184080) | Marine viral communities from the Subarctic Pacific Ocean - 7_ETSP_OMZ_AT15161 metaG (SPAdes) (version 2) | ecosystem: Environmental > Aquatic > Marine > Oceanic | place: Pacific Ocean | collected...
GTGGTGAGATACCACGTATACCTAAAGACTATGTAAACCCTGTGATAGTAGCAGGTATAAATGCCTTAGGACGTGGTCAAGATAGAGAAAGTTTAACTCAGTTTATTACAACTATTTCTCAGACTCTTGGACCAGAAGCAATGGTGCAATACGTAAACGCTGACGAAGCTATTAAACGATTGGCTGCTGCTCAAGGTATTGATGTCTTGAATCTCGTTAAGTCTATGGACGAACGTAATCAAGAAGCACAGCAACAACAAGAATCTGCACAACAAATGGAGTTAACTAAGCAAGCGGGTCAGTTTGCCAACGCACCAATGGCTGATCCATCTAAAAACCCTAATGCATTAGACGAAGATGCCACAGAGTAAACCTAAGAACACGCCGACAAGACCTAAAAGAATACCGGCACAGAAACCTAAAACACAAATGAAACCTCTACCCAAATTCAATACATCTGAGGTAGCGAAACCTACCTCTTTTGATACAAATAAATATGCACAAGAAAAGAAGGTAGGTGAAGCAGCTATCGAAGCTCCCGGTGGTATGGTGACTAAAGTAGGTCTAGGAAAATTAGAAACAGTAACGAATTATGGCAGTCAACCTGACGTATGATCCGTCTAATGATCCTGACACCATTGAAGCTGAAGATCAACGGGATGCAGAATCGTTAGAAGTAGGAGAAAAATTAGAAGAAGAACAACAACAACTTCTTGCTGGTAAATATAAAGATGCTGAAGAATTAGAATCAGCATACATAGAACTTCAGAAAAAATTAGGTGGAGATCAATCTGATACTGAAGAAGAAAGTGATGTAGTAACAGAAGAATCTAAAACCTTAGAAACTTTGGAAGATTTTGTTGAAGAATACTTCCCAGAGGATGCTACAGCAAAGACACTTATACAAGCTAACCAAGAACTACTTGGTGATGGTATAACTGATGCGACGATGGAACAACTTAATGAGATGACTGGTGCAGAGTTTCTCGAAGCAATGCGTCGTGTCGATGAGAAAGCGCCTCAAGGTTACTTCGAAGCTCCAGGCATGGAGGAAGAGTCTACCAACGAACCTGTCGGGTTATCTGATTCAGATGTGAGTGAGATACAGAACGCAGTCGGTGGTGCAGATGCTTACAGAGAGATGACTCAGTGGGCTGAGAATAATTTCACGACTGAGGAGATTCAAGCATACGACGGCGCCTTAGAGTCTGGAGATTTAAATAGTATTAACTTTGCACTACAAGCATTGTATTATAGATACCAAGATTCTGTAGGATATGATGGAGAAATGATCCAAGGTAAACCAGCTGAAGCTGTTGATGGATTTAGAAGTCAACAAGAAGTTGTCCGTGCTATGAGTGATCCACGTTATGAGGATGATCCTGCGTACAGACAAGATGTATATAATAAATTAGAACGTTCTCAAATTAAATTCTAAAGCACATAAAAAATCACCCATAAGAAAACTCACTAAGTATTAATTATGGCAAGAGGAGATGGAAGTCACGGCAACGTTGGTTATGACCACGATAACAGTCTTATAGGAAATAATCAAGTTGTATATAAAGTGAATACATCTGGTGATAAATGGTTCATCACTGGATATAATCAACAGGTTAATAACTCAACACATAACGATGCGGTAAATGATTACGGCGTCGAAGATGTTGTAGCAGTAGCTAACGCTTGTCCTGGCAGCCCTGGCTGCTAATAAACAAGGCGGCTCGGTAGTCGAACCAGTAGAAGCCACAGGCAGTCGCGTCCGTTCATTCCTTTATGGAACGCATGAAACCACATCATGGAACGGGGGTGTGGTACTAAGGAGAAAGTCAATGCAAAAAAAGACTCAACTAAAGTATCGCGGCGTGCCTTACACGAAAACTATTTAACTTATTTCAATGAAAAGAATAGCCTTGATCCTCGCTTCGGTGTTTACGAGCGCAGGCGCGGCAATCGCCGGACCCTACGTGAACGTAGAATCGAACGCATCTTACACCGGATCTGACTATACAAATTCAACCACAGATTTACATGTGGGTTATGAAGATAATTTATCTGATACGGTAAATTATTATATCCAAGGAGGTCCAGCTATCGTAGCGGTAGACGGAACAGACAATGACACTCAGTTGTCAGGGAAAGCTGGTCTTGGTATAGACGCTACAGATAACTTGAACTTCTACGGAGAAGTTAGTGTACTCACCGCTGAAGGTGATACAGACAACGCCTGGGGTACCAAACTTGGTGCCAAGTATAACTTCTAAATGAAGTTCTTTGAATCCCCATTAGCAATCTTTTGGTTGTTTCTGGGGGTTCTTTATTTTTATAGAAGGACTACACATGACTGAACATCAGCATTGTAGATCCTGTCCACCGTGCGAAACCACGGAAAACTATTAGATACTTGCGTAGCGGAACTACGTAAGATCGATTAACCCATAACATTTTAAACACATGCCTTATCATGCTAATACCACCACAGGTGGAGTAGTCTATAGTTCTCCTATCTGGGAAACAAAAGTACTTGCTGAACAGTGGGAAACAGATAATGCTGGATATGGTCCTGCTAGTGACCAAACAGCTGCATCTTCTGCAGGTGATACTTATAGATCAATCACACCTTTGGACATTGCAATTGGCAAATACGAAAGGTTGCTTCTTAAATATTCCATACATTGGAATCAGAATACAACTGGTAGAATTAAATTTAAACTAGATACACCGACTGTTACATCAATTAATTCAGCAGCCACTGGAGTCGATCCAAACGGTGATGACATTAATGATATAGATGCAGCTGCTGATCCTGTAAATGAATTTAACATTGCTGGAACAGCTGGTTACATGGATTGGAATGTAGTAATTGAAAACGGTGCTACAGCTGGTACTGTTAGTTTACAATTCGCACAGTATGCAGATAACGCTGCACCTGCAATTGTACTCGAAGGTACACACGTTGAAATCAAGAAGTTCTAAATACTTCAGGAGGAGAGGCACCTCAGAGTCGGACCTCTCTTTCATTGGCTTTTGGCCCACTGCGGTGGATACCCTTAAGCTGTCTAGACGGTGGGATAGACCACAAATATAAAACGCGAAAAATTTTCTCAAGCTTGAGAGTTGTCAAATTATACTCTCTAACAAACAATGGCTAATGCCACGCAAACCGTATTAGGTACCTTAAATAAGGCGGTGACCAGTACCTCTGGTTCTAACGCTTATGATACCAAGTACGCAACCTATTTAAAACTGTTTAGCGGAGAGCTGTTCAAAGCTTATGAGTCTGCTACGATTGCACGTGATACCGTACAACGTCGTACACTCAAGAACGGAAAATCATTACAGTTCATCTTCACGGGACGTATGCAAGCTGCATACCATACCCCAGGTGAACCAATCCTTGGATCGGGTGATCCTCCAGTAGCAGAGAAGACCATCGTCTGTGACGACCTTCTCATTTCTAGTGCATTTGTATATGACCTAGATGAAACACTGGCTCACTACTCCCTACGTGGAGAGATCTCCAAGAAGATTGGTCATGCCCTCGCTGAGGCATATGACAAGAAGATCTTCCGTCAAATTGCTAAGTCAGCTCAGTCTGCACATCCAATTACCGCATCACCAGGTCCAGAACCAGGTGGTACTGTCATCAAACTTGGAGCAGGTAACGAATACAGCGCTCAACATTTAGTTGATGGCTTCTTCGAAGCAGCTGCTGTACTCGATGAAAAGAATGTACCTAAGCAAGGACGCACAGCAGTACTCGCACCTCGCCAGTACTACGCTCTAGTCTCTCAGGTATCTACTAACATCCTGAACCGTGACTACGGTAATAAGCAGGGTAATCTAAACTCCGGCGAAGGTCTCTATGAGATTGCTGGAATTCAAATCCGACGTTCTAACAACCTACCTTTCATGGCAGGTGCTGTTACTTCACAAGTTGGTGAGAACAATGACTACTCTGGTACCTTCACCAATCATGCTGGTCTTATCTATCAGAAAGACGCTGCAGGTGTTGTAGAAGCAATCGGTCCTCAAGTCCAAGTGACTTCAGGGGATGTGTCCGTACTTTATCAAGGCGATGTAATCCTAGGCCGTTTGGCTATGGGTGCCGCAACTCTTAACCCTGCTGCTGCAATCGAACTGCAAGCAGTATAGTGGGAGGTGTATTATGACTGTCGCACCTGGTAAGAACAGAACACAAACACTAACGATTGGTATTGGTGGACTTACTTCTGTAACTGTCAACCCATTCTCTCCTTTGGAGTTTGGTTGGACTGTTGATTCAAACGGTACAACTGCTAAACAAATCGCAGCTGGAACTGCAGTTGCTACAGGTTCTTGTAACCTATCTGCAACTCCTGGTTGCTCATAAAATTAATAAATCATGGCTTTAAATTATGTAGCTGTAGCTGGGAACAACGGGGTTTCCGGTCCTACTAAAGCTGAAATTGATGCAGTTACCGCAGACACCGGAGGCGGTGTAGTTATTCTGCCACAGGCTACCGTTTCAGGTACCCTTGCTGGTAACGACTTCACTGCTAACAAGACCACCGCATTGAGGTGGTCAGTATCTCAAACACAGAAGACTGCAGGAGCACCTTCCTCTGAAGTTTATTCAGAGACGTGCAACTTGCGGTTTGCTTACGGTAACACTGCTACTATTGAAACAGATAGTGGAAGATATGCCAATGGTACTGCAACTCCCCGTACTTAAAAAACGAATGGGAGGGTTTAACGACCCTCCTTTTTTTTATTCACATAAATTCATATGTCCTATCCTACTTATGCTGTGTCCACAGAACTGGATGCTGTTAATCAAATATTAAGCTCAGTGGGACAGGCTCCTGTCACCACACTAGACCTTCAAAACCCTGAAACTGCTATAGCTCTTAACACACTTAGAGAAGTCAACAAAATTGTACAATCAGATGGATGGTCTTTTAACACAGAGAAACATTATGAGTTACAGGCAGACTCAGTAACTTTTAAAATAGCCTACCCTACTAATGCCTTAGCCATAGATACACATACAGATCAGTATTATGATGATTATGATCCTGTTAGACGTGACGGATATTTATATGATAAACATGAACACACCTTTGAATGGAAAGATGGTTCAGATCCACGTAAATTAGTTTGTGATATTATATGGTATTGGGAATTTAGTGAGATACCACCTGCTGTACAAGCATATATAACTGCAAGAGCAGCTCGCTTATGTGCTATAAGAATGATCGGCGATCAAACTTTATACGCATTATTAGAGAAAAGTGAAATTGAATCTAGAGCTGCTGCTTTAGAACATGAAACACAGCAAGGTGATTACTCTATCTTCGGTTGGAAGGATAAAGAGAATTACCATAATAGTTATCAACCTTTCCATGCATTGCAAAGATGACCACGATTAAACAAAATATTCCTACATTTTTAAATGGAATATCACAACAACCAGATAAGAAAAAAATCCCCACTCAACTAAAAGACGCTATTAATACATACCCAGACTATGCTTTGGGAATGTTAAAAAGACCTGGAGGTAAGTTTGTAAGCGACTTATATAATGCAGAAGATATTAGTACAACTATCGCTTCTTCTACTCATAACGGTACAGGACATGCAAGCCGGACTGTAAATAGATATGTGTCTGTCTCTGCTACTGGTGGTAGTGGTTCTGGTGCAACGTTTAACATACATGCTATTGCTGTAGGAGAAGTCAACACATTCACACACAACGGTGTGTCTGCTACAAACCGTACTGCAGGTACATATTATATAGCAAACGCTGGTGGTAGTGCATCTGGTACTGGCGCTGATTTTAAAGTTGTCGTTGATGCAGATGGAAGGCCTAACGTCTTGCTTGATGTTAGAACAAGTAAAACAGGTGGTGCTGGTTATGCTGCTGCTGAAACAATAACTATTGCAGACTCATCCCTTGGTAATGGAGGTGCAGCTGCTCTTGTTATAACAGTTGCAACGGTACATGCTGCGGTTGGTTTGAGTGTTTCTCTTTCCTCAGGTGGTAAAGGTTATTTAGTCGGAGATGAGTTGACTGTTGCTGACGCAGGATTAGGTGGAGGAGGCGCTCCAAATATTACAATTACAGTTGCTACAACTGGAACGTATGGTAAGTGGTTTTCTATACTTAGAAGTGCAGATGAAAAATATGTAGGACAGTATGCAGATGACACTTTTCGTATATGGAGTTTGATAGACGGTAATCCTAGAAAAGTAGATATGGGAGATTCTACAGGTGTCCCAGGTGCATGTAATCTTACTAATTTACAAACTGATTTAACAGCGTATAATACTGCAATAGCAGATACAGCAAGTAAACTGACAACATTGAATACATCTCAATCTGCCTTTACTGAATCGAATGATGGTCAAAGTGATACTAAGTCTCAAACATGGTTAACTGCCCAAAGTTATGATGAGAACCTTGGTACAACAGATGAGGTGTTAACTACAGGTATTTTACAACAGTCTGCTGACGATGCTTATACAGTTAAAAAGGATGGTAACGTTGTTAGTACATCAGACAATGTAATAACATCACCTGTTTATAAGTTAGAACAAACTGAAAATGGTGATGGATACTCCTCAGCTATTGGTAAAGGACCAGCTAATCTACTACACATTGCTGCAGCTGGATCTGGTTATAGTGCAGTTGCTGCTGCTACAACGTCTGGAGGATCGGGTAGTGGATTAACGTTAACTACTACTGTTTCTGCCGGAGCTCTTGCTACAGCAACAATTAATGCTATTGGTCAGGGATATAGAGTCGGAGACCTTTTAACTGTAGCAGGAGGTACTTCAGGACAAGTAAGAATTGATAAAGTATTACCTGGTTCTGTTTATAAATTAGCAGTAACAGTAGCTGGTAGTGGGTATACTGCTGCTGCAGCTAATGCTACAACAGGCGGTGGTACTGGTTTAACAGTTACTACAACTGTAGTAGCTGGTGCTATTACAGCAGCTGTTGTTAATGCACCTGGAAATAATTATGATATTGATGACGAAATAACTGTCTCAGGAGGAGGTGGTAATGCTAGACTCAGAGTAGTACAGTTAGGTAACGCTACTACATCTGATGCTAATGGTACAGAATTAGTACTCAACGTTACTTCAAATTCTACTGGTAGTCTTGCGGATTTAGTAACTCCTGCTGACACTAATGAGGTAGCAACGTTTACCCATAACGGTGTAGCTGATGCTAATAGAAAACGTGGAGAATATACAGACATATCTGGTACATCAAGTAAAGTAGGTACTGGAGCATTGTTTGATATTTCTGTAGGTTTAGACGGGATACCAACCATTACTCTGGTGAGAGGTGGTACTGCTTATTATGCAGGCGAAACAATTACAATTGCAGATTCTTCCATAGGTAATGGAGGAGGTGCATCTATTGTAATTACTATAGGTACTACTAAAATTGTCAGATCAGGTGGTGGTAATACATCGACAACTGGTTATAAAGTAGATGAAATTGTTACAGTAGTCGGACCGGCAGCTGTCAAAACGTTCGGTGCTATAACAACTGGTGGTACAGGATATACAAACGGTACTGCTGTAGGAACATCAGTCTCTCCTGCTGGAGGGTCCGGTTTAACAGTTAACACTACAGTTAATGTAGGAATACCTCAGACGATTACACATACATCTGGTGGCACAGGTTACGCTGCAGGATCAGGGATCAACACAACCGGTGGCACAGGATCTGGTTTGAGACTTAATTTTTCAGTAACTGGTGGTGTAGTACAAGCAACCCCTGCTATCCATACAGCTGGTACTGGGTATACAGTTGGTGACGTAGTAACCATTACAAATGCAAATGCAACAGGTGCTAAAACTCTTGGACCTATTACCACTCCAGGTACTGGGTACGCTGATGGAACCGGTATTGCTACATCAGGAGGAAGTGGATCAGGGTTAACTGTTAACCTTACAACTACTGCTGGAGTTGTTACTGGAGTTGCTATTAATAATGACGGACTTAATTATACTGCGAGTGATACTGTTACAATTACTAACGCCAATGCAAGTGGTGTAAAAGCTCTTAGCTCTTTATCTACTGGAGGTACTGGGTACTCAGACGGGTCTGGAGTAGCTACAACTTCTAGTGGTTCAGGGTCTGGATTAACTGTTGATATTGTAACAACTGGTGGTGTTATCACAAGCGCCACGATTAATAATGATGGACTTAATTACGCTGTAGATGAAGTAATTACTATTTCAACTGGCGGCGGTAATGCTCAACTAACAGTCACTGCTATTCATGGTAATGGGTGTACGATACCGATTTCTGAACTACACGGTAATGGTGCAACAGCAACTATTGCTACTGTCCAAGGTCCGATAACAGGTGTTACTGTTAATAACCCTGGTGATACTTATACAGTTGGTGATGTGATTACAATTAGTGGAGGAGGTGGTAACGCCCAACTACCTGTTGCTACTATAGATTCTGCGAAGTATAAAGTAACAGAGTTGACTTGGCAGAAAGGTCAAGATAGAACTTCTGAACACCCAACACTAGCATCGAATGGTTTTAAATTATATGATCTGATAGAAGTCGCTGCTCCTAGTCACACTGATGCAGCGTTAACCACAACCACAACTGCAATGGGTACTGCCCAAACTAATTATAATAATGCTGTAACTGCTGAAGCTACTGCTAAAGGTAATTATGACTCAGAAGTCACTGCATGTGTTATACCTGGTTTACCAGATGACGGATACTTACGTGGAGCAACTGCAGATGATATTGAACTGGTAACACTGAATGATAATACGTATGTATTGAATAAAAATAAAACAGTTTCTTTTACTGATGATGTAACAGATCCCGCTTCGACTGATGCATTTGTTGTTGTAGCTATATCATCTTATAACTCTAAATATGAAATCAAGTTAAATGGAGTTACGATTGACTATACGACAGCACAAGATTCTAGTGCAGGCGATGCTGATGCTACTGTTATTGTATCTAATTTAGTTACTGCTATTAACAGTGCAGGTGGAGCTGCTGCTAGTTGTGTAGCGACTGCAGTAGGTGCGGGTATACACATAACACTTGTAACTTCAATTACATCTAGTGGTGGTCCTCAATCTAATGCTATATATTGTTTCACTAATCAACTATCAGATTCAAGTCTTCTACCGTTAGAGTGTGTACATAAGTATAAAGTAAAAGTAATTAATAGTATTAATATTGATGCTGATGATTGCTGGTTTGAGTTCTCATCATCAGCTACTGATTATTCATCAGGTGCTGGTGCGTGGGTTGAATCTAATGAACCTGCTATTCAATATAAGATTGATCCAGCAACAATGCCTCATTTAATAACTCGTGAAACTGACGGTTCGTTTAAATACCAGTCTATTGCATGGGAAAATAGAGATGTAGGTGATTCAGTAACTAATGAAAAACCTTCATTTATAGGTACTACGATAAGAAACATGTTCTTCTTTAGAAACCGTTTTGGATTCTTAAGCGGATCGAATGTTATATTAAGTAAAGCAGGATCATTCTATGATTTTTGGGGAACATCTGCTCAAGTTTCTGCGGATGACGATCCTATAGATATATCAGCATCTTCAACTAAACCTGTGTTTCTTAATTATGTTAAGACTACAAGTGCTGGTTTGGTTATGTTTAGTGATACTGAACAATTCCTATTATCAACTGACTCAGATATTTTGAGTCCTGAGTCTTCTAAAGTTAATACACTGTCTGACTACGAATGTGATACAGATATACCTGCTTTAAATTTAGGTACATCTTTAGCGTTTGTGTCTAAGACACCTCTGTACGCAAGGTTATTTGAAATTGCTAATATAAGTACTACTGATCCTCCTACTGCATTTAATACTACAGGGATTGTACCTGAATTAGTACCATCTACTATAGATAATGTAACAGGTTCACCAGGTATGAGTATGATATCTCTAGGTACAGTCGGTTCAACGACTTTGTATCAGTATCGGTTCTACCAAACTGCTGAGAAAAGGATAGCTTCTACATGGTATAAGTGGGATTTAACAGGTAATCTTATTGATCAATTCTTTGATAAGAGTACTTTCTACGCTGTTATAAGTGACGGTACAAATATATCGGTTGTATCTTTTGACCTTAGACAGGCTAGTGAAGAAGGATTCCTTACCCTACCTACTGGTGAAAAGACTGACGTATGTATGGATATGTATAATATCAATCCATATAGAGTCTATGATGAACCTACAGAAAAGACTAAAGTCTATCTACCATTTACACATCATACAGGTAAAACATTAGCTGTTGTTGCGTTAGGTGGTTATATTGGAGGTACCCTTGGTGCAACTGAAGCGTCCGTTGGTGCTATCCTATACCCTTCTGTGATCGGTTCAGCACCTAATGAGTATGTAGAAATTGATGGAGATTATAGAGGTAAAAACCTTATTATTGGATATACTTATACTATGACAGTTGATTTACCTAAACTATATTATCAACGTGGTGGAGAGGAACAAGGAAAGGGTGATTATACATCTGATTTAATTATACATAGAATCAAAGTGTCAACAGGACTTAGTGGTCCGATAAAATATAACATTAATCTAATTGGTATCCCAGATAGATCTCAGACAATTAGTGCTATAAAACCGTATACTTATACAGCCAATGACGTTGCTATGGCTGCTGAAGGTGTACATGAAGTACCTGTTTTCCAACGTAATGAAAATATATCATTTAGTATAGTAGGTGATACGCCATTACCAGTAAGTCTTTTAGGCATGACTTGGGAAGGTAAGTATAATAACAAATTCTACAGTCGTGTATAAAGGAGGTAATTAATTATGGCAGGTGGTCTAATAACAGGTGCTGTTGTTGGTGGGTTAGGAATGTTAGGCAGTTTATTCGGAAAGAGTGAAGCCAAACAATCCCAAAAACGTGAAGCTGATAGACAATATCAGTTACAACAACAACAGATTGCTAACCAAGCTGCTCAACAAGCATATGCTCAGGAATATCAGGCTATAATGACTGGTATTGAAAATGAGTATATCAGAGAGGAATTTGGAGTTAAGCTCGATCTTTATGATGATCAGTTACAGATCAATCGTGACGCTGCGAATAGCTCTTACTCAGCTGAGAAGTTCCAACACATTGAAAGAATGCAACAAGCTGCTTTAAACAGACAGAAAATGTTTAAAGAGTTAGTACAGGTACAAGGTTCACAACGAGCACGTGGAGGTATGAATGTTAATAAATCTAGAGAAAGATCTGATTTAATTAATTCACTTGGGGAATTTGGTCGAGACCAAGCTGAATTTGATAAAACTCTTGATAGTGCTAGATCAGCACTTAATCAAAGATTGGGTGGTATTAAAGGTCAACATGCAAATGCTGATTATCAAGCTTGGACGAAGATCGCTATTACTCCAAAGTTGAAACTACCTGGAATGGGTAGTCCTGATATAATCAATCAAGTTGGACCTGCACAGGTTAACACTGGTATTGGTTTCGGAGACTTCTTCAGTTCCGCATCACAAGCACTTCAACTAGGACTTGGAGCTGCATCACTTGCTAGTGACGCTGAATTGAAAGAGAATATCAAACATGTCGGTAAATCTTCTTCCGGTATAAATATCTTTGAATTCAATTACATAGGTGAAACAATTAAACACCGTGGTGCTATGGCACAAGAGGTCTTAATGAAGAAACCTGAAGCTGTAGTTGAAATGGATAATGGTTATCTTGGTATCAATTATGGTATGATTGATGTTAAGATGGAAACAGTAAAATCTTAGTCGAACTATAAAGCATGACACAAACAAATTTTAAATACCGTTCGGCTGATCAAACAAAGTTTACTCCACAAGCAGAAGTTGAACCATTCAAACCGTTTGATATTCAAGCTGCATCTGAACCACTACTTGCATCTATAAGGCAAAATGCTAATACCGAGCTCGCCAGTTATAAAGCTACTGGCGACTCTAATCTTGCTTGGATGCAAATTGCGCATCAGCAAGATGAAATGCTTGCAAAGCACAATGCAGAAGTCACTAGAGTAAACGAAGCTGATGACTTGAATCAGTGGACACAATTTTCCGAGGCTGCAGAAAGTCTAGTGATGCAGTATTTGAAGATCAGTAAAAAGAACCAACTTAAACAGGGTTACGCTCAGAACTTAGAATTCAAACGTAATAATCCTAGAGCTTATAAATATTATATAGATAATCTTAAAGCTTTAGATGAACCTAAAGATTCAGTTGCTTATCGGACATTTATTGAGGGATTCCACGAAATAGTTAATAAAGAAAGTGGTTCTGTTCAATTAGCAAATGCATACATTGAAGCAGGTGGTTGGAGAAAACATGCTCAAAATGAATTTGAATTAGGAGATAAAGTTGCTGCTATTCCACACATGCATAATCAACTGCAGGAAAAGAAGTTTTCATTTTCAGGAACTGCCCCAAATGGTGAAACATATAATATAGAAAACCAATCATATAATGAATGGTACGCTAGTCCAGACGGAGCCAACGGTGGAAAGAATACTGGTTCTGTAAGAATGAAGATCCATAATCAATTCATGGGTCGTATATCAGCTGACTTAAGCGGAAAGTTTCTTGACTATACCAATGGTAATTTCGAAACAATGATGACAAAAGTGCAACCATCGTTGGATGCACATTATAAATCAGTTGCTTTTCAGGAAAACGATAATCATAAGAAGAATCTATACAACAATCTTATAACGGATAGAAGGAATAAAACAGCAACAACTATGAAAATAGGCCACGGTAAGGGTGGTCGTTGGACTGTTTCCCAGCTATTAGGTGAAGTCGATCTTGATTTTGAAACATTTCCTGGTGCAAATGAAACTGAAAAGCGAAAGAATTCATTAAGAGAAAAATTAAATCACGTACTCTATCTCCACGACACCGATCCGTCAGGAAGTGGTGCAAATTTAATCGAAGTACTTGGTATATATAATGCTCCAGTTGGACATGAAGATCACCGTGGCGTAGCTAAAGGCAAGACAAAAGCTATGAGTGAATTGTATGGTGGTTTGTTTAATGAGATAGGGTACGTAGATAAAGCAATGTCGCAAGCACGTGTAAGGCATAAGTTAAAAAAAGATAACATTGAAAACGGTATAAAGGTTGCTTTAGAAGCAGTAAGGTTGCACGTTGAACAGAACGGACCACTCAGTGAAGTAGAATTACAAGAATTTGTAAAAACATTAGCTGAAAGAGGTTACGGAACTCCGAGCGATTTAGCGTTAAGAATAAGAGATGAGTTACCGACTGAATTAGGATTAAGCATCGATGACTGGGTAAAAAGAATTAAAAAAGATAAAGGTGATACAGCAGGATTACTAAATCGTGAAGATTATTTAAAAATGGGTGCACCGCCTCAAGCGCTTGAACATGAGGATGTAAAAACTTTCTTCTATAAAGATGCCAAATTTGCAATAACTAATAAAGAAAGAGGAACACTCCAAACAAAATTTGGAACGCAATACGGTATTTTAAAGAAAAATCTTCATCGAACTGCTGTTTTAGGCGTAGAACAAGATTGGGCAGGTAAAAATGCTTATAACTATTTCCTAGGAGAATACGAACGTTTACTACATAAATCTGGTGACGATGCAGACCCAGCGGACATTAGAAGTCAAGCTATCACTAATACCCAAGAGTGGTTAAAAAATGAAGACAATTGGTCTCAACTTGAAGTAAAACCAGATTTACTAACACAACAACTAAATCTAAGTAAGACCCATCATGACGAATTTGAATCATTCGGTGGTGATGCTAGTGCAGGTGTGTTTAGTGGAGTAGAAACTAGGATAGAATACTTAAAAGAATATATAAGTAACCTTAAGAAGAGAGGATTTACCGGTAACATACACGATGTAATAACTGGAGACTTTATGTATGTAGATCCAGAGGATGGAATGCGTAAGTTATTTTTCGATAAAACTTGGGAGAACTTAGTCAGGACAACTCGTGCTGGGTCTGGTCGAAGACTTCTTGATTGGCAATTAGAAGCAGCTGATATCAAAACCGATACAATCAAACCATTACCTTATCATACGACAGACACGGTTGAACCTTACTACAACTTATCATCTGAAAATCAAGTAATATTCGATAAACTTAGTAATAAATTTCCAGGTAAAAAACTAATAGGACGTAATTTTGGTGAAGTCCCAGCTGATGAATTATTAACAGAACTTGGTATAAACCAAGAAGCTTTGATCAGCGCTTTAACCGTCCAAAGTGGACGAGCAATAGACCAGTTTGATGTAGTTCAATGGTCCAACAATTTACAACGTTTACACGGGATTAAAAAAACAACTCAAATCACTGAAGACAATGTTGGTATATTACAGAGGATATTGTTATTACACTATAATACCGATATTTGGGATGTAGATACTACTGACTTACCTCACACTCCAATAATGATTCCAACAATTTTTGATGAGGATACTGTAGGATAATGACTGAAACTAATAAAAATCCGCTCTATGATGCACAGTTTCATAGAGACAGAAGCGCAACTATCGGCGAGTACCTAGATGAGGTTGAAGCTGAAAAACAACAAACCATACAAGAATCTGAAACTAACGCTGCAGAAATAGAAGCACGTAAAGCTGAACTATTAAATTCACACGAAACTAAAGAGGCAAGTCAATTTGGTCTGAGAGAGAACCTCACAGAACTAAAGAATGCCTTTACAGGCGGTGCTAGAGATACAGTAAGTTCTTATCTTACATTACCTGAACGTGCTGTTGATATAGCGTCAGGTGAGATGATGAACGAGATCCGAACTAAAGGGAAGTATACACCTCAATTTAATCCCGTTGGTGGCGAATTAAATCCTATCACTAAAACATGGTGGGGAAATTTTATAAGGACTGGTGTTCACTTTGGTACAATGGCTATACCTATCGTTGGATGGGGATCAGCTGTTGCTAAGGGTACAGGATGGGCCGCAAAGATCGCTCAATGGACTGTAGCAAGTTCTAATTGGATAGCTAAAGGTGCTTCTGTTGGTGCATTCTCTGACTTATTCTCAGAGTATTCACAAGATTCTAATGGACTTCAAGTATTAAGAGATCGTTTCGGTTTTATTGATACACCGTGTACTACGAATGATTCTGATCACCCAACAATAACAACTTTAAAAAGTGTATGTGAGGGTGTAACTTTAGGTATTCCTCTTGAAGGTACTGTTAAAGCTATTGGTAGAGTTAGACTTCTTAAAGGTAAAGCTAACAATCCTACTAATGAAGTTCTCAAACAAGTAGATACCATTCAATCTGACAAAATTCTTAAAGCAGAGAAAGCTGCTAAAGAACTTGTAAATTTAAATCTCATGGAAGCTACTCGTCAAAGACTGTTTAATCAGGGTATTGATTTTGATCAATTAACACCTGAAACACAGATTGCTGAGATGGCTAAAGTTGCTAAAAAGAGTCCGAAAAGGTTTAGTACATGGACACCTCCTAATGAGGATAACGTACAACGTGCTCAACGTAAATTAACTACAGACCAGAAAAGTATCAATGACCAGGTAGTAGAAAAAGCACAGACTGAAACAGGTAGTCCAGGTCCTCGTGGTCATTTAAACAAACAATCTGCTGAGTTTGGAGTTGGATCACCTAATTCAACTGGAAGTGCATGGGATGGTACTAAAGCAATAAAAAGAATGACCTATGAATGGTCTTCTATGGAGCAAGGGTCTACAGATAGTCTTATAACACCAGCTGCTGCAGAAGCACTTGCTGAAGTAGGATCTGGTAGAACAGGTATAATCGATACAATTGCTAAAGAATTGTTTGGTGATGTACGTTACAGAAGAGTCTTATCAGAATTAGAAGCTAAAGGGCAGACACTTCAGTCTGTATATGGAGAAGCATTTGAAAGTATGCAAGAAGTAATTGGTGGTCGTGAGGCTGCTGAATTATCTCCTGAAGATTTCTGGCGTCCATTATTCGAAAACGCTGATACTAAAGATAATTTCAATGTATGGTCTACGAAGAATGTTTTAGCTGCTAATTTAATACAAGAGTCTTTATTCAAACAACTACGTAATAGAGCAATTGCTGCTAGAGAATTAATAGATGTAACAAACATTGAGCAGATAGATGGTCCAATATCTTATATCAGAAATAATCTTATTGTAGGTTTAGAACAAGTTAAACGTTCTCAATTCCTTAATAGTCCAGAGTATTTAGAATTGAAAGCACAGAAAGGCGGTAGACGACTTATAGATGAAAGATTAACTGAAATACATAATGCATCTAAAAACCAAACTGATTTAATGTTTGATTTAGCGTACCAATCTCCGACAGATGATTTGCTACATGCTTTCTTAGAAGCTATGTCAATGTCCCATAAGATTAATAATTGGCAGGACTTTGGTAATTATATGCAGAAGAAGTTGGTAGGATCTACTACACCTGACGGTCAGAGGGCAACAGGAGCGATTATAAAAGAACTTCAAGGTGTTATGATCAATAGTATCCTAAGTGGTCCTAAGACCCCTCTCAGGGCAATTATGGGTACATCTACGGCTACGTTCTTAAGACCTACTGCGAATATACTAGGAGGTGCTGGTAGATACCTTATGACTGGATTTACTGATGATTCTTCCTTAAGGAATGGATTAGCAGAAATCAATGCTATGAGACAAGCTATACCAGACTCGTGGGAGTATTTCAAACAACGTTTAAACGGATATTGGGCTGGAGAATTATCTACAGTTAAGAGTAGATATGCTGAATATACATTAAATGATCAACAGTGGGATTTAATGAGATATTGGGCGGAAGATAGTGGGACAGCTACTCTTGGTGAACAAGCTGCTTTCCAATTAACTAATACAGCTCGTTGGATGAATAACTCTAATTGGTTTAATTATACCATGAAGTTACTCGCTTCAACTGATGATGCTTTTACTATGATTTTAGCAAGAGCACGTTCTAGGAGTAAAGCTTTGCAGGGTGCAATGGATGCTCAATCTAGAGGACTTATTCCTGAAATTACTCCTGAATTAATTAGAGAATATGAATCCAGATTACAATCTGATATATTTAATCCTAAGACAGGTGTTGTTAACGATAAATATTTAGAGTATGCTAGAGGTGAGGTTACACTTACTAAAGATTTAACTGGTTTTGCTAGATCGTTAGATACTTTATTCTCTACTTATCCTATGCTTAAACCGTTCCACCTGTTCGCTAGAACTGGTATAAATGGTTTAGAATTGACCATGAAGCATACTCCAGGTCTCAATTTATTTGTTGAAGAATTTAGAGATATCGCAAGAGCAACTCCAGATAATCTAAGTGGTGTTGTTAAATATGGTATAGAGAGTGCACAAGAACTGAAAAACGCTAAAGATCTACAGATGGGTAGATTAGCAATGGGTTCTGGTATTATATTCATGGCATCGCAGAAATACATGAATGGTGAATTAACTGGTGAAGGTCCTGCTAGTATGGCAGAGAGGAGATCTTGGGAAGCTGCCGGTTGGAAACCGAATTCAATTAAATTAGGTGGTGTTTGGATTGGTTTTGAATCTTTAGAACCATTTAATAGTATGTTAACATTTATCGCAAATTTAGGAGATAACCAACGTCTATTAGGTAATAAATACGTTGAACGAGGTCTTCTTGCTTCTGCTTTAGTACTTTCAAAAGGCATGGTTACTAAAACATATCTTCAAGGTATGACATCTTTAACAGATTTATTTAGCGATAATCCTAAGAAACTAGAACGTATAGGTGCTAATATACTGAATAATGTATTACCTTATGGAACATTAAGGAATGAAATGGGTAAACTATTCAATCCTTATATGAAGGAACTTAATTCAGATTTTGAAAATACTGTTCGTAACAGAAATCAATTATTAGAATACTTCGGTGAAGAAGGTAATAGACTTCCTGTTAAATATGATATCCTAAATGGGCAACCTATTAGAGACCATGATTTCCCTACCAGACTGTTTAATATGCTCAGTCCGGTAAATATAAATTTTGATCCATCACCAGGTCGTAAGTTCTTATTCCGTAGTCAATATAATATAGGTTTAATTACAGAAACTTCTCCTGATGGTATTTCTTTAGCAGATCAAAATACAATTAGATCGAAATTTCAGAAAGCTATCGGTTCTCAAAATTTAGAAGTTACATTAGAGAGACTTGCTCGAAGACCAGATGTCCAACGTTCCATAGAAATAATGGAAAACGATATCGAGAATAACAGGCATAAGATGAAACCGGGTATTAATCCCATGGAATATGTCCATAATAAACTGATTCATGCAGCAATAACAGACGCTAGGAATCGTGCTTGGGCATTGTTATCATCAGATATAAATGTTGTACAATTAATCGAAGCAGCAAGGCAAGGACAGATAGCAGAGGCGTTTAGAAGCGAAGATCCAGGAAGAAGTAGAACAGCATATAATGAGGCAAACCAAATTCTAGAAATGCTAAACAAGTAACACTATGGCAGTCACAGAGAATACATATACAGCGTCGGGATCAAACGCGCTGTATTCATTTACATTTCCATATATCGATACTACAGACATTAAGGTCTCCCTTGATGGAGTAGTGAAAACAATTTCAACACACTATACATTAGCCAGTGCTACACAAGTTCAATTCAATACCGCCCCAACTAACGGTCAAGCTGTAAGAATTTACAGAGAAACTAATACGAATCAGAAAAAATCAACATTCTTTTCTGGTTCCTCTGTTAGAGCACAAGATCTGAATGATAACTTTGACCAAACTTTATATGCTACACAAGAAGCGTCTAGAGATGTTGTGGCATTCCCAAATGAACACTGGAATAATACAACTGAAACAATCACTAGCAGCGAAACTTGGCCAGGAAGTGGATCTGGTGATAACACTACTGTTGCAACAACAGCAGCTATTCAAGCACAGATAAACGCCACCTCACCTGCTTTAGTAGATACAACAAAACTACCATTATCAGGTGGTACAGTTACTGGTGAAGTGATATATAATTATGTTACCTCAGTACAGATGCCATCTGGTACAACTGCTCAAAGACCAGGATCACCTACAAACGGCGATTTCCGTTACAATAGTGATGACTCTTCCTTCGAAGGGTACCAAGGTGGATCTTGGGGAGCTGTTGGTGGAGGAGCTACAGGACCATCAGGTAATGCAGTATTCTGGGAAAATGATCAAACAGTAAGTGATGACTATACTATAACAAATAACAAAAACGCAGGTAGCTTCGGACCTATAACCGTAGCAACAGGTAAAACCGTCACCGTTGGTGCCGGAGAAGTATGGACGGTGGTTTAACTTATGGCAATTACAATTGATGGTGATGGAACAATCACCGGACTGAGTGCAGGTGGATTACCTGATAATAGTGTCCAAACTGCAGATATTGCAGATAACCAAATAACAACAGGTAAAATTGGAGACAATCAAGTAACACTTGCTAAAATGGCAGGTGGTACAGATGGTCAAATTATTACTTATGATGCTAGTGGAGATCCAGTAGCAGTAGGTCCAGGTACAGATGGTCAACTATTAACTTCTACAGGAGCAGGATCACCACCAGCTTTTGAAGATGCACCAGCAGGTGGAGCAGCAGGACCTTGTATTGTTGCTTACATTGACGCCGGAGAAATTTCTATATCAAATAGTACTTGGACTAAAGTGCAGCTAGATAATAGAACCATTGGTGATACAGGAATGTGGTCTGAAGCTGATGAAAGATTTACTCCTACAACAGCAGGGATATATTTCTGTCAATTTGAGGGGATGATGACTTCAGGTAACTCTGACTTAGAGATAAAGTATGAGTTCCGTAAAAATGGTAATGGAGGTCACTCTTACAAAGATGACGGTGCTTTTGATATATACCAAAGCCCTTGGGGTGGTACTAGTCACCCAAGTTTCTACATGGGTAACGGTACATTGATATCATTTAACGGATCAAGTGATTATGTTGAGTGCTGGGTTTATCATACTGGAGGTGGTGCCAGAAGTCTTCATAGACCTCGTTTTGTAGCATTTAAAGTGGACACGAACTAATTATGACAATATCATACTCACAAAAAGTAGCTACTCTATGTCCAGATCTAATGAATAAAAACGACTGGCAAGGAGTAGTAATAGAAGATGATGGGACAGGTGCAAAGATTGTAGCTTGGTCCCATTCAAAATACAGTCAACCTTCTGAGTCAGCTATAGCAGCTGTGACAGAATCTGATTTTAAAGCAGCTATTGATACTCATAAATGGGATCGAGCTGATGAATACCCTGATATAGGCGAACAGTTAGATGCACTATACAGGGATATTATGGCAGGTAAAGTTAACTCAACTGGTGATTTTGCTGTTACTATTAAAGCAGTAAAAGATAAATATCCTAAGAGGAGTGGTTGATTATGACAGGAAAAGTAAAATTAGTATCCGCAGGTGGCGGATCGGTGTCATTAGCGACACCCTCAACAGGTAGTAATAGAACATTAACATTACCAGATGCTGATGTTACAATAGGTGCAACTAACTCTGCTGGTACGTTAACAACACAAGGAGATACTCTTTATAGAGATGGATCTGGTATACAGAGACTAGCTAAAGGAACTGCAGGTCAAGTTCTAAAAATGAACGCTGGTGCTACAGCTCCTGAATGGGCTGCTGCAGGTGGAGGCTTACTACTTAAAAAGACATATTATCAAATAGGTAGAGGTACTTTTACAAGTGATGATTTTCCCAATGATGATACTGTTCCTCAAATAACTGAAGGAGTTGAAATATTTAGTCAAG
>Ga0208011_1000278_pt1 | contig 20797 bp, 12 predicted proteins | sample 7_EtaG_FD_184080 | JGI IMG/M metagenome (GOLD analysis project Ga0208011, IMG submission 184080) | Marine viral communities from the Subarctic Pacific Ocean - 7_ETSP_OMZ_AT15161 metaG (SPAdes) (version 2) | ecosystem: Environmental > Aquatic > Marine > Oceanic | place: Pacific Ocean | collected...
CTAGCGTTGAAGTCGTTTATATCATCTGATAACTGTTTAACATCAGTTTCAGCAGCTAGTACTTTATGGTAAGTATAAGTATTACTTGATCCTGTAGAGAGTACTTGTAGACCTACTCCAGCAGCTAGTGTCTCACTGTATAGAGAACTAGGGAAGCTGTTAATAGTTACAGTTGCAGGTGAACCATCTGTAGTCCTACCAGTGGTTGATGCACCTGAACCATTAACGACCACTCCTCCAGCATCACTAATACTGACTACTACACCAGAGGCTGGCATTGAAGCTGTAGCTGGGAAAGCTGCTTCAGTTGCTATAGCTACGAAACCACCAAGTGCTGTTACAGATCCAGATACGTGATCAGCTACTGCTTTAGAAGTTGGTATCGCTGTGTTGCTGTTAGTAGTAAGAGAAGTCTCTCCAATAGTCTTACCATCAATCTGGTTAAGCTCAGTTAGGGTTGAAGTAAGAGCTGTACCACCTGCAAGTATTGAAGCAGTAGCACCCTGCATTCCAGCAAGAGTGGTTAGATCTGCATCAAGAGGTTGTTTAGCTCCTAGCTGTGTTTGAATTGCTGAGGTTACACCGTCTACATATCCAAGTTCTGTAGCTGTTAAAGTTCCTGGTATTCCATCTAGAACATTAAGTTCTGCGGTAGTAACAGTAGCGTCATCTAATATTTGAACTTCAGCTTGAGTTAAATCTGCTAAAGCAGAAGCTGTATTGGAACCCATTGTGGCAAGTTCCGTTAATTCAGCGTCTAAAGGTTGTTTAGCATCTATTTGAGTCTGAATACTAGAAGTTGCATCTACATAGTTGAGTTGAGCTGTAGTTCTAGTACAACCGTCTAATATATCAAGTTCTGTTGATGTAAGAGAAGCTAATTCAGTAGCAGCTCCACTCTGCATACTTGATAACGTTGTTAAGTCAGTAGCGGCAGCTTGAGCACCCAATGAAGTTCTAGCGGTAGCACCATTTTCAGCTACCCAAGTAGAACCATTTCCAACAATAATATTTCCATCTGTTTTAGCTAATCCCCCTATAGCAGTTAAATCAGCATCTAGTGGTTGTTTTGCATCTAACTGGGTTTGAATACTAGAAGTAGCATCTACGTAGTTCAGTTCAGTAGTTGTAAGAGTAGCCCCATCTAATATTTGTACTTCTGTACCTGTTAAATCTGCTAGAGCCTGAGCAGTACCAGTACTCATCGTGGCTAACTCTGTCAGTTCAGTATCAACAGAAATAGTAATCTTTCCAGCACTAGGGCTGTCATCTGCTATGGATACTGGAGCAGTAGCAATTATGTCGTCTTTTACTTTCGCTGTTGCTTTAGTATCTATTTGACCGTCAATAGCTGCTGTAGTGGCTGCTTTAGAATCGTTACTAGCCCAAGTATCTGAACCACCAAGGAAAGCTCCAAGACCTGTTAAGTCACCTGTACCAGAAAACAGTGATGCGTAGTCATCTGAGAACTCTTGTAGACCAAATCTAATCTGGTTATCTGCGTTGTTAAGGTCAGTAGATGTAAGAGTAGAACCAGCCGTATAAACAACAGTTGCGTCTTGTATAGCTGTAGTTCTTTGTAGTATTACTGTTCCTGTTACACCAGTGTTTAGGACTACGTTACCGCCGTTAGGCTGCTCAACTGTACTAGAGCCTGATATTTGATAAGTATTAGTACCACTAGCTGCGTTGGTATAAGTAGTTCCGTTTACTTTTACAGAAACGTCTGATTCTTTAATGTATCCAATCGGGTCACCACCAGAAGTAGTGAGAGCGAAAGTTGTTGTGGAGGAACCTGGTGTATAGGTTCTTTGTGCATACGCCATAGTTAGTCCTTACCTTGTGCTGCTTGGTTTAGTAGTTCTCGCAGCTCTGGGTCTGCATACCAACGTTGTGGCCTTAAACCACCAGGGGATTTTGGATCGGGTATCTGTTGTCGATGCTCTTCACCATCAACCCACTGTTCTATAACTATTTTAATCTGATTTCTAATTATAGACTTAATCCAGTTAGCTCTATCGCTGTTTTTCCTGTCCCAGTTGCCAGTTCTATAGGGACTGACTACATCTGAACCACTCATTTGTTTATATTCTGGACGGTTCACTATTTCTGTAACAAGTGCGTGAATACCAACGTGAGTTTTACCTGTCCAAGGGCTGGTGAATAAAGCATCTTCATTTAAGAAATGGTTGATTTCGTTAATAGTTGTATCACTGATACCAACCCCACGATCAGAGAATAAGTTCCGATCAATAGGTGGAATTAGGTTGTCTAACCTAGCTTGATTTACTTTATCATCATCTACCCTTGAATTAATTGGAAATATACGTCCAGTTAGGGCTTCTAGAGGATAAGCAAGTCTAGGTAAATCACTATGATTAATTAGTTCTCCAGGCTTACCAAAAGGCATAGCTTGACGACTACCTTGCCAGATTGTTGGATCATCAGCAATAACACTGCTTATAGCATCAATTAGCGGTCCTACCCCTGTATCTTCAAAGCGATAACCAAGAGTACCTATAAGTGTGTTGTAAGCTCCCCAACCAACGTTACCTATACTGTGTAGTCCACCTTTTTTATAGTATTTAGGAGTACCTGGTCCTTCTAATGGTCCTGCTTTTTTACTTTTAAATATCATTCTAGAAAGATCTCTTTCATACATCAAATAAGGAGAGCCAACTTTAGATACTGTGTCAGCTATTAACCTTTGCATAGGTCTGAAATCACCCTCACCTGCTTTAGTAATTGCATCAGTAGCTTTATCTGGACCTGTAAGTACAGGTATCTCCATTATCTGTCTAGCTTGTGCTGCCAGACCTAAAAGGATTATGTCTGCTGAGCTGTCTGCGTTACCAAACTGTTTTAGATCTCTATAGGTTGTGTGAAGAGCTAAAGTAGCTCCGAAAGAACCTAAATACATAAAAGGTATTTCAATAGCATCTACACCAGGAAAGTCCATAAACGGTACGTCTAACCTGAGATGGAACGGTTTCTTAAGTCCTTTTGCTTCCCTATAGGTATGAGTCATTGGTCCAGTAGATTCCCAACCAGCGGCGTCTAATCCCCAAACAATTGCAAAAGCTGCTGTTTGATAAGTAAGAGTTAGACCAAGAGCTTGCTGAGCACGCTCACGGATAATTGGGTCTGAGTGCAGGTAAAGGCTTTCAAACTCATTAGCATCGCTTAACAGCTTCTTACCAATAGGGTTTCTCCTAAGAGTTTCTACTACTTCTGGTGCTAAATTTTTACCAATTTGATCCTTAGTAACTTTGGCCCCTAAACGAATTGCATCTACTCCACCTCTAACTGCGTGATAACCAGAAATTATGGGTATCTTATTCTTCAACCAGTTAAACGCTGAAGTCGTTACTGGCATCAACGTTGTAGCAAAGGCTGAAACAGCAGGATTATCACTCTTTTTAAGGGTATCTATGGCTGTTTTCATATCAGCTATAGGACCACCAGTGATCTCTTCTGTAAGGTTGATGAAGTCTTTAAATTGAGAGAACTGCTTATCTCTTATTTCCCAGCCAACAATCTTTTGATCTATACCAGCGGTAACAGGTGAGAATAAATCTGAAGTACTTTTATTAAGTCGTTTAATTACTTCAGCTCCTACATTTTCAGGCTTAATTAAACCTTCTGCTACTTCATCTGCTATTTGCATCCGAACCTTTGCGTTAGCCCAAGCGTTACCTGATACTTCAGTAAAGAAGGAGTCACCCCAGCTAAGAGATTTCAAAACAGCAGTCATAGACTGGTCTTCACCCTTTGCGTAGTAAGGAGTTTTACCTATACCGAACTCTCTACCTAGTTGAATAGGAGCACCTAAGCCAGGTAGAACTCTTCTACCCTCTGTCCATGTGTCTAAAGATTTATGACCAGGAAGCCAGCTAAGTTCATTGAATCTCCAACCTTTAATAAATCCTGGTAGTTTCTTCCAGTCGTTACCGCTAATAATGTTATCGTGCATAGATTTCATCCATACACGTCCATAGTTAATTAGGTTATAAAGTTCTGGCTTTTCAAAGTCAGTTTTACTAACAGCCCACTTACCAAAGGGAGTCCTAATATCGAACTTAGTTACAGCTAAATCATCTAACTTTGCTTGCTGGTTTATTAGAGATATAGGGTTCTTAACGTAGTCTGGATGAGCTTCTGGGAATATCATCTTATTAGAGAACCCATCCCAAGAGTTCATAAAGCCATATAAGTAACCCTTCAACCATCTACTCTGTAGCTCAGCTTGCTTTGCTCCTGCTTCTACTAATTCCTCTTTACCTGCATATCTAGCTAATTTCTTTGTAATCCAACCCCCAACAACACCAGTTGAGTGTGCTGGTATAGCTTCAGAGAAACCAGCAACAACAATACCAAAAGGACCACGAGGATTACTTAAGGTTCCACTGGTAATGATCTGGTTCATAACCCCAGACCAAGTCTTATCAATTTCGTTTAACTTATTCCAGTTACCACCTGACTTGTAGACAGCGTCCATAACAGACATAGCTTGAGCCATCTCTGCGCCGTTAATAGCTTCTCCTTTCTCTAACTTTTTAAGAGTAGTACCCATTGTGGCATCAAAGGACTCACTAGCTTCTCTAGCTGCGTGAGACATCTTATCCAACAGTTCTTCAGGTTCAGGTAACTGAGCAATTACGTTGTTCCACTCATTAGCTAATAGTGCCCACTTTGCTCTTTGATACTCTTTTGATCTCTGTTTACCTGTCTCATCGTAGGGGTTTAACTCACCAAGCTTATTAGCTATCTCAGCTCTAGAAGGAAACTTAAGTCTTAACTTCTTTCTAAACAGTCCTAAAGCAGTACCTAAGTACTGAGCATTAGGATCAACAGCTTTAACTGATTGTCTTAAAATTCTTATATCGTGTAAAGCTTGAGCTGTTGCTGCTTCTAAAGAAGTAACAGTTGATTTACCATCTCTAATTTGTCGGAAGAGACGTAAAGAACTCATAGCGTTTTTAGTATTAGCGTCTAGAAAGGCTAATTGAGATGGTATATTGCTAATCCTTCTAAGGTTTTTTCTAGCTAACATCCCCTCTTCAGCTAAGAAAGCTAGCTGTCTTGCTCCTCTTGGGTCATCAATAAATTGACCCATCTCAAGAATAGATTTAGCAAGAATACTGTCTATACCTTTATTGTTTACTATTCGATCATTAACAACTTTAAGTAGAGCTTGATCGCTCATATCTGCTGTATATTTTGAAGCGTTAGTAGCTCTGAAAATTTCAAGATTATCTTCAAAAGTATTAGTACCGTTTTCTGCGTCAAACTTTTTAGCTGCTTCTAGTGTTTCAATAAGTTCATCTACCTCATCACCTACTTTATTAAGAGCTTCTAAACCTCTAGCTTGTTGTCCAGTTCCTAGAGATTCTACAAGCTGTTCACGAACGTTATCAGACTTTTTAGTAACGTTTAAAGGCATCTCATCAGAGAGATCTATACCTTGATTAATCAAAGCATCGTCTACTAATCCATCCTTATCTACAGGAACAGGTATCTCAGTAGGAGAAACCTTTGGTCCTAAGAGTCCTTCATCAGGAGTTGGTTGTGAACCTACAGCTTTAATAGGAGCTGCTGATACACCCTCATCAACAGCAGTAACGTTTAGCTCTTCAAATCTTCTAACCCAATCACTTAAGAACTCAGGTGATACTTGATTGTTATCTATAGCAGCTTGAGCTTCATCTAGTAGCGCCTTAACTTCACCATGAAGGAGAACAGTATTAGAGGTTCCATAAGTGTCTGGTTCTACTGTCTCTCCTAAACGTGTTCTATTAGCATCATCCATATCAACAGCTTTATTTCTAGCATCTAGTAGATCAGCTTCTTTAGATACCTGTTGCTGTGTTTCAGTAATAAACTTCTGGAAGTCATTAGAGGCTTCTAACTGCTGACTCTGAGCGTTACGGTAAGCAGAGTTCTGAGCTAGGAAATCAAGTTCTTTAGCTTCTAAGTCTTCTAACTTAATTTCTATCTCCTCAAGACGCTTCATCTCTTCTATTGCGTTATTCAATAGACGAAGTCTTCGTTGATTGGGAGCTTCACCTCTAGATGGCTTACCTTGTAGTAACCAATCTGGATCATTCTGCTGAGCAACTCTATAAGCAGCAGCTCTTTTATCTAGAAGTTTAGTCTTAGCAATGATGGAAGCTTGACTACTAACTTGAAGCTTTTTCTTAGAGGCTTTAAGTCCTTCTACAAGAGCAGCTCTCTGTTCTGGTATAGAAGTAGACTCTAAATCTATGTTTTTAGATATATCAGCTTGAGCGTCTAGAGCGTTCTTTGTTTTAACTAGGAAAGTTTCTGCATTTTCACGTGCACTAGATGATATTTCGGGTATGCCCTTTCCTACGGATACATCAAAATCAGTAGTTGTTTTTCCTATATCTTTATTTAGCTTTATCTGTATGCCTTCATCAACAGCTCCTTTAACGTTTGCTTCTATATCTGGTTGGAATTTTTTATAAGCTGCTTCCCAAGCATCACTAGCTTTTGTACCAAGCTTGATATTTTTAAAGGCTGTCCACCCTACGTCTAAAACATTAGAAAGTATGTTATAGGACCACTTAGCACCGCCAACAATAGCTCCTCCCATAAGAGCCTGTAGAGTCTGCTCTTTGTAGTAGTTGTACTCAGTTGGGTTTTCAGCTAAGAAAGCTCTCTTAAGATTTAATTTATCTTTAGGGGTAGCAGCTCTGTCCCATATTTCTAATTGCTCTTCATAACCTGTAGATAATTCTGGTATTTCAGGAGGCCAAAGAGCTAACTCCTCTCCTATTTCAGGAGCTGAAGCTCTTAAGAAGAAAGCTGAACTAGTAATTAGTTTATCTGCTTGAACGCTTACCCAATTAGGAGCAAAAGGTATTTTTAGTGGTGCACCTTTTAAAGCAGCAGCACCCTTCATAGCGTTGAAGGTTCCACCTCCAGTCCCTAACACCCCTAACATAGAAAGACCTTTTCTTATACCCCCTGCTGTACCTATAACTCCTACTATTTGTGCACCTAAATCTACAATCTCAGATTCTGGTTTGTTCTTCTTATAGAAATCACTGTCTTTACTGAGGTACTGACCTCCTAACCAACCCTCTCTCCAACCAAGAGGCTGACCATCTACGCGGCCATACTGTTTTATCTCCTTCTGATTTAGTTCATACTTTTCGTGTAGCTGCTTTTCAAACTCAGGTTGTCCACCAGTAAGAGTATCAATAAAACCACCAAGACCTAGCTTTCTAGTTATATAAGAAGGATCTAAATAACCAGTAGCTTCAGCTTGTAAAGGTAAAGAAACAAGACCATCAAGAGCAGACTGGGCTGTTCTATAAGCACCTGGAATAGCTTCATCTTTTAATAGGGGATCATCTGCTTTATTGGCTTCAATTAGTTCTTCTCTTTCAGATATTGCTTCAGCTCTTTTATCAGAAGGTGCAACCTTTTGAACAGTTTTAGCAAACCCCTGTCTTATTTGACTACCTACATCACTCCACTTATCGGGAACAGTTCTTGGTTCTTCTTCTTTTGGCTTCTCCTGAGTAGCAGTGCTAGACCCTTTTTCCTCACTACTAGGTGAATCTCCACCACCTCCCCACTCAGCATCATCTAATCTTTTATATTCAGCGTCATCAGGTACATATCTAGTGTTACCTTGACGGTCTGTAAAATAAGCTCCCATTTATTTGATTCTCCGAATGAGTGGGTAGAGGTTTTCTTTTAAGAAATCAACTTGGTGTGATTGAATCTTTTGGTCTAATCGAGCTGGGAAGCCCTCACCAGGATTGAAGATGGTCATTTGAAGTTGTCCAGGGTTAAGACCTCCGGTTGTTGTACCGTTAATCCCACCAGTGAGCATTACTTGTCGACCTATTGATACACGACCACTAGTGACAAGTATTTTTGAACCGCCAGAAATCATGATTCGATCTCCTTTACGATAACCAGGACCGTGAGCCTCAGCTTTAATAATTATATAGTTACCATAAATATCGTGAGTACCACTATCTACGATGTTTCCACCAACAGGAGCTGGCATAGCATCGTTACCTACTTGACCTGTAGGACGGGTTAACTTAAATCTAACTCTGTTAAGTTGTTTACCATCTGTAGATAGTCCAGACTTATAGTCACCAGCCGCTTCGTTATGACTAAGAGCTACATCATAAGGTGTGAAATCAGCAGGAGCAGCGTCATAGTTAATGAAAGCTCCTTGAAGTAGTTTTGCGTTAGCTTTCCATATCGGACCTAAACGCTTATTAGGTGAATATTTCTGTATCTGTTGTAGTACTACCTCATTCATAGGCATAGCACCACCAGTAGCGTATTCAAAATTATTCATTACATCTCTAGTGTCCTGACTTACTCCATACATATCGTTAGTAGTTAAAGCTCTAATAAGCTCATTTATCTGAGGTTCATCAAAGATAAATTGTCTATCTAGAAATAGTTTTACTTCATCTTTTGTACCCTCATTTCTTCCAAATCCTGTAATAGCTGAGCTAGACCAAGTAGCACCGTTATCTAAACTTAGTATTTCTATGTTCCAAGAACCATCTTTGTTCTTAGTAGTTCTACTGAAATCAGGGATATTATTATACTGAGTACCTCTAGCGTTTCCATCTGGAAGGTTGATGTTGTAGTAGAAGTTTGGATCACTATATTGAGGTTGGCTAGAAAGTCTGTCATTAATATCGTTATAGATATCCCTTTTAGTTTTAGAGTTAGTTAAAGCGTTTGGATCAGCTTTAAGAGCGTTATCAATTACCTCATCTATAATCTCATTTACTTCATCTCTTAAGCGTATATTTGATTGCTCAACAGCTAAGTCGGCGTTCTTTGCCTTTGCTTTACCAGATGCCCCTTCATTGGCTATTGTAGCTAGAGATTCATGACCTAAGATCCGAACTTTATTAGCATTCTGTAAATCTGAAATAATGGTAGATCTTAAAGATTGATACTTATCACTTCTCCACTTATTAACCGCAGTTCTGTTTTCCTCAACCATCTTTCCTAAACCCCAAGATCTCAGCTCTGCTGAAAAATCTGCATCTATATATTCACCAGTAGTATTCATTCTATTTACTCTTCTTTGGAAATTTTCAGTCTGCCTAGCTGTAGGTTCTTTTACAGGAGCTGCATAGAGATCATAGATATACTTCGAACCGTCTGCTCCTGATTTACCTGAATAAGTAAAACCTGCTACTCCTAGGTCTGCTATTTGCTTCTCAGCCATTCTCTGTCTTTCAGCGGCATCTGGCTTTCTACCTTCCTTTTCCTCAAAGTCAATTAAAGCTTTGGCTGCTGTGAGGTCTGCGTTATTAGTCCACTCTTTAGAAGCTCTTTTAATCTGAGCAAGAGTAGCTTTATCAGCCATATCTATAAGGCTGTAAGCACTCTTATAACCGGTTTCAAGAATCTCTCTATAAGTTTTACCGTCTTTACCTACTAGATCTAATAGAAGTATTCCCTCTTTAGTCTTTATTTCCCCTAAAGCTCTTTGGATTATAGGTCCAGCAGCATACTCAACAACATCGTTTTTACCTTGAAGCATATCTCCAGGCTTATCTACATCAATGTATAACTTGGTAAAGGCTTCTCCTAATACTTCATTAGCTTTTTTCTCATCCCCACCGTAGTACTGAATAAGATAACCTCTAGCATCCTGAACCTGAGTTTCAAAAGCTTTTTGAGCTTGTGGAGTTAAGCCACCCTTACTAGTCTTAATGATTGTAACCATAGTTCTAAGACCATTAAGAACCTTTGATTTACCAGTCTTATTAGCTATAAGATCACCGTTCTCAAGCCTTTTCTCAACTATGGATTTTTTAAGCTCAGCCGTGATTTGACCCATTGCTGAGTCAACAACGTTTGTTTTAAAGGTTTGTGGTAAATAGTCGTACTTTGAAGTAAGTTCTGACGCTTTAGTTGCTAACTCAATAGCTATCTCTGAATCATCTTCTACTTGAGATAATCGAGATAAGTTCTTACCACCCCAATCGTTATACTTTAAAACTGATTCAACCTTTGCATCTTGAGCTAAGGAGTCGTAGTAGAAGAACTTAGTCCAAGGATCACTAATACGGTTCTGTTTAGCTTGATCATATTGCTTCTTCTTTTGAAGTTTTTTAGTCTCATCGCTTATGGCTTTAAAGCTTGAGAACGCTTGTGTCCTCTGCTTTCTTAAAGCATCAGCATCCTTTTCAGCAGCTTTAACGTGGTTCTCAAAAGCCCACTTACTAAGAGTACCTAATCCACCACCTTTACCTACAAAATCTTCTATAGCTTCAATAGCTTCTCCCCAGTTACCTGGTTCATATTTGTGCATATCGAGAAGCTGTCCACCAATAGGACGTGGTTCTCTAGGAGCAGCGTCAGGTACTCCTCCTGCGGCTGGTTGTTGAGCTTTCTTGGTGTAATCCTTTCCTCTGCGTTGAGGGGTTACAGAACCGCTGTTAAAATCTAAAGCCATTACTGTAGTAATCCTCCTTTTTGTGTCTCCCCAGATAATAGTGGTGTGTTTTTCACAGAACCGTCACTGTTGTAATTTTGGCCGACTGTGGGTTGCATAGATCGGTAATACTTGACCCCGTCTATAACGTTGCCAGCAGCTTTAGTAACCATAGCGAGGCTAGAAGGACCAGCTTTTTTAGCTGGCATAATTCCTCTAACTGGTAAAGGAGCTAAAGGTTTCAGAGGATCGTTAACAGGATTTGGTATGTAGTCCTGAATATCCTTAACAGCGTTAACAGCTCTAATAGTTTCAGCTTCAGCAGCTCCTAACTTATCAGCTATTCTCCACTTCTTAGTTACGTTCTTATTACTGAGGGTTGCTAAGTAAATCTGATTATATTGATTTCTAGCAGCGTTAACAGAACGTCCTACTTTTCCTGCTGCAACTCCAGACTTCTTAGCAGCAATAGCATCTCTATTCATTTTCTGTGTCTCAAGTTCTATGGTGTCTTTAGCTGTGTCTTCATAGAACCGAGCATCTAAATCAGCTAACTGTCTACCTAAGTTCTCAGTAGCAGCAACAGCTACTTCACCTTTATACCCAGCTCTTTGTGTCTTAAGCTTCTCTTCATACTGCTTACGTTGTTCAACATAAGTGCTATCCCTTAACCACTGCCTTTGCTGTACCTCATATTCTCTATAGTTCTGTCTTTCTAAGTTTCCTTTCTGTTCCCAGTACTGTCTTTCAGCTTCAGAGTTTTGACGTTGTGTTTCATACTTACTAACTTGATGACCAAAATAAGTAGCAGCAAGGTTACCTACTGTACTCATCGCACTTAAAGCGCCCGGAGATGAGAAGAAACTAGTACTAGCACCAGCGGTTCCTGCTCCAGCGGTAGCACCGGCACTTCCTCCTCCTCCTCCTCCAGTAGATCCTCCACTAAAATTTGGAAGTGGTCCTCCTAAAAAGTTACTCATTAACCGTACTTCCTCGCTACATCAAAGTACAAGCCAGTCCACTCTAAAGCGACGAACTTAGCTTGATCAATGCTGTCGTTTACTACTTCTACTTTAACTTGGTCGTTCTTACTTTGGATATACGCACGAAATTTAGACTCATCAAAAGATGAAGCCTGACTTAAAACAATATTAGCGTTAAGAGGATCTCGTCTGTCAAATTCATAAGTATTCTTATCTCTAAAATCTGGTGTCACTTCTACTGTGAAGTACCTTGCATCATTGTAGTAAACATCCATATATCGTAGCTGGAGGCGACCAGTACGAGTACCAATAAAAGTGTTGTCAGTCGCAGTTCTTGCATAGGGCATGAGCTGAGGTGGCTCAAACTTGAACGTATATTTCTCCCCAAAGACCCAAGAGCTTCCACTAAAATCGCCCAAGCTGTCGCAAACAAAAGTATTAACACCCCCAGGAATAGTTGCAGCCACGACCCAACGTTTTTCAGCTTCGTTAGCATCAGTCTTATCCTTTTTGATAACAATGAACTGACTTGGATTTACTGTGTAGTAAGGCAGAGTAACAGTAGTTTTGTTGGTAAGACCGCTATAACTAAAAGTGACAGCACCTAGATCAGTAGTAATAGAACTAGATAACTGCCTATCTAATAGGAATAGATCCTGCTCAATTTGAGGAGGTCTAGAAGCGTTGATACCTTCTAGGTAGTACTTAACAGTACTGTTCTCTGTGTACTTAACTACATTCAACAACGTCCCCTCAACAAAATCACACCAATAAATACTCTTGTTAGGGAACGTCCACTTACTCCAAGCGTTTTGCTTGTTACTTAAAGACCCTGCTGAAGCTTCCCAGAAGAATTGGTAGATATATAAAGCGTCTGGATCATCACTACTAAGAGCTATTAGATATTGATCTGTCCTACTAACCGCTAATGAATCAATATTTTTTGGTATGTACTTCGGTACTGTTTCTGTTATAACGGCAGTTTGTCCGAGGTTAATACCAACAGTACGGTCAGTAGTAATAAAAGTATGTAGCCCTGTGAAGTCACCTTCTTTAACAGGGAATATAACTTGGGGTCCAACTTGTTGAGGTTTAACTTTTGATTCCATACTAATGGAACTTATACGACCTACAGAAGCTGTTTCTGGAGAGAACGTTACGTTGTCACCTGAGTAAAGTCTGAACTGGTTCTCATTAGAGAACAGAACTAACTCATCCTGTTGCTGCAAAGCGTAGTTCAGTACTGCTACGTCGTTACTAACTGCTGTTAAATCTATAGGGTCTGTATCTAAAACTTGTAAAGCTGATTGAATCCAGAAATTGTAATAAGCTCCGGCCTCACTAAGGATGACGTGCTCTCCACTTATAAATCCAAGACGGTTTTTAAAGAACACAATATCTGTAATCTTTCTATCCATAAACGATGGAGGTTCCATCTTATCTGCGTCACCTGCTAATCGTTCAGTCCATTTTTTAAGAACAGTTGAGTGTGTACCATCTGTATAGGTAGTACCGTTCTTTGGTTGAAGAGTAAACCTAGTTAAACCGTTAGAGTTTTTGTAATAAAGGAAAGCGTGAGGCATTGTAGCTGCATCAATCAAACCTTTAGTACCCCAAGCTCCTTGCTCTTCCCAAGAACCTCTACCATAAGTACCAGAAGTAGTTACGTTTTCTGCGTTGAATTTTAAGTAGTAAGAACTTTCACCAGCAGCTCCATCAGGAGCAACAATAACTGAGTAACCCTCCCAAGATGTAGTAGGTAGATCAAGAATACTGGTTACCTGATTAGAGAAACCAGACATCAAAGTATTACCTCTAGCATCAGAGACTACAAAACTTTTGAAATATCTAGAAGCACTAGCTAAACCTACTAATATCTGAGAACCCTGTACTGAGAACGTTAGATGGTTACTACTGTCTGCTGTATCTATAGCATCTTTTAAATCTGTTGCAATAGTTTGAGTACTGAGTGCTGTTCCTGAAGATAACGTAGCTGTTGTAATGTTTGCTGAAATTGTATCTCCGTTATCTAGCTCTATATCACATTCATATTTAGTAGCGTAGTCAATTAACTTAACGTTTATCTGAGCCTTAATTGGTACATAGCTACTACTTACAAGACCTATGTTGTACCTAGTTAGAGTTTCTGAGCTATCGAACTCACACTTCTTTTGAATATTAGTTATGAATACGTTGTCTTGAAAGGATGTAGCTCTAAACCTGTCTCTAGCTCTACCAGAACCTCTTAAGTATTCAAGATTAGTAGTAGTTATACCAGCAAAAATCTGCTGTACTGGTACAACAGTTGGGAGTATTCCACTAATAGGTTCAACGTTTGCTACTCCAGTTACAAAAGTTTTACTAGCTAAAATAGTTAAAGTAACTCCAGAAGCTGAAGCTGTGCAGTCTTTATTTAGAGTAATAGCGTTAGTACCTATTTCACTTATAGTCGCTTCTGTTGGAATACCAGATCCTGTTACAGTAGCCCCTACAAATATATCCGTCATACTACTAACAGAAGCTATAACAGCACTGTTGTTAGTTGTGTTACCAGTAGGAGTTACAGTTTTACTGTCGTCTCCTATTACTAGAACAAATCTTTCTGCGTCACTTCTGTTGTAAACGTAGTACCAAGCTTCATCCCATTTAATAGTTCCAGTTAAATTATTACCAGGAGTACCGTGACCATCATATTTAGTAAGAGTATCAATCTGTTTAAGAGGAACAGTACCTAATCTTTTCTTGAGACCCTCCACCAAATCACAGTTACCGTTCTCAAGAGTTTTAGAGAACCCAGGTAAAACGAAACTAGTTGCTTGTTGGTTGACCCCTTTATTCAATGGGCCAATGACTTGGTTAAAAAGTTCTCTAGACATTAGCGATCAAGAATATCAGGACCAAATGTTGTCTGCACACGACCTCCATATAGATCATCAGGACCACTGATGAAGTTATTATTTTGAGCCATGTCTTCAGTACGCTTTAAAATTTGAAGAGCGTTCTCTTCATCATCTGCTGTGTAGCTTTCTATACTCTGAGAAGTAACAGCCCTATTAGCAAATACTCTACCAGCTCTAATCGTTATATATCTTTTACCTGTTTCAGGTATATCATCCCAAGCTAACTCTTCTACTATTTCTGCAATAAGATCACTCGTTCCACCAGTTAGAGCTACACCTAAGCTTCCTCTTAAATCATAACTATTTGCTACACGATCAAAGAGTTTAATACCACGTAGAACAAACCTCTGTGAAGGGTAAGATAAGGGATTGAAACGAATAGCAAGAGTATTAGAACCAAGAGTAGAATGCCCATTTCCATCTAAAGGTATTTCCTTATATACCATAGTGTTCCAAGACCAACCTGCTCCTTGAACTTCTGTACTTATTTCATCTAATACTCTTTCTGCTAAAGCTGCGTCTCCAGTAAGAGGAGGAGTGAGCTGGTTTAGGGGAGCTTCCCCAATAATTGAAAGAAGAGTATTTACTCCTTGTAGTTTGGTTGTTGCCATATATAAACAAAAGGGGAAACATTACGCCTCCCCTTATTGTATTCGGTTTTCCTAAGTATTTACCAAGGGTTGCCGTCATGAAGTAGCGATACTGCACAATCGGGACGGAGGATACCGTGTCCAACTGCGTAGCTTGCGACCATCATGGTGCTCTGAGTCATTGCTTTGTACTCAGAACCAGTCATCTGCATATTCAGATCCTTAAGAGCAACTGTACCGACTGCTTCTTTGGTGAAGCAAAGTCCGAACAAGTTGGTAAGAGTTGAGGTGTTACCCTGCTCATCTTGCCAATAGTCGTTAGTACCTGCTGCTGCAGTACCGTCAGAACCGTCGTTACCATTGATGTAGTTAGGACGTTCTCCTCTATTAGTAGCTGATTGAGCTGCTGTACCTGAGTAGCTGTTTCCGTAAGAAGCAGAACCAAGGTTGTTAGAGGTCTTGACTGTAAAGCCAGCAACACTAAGAACTCTATTGCTCTTGAATGATCCGTTCTCACCACCGCCTGCGTTCCAGTCAGTGTTGATTGCACGGTCAGAATTGATGACGTCGTAGTAAGCGCCTGGAGATAGGACAACTATGCGTCCATCCTTAGGTGCATCCTTCTCGTCAAGTGCTTGGCAAGCTTTGTAGAGGTTCTCAACAATTAGGTCGCCTCTAGCGTTGCGGTTAGCAGCACCGTTAAGGTCAATACCTGTGTATGAAGTTCCACCAGGAAGCTTACTTAGAACGAATAGACGTTCTCCAACCTTAAGCGCTGCATTAGTACCTGTACCAATAGCACCGATTGGGTTGACAACAATAACAGAAGGAGAAGCGTTAGTTGCGGTAGTTGTAATAACACCGTAAGCACCACTGTCCTCACCATATACAGTTACACCAGCCGCGAAGGTGGCATAGTTAGCCATCTGGCCTGACATGGTGATGTTGTTGCCTGCGATACTTGCAACTGTCACATCAGCAGGAGCTGAAGTTACAGCGTAAGTCTTGTTATCCCAGTCATCAACACGTCCATCAGACTCGGTAGCTGTTAGAAGTGTACGTACTAGACGTTGGTCATAAGCACGGCTGAGAGCCCTGCCTAATTCCTTGGAATAGATTGACCTTACATCCCAATGAAGTTTGGCCTCATCAAGGTCATAGATTGAAGCATCAGCGATAAGTAGATCATCAATAGTGATAATCTTCTCACCGATCATACCTTTGTTACCTTGCCCTGTGATCCAATCACCCGGCCTATGATATCGACTTGAAAAGCGACCCGTAATTGGGAAGCTGGCCGATTTGCCTGAGGATATGGTACGCTTTTGGGTTAGGTCTTTGAAAATTGTTTCTCTATTGAAGACCGTTAGGACTTCTCCAGAAAAGATTTTCAGAAAATTCGCATTCTCTTTTTCGTAGTTACCAGCGGCAGAGTTAGCGTTATATTGAACGCCATTAATACCACCTAACCTAGAGATGCTCGAAAAATCTGGCATCGTTTTTGAAAGATTAAATAAACATTAAGGCTCACGTCACCACTGCTGTTATCTCCTCAGAGGCAACAATATTTACATAAGCTTTCCTAATATTAGCCTATCTAGGTGTTAATACGTCTGATCTAGAAACTTTCTCTTCTACATCCTGTGTGTAAGCAGTGTCGTGTAGGTATCTAGGATCGTTCATAGCAGCTTCTACTTCCTGAACTGAGCGATATACATCAGTGGAGTTGTTAGAGATTCTACCGCCTAATAAAGAAGGCTCTTGCCCTACAGCTTGGTTATAAGCAAAGAACATAGATTGAACAGCGTTCCTAGCTCTTGTGTAGTCTCCGCTATTAACCTCCTCGTTATAAGAATCAATCTCATCCTGATCAAGTTCAGCTTGAGCCCACTCTCTAATAGTTGTTAGGTTCTCAGCACCACCAATAGTTTCTAAGATGGTTGATTCTTCTGCTGCTGGGAGAGATTGCTCTTGTGCATCATCAGGTACTTGGACACCCTCTATATCAGGATCTTCCTCGTAGTACTCCTCTACTTCAGCTTGTGGTTGTTCACCAAGTTTTTTCTCAAGCTCTTGATAAGCCTGTAGAAGATCTTCTGGAGATTTGAACTTACCTCCAATAAGTTCTCCTTCTTGCTCAAATTCTTGTGGGTCTTGACCATCAAGAATAGCTTGGTCCTGCTCGTTATAAGCAGGGGTCTCTTCTGGAAATGCTCCACCCGCTGTATTGACTTCAGGCATTTTTTAACCGATGCGTAATGTTAGATCAGGATACACTGCTACGACTTTTTTTGCTTCAATAGCTTTTATGTATTGTTCAAAAGTTTGAGGCTTCTCTGTCTTAAGTCTCTCAATAAGAACATCAACCTCAGTCTTAGGTTCCTCTCTTACAGGAGGCTCCTTAAGTTCAGGTTCAGTTACCACCACCTTCGGCTTGCTTGGCGACTTCTTGGTCTGTGCGGACTGTGTCATTTTCAGCTTTAAGTAAGGCAGCTTGTTTAGCTGGATCTTGTGAAGGATCCTGTGCCGCTGCTTGTTCTTGTGCCATCATAGCTTGTTGCTGCTCTTCTTCCATCAATTGCTCATCTGATTTGATCAGTTTGTATGTTTCTAAACCATCAGAAGCGGCAAGTCTAGTAATCAGTTCTCTACTATTAACGTACTTAGCCATAGACTCTGGACCCATAGTCTGAGCTAATGTTTGAATGAATTCAATTAACTTAGCCTTATCATTACCCCTTCCTAGGGCATCAAGACCAGTAGTAATACGAGGCGTAACAATATTCTTTGGTAGTCGAGGAAGGCTACCCCTCTTCTCCATTAGTGCCATCTTTCTATTAACTAGTGGAAGTTGTAGTTCTACAGAAAGTATGGAATATACGCCACCCAACCCAGCTTCGAGCTCTTGGGCGACCATTCTGATTTCTTCCGCGGTGACGCGGTCCCGTCCAGAGGCACCAGCTTGAATAGCACTGTTAAGTAAGAAGGAAAAACTAAGTCTTTGTTCTATACGAGCTATGGTTTGCAGAGCTACAGACAGGTCTGCCTGTTTCTGCATTTGAAGCGGTGCTACATCGTTAGGATTGCCCGCAACAATTGAGCCGTTAGCTGCGCGTGCTAAAGCATCTGGACGTGTAGTACCGTTCGGGTTACAAAGGAAAATTATCTTAGCTGCTGCTGCACTACCCTCAACAATTGCTTTAGATAAGTACTCAAGAGACTTAAGATCCCCAAGTAACTCTTCTACATAACTCCTTCCGTAGGCTTCATGGGCAACTCGGAACATCCTGAGAGGAATCCAAGGAGCTTTATCTATAGGTACTGAACCCTTTGGACCTAGAGGTTTTCCATATACCTCTTGATGCCAGTTACATCTGTCTTTGTCGTAATCCCAAGTAACACGGGTGTATAGAAAGACAGTTTTATCTGTGTTTTTACCGTCGTTATTCTTAGGTACTACTCCAGGTGGTAATACTTCAGGACTTACCTCTTCTCTTACTACTACTTCAAGTATGTTTCCTTCTGGATCTCTACTAAGAACAAAAGATTTAAGTGGATATACTCTAGTACCTTGGTCTGTTACATAAAGGAGAGCGTTACCACTAATGATGAGGTGTTTAAGAGCTTCAAACAGAGCAGTCCTATCTCCAGACTCCTCTATATCTCTCATCACTGCTCTCTCCATTAGAGAAAGCTGCTGCTCAAATTCTGATTGTAGTTCTTTATAATCTTCTAGCTCCTTTTGGAGCTTCATATCATCTACAGAAAGCCTAAAAAACGCCTGGTTAGGGGGTAACAAAGCGATCAAAAGTTTACTTGCTAAGTTATTAACACCCCTAGCGCCCAGCCCTTGATAAGTAGTGTTAATTTTTGTGTAGAGATTCTTTCCTGTACTCTTATCGTTCTCAGTAATGAGTGTAGGTAGGGTGTATTTAGCACACTCAACCCCTCGATCTAGATATACAGTTTTCTCTGGCTCAAGGAATAGATACCTACCCTCAGCAGTGGTACCTTCTTTAGCCAAAATTCAATCCTCCTGATGTTGAAGCAGTATCACCACCTCCACCTATACCAAGTCCTGAATCAATACTCAACTTAGTTCTTTCACTTTCAGGTGTACCAGATCTAACTCTTTTACGCTTCTTAACGGGAGCCCCTGCACTTTGCATTCGAGCTACAGAAGCTTGAAGCTGTTGGTTGTGAATAGATAAAGCAGATGAAGCACGGGTTTGTGCCATCTGAGCTTCAGCTTGAGCAGCGGCTCTGTCAGAGGCAGCGGCTGACTGGGCTGTAGCTTCTCTACTAGCAGCTATTTGTGTATTGAACTGTTGCTGACGTTGAGATGCGTCAGCTTGCATCTGTTTAATCTCAGCCTGAGCTGCATCTCTTGCTTGAGCTGTACGTCTACGAGATTCGGCTGCTGCTTTCTTAGCAGCTTGAGCTGATGCGTAGCCTGAATAAGCAGTGGCGGCTGCGCTTAATCCAATAGTGAACGGTAACCAAAAACCCATTAGTAATTAACCTCAGTTGTATTTGGTTTCTTCTTGTAGTTTAAACTGATCTTTCAAATGACGTACTACCGCCACCTGACCAGCACTGAACCAAATCTGTTTCTCTTCCATACTAAGATCAGGAGCCTTATCTGGATAGAGTTCTTCTAAGTATTGTAGAAGAGACTCATCAATATTAGGCATCATATATTTAAACTAGTTTCTTGATCCTTTAATCTTTTCCTTAATTTCTTAGCACTACCACTAACAGAACCAGCCTTACCACTAGCACCTGTACCAGTAGGTCCAGTAACTTTTGTGGAAGATACGCCAGGACCACCAATAGCTTTACTTTCTCTCTTAGCTCTAGCTGCTTTCTCTTGTTCAGCTAAGGTTGCTTGTTGTGCAGCTCTTTGATCTCTCTCTGCTAATTTCTTAGAATAACCAACAGCTCTTTTACTTTCTAACTCAGTCTGAGCTTGCTTCTCTCTTGCTGCTACTGTTTTAGCTTTAGAGTCAGCTAAAGTTTTCTGTTCAATTCCTCTTTGTGTTTCATAAGCAGATTTTCTACCTGCAATCTCTTTATCTAATCTAGATCTTTCACTTTCATATTGTTGACCTGCTTCTTTAGCTTGTTTTGTAGCTTCTTCATGAGCCTTCTTAGCTTTTCTCCTAGCTCTTTCAGAAGCACCAAAGGTTAGAACATTAGTAGCAGCTCTAAAAATCTTTTTAAAGAATCCCCAAGCCATAACTGTGGGGAGTAGGTCTACTTCTTCCTCCTTCTTCTCCTCTTTAATATCGTTACCTACAAAGTCATAGGCATAGTTTTGAGCTAAATCGTGAAAACCAAGCCTTATTAATAAGTTAGTTCTCCAGTTTCTCCAGTTTTTAAAATTAGGCATAGCTCGGTAAGTCAGAATTGCTAGTTTCAAAAAAGGCAGGGACTCTAGCTCGTTTAGTATCGTCTAAACCCTCTGTCTTTCCACTGTACATCAGGTTATCAGACTGATCTAGCCAGAACTTCTTATTCAGATAGCGATCCTCTGAATCTCCTAAAGGTTGAAGAACCCAATTAATTGTTGCTTTCCTTAGTTTATCTAAAGATGGGCTAGGAGTCCAACCCTTTTCTCTACACACAAGACTATGACCACTTACGTGAATGGTCTCATCACGGCTGATATCCGCTGATGTAACCCTCATCCCAGTGTCTCCGTTGAATCTGAAGAAAGGCAGCAACACAAAAAAGATAGCTTTCTCAATTACAAGAGCTTTTAAAACTGTGGGATCAGGGTGAGCCTTCCAAGCTGCTTGAAGTCTAAAAGCTTCAGCCTCAGCTTTCTCATCTACACCATGAGCTTCAGCAATATAATTGAGG
>Ga0208011_1000281_pt1 | contig 20706 bp, 53 predicted proteins | sample 7_EtaG_FD_184080 | JGI IMG/M metagenome (GOLD analysis project Ga0208011, IMG submission 184080) | Marine viral communities from the Subarctic Pacific Ocean - 7_ETSP_OMZ_AT15161 metaG (SPAdes) (version 2) | ecosystem: Environmental > Aquatic > Marine > Oceanic | place: Pacific Ocean | collected...
GAATTCCGTCTCTAATTTTTCAATGATAAATTTCTGGAGTTCGCTCCGGAGTATATCGTCCTTCGTAAAGGAGAACGTAAAAACGCCCCTCCCGCAACTCTCCTTGTCTTGGAATAAGTTGAACATTCTGGAGTAACCGGTTTTTCCGTTTATGTCGCTTTGCATGAAGTCGCCACAAATAAACAGTTTGCTGTTCTTTCCTAGTCTTGTTATTAGAGTAACGAGCTCCTTGAACGTAAAATTTTGAGCTTCGTCGGCGACGACTATCTTGTCTTTCCAGCTGGCCCCTCTTAGATAGTTTATGGGCATCGCTTGTATTCTTCCGCTATCTATCAATTCGCGCCGCACGGTTTTGTTCTTGGGGAGCATCTCTATGAGCTTGTCCTCGAGTGGGGCCATGTAGGGATTGAATTTGTCTTCTATCCCTCCGGGAAGCGCCCCGAGCCCTTTTTCAGCGCTCTCTATGACGGTTCGCACGTAAAGCATGTCCAGTTCGTCATTTGAGCTTAAATGGCGAAGCGCCGCATATACGGCCATGTAGGTTTTCGTTGATCCTGCCGGACCACTAATCAGCATTATGTTGGTTTTGTCTCGAAGAGCAAGTGATAGGAAGGTCTTTTGCTTTTCGGTCAACCTAAGGTTGTTGACCTTAAACGATAATTTGAGTTGAGGTATCTCTACCTTGTTTGGGTTAGACATTGAAGTTATCTATTATTACACAGGTATTTTTGAATTAATATTCTTTTTGTATAAAATAAATAAATAAGTGTATCTATTGTAGTGAAGAAAAAGCGCAAAAAAGCCTCGGTTGAGAAGTCCAAGGAGAATGTTGAGTTCTGCTTGGGGGACGCCGGCCCCACCAAATATAAAATAATGCAAGCTATTGCAAAAAAGTATAGTATTTACGAAGCAACGGTATGGCTAAACGAACCACTTGAAAGTTTAGGGGGCAGAAGCCCCGCAGAGCTGATGATCGAAGGTGAGTTAGAAAGAGTCGCCGCATTAATGGAAAAACCCGATGGAGAGTTCGGTCTATAATATTTGCTGGGAATTTTGCTACGAAGTTATTCCCGCATGCATAAGCGGAGAAGGAAGCCCGAGCCTTCTGATATTAAATCTTCCAATAAACTTTTCAGTCCAACTGGAAAACCGCCTTTCTCAGAAGGGTTATAGATGTACACGGTTTCAGCCCCATGGGGAGGGTGCCGTGATAATGCGCTTTAAAAAAGTCCCGCTTGCCGTAGGGAATTAATCTACGACTTCAACAGGAGCCTCTTCGGGCGCTTCTTTATTTTGCTCGGCCAATTGCGCTGCAATTTGAGCATCGGCGGTCTTAATACTTTCTTCCAGAGCTTCGCGGCCTTCTTCATCTAAACTATCATAATGCGTCTCAGCCTGAAATAATGCATGACTCTTTGCGATGTCAATAAGCTGGTTGATATTATAACCATTGAGAATCCCAGTGGCGACTTTGGAAATTAATTCATTTTTATCCATAGCCCTATTATATATAATATACCCCCAGTTTTAAACATGGGTCCGATTTTTTTTGCCTTTGCCTTTTTTTGAATTAACTGAATTTCAAAATTAAATTGAAAAAAACCACCCCCCGGCACTATTCCGTCAAAAGGTTGTCCGATTAATCTAGAAAAGGGGGAGGGGGATAGTGCAATAAATTAGTTGAATGTTTTTGCTCGAATCGCTTGCGTTCTCATCGCTTCCGTGCTATATTGTTTACATGATTAAGATTGAAGAAATGAAGATTGCAAACTTAAATGTCGTTGACGCATCAGGAGCGGTTGCAAAATCTCTTCGCCTGACGCTTGACTTGGACTCTGGCGTAGGCTATTACGAAGGAAGCCTTGAAATTCGATTCTCGCATGAAATTGACGAAGGTTGGCATAGTATCTCTGGCTTGGAAATACTTTCCGCCGAAAATGAAAACGAGGAAAGCGTTTCCTTCGGTTCCGTTGACATTGGAGAACTTGAAATGAAAGTTCTTGATCTCTTGGAGAATGAAAACATATTCGAGGAAATTAAATACTTTCTCAAATAAATTGCTTGAATCGTTTGACAAATCAGCAAAACTAGTTTACCTTTATATAATGAAAGAAATAAAAGAAACACTCGAGGAGAAAATCGCTCACCATGAAAAAGAAGCTGGGCAATGGGTAGAAGTAATCAAAGAGGTTGATACTCCTCAAGGTCTCTTGCTCGCTCTTGACTACCTGAAAAAGGAAAGCAAGCAAGTCGCCTTGCTCGTTGCCGAGTCGCGTGGTTGGGGTCAAACTTCTATTCACCATCTATAAAATAAAATCATGAAAGAAATAAGAATAAAAAAATGGTCAACTCATTGGTCAATTAGGATCTGGGACACTGGCAACGAGGAATTTCCTCGTGTACGCAGTGCAAAAATTAATGCTGATGGAACATCTCCACATAAGGCAAAAATTCTCGCCGAAGAAAAAGACGGCGCCAATATAATTATACAATAATAAATTAAACGCTTAATAATATGCAAACATATAAAGATCTATTCCTTTGTTTAACGCTGTACAGTTTATCTGTAATCACTCTTTTAGGGTGTGCTTTTCTTGCTTCTTTAATAACTAATAGCTAATAAAATAATGAACGATAATGAAACACCTAGGAAATTAACTAGTAGCGAATTCCATCTTTTAAAATGGAATCTCCAAAAAAGTCGCTCTGTTCTGGAATATAAATTAGACGCTCGAAAAGAGTCAATGGCTAGTCAATCGTCTAGTCTAAAAGAATACCATGAATGCCAGATAAGGCATATAAAAGCAGACATAGCAGAATTGACCATGCTAATTGATACCCTGCAGGATAATCGCCGTGCTCTTTATGAATTAGACGCTCAATAATGGACATCTTGACAATTAGCACGATTCTTTTCGCTCTTGTCTACTTATGGGCATAACATAACAACACTACTAACGAAAGGTAAAAGACCGCTCTATAATGGGCGGTCTTTTTTTAGGCGTGCAATTCCCCCTAAGCCGTTGACTATCAAGCAGTTACGACGGCGCGCCCCCGCGCCCGGCGTCGTAAGTCGTTGGCTATCAGGCACTTACGCAATATCCCTACACAATAGCACCGCCTGAACATAAACGCACCGCCCCAACACAAAAAGCCTTTTGTGTTTAACGCAACCAAACGCAAGAGAATCGTGCAGAAACAAAAGTCGAATTGTTTGCGCCGAATCGCTTGACTTTCGGGGAAAATGGCTGTATGTTATAGTAAGTTAAGTTAAGAAAGAAAGAAAGAAAATTATGAATATTCTCACAAATCAAGAACTAGCCGAAAGGCTCAACAAAAAGCAAGCCGACCTCGCATGGTGGGAAAACAAGCTCGCCAAGTCTCGCAAGGCTGGCAAGATTGCCACCCGTGCAAAGCATTGCTCAATGCTCCGCAAGGAAATTGTCGAGCTTAAAGGCATTGCTTTTGCAAGGCATTGCAACGAGCAAGTCTAAAAAACTTGCAAATAAATTTGACAAATCAACAAAAATCGTTTACCTTTATAATATGAACAAAACAGTAGAATTCAGACAAGCAAGAGTGAAAATCAAGAGAGCCAACGGAGAAGTCATCAGCTTCACGCCAACGCTTCCGTTACAAGATACCGCCCCAACTGCATCGCAATGGCGTAAGGAATTAGAGAAAACGGAAAAAGGTTTTTTCCTCATTCTATCCAATGACGATTGGGGAATCCAATCGGCAACTCGATAAAACCTTAATCACCAACACACAAAAACATCATGACCGCACTAATTGAAAATCATCCAGCACTAGCTGATCGCATGAACGAGGTTGAGCAAATTATAGATAGAGAAACGCCACTTGCTAACGCAGGTTGCGAATCCGCAAAGCAGTTTGTCGTCAACGCTCATCTTGAGCAAGAAAAGATCTGGGATGAGCTTGAAGAGTTAGAAAACTAGTTAAAACACAATAAACACAAAAAACATTATGGACATATGTTACCACATCGCCCGACTTCAAAACCTCTTGAGCTCTTATGCCTTTTCCCCTATTGAGAGAGAAAAACTTCGCGAAGAGATCGCCCAAATGCGTTCACTACTCGGACCGAAAAAATATGCTTATGCAGTTTACTAATCGCAACACAATAAACACAACAAACACATGAACGAACTTAAAACACCACTCACAGCCTTGCTCTATTCAGTCAGCTTATACATCTGCCACGTTGTTCTAATGGACTTGGTTCGCTACATAAGTAGCTAACATATCATCCTAAGTCACTGACCCTCAAGCACTTACGACGGCGCGCCCCCGCGCCCAGCGTCGTAAGTCGTTGAATATCAGCACTTTATGACAAAATCAAAAAAACTTCACAAATAAAACAAACTTTTTTTTAGCTGTTTTCATAACCCTATAATAGCCAATGCTTTACGACAGAAAAAAACTTACCAAAAAATTTGCATTCTGTCGGTTTCCGTGGTACTGTATAGTATAAGTTAAAGAAAGAAAGAAAGAAAAAAAATTATGAATATTCTCACAGACAAAGAACTAGCCGAAAGGCTCAACAAAAAGCAAGCCGACCTTACATGGTGGCACAACAAACTTGCGAGGAGTCGCAAGCCGAGCCTCATTGGCATTCGTGCAAAGCATTGCTCAATGCTCCGCAAGGAAATTGTCGAGCTTAAAGGCATTGCTTTTGCAAGGCATTGCAACGAGCAAGTCTAAAAAACTTGCAAATAAATTTGACAAATCAACAAAACTAGATTACCTTTATAATATGATTAAAACAGTAAAAGTAGAATTTAGCGAAGCTAAAGTAGAGATCACCCGATGGAATTCCATCACTAAGCAAGAAGAAAAGTTCTTTGCTTTGGCTCGCATTGGCGTCACCAAGAAAGCCAACCCGACAGAGTTGGACTTTTGCGAAAAGGCTTTCGCCGACTGGAAGCATCCACGCAAGCCAATCAAGCTAGTGACTTTTGAGAGTCACCACGGCATTCAATCAGCCACAAGGTAAATCACCATGGACAAAATAACAGAATTAAAAACCGAGCTTGCCGTCAATGAGGCACTCGCTCAGGAATGGACTTTCTTGGCTAGGTCAGCCGAAAAGCGTAACGATACAAGCAAAATGATTTACCGCCTTGGCATGGCTAACACCTACGCCAAACTTGCTCTGGATCTCAAGCGAGAACTTAATAACTGGAAATAAATACAAAAAACACAAAAAACACAAAAAAACATGAACGAACTAATATCATTCACTCTCTGCCTTTTATGGACAATCGCCCTGACTACCTTTGTGGGCTGGCTGGCTATAACGCTCTGAGCTTCATAAGTCGTTGACAGTCAAGCACTTACGACGGCGCGCCCCCGCGCCCAGCGTCGTAAGTCGTTGGCTATCAGACACTTACGCAATATCCTTACGCAATCGCACCGCCCCAACACAAAAAGCCTTTTGTGTTTAACGCAACCAAACGCAAGAGAATCGTGCAGAAACAAAAGTCGAATTGTTTTTGCCGAATCGCTTGACTTTCGGGCGAAACTGCTTTATGTTATAAGTATGAATGACAATAAGATCATAAACTTAGATGTTCTGAAAATAGTTTTGGACGCAACTACTCCAGCGAACCTTGCCAGAATACACGCAAAGGCTACTGCTCCGAAAGTATCTCGCACTCCCTTGACGAAGGCTCAAGCTGGTCTTGCTCGCAAGAACAATGCCCGCTGGCAAGCTCATCGTACTGGTGACGCCTATATGCTCCAAGTGCAAAACCGCACTAGCTCGCACTCTTTCCGCGTACAGTCTAACGGCAAAAATGTCTGGCAAGCAGTCTTGAGATACTACAAGGGCATGGATGGAGGCACTTGGGTCTGGAAATGCACTAAGGTAACTTCCGCAACTAAAATATAATAAACACAAAAAACACAACAACATGAGCGAAACACAAGCACAGCAACTAATCCGAACGCAGGGCGACCCACTCCCGCCACCACCACCAGAGCCAGCTCTCTTGGTTCTGTAAGTCGCTGAACATCAAGCACTTACGACGGCGCGCCCCCGCGCCCGGCGTCGTAAGTCGTTGGCTATCAGGCACTTACGCAATATCCTTACGCAATCGCACCGCCCCAACACAAAAAGCCTTTTGTGTTTAACGCAACCAAACGCAAGAGAATCGTGCAGAAACAAAAGTCGAATTGTTTTCGCCGAATCGCTTGACTTTCGGGCAAAACTGGTCTATTGTTTAGGTATGATAAGAACAGAAAAGAATGAAAATGTACAAGGTTTTTTTAATGTCTTTGCCTTTGGCAAACTTGTTCGAGAAGTTCAAGGTAGAGTCAAGGCAAAGGCTTTCGCCAATGAGCTTGCAAAAGAACACAAGCAAACGCATTTTATGCACAAGGACAATGCGGTCAAAGTTTCTTGAAACAATTTCCGAATAGACTTGACAAAACACTCAAAATAGTTTACCTTAATAATATGTTACCAGAAAAGACAGTAGAGTTCCGCCAAGCGGAAGTGAAAATCTTAAAAGCTAATGGCTCAATGTTGAGGGTCTTTCCTACGCATCCGTTGCAAGACGAAGCTCCCACGAGGGAACAATGGCAGAAAGTTCTCGACAGAACTTTTTCTCAAGGCTTCGAGATTCTTTCCATTCGTGATTGGGGAATCCAGTCGGTCACCATTCACGGGAAATAATCTCATGCAAGCCTTTTGGGTTTTAACTAAATTAGGCAACAACGGAATGCCTATAATCTGCTCCAGCGATCACCCCGACAGAGAGCCAGAAAAATATGACATTCAAATCGGGCAACCATGTTTTGAAAAAAATTGGCAAGCCAATCGCCTTGTGGACATATCCGAGCGAGTGCCGTTGACGCAAGGGCATTCTGTTTTTGCTTTCAAAGAATGGCTTGACGACGCAGGGATCAGCTTACCACAATAAACACAAAAAACACAAAAAACACAATGTATAAATTCGTACACGAACACGCCGCAAGAACCTTTGCCTATCAGAAAGGGCTAAACGGGTGGGACGCCATTGTCACCGAGTCGGAAGGCTACTGGTGGGTGGAAGTCTTGTAAGTCGTTGACTATCAAGCACTTACGACGGCGCGCGCCCGCGCCCAGCGTCGTAAGTCGTTGGCTGTGAGGCACTTACGACAAAAATCAAAAAAGCACAAAAATAAACAAACTTTTTTTCACCTGCTTCTGTAACTCCCTGACAATCAATGCTTTACGACATAAAAAAACTTTGCAAATCGTTTGACTTTAGGGTAAAACGGCGGTATGTTATAGCAAGTTAAGTTAAGAAAGGTTAAAAAAAATTATGACAATCACACAACTAGAAAAGCGTCTTGCCAAACTCAAAAGCGATCTTGCATGGTGGCAAGGCAAGCTCGCCAAATCTCGCACTGCGAGCACTCGCGGAACTCGTTCCGTTCAAGTCAATTGGCATCGCCAAGAAATCGGTAATGTCAAGCGTGAGCTTTTCGCAAGGCATTGCGATCAGCAAGTTTGAAAAAACTTCGCGAAATCGTTTGACAAATCATCACAATTGGGTTACCTTTATACCATGGACAAAGCAACAAAAGAATTTTTCGCATCTCTTCGGAGACACGCCAACGCCGTGCAAAAGCTCCAAGAGCCAAAGCATCTCAAAGCTGAAAAGGAAGCCAATAGGCGACTCGTTCAAAAACTCGCTTGGGAAGCTTCGCTTGAAGATCTCCGCAAACCAGTTTCCAATATTCAACTATAAAACACAATAAACACAAAAAAATTATGACAACTAAACACTTCGTAGCAGTCGCCGAGACTATCAATCTTTCTTTTCGCATGGCTCCCGCAGGGCAAGCTGAAAACATTCTCACAACGCTCGCCGCGAATCTCGCGGATCAATTCGAGGCAGTCAATCCGCGTTTTAATCGCTCCAAGTTTCTGGCGGTTGCCTTGGGTTAAACCTCACCAAATAAACACAAAAAACACAAGCCCTCTTTTGAGGGCTTTTTTGCGCGGTGACAAAAATCTGCGTAAGTCGTTGAGTGTCAAGCACTTACGACGGCGCGGTCCCGGGGGAATCGTCGTAAGTCGTTGACTGGTAAAGGGTTATGGAAAATTGCACTACAATAAATAATTAAGCGCACAATAAAAATATTGCACGCTCAAAAAAACCCGTCTGGGCTGGTTGTTTGAGAAGGGCGTATTTGCTATTTAGCGGTTCCCTATCTGCTATTTAGCGGTTCCCTATCTGCTATTTAGCGGTTCCCTATCTGCTATTTAGCGGTTCCCTATTCCCTATTTAGAAGGCTTGAATGACCAAGCCACCCAGAGGCAATTCGAAAACTAAAGTTTCGTTCTGGAAATGCTCCAGCACGTCTTCATCGTCTTCCATTCCATCGGGAACGGAATGAGAATAATCTGCCTTGAGCTCGTCAAGGTCGTCGTATTCTGAGAACTCGCAACAAATTGCAATGACGTCCAGCTCCATCGCTGGATCTTGCTCTTCAAAGAAATCGAACAATGCTTTCCGCCCTTCGACAGAAAAGTTTGCTGACCGATTCATCCGATCAAAGGCTTTAATAAAATCCCATTCTGTGATTGTGCTTATCATAATTATATTCTTTCTATTGTATATGGTGAATGCTGTGTGTAGCGATCAAGCCCGCTTTCTAGTACTCTAATCCAGTCAATGACCTCTTGTAAAGTCCCTTTGGACATTGGTACTGGTACTCCGTTTTTTAAGGCTTGGTAATTTTGCAGTTGCGTATCCATGTTGTATATCCTCTCAGTTTATATGTGGGTTGTCAAGGTCTAAATAAGATCTCATTTCGCTCTTCGCAAGATGTAGTCCGTCAATGAAGTCGCCAACCTTGTCTGGGTTACCTTGTAACTTGCTCATAAGGTCGTTTATGTCATCCTTGGTTTGCCAACCTATAACATCATCCGCAGTAGAAAGCGGAACGAAATCATCATTTTGAAACACGGCGACTTCGTAAGTGCCATTGGATGCGTTTCCATAAAGACCGCCAAAGCTCGGCTCATTATCCTTGTGAGATACAACGGAAATTTGAATTCCGTTACCAAGGTCAAGCTTGGCTTGAATCGCATTATGGGTCGTGCGATGTGCGTGAAAATCTAGATCAACAAAATCCTTGATCGTGTGGAAGGTTCTATTCTTTGAATCGTTCATAATAATAATATAGCCCCATTACTAGCAAAACGCAAGCAGAAAACGCATTTTTTTAAAAAATAGTTCTAAACCGTTGAGCGCCAAGGGTTTGCGCCAGCGCGCGCCCGGCCGCCCCGGCCTAAGTCATTGAGTATCAACGACTTACTACTGAACGCCTACGATTATCCAATTAGGCTGGTAGTCAGCAATAAAACCTTTGGCGTCTTCCGCGTTGGGTGCGTAAATCAATTCAACGCGTGGTCGCCCCGTGGTCTTGTCCACGGCAACGACATGAAAGGGAAAGTGCGGATAGTTCATCGAAAGACACTCTCGATGAGTGGTTTTGCTACAAGGTTGCGAATCGCAACGCCTTCCCCGTACTGGTCGCCTTTGACGACAGACTTGAAACTGCGAGTGCTATACTCGTAAAAGGCATTGACGGCAACGCCCCCCTTATTGATATAAGTAAACCAGAGCTTGTCGCCTTGACGATTTACATTTTGTGGCTCGTAACGAGCAACGGCGTTTGACTTTTCTACGAATGAGAATTCAGATTGCATGATGTTATCCTTGTTATGGTTAAAGGTCTAGGAAATCGACCCAAGTGTTGAAAATTACTATGCCCAAAGGTGGCAAGAGAATGCACCCGAAAATTAATAGTGCCTCCATTATCGCTTTCCCTCCAATGCTTCTCTCAGTTCTGGACTTACGGCAAAAACGGATTCGTCCTCTTCGTCAAGGTTCTCGGCTTGATCTGTGCCAAGGAACTGCATTTCGTCTTGAACATCTTCCCCTTTAGTCTCAAGTAGTCCATGCTCTGCGACTAAGGATTCGGTCAAGGCATCTTCCTTGATCTGTTCAACCTCGTCCAAGGTCAAGGGAGGTTTTTTGTCCTCTACTCGTTGAATAGTCTCGGTAAAGACTCGGCGTTCCCATTCGGTTAGTTCTTCTCTTTGTGTTTCCATAATATATAATGTACCCTAGTTTAGGTTAAATTGCAAGATCTTTTTTTCTCTTTCTTTTCTGTTCTTCAACATCAAAATACGCATAGCGAGAATGCATTTTCTCTTCTCTGGCGTTGCGTTGGGAGACTCTGGAAATATCATCACAAAGCATTCCGCATTGTTCGAGTAAATCTTTAATGCGTGCCTCCTCTTCCTTTTTAGCGATAGCAAGGCATTGGGCGTGAGTTAATTTTGGTTTGCTCATAATCTTACTTTCCTCCATGTAGCAGTTCACTGTGAGAGATCAACTTGGGTGATCCCAGAAAGGTATATCCTTTTTCCTGCCGTTGGACGGCAAGATCGCTCGCAATCTTCATTGCGTTAGCTCGGCTTTTAACTTGGTCAAAGAGAAAACCACCAACAAAAATGTTTAGGTAACCTTTGAAATTTTTATTCTTTTCAATCGTAATCATACAAACAATATAGACCCATTCGCCCCAAACCGCAAGCACAAAATGCAAATAAACGAAAATAGTTCTAAACCGTTGACTATCAAGGGTTTACGACGGCGCGCGCCCCGCCGCGCCCGCCTAAGTCGTTGACTGTCAATCACTTAGGAAAGTGGACGATAGTGGCTTATGAGTTGACCCCCTCTTGAACGAAACCCGTTTCGTCTTTCTTGGCGAGACCTTTTTCGATAAGCCCGACAACATAACCACCTTGCTTGTCAAGGAAACGCAAATCGTTTTCGTCACCATTGATAACTTCAAAACCTTTCCAAGTCTTTGGGAGTTGCCCACGGAAAACAATTGCGACATTACCGCCCATTTGCAAAACCATTTCCACCAACTTTTGGTTATGCTCGGAAGCTGAAAAAGTCAAATGGTAGTTGCTTGGAAAATCGGGATTGCGATTAATAAATTGAGCCATACGCATAAATGACTTGGTGTAGTCGTAAAATTGTATGTCGGGAAACTTTTGCATAAGAGTTTGCCCATTTGCATCCTCAATGTTTTCCCAAGTCAAATCGCTTGTAAGGTTGGGGCGAAAGACTGCCGTCATATCTTTCTTTACTGCCGACTTTATACTTGAGGCAATTTCCTTTGAAAGTTTTTCCATGAACGCAAGTTTTTGCTCAAAGAAAAGTTTTGTCTTGGCAATTCTGGAGTCTTGCGTTCTTTCCATTTGTCCACGACCAGCCGTGTTTAGGCAAGCCATTGTGCAACCTTTGCTTCGCCATTGGCAAGCCTCATAGCCCGACAAATTCGCTGGAGCTAAATGAATCCCCTTGGTAACATACCCAAGTTTTTCGCCTTTTACAATTTTGGCATTTCCTGCCGTGAGTAGAGTTTGTTTGATCATGCCTTTAATATAGTATAGTTTTTAATTGTTGTCAAGGGTTTTTGCTACTTTATGAATAGAAGTTTGCCGTTGAAGATAATTGGCGCAAGCGCTGGGTCTGGATTGTTTACCAGTTTGTCCAGACGACTTTGAGCTTCCACGACTGCCATTTGACTAGCTATGGAACCCTCGTTTGCTTCGGCAAGGTGTTGATCGATAATGTTTTGTAGCTCTTTCTTTAGTTTTCTTTGATCGTTCATGTATATAATGTAGACCCGTTTTGCTCAAAACGCAAGTAGAAAACGCATTTAATTGAAAATAGTCGTAACTGCTTGGCCATCAAGGGTTTACGACGGCGCGCGCGACGGCGCGCCGTCCTAAGTCGTTGATGTGCAGTGAGTTGTGAAAAAATGGAACTAGGGACGGGACTTGAACCCGCATCGACGGAGATTTGCAGTCTCCCGTATAGCCAATTCTACCACCCTAGTATTTAGAACTTTTTACAATACTTTCTTTAGTTTGTAAACAGTATAGTTTTCGTAGCACCCGCACCAGTCGGTTGCCCCCTCTATTGACCCGAATGCAACAGGCTCTTCGATTGAATCGTCATCAACGAGAAGATAGCACCCATCATGGGGATCAGTTGGCTCAAGCAATCGTTCTTCCACGAATTGTCTTGTTAGGTCGGCGTATTCTCTTGCGTCTTGTTCTTGTTCTGCGTAACTGCTCATAGTTTTATTGGTTATCTTTGATTGCTTCCTCAACGGAGAATCCGTTTGGTCGGTAAATGGATTGTTTAATTTGCAATTCTCTTTGCAAGCTCTTTAAGTCTACGATAATATCCTCAAGGACTTCTTCTGCGGATTGAATTGTATATCCCTCTTGCCCCACTTTATCTTTGTTGTAGCGAGCAGTCGCCTCTTTGCATATGTCGTCTTGAGGGTCGGCATACCTGAGATTGCCTTTGGTTATGTCGAGAATGAGTTTTCTGATTTCTGATTGCTTCATGATGGTGTTACTAGTACTTTGTTAGGTTTAAGGCGAACTTGATTGGCGAACCAACGGGAAGCTTCGGTATCTTTCATGACGAAGGACTTGTACTTATAGGGGTTGTAGGTTACCTCCTCAAATAAATCTTCGGGATAAGTGTCCCAAGTTGACTCGGTCATGTAACCACGAACTCCTGCGTGAACATTCTTTCTCTTCTCTCGGAGAACTTTTTCTCTACCTTTTTGGTTGACCCTGAAGTCGCACATCCAGAGATTAAGCTCGGTGGCATGAACCTTGACAAGTCCCCCTTGTTTAATAGACCAACAGTCTTGGTGGAGGTTCTTATAAACAAAAACCTTTTTAGTGATGTCGATCTTATATCGTGGGTCGTTTGGATTTCTTTGTCTTAACATAATAACAATATAGAGGCATTCCCCTTAAAACGCAAATAGAAAATGCATTTAATTGAAAATAGTTATAACTCGTTGACTGCCAAGGGTTTGCGCCAGCGCGCGCCCCGCCGCGCCGTCCTAAGTCGTTGATAGTCAGTAACTTAGGACGATATGTTAACCTTGTCCTAGGGCACAAAAAAATCCCCACTCTCGCGAATGGGAATTATTTGACTAGGGTGTATTTCGCCTTTAAGCGTTTACTGTTTCAGCTTCCACCTCTACGACTTCCTTTGAAAGCAAACCTGCAAAGGGATCGAAAACCGAATGCAGTCCATCGGATCGCTTGACGAGATTAGTTCCTCCACGCAAACCCAGATTGCCTTTGTAGACTTCCGTGAAGGCGTTGTAAAGAGAGTTGACATTCCTATCCCAAAATTCGGGGTGATCGCTAGATTCCCATTGGTTGAGAACATCTGGAATTTGCGTCACATTCAACGCATCCGCTTGATAAGCCTTGATGATTAGATCGTTAGCCTCGCTGTTGGAGATTTCCCGATTCTTATAGGCATCAATGCGACTGTCTTGCTTGTTCCACATTCCGAAAACCTTTCCAAGTGCCTCTTGGATTTTAGAACTAACTTCCTGCAAAAGGTTATCGTAGTCACCAGTATGCTTCCGACTGACAGTCACCTCATTAGAGAAAATTAGATTGTCGCAAACGAAAGGCGAATCCCCTGCACAAATTCCTGCGGAGAATGCTTTATCGTGAGCGTTACGCAAGCCTATAATGGTTGCCCTTTCATCGTTTCCTTTACGCAAGCCATGACTGACTTGGAACAAACCGAAATAACGATCACCCTCGTTACCACTTTTTCTGTTGTGGGCAAGGTTGTGGCATTCGCCTTGAATCTGGAAGTCTCGCCTTGTCAGTTCTCCACGCAACCGATCAATCATTTCGATATGAGGGATGCATTGATGCGAAACGGACTGAGTGCCGTCCTTCCGCAACTTTGACCGATAAGTGGTGTCGGGAGTTTTTGTAGCCTTTACTCTTGAGAGAGTCACTACATCGTGATCGCCACCGCAAATTGAGAGATTGGATTTTTGAGTTATCATAATTTTTTCCTAGTTCTTATTGTTAATGTTAAAATATAATATACAGTAAGTTTTGCTTTTAGTCAAGTTTTAATTTACTGAATCTGGATGTTGCCCGCCAAGTTCATTCCTTAGTTCATGAGCACGAGCCTTGGACGCCATCAGTCTAAATGCCTCTCCTATCGTTACTAGTATCATGGACTGCTCCTCAGTGAGCTTGTCCTCATTTGGCTCAATGAGAATTTCATGGATTAGTGACATGGATACCTCCATTACATACTCGGAGTTCTGTGCATCGTCAACGAGGTCGTTGTTGTCTTCTTCAAAGTTCATTCTGTTCATTATAGTTGCTCCTTATGCTTTTGTTTCCTTGGTAGGATTTTGTTTTTCATTTTGAAAGGTCGTGCCTTAGTGAAAAGGATCGGCTTTCTTATCTTTAATTCCTTAACTTTCATAATATACAGTATGACAGAATATGGCTTAACTGCAAGCTTTTTTTTCGTTTTAGAAAAAATAGTTGTAACCCGTTGGCTATCAAGGGTTTACGACGGCGCGCGCCCGGCCGCGCCGGCCTAAGTCGTTGAATATCAAGAACTTAGGACCGGCTAAGGGTCAGGCCTTTTTCTGCAGGGCGTAAAGCTTATTGAGAAGATTTCTGTGCTCGTCTTTCTTCCTATAATAATCGGGAGTATTTTCTCCGTAAATTTCACGGCAAGCAAGCTGGTAGCCTAGGGCCCGCACTGCGTCGCTAATCTTCGCGATGGTTTTTCGTTTATAGATTTCTCGGTCGCTCACTCGGCGACTGGAAAGAAGTTCTGGAGATACTGACATGATTAAGCCTTGTTTAGAGCGGTTATGCGGTCGTAGCGAAAAGAGCGTACGCCCTCTCGGTTATGACAGTAAGCCCGAAAGCCTGCCGTCCGAAGGTTCTGGGAAACATTCCCAAATTCATTGGTATGGCTTGGCTTGTCGATGGTGTACATTTCTGTTCTTCCGTCCTTAGTTGTATAGACAACGCTGTACAAAGGGTTGAAGAATCGTTTGATTCGGTTTATTAGTTTACGCATTGGTATTGTCCTCTGGCTGTGTGTTTAAGTAAGCTCGGTTCGCCTCATCAATTGTGTCAAATGGGACACAAATCAAGTCTCTGTCCAAATGATATGGGCAGGAGGGGGCACTCGCTTCCTCGTAGTATAAATCATAGGTGTCGGTGTCCTTGTCATAGATTGGTTTATCTAAGGCAGGGAGAACGCAGTTGTCGTGGATGTAGCTAATCATCTTTAATTTTCCTCTAGGTTATCTTGTAGTTCTGTTACTCTGTCAACGATAATTTGGCAAACTTCATCAATGTTAAATCTTCCGACATATCCATCGAAATAAGCTATTATATCCTCTTGGAGTTGTTCTCTTAGTTCTGTTAAGTTATTCATGTGTGTATTCTCTCAAATTAAGAGGCTTCTGTCAACTCTTTTTCTTCGGTGATCTCCACTCCAAGAAAGCTCATTAGCTCCGCAATCATTGAGTCATAGTTGAAGTAATTATACGCATGGTTGAGCAAGCGACTCAAGTCTTCTGTTTGGCTACCATTGTATCCAAATTTGCCCATGTCCTTTACCTCATCGTATATCTCAAAGATGCTGAGATTCCAGTTCCAACTCTCTACTGTGTCTTTAATTTCTTGATCCGTCATTTTGTTATCCTCCGTTAACTTGTATGTTTTCTACTTGTTGTGCGTTGTAAGCTACTTGAATTTGCTTTTCAATTAAATCGTTGATGTTACTTAGATCATCTATGTCCGTATTGAGCTTATCGTCAATCAATTGCGCGATCTCCTCTGTTAGCTCATAAAACTCCGACATTGAGATTATTCCTTTGAGTTGCATTAGTTTTTCTCCTTGTTGACTAAACTTTCAGCGTTGAAATCTTTAGCTTCGTTCTTGTCTATGGTGTTCTCGGTTTGTGGTCTGAAATATGGAAGTCCCTCTTCTTCCTCGAATGTTTTTTCTTTTAGCTCATGCAAAGACTTGAAGGTTGGATACCAAGGGTCGCTGTAATCAACCTCTCCACCCATCTCAGAATAGAGAAGGTGTTCTATAACTTCTTCGATCTTTTCGTATGTTTTCATTGCTCCAATATATAGGGGTTCAGGATTTTATGCAAGCCTAAAGATGAAATCTTCAAAGAAATCTGTCTCCAGACCAAACTCTCTGACGAACTCGTTTTCCCATTCTGAGGGGCAACCTCCATGCTCTCTAATATCGGTTTCCATTGTCTTGAAAAAACCGATTACTCGTTTGACCGCCTCGGCTTGGGTTAAACCATCGCGGGACATTAGGACTTTTACTGTTTCTTTCATAATAACCATCATGACAGATTCGGGGTTAAACGCAAGCTTTTTTTTCGTTTTAAGTAAAATAGTCGTAAGTTCCTGACTGTCAAGGGGTTAGGCCAGCGGCGCCCCCCGCGCGCCGTCGTAAGTCGTTGATATTCAACAAGTTATGACCAAATGTTAACCTTGAATTCAGACACAAAAAAACCAGACCAATTAAGGTCTAGTTTAATTATTTAATATTTTTATATTTAAGCTAAGTCATTTCATCTATGTATTTGAGGTATATGTATTTGTTATTCCGCTTGTTTGAAATTGTCATAAACCATTAAGGCTAATGTGAGCATAAGTAATGGAAGGTATATTGCTACATTGGTTGGGTTTATTGCGGAGGCAAAAATTAAGGCACAGATTGAGCTTTCTATCATATATTATATTATTCATGTTATTGTTGAGGAACCTCAAAGACTTCTCTGAGATATTTAACATCATCGGCAGTGAACCATACTGAGCGAACATAGTCGCGATTGGAGTCCTCTACCTCTTTAATTCGTTGGGCAACTCCTTGGGCAGGACACGCCTCTCTGGGGAGGTATCCCCATTGTATGATTAGTTTGGCATTAGGGAAGTAAGAGGCTAGCTCTTTGCATTGCTCTGCGTCCACATAACCCATTTGTTTGAGAATTGTTTTGATTAAATTTACGGGCGTTTTCATCTGTAGTAAGTTCATGTTGTATCCTTTGTTGGTTAATGATTAGGACAGTATGTACTATGGGCAGACATTTGTCAACAAAAACCCTCCCCGAATTAACGAGGAGGGTTCCAATCATAGAAGTCCACAAACATACAGTAGACTTGGGAGGAAAAAGATGTGGGGAGAGACTACTGTATACTCTCAACTTTTCGGGATAAACATCAGTTCAATGTTCCTACTTCGCACTACGAATAAAACTGGTGAGTTTCTGGCTCATCCGATTGGACTCCACCACTCCCACCACAGGAGATTCGCATACCTTAGCCCGCTTATCACAGGCTTGTTCGCTAGTTCCCCCTTCTCAAGGGGAAGTCACCCACAGGAGCGAGGTATCCCTCACTCCAAAGACTCTACAAACAAGGAATCCCATTAGAACTTCCACCGAAATTTAAGGTTAAAACCTTATTTGTAGATAAAGTCGTTTGCAAGCAAGTATCGAGCTAGTTCCTAACATAACCACATAAATTATTTATTTGATTATTATTAAGTAGATCCCTACTTACAAACTAAAATATAAAAGAACAAAAATAGTGAGGCGATTTTATTTAATTGAGTTACCCCTTCTCAACTACTTGAACCAAACAAGAATTCTGATTCTAGCAATACATGCCATACATTATAGTATATAAAGTGTTATTTGTCAAGCGCTTTTTTGCTTTTTATTTAAAGCGTTTGATATACTAATTCTATTAATCCACAAATAATAATAATTCCTATTACTACTCGTATAGTTAGCTTAGTGTCTTCTTTAATCATTATTTAAAAAAAATGTATTCAGCTTTTATGTGATTACTGAATGGGTGATGATAACTAACCACAGAAAAGAGGATTCCGCGCCACAATACCATAGAATTAAGTTGCTCGCACCTTTCGTTGTGCTTGAATCTCCCTTAATCGGGCATCCGCTTGTGCTTGTTGAGCTTGGAGGCTATCCTCCACTACCGAGCCGTAGTTGGCGAATTTAAATTGTTTAACATACTTGCCTTTCTCTACATCTCTGGCAATTTGCGATGCTCTTGCGTTACCTGCTGTACTCATAATGTTTTTCTCCTTGATTTCCTGATTGATAAAAATACAGTATATGCTACTCCCTAATGAAAGTCAATGACTTTTTTTCACTTTCTTCAACTTTCTTCGCAATGCGGTAGGGCATATAAGGTATGAAGGCAGGGTGAGGTACAGGAGTAAACGCTGGTGCTTTATTTGGCGGGGTCACATTAGGTGGTGGTGGTACTACTATAGGGTGTTGATAATCTTTATTTGACTGACATCCAACAACAGATAGCGCCGAAATTATTAAAACTATTTTATTCACTATATCAAAAAATATTAAAATTATTTTATTTATCATATTAAATTGGCGGGGTCAATTGTTTATGTTACCTGTTATGCCATCTATAAAATCTTTCTTCTGAATTTTTTCTCTTATTTCCTTATCCTGTAATACATCATTGATATAGTAATCATTAGTAAATAAATCTCTTATATTCTGACCATTATTTGTAATTTTATTTATTTCCTGCTCTTTCTTCGTTATTTCGCCATTAGATAACTCCTCTATGTCCTCCTGCTCTAGCTTTGAGCGATGCTTTTTGAGCTTATCATCTCTGGCTTTATTTATTTCTAAAATATCGTCCAAAAGATTGTTTATTTGTCGAGCTAAGTTCATAGTTCTACCCCCATTAAGAATTTATTTAATTTATTTGTAAATATTTGCGCCTCTCCTTCTAATCTGGTCGGGTCTTGCTTAATGAAGAAAGTCAAGGTGTCTATCATGTCTCCTTGGATCTCATGGAATCCATCCAATGCCTTCGGGTTGGGAGAGAGTTTCTGGTCTAACTCCCAGAAGAGATCAACGATGTCCTTAGCCACAAACAGATTGAAATCCTCATGATCTACCTGCCCCTTGTATTCATTGTATGCGCCATCAAATAATTTGGGAATCAGTTCTTCTTTAATCATGCTACCCATTATGCACACATCCAGAAACAAGTCAACAACTAATTTTAATTCATTTATATAAAAAAATATTAAGTTTGGGCGCTATTATATGTGTTATTTGCAAATTTTCTCAAAAACTGGCAAAAAAATTAATTGTTCAAAATAGCCCAAAAAAGCTAAAAATAACTAAAAAAACCTATTAAAAGCCGAAAAAAGCCGAAAAAATATGAATTTATTATCTCTGCTTCGGACAGGGAAACCCCCATCGGTTGCGGTCTTCTTTATTTGGCTTCGGCGGTTTCTTATTTGGCGATTCCGAATTCGCCTTTCGCTCACCACCAAATTTTAACAACTTATTTAATTTATTTATTAAAGTTCGGGCGCTCTTTATGCCGTTGCGTAACTCCATGATCTTGTCTCCTCGCTATACTCTTCAACACTTATTATTTCCATCCCATGCAATCCTATTTTTTCTTTTATTTGCTTATGTAAATTTATTTTATTTGATAATATTAAATTATATTCAATTACCTCAGATGGATTTGACATTAAAAAGTATTTTATTCTAAAGTTTTTTTCGGTTGATTTCATATTTCTCTGAATTCATATATCATTTTAATAATTATATATTTTATATATTTAAAATGAGTAGGTCACATTCACCAAACCCATTCAATTCATTAAAGCAATTCATTTTTCTGTATTTTCTTATATAAACCCTGTATATTTCCTTAGTTATGTATGTTTTTGGTTGTATATTGGTCTATATAAAGGTTATAGATTGTATATTGTATGTTATATGGGATGGGTATAAAAGTCAAGCAGAAAGCGCAAGAGAATTTATTTGGTAATTGCTTATGACTTACTTATGAAGTATGCGCACGGAGGAATCGTTTTAAAGTGGTACAGGGAGTCCACCTTTGACCCTCCGTTGCAAGTGGCTTGAGTGGTCTTCTTGGCGATTCTATGGGGTATTACAATCTCACCTTGAGCATTGGCGATTTTCATTCTCAGAATGTATTCATCTTGCATTAGATTCACGAAGATAAAGAAAGGTACTTTGTTCTCTACGCTTATCTTTAAACAACGATTTATTTTATCTGCTGAAATTATGTATTCGCTATTGTAATCCTGTTCTAGTTTTGCTCTGGTTAAATTGCGTGACTTTATTTCTATTAATGCTAATTTTTTATTGCTAATAGTTGATACCGCAAATCTGTCTGCACTTGATGTAAGCGCCCGAAACTTGATTAGCTTTGCTTTGCCCTCTGATAACTCCTCTATCTTATCTGCAACAAAGTTCTCGCTCTTGATGTAGATTTGACCCTTGGGAGTCTGACAGTCTAACATAGTGGACGATAGTTAATCGGAATCGGATTTAGCCAATTCTATATTCGCATCCTTGAGTGACAATAAAAAGTCTTTTACAATCTTTAAGGATTTATCTGCTAATATCCTGTCCGAATCCCATTCAAGCAATTGATCTCTTCCTTCTTGTGCTAATTCTAGGACATTATGAATTGCTATTTTTAAATATTCTTTATTTTTTACTGGTAAAGTTGATGATGGTCGCTCAAGACTATCATCATTACTTCCCTGTTCTTCAACTTGGTTTTCTATTCCATCTGAATATTTTGGGGAATCATCGGAGGAATCTTCAAGAAATTTATCGTAACTATATTCGTCTGCCCTCATGTTTTTAAGATCGTTTAAGTCTTTAATATAAAAATTAGCTATCATCTTCCGACTC
>Ga0208011_1000283_pt1 | contig 20671 bp, 29 predicted proteins | sample 7_EtaG_FD_184080 | JGI IMG/M metagenome (GOLD analysis project Ga0208011, IMG submission 184080) | Marine viral communities from the Subarctic Pacific Ocean - 7_ETSP_OMZ_AT15161 metaG (SPAdes) (version 2) | ecosystem: Environmental > Aquatic > Marine > Oceanic | place: Pacific Ocean | collected...
CAAACTATTTGCGGTTCCGCCTACTGTGAGAAGATTATCAGTGCTCGGATTAGAAGTAATCCGAGGGATATTTAATAGGCTTTGCCCATCCCCAATAAAGATGCTACCGGAGATTTGCCCTTCGGAAAGCAATTCGCCGGGGAGATATACGGTTCCCGATAATACATTGAACGCCATTTATTAGGAACTCCCCTCATTAGAATACAAACCAATTTGCACCATTAGAATATAAACTGATAGCTGGATAGCTACCAGATAATTGATAAGTTGCGGCGCCGTCGATAGTCTCGCTACCCGAAGCGCGCACGGTGATGGTGCCGGCGCGGCCGCTAACCTCATCTTTAATGACATAGACGGATCCAGACAAAGCATCACCTGCCGCACTGTGGAGGCGGAAATTTACATCTCCAGCAACTGCAACACCATAAAGATAGGCTGCTACTGAACTGGTGCTATTGTTAGCACCAATGCGCTTATAGCCGCCACGAAAACCATCAACGCGCACTACTTGGGTAGAAATATTTACTTCAAGTGAGGCGGAGGTAGAGGCTGACTGTGCCACATAAAAACTACCTGTTCTAACATGTACATCATCATTAGTATTACCGAAATATGTCGAGCCGCTTGCATCGATCTCGGTTACATTTTCAATATGATAATGACTAGCGCTGATGGTTCCCTTTACTACGAGGGTACCTGTAAGGTGTACTTTGTTAGACGCCGATAAAAACGTAAAGTTGTTGGATCCAGAGGTTAATCTTGAGCCCGCGGCGCCAGAAATAAACTGGATCGATCCTATTGATCCGGTTCCGCCACCGCCTACGGAGCCCGAATCTGCGCAATTTATATATGCCCATCCAAAAGTGGCCATTCTAGCCTACTCCTGCCGACCCACTCCACGATGGCCCAGTATAGCCGGAACCCGACGCTTGGAATCGCACACTAGGCGGTTCTATGTTGGTCAGTCCTGCTACTACATCCGCTGTGGCTGCCGCGGCGCCGGGCGCATAAATCCACAATTCGGATACTTTAACTTCGAGAACCGGTGATTCAGAATTCGCAGGAACGGTAAAATAATTACTTCCGGAAATTCCAAGTTCAGAAAATCCTACTCGTAGTGCGGTGCTTTTGGTGTTGACAACATATACCCACCGAGTAACGGAGGTGAATTTGATGGCCGCGGCGTTGCCGGCAGTTGCTGCTCCAGAAACGAAGGGTCTTCCGCTCACTTGATATGAGCCGACATTGTTAAGTCCGGGTGCTAGTTCCCAATATCTTGGTGTTGGTCCTGGCATTATGAATCTCCTAAAATTTTAATATTCATTATAAATAGTCTCTAAATTTTTCTATTGCGCCTTTCTTGTGCTCTCTTGCGTTTTTGTTCTTCGCGGGCACGACGGCGGGCAGCACGAATGCGTTTTTCTCTTTTGGCGACTGAGGGCTTTTTATGATAGCGCTTGTCTCTCACTGTCTCCAAGACACCCTCTTTTTTAACCCTTTTCGTAAATCTGCGGATCATGCGATCTGCCATTCCTCGACACTCTTTTGCTGTAACTTTAACGTGTGCACCTTTTGCCATTTCTGCTCCTACTTTAATGCTTGCCATATGGCTGACGACTTTCCAACAAGCGAACTAATATCTACTCCCGCGTCTTGGGGGTTGCCGAGATCCGCTTGTCCTTGCACGGGTTTCGCCTGATTAAGAGCTTGTGTGCCTTCAAAAAGATTAACTCCATTATAGGCATCCTCTCCAATAGTTTTCATTAAATTCTGTTTATACTCTTTCATTTTCCGATTCGACTCTTGCATCTGTTGTTTGCGCGAAGATTCAATAGGCGGCTGCTGTGTCTCTACAATAGTATTGCCTTGGAGACCTTTAGCTACTTCTGCTACCACATTGGATAAAAGACCTTCTTCTATAAGGACTTCGTGAATACACTCTTTTACAAGGGGTTTAATAACTTTCTTCAAATCTGCTTTGTTCATGCTCTATCCTTTGATAATTCCTGCGAGTTTCTGCCAGTTTTCTATCAACGCTTGATCTTCTTTGTCCAAACCTTCGGCTACCGCCGGGGGCGCGTCGGTGCGAAGCTGAGCGGAGGCCACGTTGGTCATGTCCTCTTCCTCTCCGGATTGTTCTGCGGCGCCGGGTACCGGACATTTATCATATGGTGTCGTCAAGCTCTTTAATGGGACAGAATGTTTCCCTCCGGCCGGGTTACATGTGGCAGGATTAAGTATTGCTACCGGGGCCCGGGAGACAGGTTCTCCTGGTCGGACGGCGCCCGGGTCTCCGACCACCCTAACAACATGCTTCTTCCCCGCTCCGCTGGTATATTCATAGGTGTCGCCTTTCTTAACTGCGGTGCGGGGCTGCTGCTGGTCTTTACCAGTAATAGAACGGCCCGCTTGATTGAAATCTGCTACCTTTAAGCCGGCAGTTTTTAACATAGCGACCACAACATGCTTTATAAATGTCTCATCAATGCCGCTGTTCTTGAGCATTTTGGCGGCGGCTGCAAGATCCATGTTCTCTTGCATCTCTTCGGGAAATTGAATCTCCGGATTCTTGTTAACTCGCGCCAGAGCTTGCAAGACGAGTTTGACTTTTTTCTCATCATACTTCTGACCCATGGCCTTCTTGAGGTGTGCCTGTACCTTCGGAGCCTGCACATATCCCGGCTTGTCGTCTCCTACTACCATTGCTGGCTGGCGTTCTTCTCCGCCTTCACCACCGGGGGGGATAGGCGCGGCTGGAGAGGGCTCTTCTGCGGGAGCTTCGGGTTGTTCTTCAGGTTCTTCCTCTGGCTGCTCTTCAGGTTGCTCTTCTGGTTGTTCTTCAGGTTGCTCTTCGGGTTGTTCTTCTGCCGGTGCTTCCTCTTCTTCCTCGGGTTGTTCTTCGGCGGCTGGTTGCTCTTGAGCATTAGCTGCGGCAAATTCTTTTACATCAGCAAAGCCGGCAGCCATGAAGACATCCAGAAGATCTTGCTTGTACTTCTCGGACTGGAGCGCTGCCGTTATCACCTTATAAAGATTGGGATATTTCTCTAGATTTTCGAGCTTTCCAAGTTTGGGGGCACGACCTTCTTCATGCTCCATACTCCCGAGCCTTTTCTTTTTGCTCGAAAAGGGATTCCAGGCTTCAGATAAATCTAGCTCCTTGCCTTGGTCCATAATTTTAATCTTCTGATCTCGCAAGAACTGTTGGTATTCCCTCATTATGGCGGCGTCATCTAAATTAAGCTGAAGTGCGCGGTTGAGACCGTTAAGACTCGTTAGTGTTTCCTGCGCTTGAGTAGGGTGGATGGGCGTCCCCCAGTCAAGTTCTTCTTGTTCCCCCTCGGCGTCAGGACACGGACACTCTTCGGTGCCGCCATCGGGCAGACACTGTTGACGTTTTCCAAATCTTGCCTTCTTCGCATGATCGTCCATCGCCTCGTTCAAATACTCCCGCCATGCATCGGTGTGTTGCTGGTTTTTCTCAAAACTACTCCATTGCTTTTGCTTACTCATTTTCTAAGACCTCATTTAATAATCGGTTAATCCGATCTGCTTTAGTGAACACGTTAGGAGCATTCAAATCCTTTGCTTCTTTCATCATATATGCGCCGGGAGTTGAAGGCTCCGACACAAAATCAAAACAAATAAGCTGAAAATCATCTTCCACGATAGTTTGTCCTTGGGCTTCGCTGACGGATCCCATGCCTCGGGATGAGATTCCCAGTTGTGCGCCGCTATTAACTAGTCCTTTAAGGATGTTGCCAGATGGCGTATCGAGCACTTTGACTTTACCCATTACGTTCTTATCTTCCATCCAGACATCTGTTACCATATGAGAAGCATTCCTAAGATTAATAACAGAATCATCAGGGTGATCTAATTCCCCAAGAGCACGGTGTTCTTTTACTAACTTCTTGTAGTTTTGAATCTCACGTGTTAAAACCTTATAGGGATAAACACGGCCGTTCCCATTTTGAATGTCAGCTTCTTGTAACTTGCCGGACAGCATCATGCCGCCATTAGAAACAAAGCGCTTCTCTTCTTCGGTTAACAAATCTTGACAGACGCCACCTTCGCAAAGCGCGTAATATTCTCGTAATAAAACTTTAGCCATAGTTAAGATCCTTTACAACAACGTCTTACAGGCTGCAGCATCCATTTGCTAATCCACGTATTTGTGTTCATGTTTAACTCCTTCGTCTCCAATCAACATATTAAGAACATATGATGTTCCTGATGAAATACAACCTAAAATAAAATAATTTATAGGAGTTACATCAAAATTAAATAGTTCTGTGTAGGGAGAAAGCAGCATTAAAATCCACCCCACATGAAACCCAATGCACATTGGACATGAAAAAAGGCTTCCGAGCCAGCCACGAGTAGGGCGAACGGCATCGAAGACCTTTCCGTATACTAAAAGCTGGGTGAGTCCGTAAGCTGCTAAAATAAAATATATTAAATCCATTTCTTCCTTATTAAATCGTGTACAAGTAACTCAACGAATAGGGATCTCGAATGTATCCCGGACGGATCGATCCTTGTTCAACTCGTTGTGGCACTTCTCCCAATTCGGTTGAATCAGCATTGTCCGGATGTATTAGTTCGTCATCAGTCATAGAGACAATAGCCTCTGTTGACTCAAAATAGGGGCGCTCTTCATCAATAAAATTAGAAATATTAATGAGGGCTAACTTTGGAGTACTTAAGTCAGGAGAAGAGGCTTCTTCCATCAACCCCTCAAAGGAGCCGAAAAACGAGCCGGCTTGAACAGAGTCCGCGATGATGAGTCCTTTTTTGCGCAAGTGTGCAAACAGTCTATTCTGTGCGCCGTATACTAAATCATTCATAGTCTCCTTGGGGAAGGCAGTAATCTTATTAGTTTTGGTGGACAAGACAATATCAATATCACCATGATCAAAAATCATGAGATCTCCGTTCAGGCTTTTACGGATATCCATCTCTAGACGGACTACCGCACTGTCGGGCGCGGGGCCGATTCTAACTACTACTGCCATCTGAGCCGATCTCCTTCACTAAACTTTGAGTTTTCATTATCATTAAAAGTAAATCATCATCGATAACGCACTCAGAAAAGCCATCCAAACGTTCGATGATTTGTTCTGTTTTAGATAACATCTCGCTATCTGCACTAATCTCGACATTTTGAGTGGCTACGTGGAGGTGTTCCTTTAAGCGAACAATCTCCTCATTCAAAAAAACCTTAAGTTCTAAAGCATTATCTGTAAACGATGAGATATAATATACTAATAGTTCTTTTTGCTCTTCCAATAATTCTTTTTCATATTTAGTATTAAACTTTTCAGTAAACGTCTTAACAACGATGATGTCAACTTCCCCTAGAGAAGTGGAGTCCGGGGTACTGCTTGTCATGTTCTGGATAATTTCGCCTTCTAATAATACTTGATCTTTAGGAGAAGTTTTGTCAGAAAAAATACGTGCAATGGAAGCCAAGGATTTATAATTGGGAACAAAATTATTAAAGACAGCAGGTTCAAGTTCCTTGTTTACATCACTAATGAGAATACTTTGTTCCTTAAACAGTCCGTTGGGATCAATCAGGCGATGGGCTAGTTTAGCCTCTCGTAAGATCTTTTCAGATGTCTTTTGATCGAGGTTTTGGTTTTCATATAAAGCGCGGTGGCACTCCAAATCTCTACGTAATAATGAATCTTCGTGGAAATGTTTTTTAAGGAGGGCGATTGCGGTGGATCGTCGATGAAGATCTTTTTTCAAAATAGCAACGGTGGCCTCTCTTAAAAGGGCTTCGTATACAAAGGCGCTATTCCTCTTTTTATTATGTCTACTCTTCATCGTGTGGCTCCGTAAGTTTGTTACTACTATTTTCTAATCCGGTAATAAGATCTCGGAGAGATTCGCTTATCTGGAAGAGTTGAGTTTCTTCCAAGCGCTCCCCTGCTTTATAAGTAGGTTCCTCTCTCTCATAAATACCTGTTGCTGCTCCACCGATTTTGGCTGCGGATTGTAAATCGTCGAGCCCGGGCACTACATTGCGGCGCGCTGAGCTACCTTTTTCACGGTTATATTTAGCGGCGTTAGAACGCTGGCGGGCGCCGGCGTCTCGCCGGTCGACCTTCTTAGGGTAATATACTTTTCCTTTCGACCCAGGGGTGAGTCGCGGCTCATTACGAGAGCCCGGGGGGACAGCGAGCAGTGTGGAATCATCGGCGGCGCCTTCATCGCCGGCGGGCGGTTCGGTGCCGGCATCTCCGGCGGGCATTTCGGCGCCGCCAAGTTCTCCGCCTAGGTCACCACCAAGGTCTCCACCTAAATCTCCACCTAAGTCTCCTCCTAAGTCTCCTCCGCCCATTCCTGCTCCTTCTGCGGCTGCGGCCTCAGCCACCTGTTGAAGAGCGGCATCGTGTTTGCGGTCGTAATACATTTCGCGCTGGTTGCGGGTAAATTCTTCATGAGACATACCAAATACATTTTCGGTAACCCAGCGGCGAGAGAAGTAACCTTCTGTGGCTGAGCCGGCAATGTCGAACTTTTGCTTCCAAAATTCAAGCTCTTGTAGTTCAGCAATCTTAGAAGGATTATTAAGAGATAAAGTAAAGCTTAATAAGTCGTCTCCGCGGAAGCCTAATGTATAGAGGTGAATAATACTAATCTTTGTAAGCTCTGCGATGAGGACTCTCTGCAATCTCTGAATGGTCCGAGCGAATCGGATATCCTTTTGTGCAAGAGTGGTCTTGTCTTCTTCGCCACCTTCGCCCATTGTAAGGTAGGACTGCGGGATCTTAAGGGCAGAGAAAAGCTTGTCGCGTAAATACTTGATATCATCAATCTGCGAAATGTTTGATGCGCCGGCTAGCGATTGGATATCTGTAGCGGATCCTGGTCGAATAGGAATAAAGTAGTCTTCTTCAATGGACATGGGATTATAGCGCAAGTCAACGCGGCCGGTTGCAGGATCAATAACTTGATGGCGCTTCAGTTGCGTCACCACCTTTTCCATATATTGTTCGACTTCATTCGGAGGCACGGCTCCTACATCAATCTTAAACACGCGGCGTTCCGAAGACCTCACAATCCGGTATGCCATCATAGCATCCTCCATCAACACCAACTGGCGCCAGATGCGGCGAGATGCTTCCAAAATGGAAGTTCCATAGGGAGCATACTTATCGTTTCCTAGGACTCGGAAATGAGCAACCTGCCAATTTTCAAATGTCATGCCGGCGGAGTTCCACTGGTATTGAATATAATTGGGATTGGTGGAGTCTTGTCCTTCTAAGCGCTCAATTTCCTGTGACGGAATAGCAATGACGGATTGAACTCCGTATTTATCATCGATATCCAAGTAAAGAAAGAAGTCCCCATATTTACACATGGTGCGCGCCCAGCCAAAAAGGTTATACTTGAGATTCAAAATACTATCAAAGAGAACATTAAGGACCGCCGAGATTTCTTCGTTCGGGCACTTAACATTTAACATTGGACGCAACTCAGAATAGGTCGTCATCTCATCTGCATAAATATCTAAGGTGGATGCAATCTCCGGCATGTATTCCATTTGATCAAAATCAACATACCGCTCGGAGCGACGTTGATTAGCAATGGCATTGACGCCAATATTATCTAAAGGGCTGTATAGCGTCTTTTTAAACTGCTGACCTGATGCTGATTTAAATCGAGATGAAAACCTATCAAGGTGTTGACGCCGGATGCGGCGTCCGGATTGGGAACGATAGCTAACAATCGGACCTGAAAAAAGCCTAGTTAAGGCTTTAAATAATCCTGATTGACTATTGGCTGGGTTGTTTTTCGGGGGAGTGCGTGCCATTTAATTTCTCACTTAATAATCCATTTATATTGCTCATAGATGTGTTGTGCATCTGTTAACTGTTTGTCAAAAGCATTATCTTTTTTGTAACCATGTTGTCCGGGGATACGGGTATTCATAGTAGTGCGGCTCGTAACAATAGCGTCCACAAACGCACGTTGGTAATTTAAATCACGAGCACTGGCTTGAATTGCAGTGTCTCTTACCCAGCATGTAATAGCCAGGGCCATGATTAAATCATCGTTATACCCCTTCATTGCTTGGGGTTTGCCATTTTTCCAAATAAAAGTTTTCATTTCATTAACCGTGCGCGACGAATACACCTTAATTAGTTTATTTCTTATAAACTCTTCTAATTTTGCAACTATTAGTGGGCGTGTCTTCATAGTAGTAGAGAAGCCAGGAATAGCTGACGATATACCTTCCGCTTGATATTGCTCAATATATTCGTGTGTCGACTTTATAGAATAATATATATTAGGATAACCGTATTCAACGAGTTTGTCAAGTACAGTATAGCCAATATTATTATTTTCTACTACTATCATCGCATTTCCGAACTCGCCACCTACCTGATTAAGCATGTTCGCGAACAAGTCTGGTGTAACCTTTCCTTGATATTCGCCAATGATTTCAAGAGTTTCTAGTTTTAAAACATGAAACGTAGAAAAATCGGCTCCATCGCCGCGGGCCACATCCACCACAATTATATAATTACACGTAGGATCAAATTCTTCCCAAATCCAGAAGTTGCGATCAAAACCGGTTCGATGTTTAGGCTCCTTCACATTAGATAATAACCATTCCATACATTCTGGATCAATAACTGTTTCGCCGGATGTGTTAAAATTACACTGTAACTCTTGCGCGATCTGGCGCTTGGACATATTTTTGGTCTCTTTCTCATACCATGTCTCGTCTCGATCAGGATGTACATCCCATGGTAATATGGTAAGATTAAAGTTGTTGGCGCCGGCTTCAGCATCAACACAAGTTTTATGGAACCAATTTCCTACACCGTTGGGGGTTGATAGTGCAATACAACGCCCACCCGTAGATAGCGTGGGATATAGACCAGTCCACAATTCGCCTAAGCCTTCAATGTGGGCGGCCTCATCTAATACTAAAAGGGACAATGCCTCCGAACGACCGGCATCGCCTGACGTAGAAGCCGCTTTAATAGACGAACCATTAGATAGTTCAAAAGAAGTGCGGTTGTCCACACTAATGGTGGCAATCTTTAGCCATTCGGGTACGTTGCGCATAATGCCTTTAACCTTCTTTACAAGGTTGCCTGCCGTCGCAAACTTTGTTGCCATTACAAGAATGGCTTTATCCCGATGGAATAACATCATCCATACAATATAGCCGGCCGTGATAGTGGAGATACCAAGCTGTCGGGCTTTCAGGATAACGTTAAAACGATAATCGTTAAAATCATTAAGGAGTTCATCTTGAAAATCATAAGTATCGAATAAAATCAGCCCGTGCATCGGATGGGATATACGGGCATAAGTCTTCAGAAAATAGGAAGGATCTTTACCGCACTTTAAAATCTCGTTGACTCGCTTCTTTTTGTCTAGTTGAAAACTCATTCATCATCTACGATTTCTATTTCTTCTTCAAGTTCTAAAGGGCGCGCAGGTGTGTTGTCTTCTTCTGCTTCCTCACAATCGGAGCCAGTCTCGACGAGAGTTGCTCGCGCGACTTCTTCCATAATAATCTCTTTGAGTCGTGCAATAGAAATTTTCATGATTCTTTCTTCCTTGTATCATTCTTCGGGCGGGTTCCCCAGCCCCCTTGATTTAAAAACTTTTCCCAACTGCGCTCGACTGGAGCCTCGGAACCAGTTTCTAGATTCATTTGTTCACTCAGTCCACCAATTTTATAGTGCTTTTTGGCAGTCACCCAGGTGCGAACTCGCGAAGAGTTTTCGACTCGAATATCGACTTCTCCCTCTTCCGTCAAAGTAACAGAATCCCCGGTAATCTTTTTGTATTCTTTCTTGATCCATCCTGAAATGTCGGTGATACGCTGATCGATTTCTTCCTCGAAACCGCTAGCGATGACTTCTTTCAATTGAATCTCGGACTGGTAGCTCAAACACATCATGTCGCCATAAAACTTCACATTGAAGCCATCCATGACTCGTTGATCAACAAGAGCATCACCCTCTTCTCGGCGAAGGATTCCAGGCTTGTCGGGTTCATAATCCTCTCCCAGTGCGCCGTCATATGAGTTTGCGGCTGCTTGTGCTAATCCTTGTATGATTTCATAAATTGTTGCCATTATTTATTTCCTTTTGGTCTCCAACCTTTTTCCCATCTTTCCTCTCTGTCTTCCACATATTGAACGTAACAGTTGTAGCAACATTCATATTTTAGAAAGCAAACGTCATCTGCTGTTTTTTTCAGGGAAGAAGAGCACACCATACAACGTTGTAAAGAATCTCTATTAAATAGTTTCTTTGACACCTTTATACCATTTACATCTATTTTCTCTTCCCACTTCTTGTTCACGTTACTCTTCTTATAAAGCTCACGCATTTGATCGAGGTATTCTTTTTCTTTGATCTCGTCCCAATTTGCACGAGGGTTTTGAATAGTCTCCTTTCCGTATTTTTTGGCAATCGCTTGTTCAATTGCAGCAATTTTATCAAAATCTTTCTTACTCATTAAACAACCTATAGGACGCGTAGGTGGTTAAAATTCCTACACCAACTCCGCCGGCGGCCCACAGCCAATTATTGCGTGGAGACTGCTTTAATAACGATCTTTGCAAATGATCAATCTCTGCGTCCTTCTGAAAAATAAGAAGACTTGTTTCTTCGTGCAGGGCACTATATTGAATCTCCCAATTGCGAAGCTCTAACTCATAGCTTGCAGCTTCCACAGAAAGCTCGTATTCAATTCGTGCTTGGCATGCAAGGTTAGCCGTTGAGTTGCGCGCTAAGATTTCAGACAATGCCGGCACATCAAACAGCACACCTTCAAAAGGTGCGCACTGCTGTTGTCCAAGAAAAGTAAACTGACCTGTGTCAGCGGCTTGTGCTGGTCCGGCTAACATTAATAATAAACTAAGGAACATAATCAAATCCGTACATAGATATTATTGTCTCAGCTAGCTCTTCTGGGTTTTCGGAGAATTGTCTTCCGAATTCTTCTCTCCGGCTGTCGATTAAATCTAACAGTTTGTCTTGACTTTCTTGGTAATCCCGCTCTACTTGATCTAGTGTGTCTTTATAGCTCTGGAGGGATTCTTCCATATCGTCCAATTGCTTTTGGTGGATCGCTTGCAACCCAGCAAGCTGCGCTTGCAATGACTGTTCTGAAGCTTCGTATGCAGACTGCATCTGCTTATAATCAAAACGCATTTTTCCCATCACCACAAGCGAAAGAAGGGCGATTAAAACACCCTTCCAGTTCTTCAGCAAAAATTGTATTACTAACTGCTGGGGCGTCACTTAAGTCCCTTTAATCTCTCGACGATATCGACGGCGCCTTGGGTTCCAATAAAGACAGTACTAATAATAACCCAATCACCACTGGTTAGATATCCGGCAAATGCTAATGACGAGGCAGTTAGCCACACCAAAAGCTTACGTGAAGTCAGCTTAAGCAACCACGTATCTAAAAATCCTTTGTGCTCGGCCATTAGCTACTCCACAACCACCAGCCCAATGCAAGCCCATCGAGCCACACCAAACCTACGAGCACCCACCAGCTTGCGCGTGCTGCGCCTTCTCTGATTTCGCTCCATACGGACCATCCTACATCGAGAACTAGTCCCCACACATTTGCTGCACCGGTGGTGGCGCAGTCCCATACCTTTCTTAATAAACTCATTTTTTCTTTCCTTTCTTTTTTGGTTCTTCCATGGGGGCGGAGCACAGATGCTCTGCTTCACCTTGTGATAAGCTTTCTGGTCTGTCCCCATCGGGTGCGTCTTTCATTGCGCACATAAAATCTCTTTGCTTCTTTGAATAAACTTCATCTAAATACCCTTCAAGCTCTTCTTTGATATGTTGAGCCAGTTGTGCCTTATCTTCTAATTCAGATCCCTGCATTCTTTTTAGCTCTTTCGCTAATTGTTCTGCTTCTCCCAAATCAAACCCATACCTGTCAATTAGCTGAATCAATATGGATTCGACTTCGTAGGGCATGCCTTGTGTAAAGTGACGTACTGCGCTTATTTGTCCTTGATCGGCTTCACGTAAATTGTGGTATCCCATGTGGGCTTTTAAGTCTTCTTTAATTGCTTTTTTTAATATATTCTGGAGCCATGAGGGCTTTCCGACCGGGACTTCCATGGATTGTGTAGGGGCAGACGCGTTTGCGCGGACCAATTCCCACGCCAAGATATCAATTGCTTGTTGCCCCACGTCTACATTAAAACTAGCCAAAATGTGGATAGCTTGACGGCGGTACTCTTTAGGGGGTCGCTTGGGTGGCGGGGTCATCTCATCCTTGGCTCGTTGCCAATCGCCGGCGCCGCCACCTAAGACCGCATCAGCACGGAGTGCTACAGGATCTTCTTCATTGGGCTCTAAATCTTCTGGTGTTTGATCTGCGAGAGTTTTGCTAGGGTTTAACTCTACAAGGGAATTTTCGATTTCTTCCGCGATTAACTTCAACAATTTTGCTTTTGTAATTTTCATTGACATTCTGGTTCAAACCTCACTGGTGGAGTTGGCTGCGCAGGGATCTGAATCCCTTTGTTAACCACACTCTCAATTTCATTTAATCTCTCTTGGGCTCGGTGGTGGACACAGCATGTATATCCTAAAGCAAATAATGCCAGTCCTACAGCCAGCACGTCTACACTCCATAACCTTCGAAGCCTTTCTCTCATTGCAATCCGGCCCAAGTTAATACTATAACTAGTCCGATGATTGTTCCAAACGCTACAGCCGAACCAAGAATATCGGTCCACTTAATGCCGCGCCAGTCAAGCCAGTGATTAAGTTTGTTCCAAAGCTTCATCAATAGTCCCCACTTATAAGATCTTGTGCAACCTCGGCAGCCGGAGTTCCCTGGTACCATAAATCATACAGATTAACGTCAGAAGCCAATTCCTCTGCGGATACATATTCGTCAGACAAGCTTTCAATATGTCCGTCTACTTCCATCACCCATTGTGCAAACTCACGGAGTCCACGATTCATATTCGTAATCTCCTCTTTGATGATCTGCTTGAGTTGGGATTTAGTGACTCTCATCTTAGTTAAACCATCCAGGGTTCTTCTTATAATCTGCGAGCGTTTTCTCATAAGTCTCGCCAGCAAGTCCTTGGCGTTCAGGGGTACCGGGGGGCTCCTGTGTTACCAGGGGTTCATCGCCGGCTACATCAGCAGCGAGTCTCAAAAAGTCCCCCATCGACATTTCTGCCAGGGCCGGTGCTTGTTCAGAAGCTACATTCTGGCGTACAAATTCTACAACGTCTTGCGCAAACTCTCGCGCAATTCCCATATCCATATCGGCAATAGCAGAACGCTGGTGTGCTCTCTCTTCATCTGAAAATTCCATCGGGGCTTCTTTCAGAAGTTCTTCTTTAATAATCTGCATCAATTGGGATTTGGTGATCTTCATTTGTTATTTTCCTTTCTCCCAACTCTTAAGCGGGGGTGATTTCGTAGCCGCCCCAGACGCCTTGAGACTGTGAGCCCCCTCGAAACTTATATTTAACTGGAGCCGACTCATCGAAAGATGTAAGCTGAATTCCTGCTTCTTTCAATTGCCGGCGAAGTCCCCTGTTTTCTCCCAACTCATTAAGAACATTGGCGGGGTTAATCTTAACTTGTTCAACATTTGCAGGAGCCGCCGCGGAGCCTCCTGCTGGGCTGACTGCTTCCGCGCTCGGGTTAAGGTAGAGCCCCACCATACCGTTCTCAACAGACGCACCACCACTATAAATATAGCCTTGTGTTTCTCTTACGTTTGCCTTGGCAGTGCTTGGCAAGTATTGTAAGATAAGACGTATAGCTTTCATTGCCGGGTCGGGGCCCTGCTCATTTAAAACTCCTTCCATCTTCTCCTCCATAAAATATCGAGGGTCGATAAACTTCTTGTTCTTTCTAATCATTTGTCATTTTCCTTTGGGTAACCCATTCATACATAGTATGGCAACGAGCCCAGGTACGTTATCATTAATATAAACACCTGAAAAAAGCGTGTCGGTTCTGCCGCCAACATATCCAATCGCAGCATCCATGTGCTTGCTAATTTCTGGATCGTTTGCCATGTCAGATGATGCGATCAATAATAGTGCGCCTGTCTTGGGCTTTCCTTTGGGGGCTGGGCACGGTGAGCGCTTCATGCAATTCTGGAGAATCATTGCTCCAAGATTGGGAGTGGCGGGGTCCTTCACCATGGTCGAACCAATAAACATTCTTTGTGGAGTTCTCAAACATCTTTCGAGATCTTTCGTGTCAAACGATTGAATCGGGGACTTGTCGGAAGATAGCTTTAAGACTTGAGTCCACAGCTTTGCGAATGCCGTGTTAGAGGTGGGGAACAGATTAAGCATTCCAACCTTTCCACGAAGCAGCTTCACTTGTCGTTCATTGTCTAGCACCACATGAGTGTGGGTAGACACGTCATTGATAAGTGTATTGGCATTCTTACTAATGGTGGGATTAAGGGTTTCTTGAGCCGTGGGCCAAGACACTATATATACCACCTCTCCTTCACCTTGCACTGATTTGAGATAACGTTCAAAGACAGTATGTAGGGAAGCGACGGCAGAACCAGTTCCGCCGCCGCCGCCGGCGCAAACGAACAGCCAGTCGACTTTGCCTAATTTTGTGCGGAGGGCGTCTTCTACGACTGTACTGTTTGCATCAAATACCGCTTTTCCTAAATTCACATCTTTTCCAATGCCATCGGCATCGGGAATCAAAACCACATGCTTATCATCCACATCGCTAGGAATATCTTTAGCAGTGGTATTGACAAGCAAAGTCCTATTGTACCCAAGATCGAGAAAGCCTTTGGCCATCTTGCCACCACCTCCACCTACGCCAACAATGGCACAGTTCAGAGATGCGGGAATCGTGTTCTCCGGAAGCAAGTTCTCATGGGTTACTTCTTCATCGTCTCCATAGTGGTCGACGAAATCAAAGTCGTCGAACTTGCTAGGAGTTGTGGGGGTGTCGAGAGCAGGCGGATTTACTTCGCTAGCTGTCTCGGCAAAATCAAAATCATCAGGATTGCTCATTTAAATCTCCAGGTTATTGGTTTACCTTTGCGTAGCCTTTTTTCTTCTCGATTACAATCTGCATATCAACACAATCCTTGAGAGAGTCTAAATGCGAGATCAAGAGAACGTTCTTAAAATATACCTTAATTAGTTCCAAGATCCGAATAAAACCCTCCATATTTTCCTCGTCCAATGCAGTGCCCGGCTCATCGAGGATGAACAAGTCCGACTTTGGAAGAGAAGAAACACTCAAAAGCGCCAACCGGATGGCCATAGCTCCCATTGTCTTTTCGGCTCCTGACGCCATCTCAATAGGTCTTTCATCGTGTTTAGGGTGCTTAATAAAGATGTCAAGCTTGTTTCCGCTTGTCTCAAAAAACACTTCGAACTCAACAATGTTGGCGAGAACTTTTGCAATCTCTTGATTAATCACTGGAATCTTTTTCTTGATAATATCATAGGCGATTCCGTTCGGATGCATGCATTGCATAAGTAAATCGTATGCTGCATAACTATTCTGAAGGTCTTGGTATTCTTTGCTTTGAGATTTGAGCGATTCGATTTTCTCTTCATAAGAGCCTACCTGTCGTACAATCTCTAGTGTCTCATTATCGCAAGTTTCAATCATTTCCTTTTTGCTATCAATTTTCGTTTGATAACCTTGTCGCTTTTTGATGACCTTTTCAAGTCCGTCAATAACCTTCTTGTTTTGGTTGTATTCGGCGACCTTCGTGCCAAGTTCCGACAACTCTTGGTCAACTGTCGTCTTTGTGTTCTTGTTTCGTTCGCACTCTAATTGCAGCGCAGCAACCTCCGCTTTTAGTTCTACAATCAATTCTTGTGTTAAACGATATTCTTCCAGCTTTTCAGTGGTGTCATCGGGAGACAACGTTTCGAGACGCATAGCGGCTGCATGGAGGTCGGCTTCGATTCCGGGCTTATTGGCTACATCGATATAGGCGTCCTTGATGAACCGACATGAAGGATAAGAATCGCCACAAGGAATGCCCTTAAGAAGCTTTTCCTTTTTGCCGATCTTTTCAAGTTCTTCTCGAAGGTTCACGATACTGTGGTCCAGAATCTCGATTTCCGCTTTGTCGGCTGTGAGGGCGGCATGATCGATAAGTTCGAGCAAGCTTTCGGATATCACCACTTTCTGTTGTTTAACATCGACTGCCGCTATTTGAGTTATTATCTTTTCGTCCAAGAGCCGTGACAACACTTGCTTATCTTTTTGCTCTGTCACAACTTTAGTGATGTCAATGAGCTTGCCCGGAATAGAACTGATCTTCTCGTCTAAACGTCTCGCACCTTCATTCAAAAGCTTAAGCTCTTTGCGATAATCCTCACACGTTGTGCGATTAGTTTCCGCTTGTGTTGTCAGCCCTTGAAGGCTTGTGTCCAACGCCTGTAGTTCGGTGTTGTAATCTCGATCCTCATACTTGCGCAGGAGTGCTTTGGCTTCAACAGAATCATCTTTGGCCATCTTAAACTTTTGGTCAAATAACTCCAAATCGAGGAACTTGGCGATGATTTCCTTTCGACGGGTCGAGCCTTCATCAATGAAGCCCAATGCGCCGTGCTGGCTTGCCAGTGAAGACACCAAAAAATCATCCATGGAGCCGAAGTGCTTTCGAATATTTGCGTCGGTCTGATTGCGCGTGGTGCCATTTAGAGATGTGGTTTCATCTGTGACGGGATCATAGACTTCAAAGTTCAAATCTGTTTTGGCTTCTAGGGTCTCAACACCTTTCAAACGCTTCGTGTATTTTTCAGACGTGCGCTTAATGTTGTAGACTTTGTGTCCGATCTCGATCTCCAAAACCCCTTCGCAAGATTCTTGATGTTGATTAATAAGGTTAAGGTTTTTGCGCTCATTCTTTGAGGTGGTGTTGAACAGCGTATACAGGGCTGCATCGATGATGCTAGACTTGCCGCTAAAGTTCTTCCCAAAAACGCCAATGATGCCGTTAAGGTTTTCAAAGTCGATTGAGTTGCCTTCGCCATAATTAAACAGATTGTCCCACTTAAACGACTTGAGCTTCCAGTTTACGTTTCTAGAGATCTCTTCGCGTTCTTCGATTATCTTGTTGTATTTGCTATTAAGTTCAAATACGCGTTCTAAGGTTGTGGCGTCGGTCTGGTAGTCTGAAAGGAATTCATCGATCAATTCTTCCTGTACCTTAATGTCTCGCAGGTTTTCAGTCTTAATGCCGTCAGTTAGATCTTCTACATTACCGCGCTCGCCGGCGGCTCTGTTAAGAAATGATATGCTCTCCGGTTTAAAGCGGTGCTTCGCAATGTCCATGGCTCGGCGCATCGTGTTAAGCGGAAGGTTATTGTTACTAACCAATCGCAGACGTGCGCCTTGAGGCACTTGGAGTTTGCGAGGCATGCGCCCCTTAGCCGTGAGCGGGATTGTAAAGAACGGTTTAGGATTTTTAAAGACATGGGGCTCAATCTCCCATTCATCTTTAGAATCAATCTCCCAAATTAAAAGACCTTTATCGTTGGTCTCGCCATGGTTCTGCTGAACAGTTGAGCCAGCGTACCACACGCGACCGTCATGATCTAGGAACTGACGACGGTGAATGTCACCAAGCATGGAAAAGTCGAAATCGTCAAAGATAGATATGTCATCTTCACCGAAGCTCATCGTCCAATTGGTATCAGTTTTACAATTAGAGATTGAGCCATGGTAAAGCGCAATATTGATCTTATCAGTATTGGTGGGCTTCATCCAGTTGTCTCGATCAAAAACAGACAAGACATTCAAACAGAAATCGTCGTTCAAATGAGTCTCGCCTGAATCTTTGAGCAAGTGCAGCGTTGGTAGGTTGAGCGCATCGACAATCGGTGTCAGCGCATCCTGCCGGCTGCTGTTCTTTAGGTTACCGTCATGGTTTCCTAGAATGATATAGGTTGGTGCAATCTCAGCGAGACTGCGAAAGAACTCAGAACACATCTCAACAAACTCTGGTGAGATCTGGGTCTTGGTGTGGGCTATATCCCCACAGTGTATAATGTAATCGACCTTTTGTTCTCGCAGCGTTTCATACAACTGCTCAAAAATGACTCGATATTCATAATGATACTTCAAATTTTTGATATGAGTATCACTTATATGTGCAAACTTCACGTACCCTCCGCATAGATACTGTTATAGTATAACTCATTGTCAAGCAAGAGTCAAGCTTTTATTTTTTGCGGTCCTTCGCCATTTTACGGAACGTCTTTGCTAAGTTGTATCGTTTCGTTCCGGGCTTACATGTTGGACCGCCAAATTTATCGCCAGTACAGACACCCTCGGTGCCGCGCTTTTCAATATCTTTCTCCGCACCTTGAATCCAGTCTTCGTCTTCTTCGGCCAAGGGCGCTTCGAGTGCTCTCTCATAAGGATCCACTTTAGGGTCAACGTATTCTTCGTCTTCCTCTTCTTTTTCAAGCATTACAGCTTCAAGTTCTTCAAAAATAATTTCTTTAAGTTGTGATTTGGTTACTTTCATCATTTTAATCCGATGTTAAAAGGGCTGCGACAGCTTGTGCTAAAACCAGTGGATCTAACCCAGACTTCTCCGAGAGTCCCTCAATCTCTCCTTTTACTTTTCCGGCAATTGCTTGGGCAGCTTTAGGAACATCGCTAATCGCCGCCAACACCTCGTCAGAATCTCCTTCTGAAAAAACTGACTGGATTTCTTCTTTGAGCAGTTGTTTAAGTTGCGATTTGGTTACTTTCATCGGGGATCTCCTTATACTGCTGAGAGTAAATTCATCAATAAATAGTCATCTCTATCTATAAACCTCGCTTTTTGTTTTCGCTCTCGGAAAACTTCTTTGGGCATGGAGCCCACGTCTTCATAGCCATCTACGTCGATCTTATAAAGCTCGACATCGTATTTAAGAAGCATCTCAATAATCCTGTTCTCTTTTTCTCGCGCATCGGGGTCGAGGGCAACGAAGACGGGTGTGTCGTTGTAGACGATTTTGCGGATGAGATCGGAGTCAGATCGCAGAGTGGACCCCAATATAGGTACGCTGTTTCCGGCAGTAATGGCATCAAAAACTCCTTCGACGATTGTTAAGTCTTCGTTCCAATCAATATATAGCTCATTGAACACAATGTCTTTAGATGCTCTGGGATTCTTGTATTTGTAAGAATCTCCGTTATAGGATCTCGCGATGAAATAACTGACATCGCCGTCGTCATTGAAGGACGGGATGATAATGCGGTTGCGATACTCGCCGCTGAAACAATAGCCTATCTTCCACTTAAGAATCTCGGCCTTTGTTATGCCGCGCGAGTGCAAGTACTTATGGGCATATACGCCTGTGGCTGGAATTATGCCGGCAAGACTTACAAATTCTTCCGGAAGATCCAAAGTGGGCTGAGGGTCCACACGAACGCTATCATCAAATAGCTCAGCAAATCTCTCAAGATCGTGGCGACCCGTAAGTTCTTCCCATCGCTGTAGTTGAACAAACGTTCCAAAACGACGAACCAGACGGCGAATATTGCGACCACGATAATCACATACCCAACACTTATAAACATTCTTGCGGATGTTAACAGAGAGCTTAAGCTTGTGGTGATCGCATGCCGGACATTTGAAAAGTGTTTCTGAACCATTGGTGTGAGAATATCCTAATACATCACACAGGATCTTGTGTTTCTTTTTCTCGCTCAATTATATCCCCTGCTCTCGCGATTATAATTGCATCCGCCCGATCATATGATTCAGGTTTAGGATTGCCCTTGTGTGTATATTGTATCTTGAAAGTGGGTTCGTTGTCAAGTAAATATTTCAAAACAACTTGTTTTGCTTTCTCGCCTCTCGGAACTTTAATGCCGGCGCGCTTTCGGGCAGAGGAAGCGCCAATAAACTGTGGCTCCATCTCAAAGAGTTCGAAGAGAAGCCACGAGACAATACCATTGAATCGAGTTAAAGTTGAGAGAGTCTTTGCGGAGGATTTGCCTCCCATAAACATATGAAGCGATTGCTCGATATAGATATGTTCGATAGGAAATTCGGAATCGCCAACCAATCTATCATCATTATCAAGCTGATACATTTCATAAATGTCCATCAGTTTTTCTTTCATTGCAATTGTTTTTGCAAAGACTCCCTTGTATTTTCGCAAATCAATTGAGTCATAATATACCAGCACATTGTCGGTCACGATGGCAAAGCCAGTGATGCTGGTGGAGATGTCTACTCCGAGTACCATTAGATGTCCAATTTTAATTTAATGGAATAATCCTGGTCTTCTTCTTTTAAGACTGGATTGGCCAACGTTGCAATTCCAATGATGTTTTTATTCTCGTCATAGACAGCTACCCGGGAAATATAAACACTTCGTTTAAAGTCTGCGTCATAATCAGTATAACTCGAACTGACGGTGTTTGCAAGTAATTGTTGTGAATTTTCTTCATAAACTTGAGAAGAGGTAACCTTTAGCTTGTCTTGTCCGTATTTCAAATAGGTAGGGTTATTAGAGAAATTGGCTTCTCCGCGCTTTGCGTGGGTGAACAATGTCATGACTTGAGTTTCTGTGTGTCCCTTGAAGGATAGCCCAAAAGACCACTCGTCTGCGAGCCAGTAAGGTGAGTCTCCGGCGCCGGCGGACCAACTAAGCCACGAGTCTCGG
>Ga0208011_1000289_pt1 | contig 20519 bp, 16 predicted proteins | sample 7_EtaG_FD_184080 | JGI IMG/M metagenome (GOLD analysis project Ga0208011, IMG submission 184080) | Marine viral communities from the Subarctic Pacific Ocean - 7_ETSP_OMZ_AT15161 metaG (SPAdes) (version 2) | ecosystem: Environmental > Aquatic > Marine > Oceanic | place: Pacific Ocean | collected...
GACTTCTTCACGGATACTCATTTAACTCTTGGAGTGATGTAGTAACCTACGATCGTGAATTCGTGGAAGAGTGGTTAATTTCACCTCAAACCTCCCTTTACTACTCCTTACAAGTAATGGGCGACGTGCAAGATAAGACCGATGCGTATGCAGCATTAGATCAGGCAGAAGTCGATGATTATTTGCAGGACATTTTAAATGAACCAATTACCTGCGATTGTCAAGAATGAGAACACATCCTTATACAACACTATTAGAAAGAAAAAGAAAATGGACACCAGTCCAAGGAACAAAAGGCGTATGCCGTGAAGGGTCTGAAGAAACCATCAAGCGTGCTCTCGCAATACGTCATATGGAGTTACCAGTTGGAGAATTCATTACTGAAGCACTTGAAAAGGGTGTACCAGATAACGCCCGCAAACTCCTTGAATCAAATGTTAAAGACGAAACAAATCATGATCTCGCTCTCGGATACGTAGCAAACTCCGTTGGTGTAAATGAAAAAGCAGAAAAAGAAGCTCTTCTACTGCGACAAGCCTGGATAGATCATCCAGATCACACTGTCCTTAAAGCCCTTATAGCTGAACGTGCAATATTTTTCTGCCTTCTTCCCTTCTTTCGTTTTAACGGTGACGCTGCTACTCGTACTGTCAGCGCCGACATATCAAGAGATGAACAAATCCATGTTGCAAGCCATTCCCTTGTATGTCATGAGTTGGGTTTATCTCCTAGTCAATCTCTGGATAAACTTAGGAAAGCCACCATTAACTGGATTATGGAACCCCTAGGTATTAATACTGAGTGTAAATATTTAGACAAAAAATTCTGGCTGGATGTAAGCGATCGATTAATGTATGAAGGCAAAGCACCAGAATTAATCTCCACCAAGACGGCAAGAATGCCAGCATTTTTTGAACATGCAAACACCAATCTCCCTCAATACGCTTAAGCTACATAACGAACGACTGGATGAACTAATTAATAGACTTGATTCCCACTTCGGTTGGAACCCAGTTCATCCTAAAGAACCTATCGAGTCTATCATGTATCGTGCTGGTCAAGCCAGTGTCATTGATTATATTAAATCTATTATGGAGGATGAAATCTAATGTGTCTGTTTCAAAAACCACCAAGCCCGCCACCTCCACCACCACTACCGCCACCACCTCCTGCTCCAGCTCCGCCACCAGATCCTACACCTACACCTGAACCAATTGGAGAAGATGTGAATCCAGCGGTACGCAGAGCGAAGAGTAAGAAGGATGTGAACCCTCAACAGAAAGGTACTGGTGCTTTAAGAATACCTTTAAATCCAGTTAATACAGCTAGTAATCAACCAACTGGAGGTATTAATCCATGAGTGTACGTGAGAGATACAATCATTTAAGCAGTAATCGTTCCCAGTTCCTGGACACCGCTGTTGAATGTTCTAAACTCACGTTACCTTATTTAATACAGACTGACGATAACGCAAGACCTTCACATAGAAGATTTATAACTCCATGGCAAGCAGTTGGAGCTAAGATTGTAGTAACGCTGGCAGCAAAATTAATGCTGGCGTTACTGCCTCCTCAAACTACCTTCTTCAAACTGCAAATGAGAGAAGATAAACTTGGTGAAGATATACCCCCTGAAATTAGAAGTGAACTAGACCTATCATTCTCCAAGATGGAACGAATGATTATGGATTATATAGCTGCTGCTAATGATAGGGTTATCATTCACCAAGCTCTCAAGCACTTAATTGTAGGTGGTAATGCACTTATATTTATGGACAAGGATGGGTTAAAAAACTTCCCGTTGAATAGGTATGTAGTTAATCGTGATGGTAACGGTAACGTTTTAGAAATTATAACAAAGGAACTTATAAGTCGTAAAGTTTTGGGGTTCGAGCTGCCTCCTGCTAAGAAACTTGTTGATCAATCAACAGGTGCGACAGGCTCAGATGAGGATGACGTAGAAGTATACACATGCGTTAAGACGGATGAGAAGAGTGGGCGTTGGGTCTGGTATCAAGAGGCATTCGGTGAAATGATCCCTGGTACTAGAAGTACAGCTCCCAAGAATGCAAGTCCATGGCTACCCCTCAGATTTAATGTGGTGGATGGAGAGGATTACGGAAGAGGACGAGTCGAAGAATTCTTAGGCGATCTACGGTCACTCGAAGGACTCTCTCAGGCACTCGTAGAAGGCTCTGCAGCCGCTGCGAAAGTCGTGTTCCTTGTATCCCCTAGTTCAACCACTAAACCAAAGACTATAGCCGAAGCTGGTAACGGTGCTATCGTACAGGGAAGACCTGAAGATGTTGCTGTAATCCAGGTAGGTAAGACAGCTGATTTTGCAACAGCTGCTAATTTAGCTCAGAGTATTGAGAAAAGATTAAGTGAAGCATTTCTTGTAATGAATGTAAGGAATGCAGAAAGAGTGACCGCGGAAGAAGTCCGCCTCACACAAATGGAATTGGAACAACAACTCGGTGGCATATTCTCACTGTTAACTGTTGAATTTCTTATACCATATCTTAATAGAACTCTATTAGTTCTACAACGTAGTAATGAAATCCCTAAGATCCCTAAAGATTTAGTACGTCCGTCTATTGTGGCAGGTGTCAACGCTCTTGGCAGGGGTCAGGATAGAGAAAGTCTTACTGCATTTATCGGTACCATTGCACAGACACTTGGTCCTGAAGCATTGATGCAATACATTAATCCTTCAGAAGCTATCAAACGTCTTGCTGCAGCACAAGGTATTGATGTATTGAATCTTGTTAAGACTGATCAACAGATTGCTGAAGAAACACAGCAAGCACAACAAGCACAGCAGCAACAAGCTATGCTTGATCAAGCTGGGCAATTAGCTAATTCTCCGTTAATGGATCCACAAAAGAATCCAGGAATGATGGCTAATGTGACAGGTGAAGCCAACGCAGATCCAGCACAACCACCAATGGAAGATGAAACCGAACCACCAATTGAACAGTAATGGCAGAAACTTTAACAATCAACAACGATGCACAACCGGAAGGTTTAACTGAAGAAGAGCAATCTAATTTAGAACTAGGTACTGAGATTCAAGATCAGCAAGAACAATTACTTGCTGGTAAATATGAGAATGCAAAGGAACTAGAGAAGGCATACGTTGAACTTCAAAAAAAATTAGGTGAAGATGGCAAAGACGAAGATAAAACTGAAGCTGAAAAAGAAGAAGTGTTGCCAGAAGAATCTGAAGAAAGTTCTGAAGAGTCTTCTACAGCAACTACCTTAATCAACGAAGCTTCTACTGAATATTATGCTAATGACGGTAAGTTATCTAAGGAAACTATTGCTAAGTTTTCTGAGATGAGTAGCCAAGATATAGTCAGTGCTTACCTGGAACTTCAGAAGAGTAACCCACAACCTCAACAGCAAGAAGCTGAAGTCGTTGATTTATCTGCAGCTGATATTAATAGTATCCAAAACTCTGTAGGTGGTCAAACCCAATACCAAAACATGGTTGATTGGGCATCTACTAATATGGATAATAGTGAAGTAGAAGCCTTTGATAGCATAGTTAGTTCTGGTGATCCTGCTGCAGTTAAGTTAGCTGTAGCTGGTATCAAAGCAAAGTATGATGATGCAAATGGTATGGAAGGTAAACTACTAACAGGCAAAGCTCCTAAATCTTCACGTGACGTCTTTAGAAGTCAAGCTGAATTAGTTGCAGCTATGTCTAAACCTGAATATGATAGCGACCCTGCTTATAGGGCAGACGTTATTGAAAAACTCGATCGTTCTGACATCAATTTTTAATTATGAGCGGCTCGGATAGTCGAATCCAGTAGAAGCAACAGGCAACCGCGTCCGTTCGGGGCAATCTTTGATTGCTTTGCATGAAACCACATCATGGAACGGGGGTGTGGTACTATGGAGAAAGACGATGCAAAAAAAGCAAGTCACCCTAAAGTATCGCGGCGTGCCTTACACAAGAACACGTTAAACACTTTTTTAAATGAAAACACTAGCACTCGCACTAGCCTCCACCGTCGTTGCTCTTCCGGCTTCCGCCGGAGTCTACGTGAACGTGGAGAACAATGCAGGTTATACAGGGTCTGATTATACAGGCGCTGTAACCGATTTCCATGTAGGTTACGAAAATGGAAATGAAACCTTTGATTGGTATGTACAAGGTGGTCCCGCTGTTGTAGCAACAGATGGCGCTGACTCAGACACCAGAGTTTCTGGTAAAGTAGGAGCCAACATCGCAGCTACAGAGAAGCTTGGATTCTATGGTGAAGTCTCAGTACTAACTGCTGATGCAGATACTGATGATGACAACACTTGGGGTACCAAAATAGGTGCTAAATTCAGCTTCTAATAAAGTATCTTGAATCCCCATGGGTAGCACCTATGCTACTCCTGGGGTTCTTTATTTTTATAGAGGTCTACACATGTATGAACATGAACACTGTAGATCCTGCCCAATATGTGAAACATCGGAGGAATACTAATGGCAGACAAACGACCCGCTAGACGGGCAGAAGCTGTAGCAGCTGCTGAAGCCGCTGAAGTTGCAGCTCAAAAGAAAGTAGCAGAATCTAAGAAGAAGAAGGCGTCAGAATAATGGCGCAACAAAGTAACAAAGTAACAGCTTCAGTGACTTGGATGAGTCCTGAGCCTGATATCAAAGATCCACTTGACACACTTCCTAGTGATAAACAACCACCAGGAGTGGATGAGGATGATGATATGCCTCAATCATTAGAAGAAGCTTTATTAGGTTAAGTTATTATGCCCACCCAATATAAAGTAATTGACAAGGCGATGGACATAGGTCCATTCACTACAATAAGAGATCTTTGTAGATTCAAACCTTTGAATGATGAACCTGTTGTAGAGTTTACTTTATCAGATTATGTGTCAGGTACTGAAAAAAATCCTGATGACTTAGAGTTGTGGTATGGTGTACATGCATTATACAACGCACATCCAGGTCGTAATTCTGTGCTATCTATGTATACACAGTATATAGCACCATCTATTGTTGATTATTTACAGAAAGTTGATTCATTAAAAACCTTACTTAGGATGAGAGTTAATTTCTTCCCATATACTAAGGAAGTATATGAACATGAACAACATACAGATCATGAATTCAGCTGCAAAGGTGCTTTATTATATTTAAATACTTGCAATGGGTTTACAAGATTAGAGGATGGGACTAAAATAGATAGTGTTGAAAATAGAATACTATTGTTTGATCCCCATACACTACATAATTCTACTACAACTTCGAATGCTAAAGGTAGGTTCAATATTAATTGTACTTATTTTTAATAGGGAGAGAGGCACCTCAGAGTCGGACCTCTCTTTCATTGGCTTTTGCCCGTGGAGTCTATTCTAAGGGATAGAACGATCGGATACCTTGAGCCGTCTAGACGGTGGGAGAGACCACAAAAAACGCGCAAAAAATTTCAGCTGAGAACGTTAATATAAACTTTATTCCATAACAATGGCACAGCAGAATGCTAATGCCAATTCCAATCCTAATTTTTTAGGTAGAATTGGTGATACTGGAACGTATAACGCATCCAATAACAGAGATTTATATCTCAAAATTTTCAGTGGGGAGTTATTCAAAGGCTTCCAACATGAATCAATAGCACGTGACCTTGTTACTAAGCGTACCCTTAAGAACGGCAAATCATTGCAGTTCATCTACACGGGTCGCACAAAAGCCGAGTACCACACACCTGGTCAGGCTATATTAGGTAACACGGACAACGCGCCTCCAGTAGCAGAGAAGACCGTTACGGTTGACGATCTACTTATCAGTTCAGCTTTCGTATATGAATTAGATGAGACCCTGGCTCACTATGAGTTAAGGGGAGAGATCTCTCGTAAGATCGGTTATGCTCTAGCTCAAACATATGATAGAAAGATTTTCCGTTCTATCACTAGAGGTGCTCGTGCAGCTAGCCCAATTAGTAAGTCTAGCTTCGTAGAACCAGGTGGGTCACAGATCCGCGTTGGTACAACTGCGCAGGCTAACAATGCTTACGACTCAGATAAGCTCGTGGACGCATTCTATGATGCCGCGGCTGCTTTAGATGAGAAGGGTATTTCGGGTGAAGGGCGTGTAGCCGTATTGAACCCAAGACAATATTACACTTTGATACAAAACGTATCAGGTAATGGTCTAATCAACCGTGACGTACAAGGTACAGCCTTGCAGTCTGGTAAAGGTATTATTGAAATTGCAGGTATCACTATCTACAAATCAATGAACATACCGTTCTTCGGAAACTTTGGTACTAAGCTCGGAGGCACTGCAGGTGCTGAAGATCCTGGTGAAACCTCACCTGGTAACACTGGTACCTTCGTTGGCGAAGATATGCTCGACGACGAAGCAGTTGCAACTACTGCATATGGTTCACGTAATGACTACGGTACTGATGAAAGATTCGCTCACTCTTGCGGATTGATCTTCCAGCGTGAAGGCGCAGCTGTAGTTGAAGCAATTGGTCCTCAAGTTCAAGTAACTTCAGGTGATGTATCCGTGATTTACCAGGGAGACGTCATTCTAGGACGCTTGGCAATGGGCAGTGACTATCTAAATCCTGCTGCTTGTGTTGAACTCATAGCTGGTGCAGCTCCTGCAAACAGTACCGAGAAAACCGACGGCTGGTAGTATATATTTTATTCACATAAGGGGGGTTCTCACGACCCCCTTTTTTTTATTCATATTTCTTTATGGCTACCTCGACAATTGACACCGATACCGAACTATCCGCAGTGAACTCAATTTTGGGTAGCATCGGTCAATCTCCATCCACAGCAACATCTATTGATTTCACTAACCCAGAAATATCTTATATCTATAACATTTTAACTGAAGTTAACAAAGATGTACAGAATGAAGGTTGGCATTTCAACACAGAATATCACGTAGCTGTCGCACCTGACAGTTCTAAAAATATAAAGCTACCTGTACAAACTTTACGTTACACATTACATGACGGACACGTTGATAAGACTAGGGATCTCGTCGTCAGAGATGGGAAATTATATGATTTGGTTGAACATACTTATGAGTTCGATGAAACAATATACTTAGATGTAGTATCCCTTTATAAATTTAACGATCTACCTAATATATTTCAAAGGTATATAACTTATAGAGCTGCGGTTAGAGCTGCAACTCAGTTAGTTTCTAACCCACAATTGGTACAACTTTTACAAACGGACGAAGCAAAAGGAAGAGCTGCTTGTATAGAGTACGAATGTGATATGGGTAACCATTCTTTCTTTGGTGTCCCTCATGAAAGTGCATATCAAGCATACCAACCGTACAGATCATTGAGGCGTTAAATGGCAACAATTACACAAACAATACCTACATATACTGGCGGGATTTCTCAACAGCCTGATGAGCTTAAAGTACCAGGTCAGTTAAATGAAGCAAAAAATGTTTTACCAGATGTCACCCACGGTTTAGTTAAAAGACCAGGCGCTAAATTAATTAAGTCTTTAAGTGACGGTACTAATAATTCTTATGCAACAGGTCAATGGTTTCATTACTATAGAGATGAGAACGAACAATATATAGGACAAATCATACGTAGAACTGGACATGCTGATGATGGTAAGGTTCGTATGTGGTCTTGCTTAGATGGGTCTGAAAAAACTGTTGCTGTAGGTTCATCTGCTACTAAACCAGGTGGTGGTTCGATCACACCTGTTGAATATTTAAAACACACTGCTGATCATGATATCCAAACACTAACATTAAACGATCATACATATATGTGTAATCGTAATGTTACAGTGGAGATGGATAATGCGACAAGTAATGTTAATGCTTGGCAAGAAACTGCTAGACCACCTGAAGCATTTATAGAATTAAAAAATGTAGCATACTCTAAACAGTATGCTCTTAATTTATATGCAGGTACTAGTGAACGTAATGCTTATTGTGCAACTAGAGTTTCGTGTGATCGAGTTCTAGACACTAGTAATACGTGTCAACACCAAGCTATTGTACAAAATGATACATGGTACCCACCAGAAGGAATTGAACCTGGTACAATGGATGGTACGACACGTACTGGTACTGGTAATAATGAAGGATGGACTAAATCATGTGGAAGTGGTGGTGTTTATAATTATAAAGGTGACTTAGTACTGGATCAACATTTGTTATGTGTTGGTGTTGATACATTTCAAGTTACTCCAGGAAGAGCGTATGAAAAAAGATCTAATTCTAATGGCGTAGAAGATTTTTATTATTACTACAGAGATAATCAAAAACGAGCCGATAATGAAGTTCATAGATTATACTTTAATGAAAACCAGACATGGTTAACTGGTCATAAATATAAATTAACTAATACAGCTACTAGTGTGTCTGTTGAATGGACTGCAGGTAGTGGTACAGGTCTCGGTGAACAAGCTGAAAAAATTTTCGAGGGCTGGGAAGCTCATAGTAATTGGGGAACCTTAACTACTGATTATGACATACTTCGGAGAGGGTATACTAACAATAGTCCTTGGAGTGCAGCTGATAGTAGAACTGTTCAAAAGACTGGATTAGATCTTGTTTTCAGATCTAAAACAAACTCTAATGTATATGGTAGTGGTCGTTGGAAAGTTGAAGTACTAAATGGTAGTACTGTAGTCAGAACTTTTACTAGTACTATTTGGGCAAACCGTACTATTGAATCTAATACGAATCCTATACCTAAACACCTTGCTGTTAAAATAGAAACTACAGGACAAACAACTGTTGTTGAAACTTCTAGTTACTCCGGTAAATATACAACGCAAAGTAATTTATTATTTGGAGGTAACGGATGGAAAGTAGGTGATTATTTCTACGTATGGATGACGGCTGGTAAATATAAAATCACTGTTGAAGATGAAAGTATATCAAAAGTTAAAGCTGATTTAGGTTTAATACGACCGAAACCTACGCCTTTTACAGGTGAAACTGTAACTACTCCTGATAGTATTTTAGGTGATATAAGGCAAGCTATTGTAGATGCTACAACCGAAACAGGTGGGGCAATAGGTTGGGTAGACTCACACATAACACAAATTGGTAATGGTCTTTATATTACACGACCATTAACTGGTGGTAGTTTCAATGGTACTTTTAACGTTAGCACACCTAACAGTGAATTACTAAATGTCTTTACAGATAAAGTTGGTGATGTAGCAGACTTACCGAAAGAATGTAAACATGGTTATGTATTAAAAGTTTCCAATAGTGACTCAGCTACTGAAGACGATTACTATGTAAAATTCTTTGGTCATAATGATAGAGACGGTCCTGGTGTATGGGAAGAGTGTGTTAAACCTGGTGCTGCGATTCGCTATGCTAAAGGTACTATGCCTGTTGATTTAATTCGAACAGCAGATGGTAACTTTAGATTAACATTTTTAGATGGTACAGATTATACGATTAGTAGTGTAACTTATACAACGGAAGCTTGGGAGCCTGCTTTAGTAGGTGATACAGATCCAGAAGGTGAAGCTACGAACCCTTGGGCAAGCTTTGTTGGTAAAAAAATTACACAAATGCTATTCTTTAGAAATAGGTTGTGTTTGTTTGCTGACGAAAACGTTATAATGTCTCAGCCTGGAGACTTCTTTAATTTCTGGGGTAAATCTGCAATAGCAGTTTCGCCTGTTGATGTGATAGATATATCAGCGAGCTCAGAATACCCAGCAATTATCTACGATGGTATACAGGTTGGTAGTGGTCTTGTTCTATTTACTAAAAATCAACAATTCTTATTAACAACAGATAGTGATGTACTAAGTTCACAGACTGCTAAGATTAATGCATTAAGTACTTACAACTTTAACAATAAAACTAGTCCTATTAATTTAGGTACTTCACTTGGATTCTTAGATAATGCTGGTAAATTTTCACGTTTCTTAGAAATGACTACGGTCCAAAGAGACGGTGATCCACAAGTCTTAGATCAAAGCAAAGTTGTTGGTGATTTATTTGCTAAAGATTTAAGAGTCATATCTAATTCCAGGGAAAATTCAGTTGTATTCTTTAGTAAAGATTTAGATACAACTTTATATGGATATCGATACCATAACTTAGTAGATAAACGCTTACAGCAAGCATGGTTCACTTGGGAATTTGATAGTAAAATACGATATCATTGTGTCTTAGATGACTCATTATATATGGTATTACAGACTAAAGATTCTCCACAAACTGATATGTTAGTGAGAATAGATCTAAAGTTAACTGATACCTCTGATACTGTTAGTGATTTAAACGAAACGGTTGGACCTACTTTAACAGCTGATGATACTTTATATAGAATCCATTTAGATCATAGTACAGTATGTACCACAGCAGCAAATACATTAACATATAACGCAACCACTAATAAAACTACATTCACATTACCTAGTAATTATCCTGTAGTAGCTGGTGGTCAGTTAGCGGTATATGTTCTTGAGAATAATGCTTCAGGTGCGGATAACACATTCCAAGGAATGACCGCGAACGCATCTCTGTCAGGTACTACTGTCACTTTAGATAATAATTGGAAAACATATATTAATACTAGTGGTACTACAGTCACACCCGCATATAGTTGGGTGTTAGGTTATCTTTATGAAATGAAAGTTGAATTCCCAACGATTCATTATCAAAAAGCTGCTGCAGCTGGTGATAAATATCGATCTGAAACACAAGGTTCTTTAACAGTACATCGTGCAAAGTTAAGTCTTGGTGATTCTGGTTTATATAAAACAACTTTAAAGAGAACAGGTAAAACAGATTTTGTTCAAACTATAGAACCTACAATAGCTGATGCTTATGATGCTAATCAAATATCACTTACTCAAGAATCAACTAAAGTAATACCTATCTATGAGCGTAACACTAACGCAACATTAATTTTAGAATCCACACACGCTTCACCAGCGACATTATATTCAATGACATGGGAAGGCGATTACACCAACAAATTCTACAGACGTGTCTAATTACATTCACCCCATTACGATGGAGGCAGCTCTCGAAGTTGCCTCTAATCTACGTGACGATGACCGACGAGAGGTCGAAGAAGGTCATGGCGTAGATCCACTTATTTATCTAACTACTGTAGCAAAAGAATACTCAGGCGACTGTGTATGGTTTGAAGTGCCTAACGGCAAGACTGCCGGGATGGCTGGCGTCAGTAATGATAATGACTCTGTTTGGATGCTTTGTACGAATGCGATACATGAGTATCCAATTACTTTTGCTAGAGAAGCCAAGCGGTTTATTGAACGCCAACCTAATAAACTTCTTTGGAATATAGTAGATAAACGTAATACAATCCATTTGAAATTATTAAAATTTCTAGGGTTCAAGTTTTTAAGAGAACTTAAATACGGACCCAATAACTTATCCTTTATCGAGTTTTGCCGTGTGCGCACCAGTAATGGCAGGGTTGAGTTTGGCTCAAGGAGTAATGGGCGGAATGGCAGGAGCCGCTCAAGCTAGAGCCAGCAACAAAGCTGCAATGAGACAATATAAGCATCAACTAAAAGTTCGTGAACGTAATTGGTTTCAAGAGCTTAGTATTTGGGGTGCTAAACGTAATAAATATAAGAAAGATCTTAATGAAAATGATCTTGCTGCAAAGAGAGGCTACACTCAAGCACAAGTAGGTCTTAATGAAGTATACGCTTCAACTCTACAAAGCAATGAAAAAGCTCTTATTGAATTCATGTCTAAGCATGGTAAGATGGGCGCTGCAGGTAGAACTGGTAGACGTGTACAACGAATGGAATTAGGTGAAATAGCTGCTTTAGAACGTCATGCAGGACGTGCTCGGTATGCAGTTACTCAATCTAGAGAGAAATTCAAAGCAAATGTTGAAAATATAAGATTACAACAACTTAGCAGTCGTAGTCAATTATTTGGTAAGGTTGCATTTGAACCTGTACCAGATGTTGCACCACCACCTCCAGTACTACAAAGTACTTCAGCCCCATTAATGATGGGTATTATGAGTGGCGTTATGAATGCTGCAATGGGACTAGCAAGTGCACCTAAAGGTCCAGGTGATATGAAGGGAATGTTTGGTGATTATTCTGGCATCCAAGGAAGTATGACAAGTAGTCCGTGGGCTTCACCAATTTCAGGAAGTAGTTCATTTACTGGCTTTAATCCAGGCTCTAGTTTACCTAGCTTTAGTGGTATGGGTAGTTATTTTACACCTTCACCTATTCAATGGAACAAACCTTTAATAGGGGATTTTGGATTAGGATCTAATGCTTTTGCTTAATTAATTATGGTACAAATTAAACCTTTTCAAGGGGGCGAATTTAATCAAGTCCAAACCACTGATTACGTCCCAGAATTACAGCGCGGTTATGAAAAATATAACCGTAGCGTTGATAGAGCCGAAGGATTTGCTCGGCAAAATGATGACCGACTAATTAAAATGGCAGGTCAGAGTTGGGAAGCATTAGCTGAACTCTCAGGCAGCTTACAGAAATTTGTTGGTGAAAAAGTTAAAGAAAAACAAGCAGCTGATATGGCTAAAGGGTTTAATGATTACCATATTCATGGTATGAGACCTTCAACCATAGAAGCCTTTAAAGCTGAAGAAAAAAGAATAGAGGACGAAGATACAGATTTAAGTAAAATAATTGTAGATATGGATAACGAACCAGAAAGTAATATTTTTGTTACTGAACGGATGTATAAAACCTGGTCAGCTTCTAGGCAATTAGGTTTTGTTAAAGCGTGGTCCCAACAACAATTAACTGATTATAATCCAGGATTAATACCTGAAATACAAAATGCTCTTGACCCAGCTCAACGTAATGCTGCTTTAACTGCTTATAGGCAGAAATTTTATGAACGTTTTGAGGGAATGAATCCTGCTTTAGTTCATGAATATGTTATCAAAGCGGCACGTGAGAAAGATAAAACGGCATATAATTCATGGTATACTAAAGTTAAAGAAACTACTGAAGCTGCACGTACCGAAGAAGCTTCAATTAAATTAGATAATTCTCTTCAAAGAGGTGATGGTGAAGCTGTTCTAGCTGCTATTAGTACACAAGAATGGAGAATGGGTGGTATTGATAAAGCTAGAGAGTGGGCAGATAAGCGTGTACTAGCTTTAATTAAAGGTAATGCACTTGGTCCAGATGGTAAAGCTAATTCTAGAGATACCTTAGAAGACATAATTACTACTGAATTCAAAGGAAGAGATGGTGGTACACATACTTTAGAATCTCTTTGGCCTGGTTTAGCTAAAAAGTGGCACAAGCAGATGATTACCACTATGAAAGGTGACTTTGAAGATGCGGAAGCTGTAAAAGAAGTTGCAGCTAAAACTATGGAGCAACGTCAACTTACAATACTTCAAGATCATCTTGATAAAAACGGTACGCTTCCTGATAAGCTTATAGATGAATCTATAGCAGCAATAAACGAAACACATGGCTGGTATGATCCTGCAAAATTAAAAAAGATGAAGCAACAATCTAGTTTAACTGCAGTTCAGCTTAGGAAATCTGAAAAAGAATTAGAGAAATTAGTTAAAACTGGTGGGTTAACAGAAGACAAGCTTGCTGAATTTCCTTACCAATTACAGCGTAAATGGGTAGATGTCGCGCGTCTACAAACTACAGCTGCTACTACTACTAATACTCATACAAAAATTATAGCTGCTATGATTAAAAGTAAGGATAAATTAATCCCTGGTGGTGATAGTAGTGGGTCCGGTGTAGCATTAGAAGCTCTGATGAGAGCTAAATATCACACTCTAATTGATGAGGGTCTGGATGCAGAAGCTGCATTTAACAAAGTTAGAACAGATTTAGAAATACAGTTCGAAAAGAAAGGTTTTATAACGAAAGATGGTTTTGATGTATTTCCTCCAAAAACAGATGTAGCACGTCGAGTTAATAATCATACAAAAGAGATGGGACGTAGAACCAAACTTCTTGATACTCAAGGTGAGGCAGTTATTAATACACCAGGCGCTATTTATGATAAAACTGAACTTACAGCAATGGAAAGTCAGTTTGGTCCTAATTTCAGACCTTCTAAAGAATTACTGTGGTGGACTGAAAAAACAGGTGTAAATCCATTAGTTATAATTAATGGTCAACGTAAAGCACTGGATATGGACCCATTGGAAGATTTACCATCGTTTAAATTTTTAGATGAGAATTATGGTAAGAGTACTATGCAGAAATTATGTAGTCAAAACCTTGGTACAAACGCTACATGTTCAGAATTAGGGAAAGTTGCGGTAGATAAGACTAGTATTTTTAACGCTACTCCTGAGTTTGTTCAATCTATCAGAGATGCTACTGATGCTACTGATCCTGTTGGTTCCGTAACTAAAACTATACATAAAACAACACCTAACAAAGTTCTGGCAGCTCTAGAAATGAGTCTGCTGAATCCTACTATATTTGAAGGAGATCCGAATGAGGATGGTGCAGATATATTTAATAAATTAAGTGATGATGAGAAAAAAACCTACCATGCAATTACGTATAAATATGCTGAAACTTCGGAAGAACAAGAAGAAGCTTTAAATAATTTATTAAGAGATCGCTTTACAACTCCAGATGATATCGGAACAGCAGGGTTCCCACAAGCTCCTGTAGAAGAAGTACAAACCGAAGAACCACCAACACCTACTAAAACTAAAACTAAAAAACCTATGACTTTTACCTGGGCTAATGATGCCGATAAAGGTAGAAAAGAAGGTGAAGTATTTACTGTAAATGGTATAAAATATAAAATGGTTAAACGAGGTGGAAGTGGTACTCGCAAGCATTTAGGACGTCAACGTGTTTAAACATTAACATAAAAAAACTATGGAAGCAGGTAATTTACTTGATCAGTTATATGACGGTAATCCGGAACTTGAAGAAGATGTTAAAGAACAATTACTGAATGATCAAAACATTCGGGAAATTGAAAATCAACTTCTACAACGAGCCGCAGAACAAGAGCAGCTGCAACAACAACAACAGCAGCCACAACAACCAGCTCAACCTTCTACCGCACAACCTGATCAACAAGCTCCACCTACGGGTGAGGCAGAATCTCCTACCTTGATGGATCGTGTAGATCAACAAGCTCAGAGTAATGTAGAAACAGCTGAATTACTTCTATCTCCTTTTGCAGGTGTTGCAGATTGGGGTGTGGGAGTACTGAATAAAATATCACCCAACGGAAGGAACCATGAAGCATTTCCATCAATGGTTAATGAGGATGGTTCGTTAAAACAACTACCTAAATTTCAAACTGACTCAGCCCAAGCTGTCCGGGATATATCCTCAGTTGTATTACCAACAATTTGGTTAACTTGGAGGCTTAAAGGGCTCGGAGGTATTGCTCATAAAAAGGTAGGCTGGTCCTTAGGAAACGATGCAGCTTTTAAATGGTTCGCTACTACAGGTTTAGCAGCTGGTTCTGGTGTTGCTGTAGATGAAACGGCACCAATACAGGAAAGAGACCACAATGCTGCAGCTATGCTGAAAAGCACTTGGCCAGTAACCTGGGGTTGGATACCTGATAATTGGGCAACATTAGATGCTGATAGTCCAGATATTAAAAGACAAAAGAATAGGAATGAAGGACTTGCTGTTGGTATCTTCTCTGACGTTCTCTTAGGAGCTGGTAAATTATTCAGAAATCTAAAGAAAGTTAGACAAGCAACTCAATGGGTACCTGAGAATGAAAAAGCAAAGAATTTTGTTAAAACTCTAGAACCTGAAAAGTTAGATAATGATGATTTAGCTAATGAAGTTTTAAACTCTGCTAAAAAACGTGAAGATGATTTAAATGAACTTGGACAATTTAATGATTCTAGAAATGTAGATCCTACTCAACCTGTTTTCGGTAAACATGATATCTATGATCCTGAAGAATCAGGACTTAGAGCTGCTGATAGAGGAGGTATAACCTCTGCAGGTGTAGATGCTGTACGAATAGAGAAAAATATAGATACTGTACACGGACGTGTTGGTAGTGTATTCTCTGAATCTGCTTTAAAAGAAGGTTTAGAAACTGATGCTGCTGGTAGAAAACTAATTAAAGGTTTATCTAAACAATTAAACGATACTAAAGTTGGTTGGAAAGGTAGTAATGGTCAGTATGTAAGCCATAAACAAGTGATGCAAACTGGTGATAAACTAGCAGCTGATCTAATGGATATGGATGTTTCTGACATGAAGAAAGTCCTATCTAAATTATCTGGTATTGATACTGATACTGGTGCTAGAGTCCTTAAATCCGAAGCATATGCTGGTGTCTTTAAGGCTATAAGAAACTACATGGAAGAATTTGCTAGCCTCAAAGAAGGTAGAGCGAAAGGTATTGTAGGTACATCTTTAGCAGGTCAAGTATCAGATATGGCAGAAGGTGCTAGATTACTAGATGGTACTAATACGTTAGCAAGAGCTCAAGAACAAATCTTAGATCGACTTGAATATCTAATGACTATTAAAGGTCAAACCTCTTATGCTAGAGGTAGGGCTTTAAATATGTTGAATCTATGGAATAGAGCATCTAAGAAAACAGTTAATAGTACTGATGCTTTAGCAGCAATTAAAACAGAAAAGAATGCCACACTTAAAGCTTTAGAACGTATTGCATCTGATTCTAAAAACACAATGGATACGTTAAGAGCTGTTAAAGCTGAGCGTCCTGATATGTTAGGACCATTGATGTTAGCTTATGAACATACAGATGGTAAAGTTGCAACTATTTCAGCATTAAATAACTATGTAAGAAACTCCACTGGTGTTATAAGGAAGGCAGTTGTAGATAATGCACCTGAAATGCCTTCAGCTTGGATGCAAGGTGCCTGGTCTAATATTTATAATTCAGTACTTTCTTCAGTTGGTACGCCACTTAAAGCTGGTTTATCAAACTTTGTGCTAATGGTAGAAAGACCAATAGCTACATTCGCTGGGGCATTAATACATAAAGATATGGCAACACTAAGAAAAGCCTCCTTTATGTATACTGGTATGGGTGATACTTTGCAAAAAGCTTACTCTCATATGAATCAAGTCTATAAAAGAGCAGCTAGAGATCCTAATTCTGTAGGGTATATCATGAGAGATGATATTGCACGTAAGAATGAAGATCAAATAACTCTTCTTAGATCTTTTGGTGACGCTGCTGAAAAGGAAGGTAACTTTGGTCCATCTGCTTTAGTCAATCAAATAGAAGCAATGAACGACTTAGCAGAACATCCTCTATTAAGATTCAGTGCTAATGCTATGACCGCATTTGACGGATTTACTAGATCATTTATTGCTAATATTGAAGCACGTGGTAGAGCATATGACTTATTTACGAATGCTGGAGAAGCTATACAAGAGACTAATCTGAAGAAAATATCTGATGGTGTCTATGATGAAATGTTTAATAGCCAAGGCTTTATAAATGATGACGCAGTCGAATACGCAAGTAGAGAGATTGCAATGAACCTTGACAATAAAGCTGTTGATGCTTTAAGTGTCTTCATTAAAAAAGTTCCAGCATTAAAACCTTTCTTAATGTTCCCTAAAACTACAATGAATTTGTTAGCTTTTAGTGGATCACATAGCCCAATAGGTGTATTTTGGAATGATGTAAATGCTTTTAAACTACCATTTGAACAGATGGATCAACTTGAAGTTGAGAAATTACTAAGTTCACGTGGTATACCATTAGATGATAATATGGTATCAGCTTATAGTACAATAAGAGCTGAATTAAAAGGTCGTAAAGCTATTGGTACATTATCCGTATTAGGTGCGGTAGCACTATTTACAAGTGATCGTATAACGGGTAACGGTATTTACGATAAAACTAGGCAGAAAACAAGAAGAGAATTAGGTTGGACTCCTAGATCTTATAAAGGTTGGGACGGTAAATGGTATAGTTATGAAGGTCTCGGTGCTATCAGTGATTGGTTAGCTTTAACTACTGATGTTATGGATAACTTCGATACGTTAGATGAACCATCATTAGAAACTCATCTAAATAAAATGGGTTTTCTCTTAAGTGCTAACCTAACTAATAAGTCATTTACAGCTGGTTTAGAACCATTAAATGATGTATTAGCTGGTAATCCTGCAGCATTATCCCGTTGGAGTGCTAGTTTTACTAGTGCATTAGCTCCAGGAAGTGGATTTAGAAATGAATTTGCACGCTTAATGACACCACAACTTAAAGAAGTTGAACAAGATTTCTTCCAATTATTAGCTAATCGTAACCCTATAACCAAAGGTGGTTTATCAGATGCTCATGACTGGATGGATGGTGGTTTAATACGCGAACCTTTGAATTTTGCAACTAGAGTTTGGAATACTTATTCACCAATATGGAAAATTAGTGATAAGATTAGTCCTGAAAAACAATTCTTAATTGATATTGAATGGAATGGTAGACCCTCACTTAGCACTAATGGTAAGGGTGTTGAATACTCAAACGCTGAACGCAGTCAAATCACTGAATTATTAGGTAAAGATAAGGTCTTTGCTGAAGAAGTTAGGCGGATTATGCGTAGTACTGATGGTAAGAAATTCCGTGACGCCTATAAAAATGCACGTGATAAAGGTGTTTATTTAAATAGAGAAGACTTTGATAATGTTCATTACTTACTAGATCGGGCATTGAGTAATGCTCAACGCTGGGCAGAGTCTAGAATAGGGCATAGAGAACAAGTCAGGCAAAAAGAATTCATAGATAAACAGACAAAAAATAAATCTAGAAAAGGTGATGTAGAAGGTATTCTACAATTAACTAATTACTATAACAATCAAATTCTACCCTAAAATTTAAGAACTCATGAAAACTTAACCTTCTAAAACAATGGCGGTAACGCAAAATACACATAATGGTAATGGTTCTACTCAAAACTTTGAATATACTTTCCAAGTTTTACAAGATTCTGACGTTAAAGCAGAAGTAGATGGAGCTCTTACTACAGCATTCACCCTTTTAACTAGTCCAACAAGAGTTAGTTTTACTACAGCCCCTGCTAGTGGTACTAATAATGTACGCCTTTTCAGAGACACAGCTGTAGATGCTGCTAAATACATCTTCCAACCTGGCTCTTCGATTAAAGCATCTGACTTAAACGCAAACTTAGAGCAATGTCTCTTTGCTGCTCAAGAAGAGCAGGGAGCTATGATTGGTACAGCTAGAATAGTAGATAGTGCTGTAACATCAGCTAAAATTAAAAATGGGACAATTGTTGATGCTGATGTCAGTTCAACAGCAGAAATTGCCGTAAGTAAATTAGCTGATGGTTCAGCAAGGCAAGTACTACAGACAGCATCGAATGGATCTGATGTAGAATGGACTAGTAATGTTGATGTTCCTGGTACATTAGACGTTACCTCATCAGCAACATTTGATAGTAATGTTACTATATCTGGTAATACAACTGTTGGTGGTACTTTAGGAATTACTGGTACTACAACTGCGGCGGCTATCAATGCAAGCGGGGCAGTTGGTGTAGATGGTAACTTTGATGTAAATACTAATAAATTTACAGTTGCAGCTGCTACAGGTAATACAGTAATTGCAGGTAACTTAGATGTTACTGGTACATTTGGTGTTACTGGTACTTCTAGCTATACAGGACAACAAACTGTTCCTGGTGGAGCGTTAGTAAAAGATATAAGAGTTGGTCTTGATGGTGATAATGAAGTTAGTACAGCAAGCGGTAGTTTAGTCTTAGACTCAGCTAGTGGTACTGTACAAGTAACAGATCACTTCAATGTAACAGGTAATGCTGATGTTGATTCTAATTTAAATGTAGATGGTACATTAACTGTTGATGGAGTATCTACTTTAACAGGTGCTGTAAGTGCTCCTGCTGGAGTTACAGGCGCTTTAACAGGTAATGTGACAGGTAACGTAACTGGTAATGTAACAGGCAATGTAACTGGTAATGTAACTGGTAATGTAACTGGAAACCTTACAGGAGATGTAACAGGAGATGTAACAGGTGATGTAACTGGTGACTTAACAGGAGATGTAACTGGTAATGCTGATACAGCGACAGTTTTAGCAGCTGCAGCCACAATTACAGCCTCTGAACAAGCCGCACATACCGTAAACGATACTACATATTTCACTACATCAGCAGCAGAAGCTAGATATTTCAACCAAAGTACTTCTGAAACCATTAAAGATGGTGACGCATTCCCTGATAACGATACAACTATCGCTACTACAGCAGCTATCAATGACAGGATTATTGACTTAGTTGATGATGTAGGTGGTTTTGTACCTATAGCAAATGAATTAGCTTTTCCTAATGCTAATCCTGATATTAATGATGGAACAGGTACTCTTGTTAGTATCAAGACTTTATCTACAAACTATACCTCAAGTGGTAGTGGTGTTATATCAGTCTCTAATGGTACTGTAGGTAACTCTACTGTTACTATTAATGGTGCTGAAAATAGTACTACTTATAGTTCTGGTTATGGTATGATTGTAGAAACAACTTCTACTCTTAATACTTATACCTTCCA
>Ga0208011_1000291_pt1 | contig 20482 bp, 25 predicted proteins | sample 7_EtaG_FD_184080 | JGI IMG/M metagenome (GOLD analysis project Ga0208011, IMG submission 184080) | Marine viral communities from the Subarctic Pacific Ocean - 7_ETSP_OMZ_AT15161 metaG (SPAdes) (version 2) | ecosystem: Environmental > Aquatic > Marine > Oceanic | place: Pacific Ocean | collected...
ACACTGAACCAAAAGATCCAAATGGACAAGATTTATATAAAATTATTGAGGAACTTGATTTGGGGTCTGATTTTAAAACAAAGAACGGACAGGTTAAAATTTCGGCTCAAAAACTAGAACCACCAGTTCTAGCTATGTTATATAATTGTGCTGACGTAACAATGGGAATATCAGATGCTGAAGGCTTCGGTCTTTCAACTTTTGAATCTTTATCTTGTGAAACCCCTATTATTGTTACCATGACTGGTGGACTTCAAGAGCAAGTTTCCAAAATAGATTCAGTTTCTCAAGAGATGATGCTAAAAAGAAATGCTAAAGAAAAACCTATAACAGAATATGAACATGGTATTGGTCTTGAGCCTACCTCCAAAGCTATTATTGGGTCACAAGAAGTGCCCTTTATTTATGAGGATCGATTAAGCGAGGAACAAGTTGTGGATGCTTTGATGAAAATGTATGAATATGGACCGGAAAAAAGAGCAGAATTGGGTAAAGCGGGTCGCGAACATGTTTTAAGCAATTATAATTTTGAGGATTTTGCAAAAAAATGGGAAGAAGTTATGGTAAATATGCATGAAAAATATGGTTCGTGGGAAAATAGAAAAGGATATAAGTCTTGGGAGATGAAAGCAGTATGAAGAAAATACTTGTAAGAGGTCCAGCCTTATCACAAAGTGGATATGGCGAACATGCTAGATTTATTTTAAGATCACTCCGAACTTTCCCTGAGTTGTTCGATATCTATTTGATAAATGTTAATTGGGGACAAACCAGTTGGATTTGGGAAGACAATGAAGAACGCCGATGGATTGATGAATTGTTATCAAAGACAATTCAATACGGTCAGAGTGGTGGTGCTTTTGATATATCCGCACAAATTCAAATTCCTAATGAGTGGGAAAACTTGGCTCCAATAAATATTGGAATTACTGCTGGAATTGAATCTACTAAAATTTCACCACAATGGGTGGAAGGGTGCTTAAAAGTTAATAAAATTATTACTATCTCTGAACACGCCAAACATGCACTTGAAAAAACTGAATATGAGGCACAAAACAATCAAACAGGACAAAAGTTTATGGCTAAAACAACTTGCCCCATTGAAGTTGTTGGTTATCCAGTAAAAAAGATTAAAGTAAAGAACAAGATCGATCTTGATTTAAAATATGATTTTAATTTTCTTACTATTGGAACGTTTATACCAAGAAAGAATTTAGAAAATACTATAAAGTGGTTTGTTGAGCAATTTTATGATGATGAGGTTGGTTTGATTGTCAAAACCTCGGTAGCCAAAAATTGCTTAAAGGATCGAGAAGTAACAGAATTTCGTTTGAAAGAAATTTTAAAAGAATATGAGGGTAGAACATGTGAGGTTTATCTTTTACACGGAGATATGTCTGAAGAAGAAATGACTTCCTTATATCAACATCCAAAAGTCAAATCTTTTGTGAGCATTTCTCATGGCGAGGGTTTTGGTTTGCCATTGTTTGAAGCGGCTTATAATGCTCTTCCAGTTGTTGCTCCTGCGTGGAGCGGTCACTGTGATTTCCTTTATATGTCGGTTAAAGATAAAAAAGGCAAAACAAAAAACAAACCAATGTTTTCCACTGTATCTTACGATATTAAACCAGTGCAACCAGAGGCTGTGTGGGAAGGTGTTATACAAAAGGATTCAATGTGGTGCTTTCCAAAAGAATGGGACTTTAAGAAAACAATTAAGTCGGTTGTAAAGAATTATACTCCCTTAAAGTCTCAAGCAAAAAAACTACAGAAACATTTGCAAAAAGAGTTTACACCAGAAGCACAATATCGAAAGATTGCCGAAATAGTATCTGGTGAACCAATTGTTTCAGTTGATACAAAAGATTTACCAAAAATTTCTATCATCACTTCGGTATATAATGGTGATGAGTTTATTGAACCATTTTTGGAAGATATAACGCAGCAGACAATTTTTAAGGATAAATGTGAACTTATATTGGTCAATGCTAATTCACCAGGAAAAGAAGAAAACATTATTAAGAAATATATGGAAAAATATCCTGATAATATTGTCTATAGAAAATTGGAAGAAGACCCAGGCATTTATGGAACGTGGAATATTGGTTTAGAAATGGCGTCTGGAGAATATGTTACAAATGCTAATCTGGATGATCGAAAAGCATCACATTCCATTGAAAGACACGCAAAAGAACTTGTTTTGAATCCTGACGTTGGATTGGTTTATGCTGACAGTTATATCACTGGAGAAGCAAATGAGACATTTGATGTCAATTCTTCTGATGGAAGACGATACAATTTTGAGCAATTTTCAAAAGAAGCAATGTTGAAGAGCAACCAACCACACAACAACCCAATGTGGAGAAAATCTCTCCATGATGAGCATGGGATGTTTGGAGATTATAGGTCGGCAGGGGATTGGGAATTCTTTTTAAGATGCACACATGGTGGTACAACATTCAAGAAGATCAATGAAATATTGGGATTGTATTATTTCAATCCAACAGGAATGTCCACTAATCCAGCGAATTTCAAATGGAAGCGCGAAGAAGAACGTGGGATTTATAAGAAATACAATGACCTCATGCGGGAAGCAAAAAAAGAGAAGGTTGAAGTTCAGCAAGAAGGATTGGTTTTGTGATGGAGGATAATCCGGATGATTTGGTTGGGAAACCTATTTTTGACAATACGACCAACGACTTTAGTAGTATGAGAAGTTTAAATCGGAACGGAAATTAAAGATTAGGAAAATTACAAATTTTCCAATGAGACAACTTAAAGAAAGATTAGGCACTGTAGATGATTAAAATCGCCACACTTGTTACAAAAAGTTGTTACAAAGAATTCTTGCTAACGAAATTCTCTTACGAACTCTTCAACGAGCAACCAACGATTTGGTATGTTGCTTGCGATGATTACGTTGCTGATAATATAAAAGAAGACAATGTTTACATCATCTCTGTCGTGAAGGAAGATGACAGTCAATCTGACCATAATTCGGGACAAGCAAAACAAAGACAAGCCTTCTTAAACATTATTCTTAAAAAGTTTGACGCAATTGAACATGGATTAGAAGATGGTGATGGTCCTGTGTTTTTTATGGACAGCGACATGTTGTTTGTTAATCCTCTTGAAGATAGATTTCATGACCTTTTAAATAATCCTTCTGTGGATTTTATGATATCTCCTCACCATACAGGGCAATTGGCACAGATTGAGAATAAATATGGTTTTTACAATGTCGGCTTCTTCTCAGTTAGACACAAAGAATCATTAAAGACTTGGAAAGATTTGACAATCAATCACGAAAAACTTGGTCTATATTATGAGCAAAAACCATTTGAACTAATATTGAAGAATTACATGACGGTCAACCTTCCAATGAATTACAACATTGGCTGGTGGCGCTTCAATTCGCCACAGACAAAAGCACGACTAAAACAACTATACGACGGCAACAAAACAATCATGTTTGGCGAAAGCCATGCAGTCAATTTTCACTTCCATGTTTACAAAGAACCAAATGGATTCAACCCAGGACGCTTCCTTGTTGACAAAGTTTTCAACTTCTTGAAAGAATCTGAAAACAAAAAACATAAGGAGTTGTTGAAATTTCATGAAGCTTTATCAAAAACAACTGTTTGATATTTTTGCTGATTATAGGCAAAAACCCACCTGGTCAGTTTATCCGCCCTACCATCAGGGAGATTACTTAGAGGAGTATTTTTATAAGTATTATGAACAAAACTCACTTGAAACAGGTAGATATTTCATCCCTGCCGGATGGAGTGCGTGTTACATAAACTCAAAAGATGCTCCACAAAGAGAACTCCAAAAGAAATTGAATGATTTAGATTCGACAAAGAATTATTTTACAGTCTCAACGCACGATGATGCACCAAGAGAACGATTGCCACCCAACACAATTAGATTTTCTGCTGGTGGGAACGCAGGAGATATTGCCATACCTTTGATAGTATCCAAAATACCGCCTGCACTATCAAAAAATTGCCACAATAAGGAATATTTTGCATCATTCGTTGGTTCCATGACTCATCCTGTGCGAAGAAACATGTTGTCTAATTTTGTTAACAATAAGGACTTTATTTTTGATGTTCAGGGTTGGTCCCCTTCAATATCTCAACAGAAACTTGACAAGTTTTTGGAGACAACCAAGAAAAGCAAATTTGCATTGGCACCAAGAGGATATGGAAAGACTTCATATAGGCTATATGAAATAATGCAATTAGGAACAGTCCCAGTGTATATTACAGATGAAGAATGGCTTCCTTGGGAAGACGAGTTGGTTTGGGATGAATTTTGTGTTCGCATTAACACTAATCAAATACCAATGTTGGATATGATATTGAAGCAATTCAGTGAAGCAGAATGTGATGAAATGATTGAAAATGCAAAAATAATATATGATGATTGGTTTACAATTGAAAGTGTTACGAATAGAATATTGAAGAGGGTTAAATAATGAAAAAAATACTATTCTCCGTTGCTGATTATCCAAACCAAAAACAAGATTTCTTTGACAACCATATTTCCCCAAGAAATAAAGAATATTGTGAACACCACAATTTTGAATATAGAACTTACAAGCAAATCGACACAGGAAGAACAAACCCTATTTGGAATAAGATGTTTGTGGCAACGGACATCATCAGAAATGAATTATCTGACGGCGATGTTCTTACAGTGTTAGATGCTGATATGGTGATTGTCAAAGGAGACAAACCATATGAAACAGAAAAAAGTTTTTCATACGCTATCGACAACGGCAATACTCATTGCATGGGCAATTATACTTTCAGAATTAATGATTGGTCAAGAAATTTAGTTGAAAAAATAACAGATGAGGACTTCTTTCAGAAATACAAGAATGTATCAAGTTGGACACAATGGGCAGAGCAAGCAGCCTGGTATTATTTGGCTGGTGTCCCAAGACACTCATGGATTCCATTTATGGCACTATCCAACGGAGGATGGCACAATGAAGACTATGGATGTGAGAGGTTTACAATCGACGAACTTTACGATAATGTGGAAATCAGAGGTCCAGAGTGGAACACGACTCTTCTAGAAGAAGAGCAAGATGATAATGTAAGTCGTTCTCTTCAGAAATATAATATTGTCAAGTCAAAGAAGAGCGACACCATTATTCGACATTGGGCTGGCGGACAACCCTGGAACCTAAAATATTTTGAAAAAGGATTATATGAATGAAACTAGCATTTACTGATTTCTGGGATGGGTTTTTACCACAAAACAATTTTTTTCTTCACTTATTTAAAGACATATTCGGAGATGTTCAATTAACCAGTCCGGAGGAATCAGATGTTTTAATCTATTCTTGTTTTGGAAGGCAAGAGCATCACAAATTTAATCCTAATTCCAAAACCAAGATTTATTACACGGGTGAAAATCTGAGACCAAATTTCAATGAATGCACTTACTCATTCACATTTGATTATAATGATTATGGTGGAAAGAACGTTAGAATCCCATTATGGCTATTACAAATTGATTGGTATAACCAAAAAGATTACGGCAATCCAAAGTATGTTATCCCTTTGGACAAAATTCATCAAAATGATTGGATAAAGAAGCCAAAAGACAAATTTTGCTGTGCAGTATTCAACAATGCTGATGATAGGCGCACGACTGCCGTTAGGAAATTTAGAGGGTATAAGTTTGTGAATACTTTCGGAAAACCTTTTGGCAACTGGTTTTACGGAGAAGATAAAAAGTATGATACTATTTCTGATTATAAGTTCAATATTTGTTTTGAGAACGCCATATATCCCGGTTATTATACTGAAAAATTAATTCACGCCAAGTGTGCAGGTTCTATTCCTGTGTATTATGCAGACAAAAATAGCTCTTTAGATTTTAATCCAAAGTCTTTCATTAATCTTTTTGATTATGAGAATATTAAAGAGTTGTTGCAAAAAGTTATTGAGGTTGACAAGAGCGAAGAATTAACACAAGAATATCAAAATGAACTATTGTTCACAACTTCGCCAGAACAAGTCTTTGAAGATATCAAATTTGATGTAGAGAGAATGTTGTCATGAAAGAATCTATTATTATCACGGGCGCATCAGGTCTGATTGGATCTCAATGTGTGGATTTCTTTTCCAAACTTGGCTTTGAAGTTGTCGGCATCGACAATGACATGCGGTCTCATTTCTTTGGGAAAAATGCTTCCACAAAAAAAGTCGGGAGAGAATTAGAAAAAAAATATAAAAATTACGAACTTGTTGATTGTGATATTCGTGACAAACGCGAAATTGGGTTTCTTTTTAGGAGGGTATCTCTTAAAAACATAAAAGCAATTATCCACACAGCCGCACAACCATCTCATGATTGGGCAGCAAAAGATCCGATGATGGATTGGGACATTAATGCTAATGGAACAATGGTTCTGTTGGAAGCATTTAGGAACAATTGCCCAGAAGCCTCATTCATATTCACTTCAACTAATAAGGTTTATGGTGATACTCCAAACAATTTAAATTTTATAGAACATGAAAAAAGATATGAATGTTGTGAAATTGGGGTAGTTCTCCACTCAATATCTGAAAAAATGTCAATAGACAATAGTATTCATTCTGTTTTTGGAGCATCAAAAGTTGCTGCTGATGTTATGGTTCAAGAATATGGTAAATATTTTGGTCTTAATACAGTATGTTTTCGAGGCGGTTGTTTAACCGGACCAAGACATCAAGGAGCAGAGTTACATGGATTTTTATCTTATTTAATCAAACAAATGGTTCATAACGGCGACTATACTGTGTTTGGGTACAAAGGCAAACAAGTTAGAGACAATATCCACAGTTATGATTTAGTGAATGCGTTTTGGTATTACATTCAGAGCCCCAGCCCCGGAGAAGTCTACAACATGGGCGGCGGCAGAGGAAATGATGTTTCCATTTTGGAAGTTATTGATTATGTCAATGATAAACTGGAAACAAATTGGGAGCCGAATTTTTCAGCAAAAGCTAGAATTGGCGATCATCGATGGTATGTTTCTAATTTAAGAAAATTTAAAACTCATTATCCTAATTGGAATATTACCATTAGTGTCTTTGATATCATTGATGAAATAATTGAAATGGAGTTAGCAAAATGCTCCTAGTTGACAAAGTTTATGTTACTCATTATTCTCCTCTTAAAGAAAGAAAAACTCGTCTTTTCCCATTGATAAATCAACTTCATCATAATGTTAAATGGGTTGAAGATGAACCATCTAGCGAAGATAGAGAAAAATATTTACTATGTAATGAACAAACGTGGAATGATAAGAAAAATACATTATATAAATCTAGTGAACACTCATTTCGTCATATTAAAAATTCAGAATTCTCATTAGCATTTAAACATATTAAAATATATGAAGATATTGTAAAAAACAATTATGATATTACTCTTATATTAGAAGATGATGTTTTATTAGAAGATGATTTTGTGAAAAAATTTAATTTTCAAATATCTAACACACCAATTGATTGGGATTTTATTTTTATAGGAAGTGGATGCGATTTACACATTGATAAATCAGAATTAATTCCTGAGAAGGTTGCTTATTTAAAAGATCATCCTTCTTCTAAGTGTACAGACAGCTATTGTGTTACACTGGATGCTGCTAAAATAATCCTAAAAACTATTATCCCTTCAACATTTCCAATTGATTATGAATTAAATTATCAAATGTTTTATCACAATCTTAATACTTATTGGTGGGAACCGTGTTTAACAAAGCAAGGTTCTCAAAAGGGATATTATAAAAGTGAGATACAATGATTGACATTTTTAAAAAATATTCAGACTTTTATACTTGTAAATTTAGTGAAATTCCAAGACCACAACCATCAGATTTTGTAATGGAATATTTTAATAATCAAAAAGATTTATTCTTTGTTGATGTTGGTGCCCATGATGGTATTACTTGGAGCAATTCCCTTACACTAGAAGAAAATTTAGATTGGAGTGGCATCTGCATTGAGGCAAATCCAAAAGTATTCGAACAATTATATAAACACCGCGATGCAGAATGTTTGAATTATGGTGTTTACAATGAAGATGGTGAATTGACATTTTGGAACATTTCAGGATATGCAGAAATGCTTTCTGGTTTTGAGAGTTCATATGATCCACGACATATACAGAGAATTCATAATGAGATTTCTTCTAGAGGCGGTTCAATTGAAAAAATTAAAATTGAAACGAAAACTTTAAATACTCTTTTACGGGATAGAGAAACGCCTATTAGACATATTGATTATCTCTCAATTGATACGGAAGGTTCTGAATTAGAAATTTTACAAGGTTTGAATTTAAATAAAATCAATATTACTCTTATTAGTGTAGAAAATAACGGGTATAATGATCTTGTTAAAAAATATTTAGCGGATTTTAATTATAAAAAATTTACTAAAATCTGCGGGGATGATTTTTATATAAAAGATGAGTAAAGATATGAAAATATGTTTAATGATGTGTGGATTTTTAAGAAATTTTAAACTGACATTCCCTTCTTTGAAGACTAATCTTTTAGACAAATATGATGTAGACATTTATTATCATGGATATCCCAATAACGAAGGAATGGATATTTCAATAAAAGGAATTGAATCTATATATTCCCCATTTTCTTACAATTTAGTTGAATATAATGAAGTTAAAGAAGATATCCATAATCATATAGATGCTGGTAGGTTCTTTTCTAGAAAGCGCCCAGAGACAAAAATCGAAAGCGTTATTAGTCATTTTTGGAATATGAAGCATGTTAGCGGATTGGTTAATAAAGAATATGATGTTTATTTACTAACTAGGCCCGATATTTATTGGATTTCATCTCCTTCTTTAGAGGATTTAAATCTTGCTAAGCAAGGTAAAGTGATAAGTCCTGATACTTGGGATTTTAAAGAAGTTCATCCAATTGCTGCAACTATTGGGTTCTTGATGACTAATGCTGAAAATATGAATAAATATTGCGAAATGTATTCTAAAATAGGGAAATATTTTGATGAAGGGTGGACTTTTCACCCTGAAACTTTGAATGGGAAGCATTTTCAAGAATGCAAATTTGATATGGTAATAAGAAATGATTATTTTCAATTTTATCCACCTGAAACAGAAAACTATAATGAAAGATACAATTATTGAGGAAATATGAAGCTAGGATTTTACCAACCCCATTTATGTTTGAGGGGAACTACAGTCGCATTATTTGAATATGCTAAATATAATCAATCTTTACTTAGTAATGAAAGTGTAGTTTTTTATGATAAAAACGATCATAGAAATGATAAGACTATCATTGATAAGTTTATCAACGAAGAAATCAAAATTGAACCCATAGATTCTGCAACGGATTTAGATGATTCTTTAATGGATAATGATTGCGCGGCAGTTCATATAATCAAGGGCGGTAGCAATGACAACTTTTTGCCAAGATTTACACCTTCTTTGATTCACATTATTAATATGCGCCCACCTAGTGATGCTCATGGTGATGTTTTTGCATATAGTTCTGAATGGATGTCGCAGGCATTATCGGACAATAAAGTTCCCTTCGTCCCGTACATTATAGATTTACCAGATATCGATGGTGATTTGAGAAAAGATTTAGGAATACCCAAAGAGGGTGTTGTTCTGGGCAGAACAGGAGGGTTGGACACTTGGAATATTCCTTGGTCCTCACCAACAATTTCCAGCGTTCTCAACAAAAGAAAAGATTTGTGGTTTGTTTTTCAAAATACTCCTGAATTTATAAACCATAATAGAGTAAAGTTTATAGAATCTACTGGGGATATTAATAAGAAAGTTCAATTTATTAATACTTGTGATGGGATGATACATGCTCGACAGGAGGGTGAAAGTTTTGGAGTTGCTTGTGGAGAATTTTCTATTAAAAATAAACCAGTAATCACCTACGGGGGGTCTCCTGAACAAAATCATCTTTTTGTTTTAAAAAAATCTGCTTTCGTGTATAATGATTCAGTGGAATTGGAAAATATTTTATTGAATTTCCACCCTGATCCCGAAAAGAGATTTGATGAATATAACATTTTTTCTCCGGAAAAAGTGATGAAGAAGTTTGATGAAGTTTTTATTAAAGGAATATAATAGTGAAAGAAATAATAAAATTGGCACTTGAAGATTTGAAAAATGGCAAACCAATTATTGTGGTTGATGATGAAGATAGGGAAAATGAGGGTGATATTGTTCTTTCAGCAGAAAAAGCAAGCACGGAAAATCTTATTTTCTCTATATTAAATGCTCGTGGGTTAATGTGTCTACCTCATTCAAAGCAGGCATTGGAGCATCTAGATATCCCAATGATGGTTGAAGAGTCTACTTGCAAGTTGCAAACGCCATTTACAGTTTCTGTTGATGGTATAAAGGATGTGACAACTGGGATGTCTGTTTATGATAGGCTTCAAACAATTTCAGTGCTTTTAGATCAAGATGCAAAGCCGACAGACCTTGCCCGCCCCGGACATTTGTTTCCGCTACTAGCAAGAGAGAATTTGCTGTTGGACCGTCGCGGGCATACTGAAGCATCTGTAGAGCTTATGAAGCTCGCAGGGTTGAAAGAACTTGCCATCATTGTTGAAATTATGAGTGATGATGGAACTATGACAAAGGGCACCGAACTTAAGGAGTATGCCGAGAAACACGATCTCTTGATTATTACTATCGAAGACATTTATGACACAGTTTATAACTCGTGATTATAACGACATCACACTCAAATGTCCACAGGGAATAATTGTCAAGCGTAGTAAAGAAGAAAGATTAAAAAACGAGATAGAATATTATCAAAAAATTAATGAATATGAAGTGGGAATATTCTTCCCTCGTTATATTGGAGCGGAAACTGATAATGTTGATGAATATGTTTTAAAAATTGAATATCATGATTGCGAAAATCTTGGGATACCAATGATCAACACAAAAATGGATAAAACATTTTGGCAATCAGTTGATGTTTCTTTGAAGCAAATGCTTTCTAGTTTTTATAATGTTGATAATTTCCCAATTGAAAACGCAGATAAACACCGTGAAAGCATGTATATTGACAAGACAGAGAATGAATATAAGAAACTTGTCGATAACTTTCCAGTGTTTAAACAAATTGCAGAATATGATTCATTGATTATTAATGAAACTAAATATAAGAACTTTCACATTGTGTGGGAACCTTTAAAGAAATATATAAAGCAAAAACTCTGCACAAAAGAAGATTTTACAATTATCCACGGCGACTTGTGCTTTTCAAATATTCTAACCTCTAAAGATGGAAATGTCCTTAAGTTGATTGACCCTAGGGGGTCATTTGGAGAAGATGGTATTTTAGGGGATAGAAGATATGATATTGCGAAACTTTTTCATTCATTCGAAGGTGGTTATGAGTTCATTATTTATGATAAGTTTAATGTAAAATATAAAGATAACAAGTTTAATTATTGTATTTTTAATGACTCTAGGAAGATGTTGTCCAAGTTTCTCCCTTCAATAAATTGCCCTGAAATGTATGATGTTGATAAAGTGGATGTGAGATTAATACAGGGATTAATATACATCGGTATGTGTGCTCGTCATTATGATAATGAGAATAGGCAGATTGCGATGTATTTAACTGGTATAAAAATTTTAAATGAGGTTTTTAATGAAAATTTTAGTCTTAATGAACGGTGACGCAAGAAGGTTCGCAGATTCAGCATATTGTTCTTATAAACCATTTATTAAAGTTGAAGACAAAACAATTGTAGAATTAACTCTTTCATCATTGCCAATAAGCGATCACGAATTATATTTTGCGATTAGAAAAAGTCACAATGATTTATTCGATGTTGAAAATATATTAAGAAAGAAATTCAATAATGTCAAGATTATTGAATTTGAAAAATCAACTCGTGGAAATCTAGAGACTGCATTAATGTCCTATGAAAAAATTTCAATGGAGGGTGATGAGCCATTGTTAATTTTAGATTCTGACAATTATTATAATGGTGCCGGATTCTTTGATTTTATTTCATCAAAAACCGAGGAAGAATTTGCTTCTTTATGTTGCTTTGAACCAATTGATGATAGTGATAAATGGTGTTTTGTTATAGAGGAAAATAATAAGGTTGTCGAGATAAAAGAAAAAGATAGAGACATTCTCCATCGCGGCGGCAAACCACTCGTTGGAGTTTTTTATTTTAATAAATCTAGTATTTTTAAGCGCGAAGCAGAGAAAATTATAAAGCGTAAAATTATGGTGAAGAATGAATTTTATGTATCTCAAATTTTTAAAAACTTCATCAAACATGATATAATACCAGTATTCGTTTACAAAACTGATAAGGCAGTTCCTCTGGGGACTCCTGAAGATATAAGGAAGGTTGAAGATGGAAAACAGACTTTGTTTTGACTTAGATGGAACTATTTGTTATACTCGGACAGAAGATCAAAGCTATGAAGATGTTCTGCCTCTTCCTGGTGCTATAGAGTCCCTAAAGAAACTTAAAGGCGAGGGTTGGTATATAATCATTCATACTGCAAGAAATATGAAAACTCATAATAATAATCTTGGAAAGGTAATTGCTGTGCAGGCACATTCAACAGTGGAATGGTTGAGGAAATATGAAGTTCCGTATGATGAATTGTTATTTGGAAAACCATATGTTGATTTTTTTATTGATGATAGAGGAATCCCATTCAGGGGTTCTTGGGAACAAGTTTTAGAAGAAATTAAAAATAGGAGCGACAATGTTTGATTTTTTTATTGATACAGCAGATATAGAATATAACAAAAGGATTCTTAAGTCTATGCCCGAGGATATCTTCGGGAATTACCTAAAGGGGGTAACGACAAATCCTAACGCAATGAATAAAGTGTCATGTCACTCATTGGATAGTTGGGTTGAAAGAACAAAAGAATTAGTAAGTTTGATGGATGCCGTTGGCGGATGCAAGAAAACTGTTTATGTTCAATTGCCTAATTCGAAATCTCCCCTTGAGTTGTTGCCAAAATTTATTGATATTTTTAGTCCGCTATCAACCAAGAATACCTCTGTATCTTTTAAGATTCCACCAAGAGAAGATATCTTGAGGGAGATTCACAAATACGATTGTAATTTTAATGTTACAGGAATTGCTGATTGCGCCACGGCATTGAAGTGTGCAAAATATGGAATGGAATACGTGAGCATTATTCCAGGACGCATGGAACAAGTTGGCATTGATGCTAAATCTCATATCAACTTTGTTAATCAATCCTTGAGTATAGGAGATAATGATACTAGAATTATTGCAGGAAGTATGCGAACCATTCATGGTTTATTTGATTCTGTTTTAATGAAGACTGTTCCCACGATTGGTGAGCGGGTTTGGAATAAGATTTTTGAATTGCCTTATGAAGATAGATTGAATATATTTTTATTTTCCGCTCCAAGATTGTTGATGTCGGATGCTCTTGATGCTCCTATTACTACACAAACAAATATAGATTTATCTTTATCGTTTTTTGATCAAATGGATGAATTCGGATGTGAAGCAAACAAAGATTTGATATCGAGGAGTTGAAATGAAAATTGCTATTGTTATTTCTGGACAACCTCGAAATGTTGAAAAAACATTTTTTACTGGTATAAAAAATAATGTTCTTGATTGCAATGCGCAACACGACATTGATGTTTTTGTTCATACTTGGTTATCTAAAGATGATATAGGCAACGGGCACCTGAGTGCCCAAGATTCAATTTATAATAGATCTTCAACAGCATCAGATGTGGTATCTCAAAATATTATTGGTGATATATATAATCTATATTTCCCTAAGAAGATTTTGGTAGAAGAGCAAATAGATTTTGATATAAAAGGTTACAATGAAAACAAGACGGATGATAACAAGTTCATTAATCCTCTTTTCTCTTTAAGCAAAATGTATTCCACTAAAAGGGCAAATGCTTTAAAAATGGAATATGAAAGGGAGAATGGGTTTGTATATGACATGCAACTTTCAACAAGGTTTGATATCTCTTTTGATTCGAAGATAATTTTTGATGATGCTGATGGAAGTGCCATTAATACTATTCCTACCAATCCAGGAGCAGTAGATGTAACGTTTTCTTTTAGCAATTCTAATGTTGGTAATATTTGGGCGACATTATTTGATAACATTGAAGAATATTTTTATAAAGATAAGATTTTATTTTGTGATGAATGGTTGATGTATCGCCACTTAGTAAAAAACAATATTAAAATTAATACCTTAAAAGATTTTCATAGACATATTGTTAGGAAAGATGGATTTAATTATTAACGGTAAGGGGTGAAATTGATAAGATTAAATGATTAACAACTCAAAAATCCTAGTAACTGGTGGTTCTGGCATGGTTGGTCACGCTCTTCAAAAACTCATCCCTGATGCTGATTTCATGTCGTCTATTCAATTTGATTTGATAAACAGTGAAAGCACCAGAAGAATGTATGCAACATACAATCCAGATATTGTCATTCATCTTGCAGCAAAAGTTGGTGGAGTGAAAGCCAATTCTGAAAATTTAGGCTCCTTTTATTACGACAATATAATGATGAATACCAATGTTTTAGAAATGGCAAGAAAGTATAAAACCAAAAAAGTTATATCCCTTTTAAGCACTTGTGTTTACCCAGACAAAGTGAGTTATCCGCTTACCGAAGAACAGATTCACAATGGTCCGCCACATAAATCTAATTATGCATATGCGTATGCTAAAAGAATGTTAGATATTCAGTCTAAAGCCTATAGGGAACAGTATGGATGCAATTTTATAACCGTAGTGCCAAATAATTTATTTGGGGAACACGATAACTTCGATTTGGAAAATTCTCACTTAATTCCGGCTGTGATTAGAAAAATTTATGAAGCAAAAGAAAAAAACAAGGATGTTATATTGTGGGGTGATGGAAAAGCAAAAAGAGAGTTTACTTATTCTAAAGATTTGTCTAGAATTGTGTTATTATTACTTCAAGAATATAACGAGCGTGAACCAATTAATGCTGGCAACACAAACGAGTATACGATAAAAGAAGTAGCAGAGACAATAGCGGATATTATGAACTTTGACGGTAAAATAATTTGGGATGAAACAAAGCCCAAAGGACAACATCGTAAACCATCAGATAATTCTAAGTTATTAAATATGGGATGGAATAAAAGCGATTATACTCCATTTACAGAGGCTTTGGAAAATACATGCGAATGGTTTATAGAGAATTATCCAAATGTAAGAGGGGTTAAGTGAAAAAAGCACTAGTAACTGGAATTACAGGACAAGATGGTTCTTACTTAGGAGAATTGTTAATCAATAAAGGCTATGAAGTTTATGGACTCAAAAGAAGAACTTCCCTTATTAATACTGATCGAATAGATAAGTTATATAATCACTCTAATTTTAAATTATTATATTTCGATCTCAACGATACATCAGCAATTTGGGACTTAATGATTAAAATCCAACCTGATGAGATATATAATCTCGCAGCCCAATCTCATGTTCGTGTTTCTTTCGATATTCCAGAACACACAGTTGATGGTATTGCAATGGGAACCTTGCGTATGTTAAATGCGATGAAGACTGTTTGTCCTAACGCTCGTTTCTATCAAGCATCATCTTCAGAAATGTTTGGAGATAATCCAAACTATCCTTTTAATGAAGAATCTCAATTTATGCCAGCTTCTCCTTATGCTTGTGCCAAAACATTTGCCCACAATTTGGTAAGGAATTATAGAAAAAGCTACAATATTCATGCATCTAGTGGTATCCTCTTTAATCATGAGTCGCCCATGCGCGGAGAAACATTTGTTACACGCAAAATTACATTGGCGGCAGCAAAAATTAAACTCGGACTTCAGGATAAGTTATTTCTTGGAAATCTTGATGCCAAACGAGATTGGGGTTTTGCAGGAGATTATGTAGAAGCGATGTGGAAGATGCTCCAACAAGACACACCAGATGATTATGTTATTTCTACAGGCGAAACCCATACTGTAAGAGAGTTTTTAGAGTGTGTTTTTTCACATGCTGGATTAAATCCAGAGCAATTTGTTGAAATAGATGAAAGATTGTTTAGACCCCAAGAAGTACCATATCTTTTGGGGGATAATTCAAAAGCTCAACAAGTATTAAAATGGGAACCAAAAATAAAATTCGAACAACTTTGTGAGTTAATGTTTAGATCAGATTACGAATATTTGAAAGCAGATAACTCTTTAAAGGATGTTTGGTAAAGGAAAATATAATGAAGAAAAAATGTTTAGTAACAGGCGCAGCAGGATTTATTGGTAGTCATCTTGTTGATAAGCTCATTGAGTTGGGACATTGTGTTATAGCGGTAGACAATGAATCAGCAGAATGTAATGATGATAGATTTTGGAATCCAAAAGCACAAAATTATAAGTGTGATATATGCGATGCCGAAGAACTGGAAAAACTATTTGAAGGGGTGGACTGGGTTTTTCATTTAGCGGCAGAATCAAGAATCCAGCCAGCGATTTTAAATCCTACTAAAGCTGTTGCTGTCAACGTAGGTGGAACTTGCAATGTATTACAAGCTGCCAGGAAACATGGAGTTAAGAGGGTGATTTATTCGGCAAGTTCCGCCCTTTATGGTCGTAAAAATACACCTCCTCTTCGGGAAGATATGCCTACGGATTGCCTTAATCCGTATTCTGCCACCAAATATGGTGGTGAAGAATTTTGTCGTATCTACCACGAACTTTATGATATGAAAACAGTGTCATTGCGATATTTTAATGTTTATGGAGAACGTCAGCCGACGCGAGGAAATTATGCTCCTGTAGTGGGATTGTTTGCTCGACAAAAGGCGGCTGGGGGCTCCATGACTATTGTTGGCGATGGACTTCAGCGACGAGATTTTACTCACGTATCGGATGTGGTGAAAGCTAATTTGTTAGCTGCCAAGTGCGAAAAGCCAGAGGCTTTTGGTCAATCTTATAATATTGGAACGGGAACCAATTATAACATGATAGAATTAGCAGAAATGATCGGAGGAGATTATGTTCATATTGATCCACGCCCAGGCGAAGCTCGAAATACTCAAGCAGATATATCAAAAGCAAATTTATTTCTTGAATGGTTTCCACAAGTAAATTTTAAAGATTGGATTAAAAAAACAGGAGGACAAGGATGACGTATAAATTATCAAATCAAGCAGTAGGGTCACTAATGATGGCACTTCAAAAAGGCTTATTGGAGAAAATTGATATTACTGAAATTTTACAGGGGTTTGAACTAATAGACACCGAAGATGGTCTTATCGTTGAAAACCCACCAATACTTGAAGTTGCTGATAGTGAAAAAGAAGAACAGGTAGATGCCTAAATATGTTTACTTCTGTAAAGAATGTGAGGAAACTTTCGAGGTAAGGCACTCTCTACAAAAAACATGCACAATTTGCGAAGTTTGTGATACGGAGGGCAACCTTGAGCGCAAGCCTACTGGGTTTTTTTTAAGTAAAAAACAAGCCAATTTAGCAGGAAAATCACGACCTGGAGAAGTTGTTAAGGCAACAATCGAAGAAGCGCGAGAAGAACTGAGAATGGAACAGCAAAATTTGCAAAAAAGGGAGTATAAAACTAATGAGTAGTGTTACAATAACATTTTTATTGATATCTGTTTTATCAGTTTCACTTAATATTATTTTATTGATCTATTATCGTCGGGTAATAGGTCGTATTTATGCGGCTTCTGAAGAAGCATCTGAGATTTTTGTATATTTGGATGCTTTTCAAGAGCATCTTGCAACTGTTTATGAAACACCAACATTTTATGGGGATGAAACCTTAAAGCGTCTTTTAGATCATGCACAAGAAGTTGTAAAACATTTAAATAAATATGAAGAAGTTTATTCCTTTACACAACCTGATTTACTAGAACAACTTGCAGCGGCAACAGAAGAATTGGAAAAGGAATATGACCAAGAAGAAACGTCGCAAAAAGAAGAGCAATAATTATTTTACAAAAGTTCATGAAAATGCAATTATCGAATATAAAGATTGCATAATTCAGAAACAACGTGATGAACTTTATAAGGATGTAATTCGCCCAGCATTTGTAGAAATGATCAACAAGATCGTTTATACTTATAAATTTACCAATCTCCCCAATATTGAATCCCTTAAAGATGAATGTGAAATTCATCTTATTACCATTTTAAGTAATTTTGATCCCTCAAAGGGTTCCAAAGCTTTTTCTTATTTTAGTGTTATAACCAAGAATTGGTTTATTGCAAAGGTTAAAAAAACAGCCATTCAATTAAAGCGCGAAGCCCATTATGATGAAATATCAAAACATGTGGAAATGGAGCATCTTTCGATTTATAACAAATATGATAAAGAACGAGAGAAGAAAGAGTTTATGGAACATTTGTGGGGCGAAATAAGAAGATGGGAAAAACAGAATTTAAAAGAAAACGAAAGAAAGGTTTTAGAAGCCATTAAGATTCTCTTTACCGACGCCGAGTCCATTGAAATTTTCAACAAGAAAGCTATTTATTTGTATATTAGAGAAATTACTAACTTAAATACAAAACAGGTTTTGAATAACCTTAACAAGTTTAGGTTAGAGTATGGAAATTTTAAGAAAAAATGGAACGATTAAAAAAAGATTTTGAATCTCTGACAGATGAAGCGATTGAAAATATTCGAGCAGATCGCGATCAAACCAAAGAACTTTTAAAAGATTTGGTTAAATACCTTTCCAATGATGAGCATCGTCATAAGGAAGTGGGTCTTACAGCTGCCAAATATGTTGAAACCCTCCAACGCTCAAATGAGCAGTTGGTTAAGGTTGCGGCTCTCAAACAAAAAACAGAAGTTGTCGATACTGGACTTTCTTCAGAAGAAAGAGATGAGATCTTTAATCAATTTCAAATGGTGAGCGATAAAAAATGACAGCAAAAATAGATTTTATCGGAAACCTTCATAATGATTGGTTAGAGAGTAATATAAAAAAAGGTTTCGGCCCTGCACCAAAGAATACGACATTATTCATTGCGAGAGTGTTGGAGGTAATAGAACAAGATCCACAACGTACTGACCGGAAAGCTAGTAATCCTGTGGATTTTCATAGGTATGTTGTAAGGTGTCGTATTTTGTCATCAGAGAATTACGGTGGCTCAAAGTGGGAATTTGAAGGACCAACACGCGAAAATCCAGACGCATGGCTTCCAGATCCGTGTAATTGGACTGAGCCCACAGCCAATGCACACATTCAAAGACATCCACTGTATTATCCAAGTGATACTAAATTAAAACAACCAGAACCTGGAGATTTAGTGAAAGTGGCTCGCAATATTAAAGAAGATGCCGAGCGTCACTACACTGGTGTTGTTGGTCAATATACGGGGTTTTTAGTGCAAACTCCTCCGATGGATTTGCAGAAACCTTCTGCCCGCCCCAAACGCCGAACCCCTCGAAAACCTCGTCCAAAAACAACTCCATCAAGTTCCACTCCCCCAAAACAATATAAAGGAAAAGAACTAGCTGGAATAGCAGAACAGGCTGCGAATGCAATTAATAAGGGTCGGCTTAAATCTTGGGCCGATATTGCTGCCCTTGGCGGCGAAAAACAACGGTCTGTATTGCCACGCCGGTCGCCGGGGGTTTCGATGAAACCTCGCCAACTTGTTGATCAAAGATTACTTGCTGTATTCGACGCTGGTATGGTTGACACGGGAGATGTTGTTGGTTCTTTTAATTTTGGAATACCTGATAGTTGGTTTGATTCGAGCAGTCCAGAGTTTAAAGCCATAGCTGATTTTATATCAGTTGTGTCAGACGGATATCCCGGAATGCCCAATACTCCGACTAGAAAATATTTGATTAGAGAAGTTAGCAATAGAAAAACAGCGCCCCCTTCGGGCTACTTCGGAAGAACTCCAAAGTATTGGAAAACGTGGTGGTTTGGGGGAACAAAAATTCGTCAAGCCGCCCCACTTAATGGCGAATATCGAGCTTTAATAACTAAAACAACTCATATACCTAAAGTGGGAAAACAAATAAGATTTGGATTTGGATCATTTAGGATGGAGGATATACCCCTTTATTTTCCAACATTTAAAGATTCGAAACTTGACATAAAATATGCAGGAGAAGATGGAATTGGAGATCCCGTTTGCGAAATGTATGCTTTGATGATGTTCATTAGAGTGAATTTCGGAAGCCCAACACAGTTTGCGAGTATGAAAACCGAGGCACGAAAACAAATTAATAGTGAGGACTCTAATCGGCATTTGAACGACAAAACCAAATGTTTACGCGGAAAAGGAAATATTCCTATTAAAATCGGGGATTATAAAGTTGATTATACAATAATGCCCAAACAAAGCCCATATAGGTGTGGCATGTTTCCCCCTTATCCACCATCGGACGAAATATAATGGCAGCAAAGAAAAAAAATCCCACCAAACCAGC